>ODAI012596498.1_pt1 | contig 12403 bp, 15 predicted proteins | sample 1539321 | NCBI WGS metagenome assembly ODAI01 (sample SAMN02144231, study PRJEB22623) | gut metagenome | biome: sheep rumen | host: Ovis aries | place: New Zealand
AAAGATACGTATACTGTATACTTGCACAAAAAAATCACGTTTTTATCCATAAAATTTGTGCAAATTGCACAAAAAACCGTCTCCCAGGGCTTTAAACCGGCTCTCATTTGTGCAAAATGCACAAAACAAGCCCTCATTTAGCCCTCAAATCACATCAACCATTGTACAAATTGCACAAATCCTAAACCCCTTTGTGCAAATTGCACAAAAAAAGTATAAATTTTTGTGCACACTTTCTAAGCGTTTTATGTTATACTTAAGGCCTAAACTAAATAATACAACATGATCATCAAATGATCATCCCGGCTCCGCCGGAGGAAGGAGATACCATGAAAAACTACTACACCGTTAAGACCAACAAGAATTATTCAGATGAAATCGTATTGGTGACTACTCGCAAGGCCGAGGCTTTAAAGGAAGTTAGCCGCCAGAATAAGCTTGCCGAGCTTGTGCACAGATATTACAAGGAGCGCCGCTATAGCGCATGGATGGAGGTTGAGAGAAGATGAGATTTGCAGAATACATCAAGAGATCACACAAGGCAAGACTTGCCATATTAAAAGAAGTTAACCCGGATCCTGATAAGTTGATAGGCTCTCTGGAGCAATTTGTCAATATATTGCAGGAGGCATTAAATGATCCTGAGATATCTCATTACCAGATGGGCGGAATAACCAACAGCACGGTATATGCGCTCGGCTGCATTGCTGATGATTTGAAAAAAATTGAAAAGGTTCCCGGCCACTGCAAGGACTGCGAATATGCGGACTGCAGAGGTCCTTATGCAGAGTGCAACTTCTCAACGTCGATACTAACTCCGGATTGCTTTTGCGACCGCTTCCGGAAGAGGGAGAAGCGCCATGTATAACTTTCCCACCAACACACCCGGTCAGCTTTCCGCCTTGGAGGTCTGCAAGATCCGAGGCGGCGGCGCAATCCTCACTTGCAGGAAATGCATATACAACGGCAAGAAGAGACTGTGCCCCAAACTAAGAACGAAGGCGACAGCCTTAAATAAATCAAAAGGAGGACATTAACCATGTCAAAGAACAACACCAACACCACCAAGAAGGACCCCGTCCGCTGCACCGTTACGGGGATCATCACCTCCGCTTTTAAAGGTGCAACCAAATTCGACAAAAACGAGGCAATCCGTATAGGCCTCAAGCTGGATGACAAGATGATGCTTAAGCTCTACACCACCGCCAAGGGTGCCGGGATCTACGACAGCACGGCGCCGGGATTCGTGCCAAAATGGTATCAGGAACCCGACAAGACCGAATATATCAACGTCAAGACCGGCTACGCGATTAAAGCAAGAGTTCACGGTTGCGACAAATTTAACCCCAACACCGACTACGATTTAGAGGATGACATCCTCAACGAGTACGGATCAATCAATGGCAGCCACTGCGCACTTGCACTTAACCTTAAGGACGGCGCGATCTATCCGCTGGCAATCCTTATCGACGAGTTAAAGGAAGTCACATTCGACGACTTATTCGACATGGACGAGTTGCCATTTACTTAATCAGCCATTAAGTCTTAGCATTTGGATATCTCCTTAAATCATGGAAAGAGGCCTCTTGACAGGGGTCTTTTTTCATGCTACAATTGTAGAAAAAATAAACACAAGGAGGACACCTTAATGCCACTTAATAACAATCAGGTTTACACGGTCGTTAATGCTGCCTACAATCAGGCACTCGGCAAGGCTGCTATAGCTGTAGAGGATCTCGAAGGATTCGTTGACACCGGCTCCGATACTTACGCGCAGCTTGCAGCCAACAAGGATCAGTTCACGCAGGCACTTATATCGGTACTTGCTAAGAATTGGTTCACGGATACCAGCTACCGATCACAGTACAACGATCCCTTCTATCAGGATGAAAGAGAGTTTGGCGCAATAGTCCAGTCAATCAGCGTGACAGCTCCCGAAGTACAGGAGGCATCTAACTGGGAGACATTCACAAGTGGAACTACCCAGCTTGGTACTTATACCCTCTACATCCCGCTTGTTGACACCAGATACTACGGCAAGACTACCAGCTGGCAGCTTCCGATAGCAATTACTGACGCGCAGTGGGACGACGCATTCCGCTCTGGCGAAGATCTCGAGCGCTTCGTAGCATATGTCCTTATGGTAGTTGATAACGCTATAGTAGTGCATCTGGAGAATATGAACAACCTTAACCGCAACAACTACATTGCGGAAAAAATCCACTACTCTGAGGGAACCGGCGCAACCGGCGTGCAGGTTATCAATCTTATTGAGGCCTACAACGCAGACCGCGGCGGCAGCATCACGACAGTGCAGCAGTTCTTATCGGATCCGGAGGCGCTGCGCTACGCTGCATCTACTATTGACGAGTATTCAACTTACTTTAGCAAGATGTCAACGCTCTTTAACACAGCCAGCAAGGCCCGTTTTACTCCGGATGATAGAAAAGTCATTCAGGTTGTTAAGAAATTTGCGAAAGCGATTCAGGAAGTCTCACTCTCCGGCGCCTTCAATGCGCAGTACGTTGAGCTTCCCGGATATCAGGAGATCCCCTTCTGGCAGGGTTTCGGCGAAGGTCTTACATGGGATGATGTGACCTCTATCAATGTAGAGCTCGGAAGTGACGGTACGGCCGTTAACAAGTCCGGAGTAGTCGCTCTTATCGTTGATAAGTGGGCTATCATGCATACGATCCGCAAGCACCGCGTTGGCGTCACAAGGTTTGATCCTGAGGAAGTGACACAGTACTACTACCAGTTCAGGGATAGCTACATGAACGACCTTACTATGAACGGCCTTGTATTCGTTCTGGAGAACCCTACTCCATAAATCACATACTTTGCACCCGGAGGGAGCCGCTGCAGGCTATGCGGCGGCTCTCTTCCGTTAAGGAGGACAATATACAATGATTGATACTATTTTAACAAAACGCCCGGCAGTCAAGAAGGCTATTGAATATAAGACCCTGCGGGATATATTGATAGGCGTCAAGACTGCTATATATAAGTGGGAAGGACTTCCGGAGACGGTCCGTCCGGAATACTTGGAAGCCTACCTCGCACTCTATGGAATAGCAGCCATAGCGCAGGACAAGGACGGCAACTGGGTAGCTACACTCTGCGACCGTGGAGGAAGTCCGGACGCCTACGGCCTCGGTACAACTCCCATCATATCCACCCTCAACGGCTACACCCACACTTATGCCAAGTGTGAGGACGATATAGCAACCGACAGTTCCGGCAAGGTCGCCGTCATCTGCTACAACAACAACACCAAGGACCGTGACCAGATCTTGGCCATGGCGGCGGAAATGCTCACAGAGGCGGTGATATCCTTTTACCAGAATATAATTCATAGCCGCTATAACCCTCTCTATGCCGTATCTTCAGATATCATCAAAAGATCCATAGAGGAGAAGATGACCGATATCATAGCAGGCAAGCCGGTAGTCATAGTCGCCGATAACATACTGGATGATATCGAGACCGGCCGCCGCGCTGTTGAACCGGTCAACCTTACCGAGGTTGACAAGCAGGACTGCATCCAGTTCATATCACATGCTATAGATGATATCATCCGCTGGATCATCACTATGTATGGCCAAGCGATCCAAGGCAACGGCAAGCTCGCACAGCAGACAGTCGACGAAGTGAACGGCACTACTTCCGCCTCTTTTATCATCCCGGAGATAGGCTGGCGCTGCCGTGATGACTTCTGTAAGAGATTAAAGAAGGCTTTTGGCTGGGACGTCACCGTTAGTTACAACAAGCCTTGGACGGTCGAGCTGGAGCGCTACACGGAGGATATAGAGGATCCGGAAGAGCCCCCGGAAGAGCCCCCGGAAGAGCCCCCGGAAGAGCCCGCCGGTGATGACCCGAAGGAAGAGCCGAAAGAGGAGCCGAAGAAAGAGAAGGAGGAAGAGGAGAAATGAGCCGCACTTTTAATAAGGTAGAATTAGCCGATATCCTTAACTATGACAACATAGCCGCAGACTGGGGGATCATTGGAGAGCTGGACGGTGAGACTGTCACGCTGATATCTTCCCCGGACTGCGGCCACATCTTAATTGACCGCTACGGCGACAGATCAATATATATCCCGGACAACACTCCACTTGATGACTATGCATATCTCTTGAAGTTATGGAGGATATGGCTGGATCTTAACAAGACTGACTACCTGCGCGCATATGCAGCGCTGCAGCTTAAATACGATCCAATCGCCAACTATGACAGCCACGAGGAGGAGACGGTGCAGCATGGTCATGTTTTAACAGATCAATATACACCCGGAGTTAAAACGACTTCAACGAGCGAATACAGCCCCGGAGTGACTGATACAACTACATCCCAGATCTACGGCTACAACTCAGCTGCTGCAAGTGATGCAGATAAGGTCACTAACAGCAAGAGCGGGAAGGATACCACCACCAACACGACCGAGCGGGAAGGGAACGACACCAACACGCATACTAACAGCGGAAGTGATATCACCACGCGTGACAAGTCCGGGAATATTGGAACCACCAAGACGCAGGAGATGCTACTTGATGAGATGAGGTTAAGGCTGCGCGACTATGTAGATAGAGTGATTAAAGTCTTTATTGACGACTATACGGCATATTAAGGAGGACAACATGAATATCACACTATATCAGAATAAATCAGATCCCCGCGTAGTGAGTAAGGATATCACCAGCGCCACCAGTCTTTCATACACGGGAACGGCCCGTGACGTATTCGACGTCATGGGCGGTGATATCACCATAGCTACGCCGACGGATATATCTCACTTTAACTACTGCTATATTCAGGAAGTCGGAAGATACTACTACATCACAGATATTAAGATCCTGCGTGATGGCGTTTGGGCTCTGTCGTTAAAGATTGACGTCTTGATGACATATGCAGCGGGGATCCGCTCTCTTACCGGAACGGTCGACAGAAATACTAATATCGGTAACGGATATATTCCGGATGCTGAATATCAGGCGCTATGCTATAGCAAGATCGTAGCGAAGGCCTTTCCAAATGCTATGACTAACGATAGCATTATTTTAATGACGATAGGATAGGAGGATTAAATCATGGCAGATTTTGTAAGCGGATACTATTCCGCAGGCGGACTCTTCGCCGGAGCAGTGCCGTTCACACAGAATATAGTTACGGCTATGGATGCATATGGCAATTACTTCGGACGCTTCACGTCAGATAGATATATAGATGGGAATATATTCAAAAATGCCGGTCCAGATATGATGTTTAACAAGAATGACTTACCCGCTAACTGGAATGCGATATATTCAATCCCACTATTTGACGACAGCGGGACTATCGGTTACTATGCAGTCATGCTATATCACAAGTATATTGACGGATTGGAATGTTGGGCGGTTATATCGACGGATCCGCAGGGTAATAATATAGTTCATGGCGACAACTCTATATTTGCGCGTGCAGGAGGCAACGACTATTGCGGATTTACTCTTTGCAGTTTTGAGACCGGCGGTAATACTTATATTGGGGTAGTATGCTGCGACAGCCAGTCGCCGACTGGATATACAACATCATTATGGGCACAGGGGCAATTTCACAACATAACAGGGATTATGAATGGTTTATACGTTAAACCCCGCACGGTGGAGCAGTCGGAGACTTTCGGCCCTGCATCTCAGGCGGGCGGATATTCCGGAGGAACCTTTGATGATAGTTCGGACGTGATAGCTATTCCGAATATACCGGCTATCGGGGTTAGTTCGGTCGGATTCGTTAACGTCTATCATATCTCAACAAACGGCCTGCAGTCTTTCGGATCCGAGCTCTTCCCGGATCTCAACTTTACCCCGATAGGTTCACTCCCGGCACCGTCGGATGTGACGGAGGCACTTGTCAACGTGGCGACTGTTTTAACAGACTTCGGAAATCAGATCCCAAATATTATTGATATGTATATCAACAATACATTGATCAACTATATAATAGACTGTCATATCATCCCGGTATCACCTGCAGACGGCGCCGTGCAGCCGGTAAAAGTCGGATTTAAGTCATTCACTCAGAGTGCAGCCAAGGTCGCAAGTGACTACATAGACTTTAACTGCGGTGATTTGAATATTGGGGAATACTACAGCAATTTTGCCGACTATGAACCGTACACCAAAGCTAAATTATTTTTACCGTTTGTTGGCTTTGTGGATTTAAAACCGGAATTCTGGCAAGGTGGGATCATCAATATAACATATAGATTTAATGTGATTGATGGATCTTTTATCTGTTTTGTTCGGTCAACATCCAGTAAGTCAAATCTGACAGATACGGTTGTTGCGCAATATGGTGGCAATTGCTGCGTGCATATCCCGATCACGGGCGCCAACTATTCAAATCTTGTCAGCGGAATTGTTGCCGGCGCCGGAGCTGTTGCCAGTGCGCAGCCGGGAAGTCGCGGCGATAAGCTGGTGACTACTGCTATAGATATAGCTAACACAAAGGCTAACGTGCAGCAGTCCAACAGCTACAACGCTACTACTTCGTTTTTAGGAGTGAGAATACCTTACTTACTCATAGAGAGGACCGTCTCGAATATGTCCTCAGCTTATCCGGATGAGATCGGCATACCCTCAAATATCAATAGCGACTTTAGCCAGCTATCCGGATATGTCAAATCTGAGGATGTCATCCTTAATGGGATTACCGGGGCGACGGATGCAGAACTTAACGAGATATCAAGACTACTTGCAGGAGGGGTCATCTTATGAGATATTATATTGACATTGTGATATCAATGCTCGGAGTCATAGCCGGAGCGCTTCTGGGAAAGCTGGACGGACTACTTATCGCCTTACTTATATTCATGGGACTTGACTATATTACAGGGGTAGTGAATGCGATATATTCGCATTCCCTATCCTCTGAGATAGGATTTAAAGGACTACTCCGGAAGGGTCTTATACTTATAATAGTGATAGTCGGCCACATTCTGGATATATACGTCTTGAAAGTCGGAAGTACGGTGCGCTCGGCGGTATGCTTATTCTATATCTCAAATGAAGGTATATCCATATTAGAGAATGCGGCCAGTATAGGGCTGCCACTTCCGGAGAAGTTAAAGAAGATATTAGAGGAGGTCTTGGAAGATGATTAAATTGCAAGATATGTTAAATCTGGCATACTCCCAGATAGGAGAGGGAGAAGACCCGCCGGGGTCCAACTGCACCAAATATAACCGCGCTTACTACGGATATGACCAGCCGGCGGAATGGTGCGCTATATTCTGTTGGTGGCTATGCTGGAAGCTCGGCGACGCTGATTTCTACGGCGGAGGGAACCGCTATGCATGCTGTGACGACCTGCAGGACTGGGCGGCTGCGCATGGCCGACTTGTAGATAGCCCACATGTTGGCGACTGGGTACTCTTTGACTGGGACGGATCCGGAGATGCGGATCATATCGGGTTAGTAGTGGAAGTCCACGAGGGATATATAACTACTATTGAAGGTAACACCAATAATAGAGTTGAAGAGCGGACCCGTTCCCAGTATATTCTTGGCTACGTCCGCAACCAGTACGAGAGCGGCGAAGATCCGCAGGAGGAGGAAGAGATGCTATTTAATGACTTACCGGAGTTACTCTATGGCTGCACCGGTGCAGCCGTCACCAGCTGGCAGGGAATTGTTGGCGCGGATCCTGACGGGGTTTTCGGCCCGGAGACGGAAGAAAAAACAATCGCCAAACAAAAGGAATGGTTTAGCGATAGCGCCGAGTGGGACGGCTGCGTCGGTCCCAAGACTTGGAAGAAAGGACTATACAGCCTTACATAATAAGAAGAGAGCACCTGCAGAGGTGCTCTTTTCTTTTAAATAACGATTGACTTTGCGCCGGCCACGTAAGACTTAACTACGTTGCCGACTTCATTGGTAGAGAAATACCATTTATTCTTAGCATACAAGTGCCATATCACCTTGTCGACTGAGGAAGTGCCGAAGCGGTAGCGCTCATTGATTGACTTGATATCATCAATCACATATATGATGCTATCCGCATAAGTCTTGGTGGCCTTATGCGCCAAGATATGCACTCCCAGCTCTTTACTCCGGACAAATTCCAGATTGACTAAGTAGTTGTTAAATCGTATGTAGTGGCTCTTGTTGTAAAGGTTCCGCTCTTGATCTGGGTCAATATGCGGGTAGTTGTCAATAGCCCAGTCACCGCCGGTAATGGCTGACAGTCTCGGATTTTTAAATCCAAAGAAAAGCTCGTTTTGATAAGCTCTGGTTAAGTCTTTCGCGCCGATTATCTCCGCATATATGCCCGTACCCTTGTCCGTATATTTAATGAAGCTTTCGCCGGTCTTGATCTGTAAGATATCCTCTTGTATATTGAGCTCTGAAAAATACGTGTTGTAGCGCTCAATAGTGTTAGCCAGCATAACGACAACCGGACTGTGTCTCTTCCTTATTATAGTCTTTACGACGTCACAAAACGTCACAAACTCGTTCGGGTAGTATCTTTTGCTTACGAACTCATCAAATATGATAAGATCGCCAAGCGGCGCATTGTATGACGATTTATATATAGCTGCCTCGTCAAGATCAAGACAATACATGACCGGCGTTGAAGTCGCCACGATCTCGCCGTTTTCGTCCCGTCGGATGAGGTACCAGTTGCGCGCTTTATATATGGCGTCGTCATATTCGCCGCCGGTAATGGCTGCTATATAGCCATATCCACGGATGACGTCGAATAACTTATTGATGACTTTCGGGCGGATCATATCCTCCGACTGGCGGATATACTGCGCAACAGTGCCGTATCGCTGCCACATGATCAGCCCCACAAGTAGCCAGTTAGTGGTCTTGCCAGTGGCCCTTTCGGATAACTCAACGATATATTTAACCATAGTGACGGGGACGTGTACGGGGCTGTATAGGCCCTCAGGGACCCCGAGCTTGCTATATTCTTTAAAGATGTATTCCCAGTCGTAGGCTATGCCAAGGGTGGCGTCGTCATTGATGTACTTGAGCTTATGAGGTGGTATTCGTTTAATTGACATTATCTTGTCCTCCTAAAAGATTTTTTCTTGCGCGGGTCTCCCAATCCTTAATCCAGCAGTCAAGACATAAGATCCGCCCGTCTTTCATGCGCTGGCAACTGTCCAGCCTCAAATTGATATTTTTTCCGCAAGTGCTGCATTTCCACTTCCTGCGGATGATGATTTTTTTATCGATCATTCTTTAACCTCCCAACTTTTGGCGCTCACTTCGTGCACCGTCTATTAGCATTTGATAATAGCTGTCCTCTGTGATCATACTGAATGGGATATCATAGAGGCATACGCTGCTTAACTCGTGCATCCGTCGGCCGGCTATGATATCGCTGTGCTCCTCGTCATTGTAGCGCGTTGTCAGCTTCCCGGATAGATCCGCCTCAATCTCCATGCCTTCCGCCCTGAATGCCTCGAAGGGATCCTCGCTATACTTAAGTAGAGTATCTTTTGGAAGCCCGGCAATAGTGACCTTAACCTTGCTGCCATCATATTCCGTGATGTAGCGTTTTGCTCCAAGAGTTTTGAAGCGGGTTACCGTGTGGCCCTTTCTCTCGTCGTCGAACATGCCAAGATCTGCGAAGGCGGGATCTGTCAGCCCCGCAGACTTAAGCTGTCGCGCGATATCCTCGTTGTATTCCTTAATGATCTGCAGCACTTCCGGATGATTTATGCACTTGATACTGTCAGTATCGCAGTAAGCAACGATATTCCCGCAGCGTTCAGTGATCCGCTTGACCATCTGCAGGAGCTCGTGACGTGCGCTTGCAGCAATCCATATCCCCCATTGAGGAAGTAAGATTTGCTTGTCAACTTCCCGGAAGTATTCCAGCGCTACCGGGTCCGTGCTCCATGTCTCGCCATCACACCAGACCTTATCAAGACATAAGCGGGTGACCGTCAGCCCGTAAGTGCTGTTGACCATTGACTTAACTATAGCATACTCCGGGGTATCGTTCAACCCCTCAGCCTTAAGTTGAGACTTGCGCAGGTAGTGACGATTAAGTACTCTCCGGATAAATGCCGGAAGCTTGCCACGTTTGGCCACGGCGAAGTATTGGACCTTGAAAGACTTCCAACTGTAGAAATACTGGTAATTCTCCCAGTCAAGTTCTGTTAACATCACTCTAATATATTCAGCCTTGTATACGCGGCCGTTGTCGAGTTTCATTTCTTTGCTTTCGATAACCTTGTAGCCGCTCTCTATGCTATGCTGCGTCGTGGCCACTACTTCCCATAAGTCAACGATCATAATGCAGCAATGCGTCTGCAGGTATTCCGGATTGAATTTGACTTGCTTAAAGGGAGATACCGGCATATATGATAAATTCATTCTTGCCGGATATGAGCTTGTGATATCAAGTGGGATGATATCCGTTAAGATCATGTTAGCAAGTGACCAGTTCGCGTGAACGAATCCGCCGCGGAATAGCCACCGAAACCAGATAGAATACATCCGCTCGTCAGGGTAGCACTGCAGGATCATGTTGTGGTAAGCTTTCTTGTCTTTCACGGTCCGGTTGCACTCTTCTTTTGTCTCGGAACGAAGTATGCCGGTCTTGGTTAGAGGCACTTTCTTATCATTCCGGATATACTTCTCAAATATAAAAGCGCTGAACTCCGCAAGGATGACTACGTCATTAATGCAGTAGTCATATTCCTTGTCGGTTAATTCGGTCTTGTCGTTCCGGAGTATATCGTAGTCAAGATCACCCACCAGCTTTTGAGTGGCGCAGTAATCCTTGGCCAACTGCGCAAGACTTCCGCCGGATATCGTCAGCGCTTCCCTTAACTCCATACCTTCCCGGTAAGTCGCAAGTAAGGGCTTGCGCTCCTCTTTGGCGAAGAAGGAATACTCATCTTGTGACCATTCCACATGACGGCGGAGGAATTGATATTCAAATCCCATGTTAGCGTCCCAGCATATCGCGCGGACGCTCTTACATATGCCGTAATGCTCGACAATGCTATCCCAGAGATATACGAAGTCATCCCACGTGCGGCCGAGATAGACGGCGATCTCCTTATTTGTTGCAATTGCATATTGCCATATATACATATAGGCATGCTTATTATCGCCGTCAATATAGTTGGTGGTCTCGATATCAAATCCCATATATAAGGGAAGATATGCAAGTTTATTTCTTCCCTTATGCCGGATGATAGCGCGTTTGTCGCTACCATCTGCAGGATATTTGAGGCTGTCACCGTAGCTGACGAGATAGGCTGCGCCGGGGATCTCTTCGCCGTGGATAGTCGCTTTTATGCTCTTAAGTAAACGGCACATCAAATCCGCTCTCCTCCTCTCCTATCCAGTCATTAATGATCTCATCAACCGTCCTTGTAGCCTCGCGTTGCTCCGCATTGATCTTGTCCATGATATCAAATAGTTCGTCATATGTCAGCCTGCGGCGCTCCTCTCTTGGATCACCGGCGCGGCCCTCGTCACCAGATAGATATTGCTTAAGGGCGCCGCTGTCGGCCGCCTCTCTTACTGCATTGCGCGCCTCGTCGTAGCGCTGCAGTTCTTCCATGGGGACGGGTCCGCTCTCTTCGTCGTCAGGCTCTCCATAGGTGCGCTTATAGGACTTCTCTACTTCCTTACGATATTGGCCGGCGGATTTGGTGGTCCTTTCAATAGTGGCGATTAGATCGGGAATCCCTTCCAACTTGTCAATATCCTTGACGCCTTGCTTAATACGGATATTCCCAGCGCGGGAAGTCGTCACTTGCTCTGCAGGGATTAGCTTGTTGAGGGCGCGCTCGTAGGCCTTATAAGCTGCGCTATTTTGGCCCCACTTCCGGGCGACGTCAGCTATTCGCTCATTGATAGCCTTGACCTTGCTATATAGCTTGGCCTTGGCTACGGTCGAGAATGTAGCCATGATTTAATCCTCCTTTCGATATGTGAAGTTGATATATGAGGTTATTATTGACATTATGACCCAAGTTATTATGACGGCAATCATAGCCGGATTAGCCGGAATCTGGGCCGCCAGCATGATAAGTGATGATATCTCTACTATGATATAGAGAGAATACCACATCAGCCGGAGTACGGTTTTTTTCATTTTGGATACCTCCTAAATTTTATTTTGGACTTTCATTATAGCATAGTTTTCTTGTCAATAGTTACCAAATTTGTGCAAGTCTTTTGTGCAATTTGCACAAAGGGTTTTAGGTTTTGTGCAATTTGCACAATGTTTGATGTGATTTGAAGGGCTAAATGAGGGCTTGTTTTGTGCATTTTGCACAAATGAGAGCCGGTTTAAAGCCCGGGGAGACGGTTTTTTGTGCAATTTGCACAAATTTTATGGATAAAAACGTGATTTTTTTGTGCAAGTATACAGTATACGTATCTTT
>ODAI012909090.1_pt1 | contig 12403 bp, 22 predicted proteins | sample 1539321 | NCBI WGS metagenome assembly ODAI01 (sample SAMN02144231, study PRJEB22623) | gut metagenome | biome: sheep rumen | host: Ovis aries | place: New Zealand
CCGCTTTCACACGGTGCATAAATAAAACTTATTTTTAATTACGCTTCTTTGTCAGGCTGTTTTTTTACAACAAAAATACCAAATATAACAGATATAATTGCTATAACAGCTCCTGCAATTGCTTCAAAAATGTTTTCTGAATAACCACCAATTGCACAAAGCGCACCACCTACAACTGCAAGAACAATAATCAATACTGTTTTCCAGTTAAATGACCCCTCAGCTTTTGCTTTACGGACAATTCCAACAATCATCGAAGCAAGTGCAAAAGCAGCCAATCCAAGACCTACCACTGTGCTTCCTGGGAAATTGCAGAAATATCCAACTGCAACAGATGCTGCGAACAAAATCGCACCAACAATTCCAAATACCTTGTTCATATCGAACCTCCTTTGTATTTCTAGTCAGAAACTCTGACTTTATTTATTCGCTATTATTATTACCAGTGTTATTATCGTTGGAACTGTTACTGCTACGGTAATTCCGCAAGCAAGCCTCCATCGCTTCATAACTTGTTCTGATTGCTCGTATCTGCTCTCGCAATCCGCTAACTGTAGCGACAGACTGGTTAAGTAGTTTCTCTGTATCTTCACAGATTCTTGCGCACTCATTAAGTCCTTCTTCAAGGTGCTGTTGCTGATTAGTAGCGTTTGCAAGTTCTGTTCTAACTCGTTCAAGTTCTGTTCGACACTTTCCCAATTCACGCTCGGTATTTGTGCATCTGACTGAAACGAAAACACTTGCTCCTGCGAAAAGCAAGGAAAAACCAAGCACAACAAAAAACAAAACACGCCAAATCTTTTCATTCATTATCTTCTCCATCGTTAGTATAATCTGTGCAAGCTCTTGACTGTTTCTTCACTGTATAAAACAAATCTCGCATAGCACAAAATCCACTTTCACAATTTCTATCATGGTAAAAGTCTGTTAGCTTCCCATCTTTTTCATCTGTTAGATAACTAACACAAGTTCCGCAATAATTCATTCGTTTTTATCCTTAAATTGCTCTTTTGTATACTGGATAATAAGCACTAACGATACAGCAAGGCTGATTGTAAGAGTAGAACCAAATACAAAAGATATTATCAATTCAAGCATTATTGCTCCTTATCTTTCATAATCCGTAAAACTTCATTTACAGATATTCCAACAGCAAGTAATTTAGTTGCACCTTCTATAAAATCGCTATAGGGCATACTAGATTGTTCCGCAGCTTCTTTAATCAATTCAAAATCGTTTTTCATTAAATCTCCTCATCAAATATCCATTGCCACCACTTTTGTCCAGTAGCGATACAATGCTGTATTCTTTTTACTGATATATGCGTATACAAAGATGCTTCTTCCACAGAACCGAAGCGAACTCGTTTATTTTTTGGCAATAATACGCCAATAATAAGCGGTTTTCTTTCTTTACGCCTCATAGATTTTTCTATCTCCATACTGCAAATGATATTTCATCGGATTGAACAATTTGAAAAAATTAAACTTCTCATCTCCACAATCTTTTAATCCGATGTGTTTATAAAATGGAACAAGAGGACAATACCGAACAATATCGTTTCTGTTTTCCCACTGCACACAATCACCAACTTTTGTGTATTTTATGCTGTTTATAAGGCTAAATAATTCCCACGGTAATCTATCCATTTGTTTCCTCTTCTTGTTTTTTCTTTAGTGCATCTGACAATGCAAAAGCCGCTTTTTGTCCGACATTTACACCGAGATACATCATTGAAATATAAAAGAACCACGACAAAACTTTTTCTGTCGTGGTAACTAAAATGTCATTTACTTCATGCAGAATAACCATAATAACTGTGCTTGAAACAATTATCGCTACAGCAAGGACAAGCCAAACAACCCACACGACAAACTTACGGCTCTGCATCTTGTTTGATTTTTCTTCTTCTTCCATACTTAAACCTCTGAATACAAATCCCTTATTTGTACGAGCTTTTCAATCAATTCTTTTGTCCATGTTCTCATACGACAATTAAACTCTGGTGTTTTATAATCGTCGCCTACATCAAACAGATAGACCAGATTGCAAATGCAGTCCTGTTTATCTTCAACATACATCTGCGACATTGTGATATGATTGAACATAATCCACTCAATAACCTTGTCGTATACACGCTCCAGAATATACCGTGTAAAATATCCGCCATACTGTTCTGTACGAGGTATCTTTCCCTCAATGCTCATAATGAACTCATGTGCGGTTTCAACCTGCCGTCTGATAATCTCACGCTCTGGCTTTACCTTGCCAATCTTTACATGCTTAGTTCTAATTGAAATGAATCCGTGACGGATAAAAATAACAACAAGAATTATAACTGCCAAAACAAACGAGAGAATAAATACTGCATTGCCTCCATTGAGGACTTCCTTAATTGCTTCCCACATTGATTTTCTCCTTTACCTTATTTTGAAATTCTTCAAACAATGCAGGATTATCAGTCCATAACTTTGGACAATCTTTCCAACCAACGATATTGTGATGTGTAGTAATGTCGCTTACTGTAAGATTGTACTTTTTACATAATTCAGCACACAACAAAGATGCACTTTCTAGTGTCTTGTCCGTAAAATGACCTTCCCAATCGGTTGGACATAATTCAATTCCGATTGTGCAATTATTTGGACTGTTTTGTGTGTAATCAATACAATACTTACCAAACTTATTTCTTGCGTACTCTGTGTAGATTTGTTTACTTACTGGGTCGGGAGAACTGGAACCACAATGATATGCAACTTCATTATCTGGTATACATTGTATGATTGTTCCGTCTTTGTCTATTACATAATGTGCAGAACCATAACCGCCCATTCCAGTTTTCTTTGACTCAAAAAAATCACGGTTGTTTTTTGCATTAGCATTTGGATTTGCTGTCCAGTGCATAACAATAACACGAATTTCTTTTAATGCTTTGCATGGACGACTATATGGATTTGGTGTAAGTAGATTTTGAACTACTATGCACTGTTGTCTTGCGGATTGTGTGTTATTGTGATTTCTTATGCACATACAGCACCTCTAAACGAGAGAGTACTCTATAATCTTTTTTTTCATAAACAATTTTATGATATGGATTTTTTTCAAAAAAAGGTATTTATGACAGATTAGACAGAAAACTGCCGAATCTTTAGTTCGGCAGATGAATGTCTTAAAATAGTTCTTTACAAATAAATAAACTTATTATATAATTCAAATTAAGGACAAGTATAATAAATGATTAAGGCTTATAAGTACAGAATATATCCAACTTCTCAACAAGAAGAGCTTTTTAACAAAACTCTTGGTCTTTGTAGGTTGTATTGGAATATTATTGTATTCAATAAGAATCAGAATCATGATATGCAGATTGAGGGTTATAAACCAACTTTTCAGAAATATAAACCTGAAGCATTAGAGTGGATAAAAGAATCTGCTTGTTCCATTCCGCTTGCTCAGATGTGGTCTGATGTAAGAGCTGCATATACTAATTTCTTTAAGTCTTGTAAAGGTGAAAGAAAAGGAAAGTTTTCTAACCCACCTAGATTTAAGAGTAAAAAGAATCCTAAAGATGGTTTTAGATACTCATGTTCTAATTGTAATCCTAAAATTGATAAAAATGGTTTATGGATTACGAATAAAATAGGTTATCTTGATATACGAGCAAGTTGTAGATTCTGTGAAGGAAAATGGAAGAATATAACTTTCAGAAGAACCGCAACAGGAAAATGGTTTGTTAAAATCTGCGTAGAAAAGAAAGATGAACCTAAAATACATAATGGAAAAGCGATAGGGATTGATTGGAATTGTGATGATAACGACTTTATTTCAATGTCCGATGGCACGAAAATCAAGTGTCCAAGATTTTTGAGAAAGAAAGAAAAACAGTTAGCACACTACCAGAAAGAACTTTCACGAAGATTTGTTCAAGGTAAAGAAATTCAATCAAACAACTATTATAAAACCAAAATAAAAGTTGCCAAGTTACATGAAAAAGTATCTTGGCAACGGAAAGATTGGTTACATAAAGTTAGCAGAGATTTAGCCGATAAGTATGAGTATGTGATTGTAGAGAATATTAATCTGCAAAATATGGCAAAGAATCTTAATCACGGAAAAGCTGTTGGTGACCAAGGTTTCGGTATGCTAAGAAATATGCTTGCATATAAGACAACTTTGATTAAAGTTTCTGCTAAGAATACGTCTAAGACTTGTTTTGATTGCGGATATGTTAATCCAAAAGTAGTTTTAGGTGTAAAGAAATGGATATGTCCTGTTTGTGGTGTAAACCACGACCGTGACATAAATGCAGCCAAAAACATCTTGTATAAAGGTGTGACTAGTCTTGGCATAGTAGGAAGGGAACTATCCGAAATTACAAATGCTTCTGGAGAACCACGAAGTTCTATGAAGGAAGAAAGTTCTGAATCATCTAAGTGCATTGCTTAGTAAATTCAGAATCAGCTCGGTCTTTAGCCGAGCAGTAGTTCAATTTTCAGTTCATAAGTAGGCCGTTACCATACATTTGCTGAAAGGTATTTAATTAGACAATACCAGTAGATTTATATTTTTTTACTTCAAATTTCATGCCTGTGATTTGGTCGTTAATAGTTGTCCTGTACTCAACAGGTTCTTTTAAATCCTCTATAGTTAATTCCTCCACCGTTCCTTTTGTTATGTAAGAATTTTTTTTATAGAGGTAGTTAAAAATTGTTTTTCTTTTAGAAGTATCTGATTTTTTGTCCCAATCTTTCATTTTGACTTACCATGCTGTATGAGTTCTGTAAACTGGATAGTTTTCAATAGGTAAAACTTTCGAGGCATAGAAAATTGCACGCTCTTTAGAAATTTCATTATCAGCAGGATTCAATAAAGATGCTTTTCCTGTTTGTTTATTTATTTCAATAAGCCCTGTAAAAGGCGATTGATAATTTTCACAGAGATATTCATAAACTGCTTTTTCAGAAGTCTCTGATTTTTTGTGATATATCCTCATTTACCAATTTCCTCTTGCCAGTTATATACTTCGTTTGCCAAATTATGTGCAATCTCATATATATTATACTTCTTATTTTTCATAAGTGTCAACTCTAAAAATTCATGGTCAAGTAATAGCATATCACTGTCTGTAAATTCTCCTGTCTTTAATCTTTCGATTACCTCTACTATTTCCGCTGATGCATCAAATCTTGCTTTTCGTCCATTTTCAAAATTATGTTCATTTATAAAAATGTGATTGATTATCTGTTCTATATCACCATAATCTCTTCCTGTGTTATTTGATATTCTTGTTATTAAATCTTTATTATCATTTTCTCTGATTGTCTTATAATATCTCTCTGCAATAAAATCCCGCTCTTCTATTCCAGCTTTAGAAAGTTTATTTACAATTTCACTTTTTGCTCCTGTATTAACAGGTTTAAGATTTAAATCAGAAAACAGCTCGTTAAGAGTCAATTTTCGTCCACCACTAGAAAATCCTTTAATATCCGTTACTCCACCTTTGTATAAGCCATATCGCGTCTGTCCTAGTATTTTGTACTTAACACTATCTGGCTGTCTCTTGAACCAAGTTTCGTAAGTTTCTCCAGTAATATCAGATATATCATCATCGCTTGAAAGAACTGGCATATAAAAACACCTGCACCGTGTGTGAACAGGAACGGCTGGTGCTTCTGAAATATCTTCATATACAGTTCCAGAATAGCCGCCACATACGACACAGGTGCTATCATCTAGCATTGATACATAAACAAATTTGAGTTTGCGGTTGTCACCGATAAGCTGATACTGAATATTTCTCTGTAATCCAGTAACACTCGACTGCATATTAGCCTTTGCATTGCTTTCAATACGCTTAAAAGCAGAATCCAGAGACTCGCTTACACTAGATGTAGAACTTCCAAATATGCGAGATGATAAAAGTGGTGTACGAACAGCTTTTTGAATATCGTTTTTTATGTCAGAAACAAAACTATCAAATGTATCTGTATTACTAAACGGCGTTTCTAATGCGCGTGTCGTTTTAAGAAGCGAATTAACAAGTGAAACACCTAGAGCTGCTAAAATAGAACTAGCAAGCCAGTCCATTTCAGAGTTAGCATAGTTATTTCGTTCTTCATCTTCTTTTTCTTTCCAGTTAGACAGATATTTTTCTATGCACTCATTACACTCATCATAACATTCTTTTTCTTGTTTCTTATTTCTGATACTACCGTATGATTCGACAATCTTCTTAAGTTCCTTATGCAATTTTTCAAGCATAGAAACGGTAAGTTCAGACCTCGCATGAGCATACAACTCTGTATCAACCATGTGTCGCGCATAGTTGTCGAACCATTGTCTTTCAGTCACTTTCTATCTCCAAGTTACTTTCCGAGTTCCATAGATACTTGTTTAGTTTCACTTGGTAACTTTGCATTAGATGCTCTATCTTTATTCAAAACAGCAACAGGAACTGATTTGATATTAAACTTCTCACCAGAGCGCATTTTCTGATAAGCGTCAATAATTTCTTCAATAGTTGCTCCTGTTCCTTCAAGAGAAACAAGCATACCAAACTCTCTAAAGTCCATATCATTGGGAAGATACTCGCCTTTCTTAAGAGCTTCAAATACAAGAGGTAATGGATATTTACCTTCACGAGCAAGGTTAGCAATAGCATTAAGAGCATTGGGGTCAAATGCGATACTATCGAAATCTGTATTAAAGGTAACTGAGATATGACCGTCAATTCCAAGCCAAGATGCCATAATCTTAAGAATTTTTGTAAATATCTCACTTATATTTTTTGAGTAAGTTGAAAGTTTACAGTTCTCACCAGTGCGGTGTATTTTAGCAGCATCACTTGTTTCACCTGTGGATTTATCTGGAGATAACGCGCGAGTTCCAAGAATTCCTATTTGTTCCAATGTTTGGTCGATAGCGTTTTCTGAATGTTCAATACCTTCTCCAGAGAATTGCAAAACACCAACTTTTGCTTCTGGTTCAGAGAAGACAAGAAAGAAATCTTTACCGAGATAAATGGGAACAGGTGCACCAGTGTTTGGGTCCTTTTCCTGAGTATGACCTGTTACATAACCTGTAGGAATTGTTGTCATGTGTACAGCATTTTCATAATCACATGATTGTAAATAATAATGTTTATGCAATTCTGCAATTCCGTACACAAGTGAACTCTCTGGTGTTTTGTATGGAATAAACTCAAAAGGAATGTAATCAATTGTTTTATTCAAAATAATAGGCTGTGTATTAAACAGCATTACTTCTTCTTTTATTGGGTTGCCATTTTTATCGAGTTTAGGTTTACCTTCTTTGTCAGTCATGGCAACTTCGCGAATAACTTGAACAGAATATCTATCATGTTCATCAAGATATAAAATACGATACTGTTTCACAAAGTTGTGATTTAGGTCTAAACCAACAGAAGTATCAACGGTTTCTTCAAGTTTAACAACGCACAGTTTTAATACGCCATTCACATACCGATAGCGCCAATCTTTAATAGATTCAGCAGGGTAGTAACGCGCATACGGTCTTATATTTTTTACCTCTGCATCATGAACAGATTTAACATTTTCTGCTACAGGAAGGTCTACAAGAATACCACCAAAGAAAGTTTGTAAGTTGTCATGTACAACATCGCTTGCGAACTGGAAGAATGAATTACCTTCACGGTCAAAATCTTCGAGAACTTTTTTTAACTGACTTTCTGATGGATAATCAACGACTGGACGCTTACGCATAATTTGACCGTGAAAAGTTTCAAGAGCTTGATTTGTATAATCTCCAACTTTTCCGCGCGTTTTATATGCTTCATAGTCAGCATTGGAACTTCCACTTTTTTTGGGAAGATACACATCTCCCATATTCTTTACACGGATTTCGCCTTCTTTGAAATCGCGAACAATTCTCCATCTGTACAACACTTCGTTTGTTATTGCAGGATTAAGAGTTGATAACATATTACACCCCCATCACGACTGGCCGTACAATTTGCTTATCTCTTGACGGCATTTCGTAGTTAACATAGTACGCAAAAGCGTCTGATATATGGTCAAGACCTGATGATTTATCAGGCTCACTGGTTCCTGGTTTATAGGTATAACCTTCCATCGCCTTTCTACTGTATACGCATTTGTCTTTTTCGATAAATACATGTCGTTTTCCTGCTGCATTACAGAAATTCATATTTACACAGTTCCATTTATCGCGCGATGCGTAAGGTGCATGAGGAACACGCACTTCAAAACCGTTACGGACAAGAATATCGTAGTCTGACTGACCTGCAACGCCATTAGTTTGACGCTTTCGGCAAGTTGGGTCTGGATAGACTATGATGTGGCAGTTAGGATATTTTCGTTTTAGTGAATCGCATAGATGTTGAGTATCGGAGTTAGGTTCTACAATTTCATCAAACTCTGTTGCGCATAATTCACATTTATTTTTCCATTCAGCAAAAATAGCTGCGGTCATTGGGTTCACATTAAAGTCCATACCGACATGAATATCACCAGATTTACCAAACCATTCTTCACCATCTATAGAATTAAGAGTACGGTCAAAAGCGTAGTATATTCTGTTTGAGAGTGTTTCAAATGAAGCGAGGTACTCTTGCGCAAACATTTTTGCACTCATAGAGCGTCTCTTTTCTTCGATTTCTTCTTCGGTAATGTTTCCGCCCTCAATGGATGTAAACTGAAAAGACTCCCATTCACTCTGGAATTCAGGTTCCTTTGCGCGCATAAAAATGTCATAAAACCAGTTGTAGCCTTTGGGAGTTGAAATAAACAGAGCTTTACCTTCGCAGTATTTATCTGACAGAACGGGAGCTACGATTTCCCATGTATCATTAGGCATAAAGCCCGCTTCGTCAAAAACAACAAGGTCTACGCCTGCACCACGAAGGCTGTCCGGTTCAGAAGCAGACAGAAGATAGAGCATTGAGCCGTTCTTAAACTCAATGGTCATGCGCTGTTCGTTTGTTTTTTTTATATAGGCAGGCGGAATATGCGGAATACGGGTTTTACGGTCAGACTTTTTAATCCATCCTTCCCACATGTCACGTCGGGCGGTAGGAAGGGTAGGGGCTATATACCAGACAACAGCCTCTTCTTTATTTGCGCACATCTGGAGCATTTCATAGCCTGCAAGGTAAGACTTTCCGAAACGGCGGCCAGCGTTTACAACGCGGTACCGTTTATCACAAAGCATAATCATTCCCTGCGGTCCAGAAACACTGATAGGAACTATCATACAATAAGCTCCTCTTTGTCAGAGCCGTCTTCATTTGAGATGGATACATAGCAGTCATCTTCCTGCTGTGAGTATTCTTCTTCTGGAACTTCTGGCGGATTGATTTTCTCAACGGCTTTTTTAATCTGGGAAGCAGTAGCGTCACCGACAACGATAGCAAACTTAGGCATATCTTCGTGGTGTTCATCTTTCATAGCGGTAGCTTTACCTTCGATATGTTCAGTAACAAACTTCAAGGCTGAAAGTCTGTAATAAGGGTCGCACTCTGGGTCAACCATAGAATCAACGACACTTCTGATAGCTGCTTGAATCTTGGTAACTTGTGAACCATCGTCAAGTTCTGTAAACTCATTTAATGCCTGATAAAACTCTCTTGAAATCCATTTTTTTTGGTCTGCATAAGACGAGAAACATTTTAAGTCTCTTTTTTTGCTACTCGGAGTTGCAATTATATTACTCATGCTTTCATTTTATGGCTTTGTTTTTTTTTCAAAAAACTTTAATCCCATGACTTAATAATTACAGAACCTATTTCTTTTGAAAGTAAGAGAAATTGTTTTTCAGCAGCAGGGAGGTTAAATGAGGAGAATAATTCAATAGCATAACCGTTATTGAATGAAACGACAGGAGCGTTAGAAAAGCGTTGGTGTTTCTTTTTGAACTTTGTCGTTTCTGAATATGAATTAAAAACACCTGCGCGGATTTTGTATACAGTCATTGAGTAATAATACTAATCTCTCTTTTTTTCAGAAATAACAATAAATACTTGACAAGCAAGAAAAACCTATTTAATATGTAAAGCAGATACATAACTGCACGGAGGATATGAAATGAACATTGACCGTTACATTTGTGGTAAGAACGGTAATTTATTGAAAGAGCAGACTAAGGTTTTAGCGCGTATATGTCCGAAAGCATTTGTAGGGCAGATAGCGAAGAGAGGGTGGAAGAGAGCGCTTTATAAGGTACAGCTTAATGCGAGTGATAAAGAAGCGTTAGAAGTTGCTACAGAGATTGGTAAGAAGCGGATAGGGCAAGAGAAAAAGTGGCGAAATATGTTCAGTCGCGCGAAGATGGAGAGTTGTGCTAAAAATCCGCATGAAAAGTTTTGTAAGTTGATAGGGATGCATCAAGGTGTAGAAGTTACAGACATACAGATAAAGAGTAACAATGACACAACGATAACTTTTTTTTACAAAGGTAATAATGTGAGTGCTACATGTAATGGTGAGCCTTTGAGAAAGGGTGACAAGTTTCTTCCGACGCATATAATTTTGAATGGGAAAGAGATGGATGTTACAGGCATTGATATACGAGATGTTTTAGATGCGATGCCAGCGAGAAAGAAGCTTGTATACAGGAAGGTGTAGAGATGTTTCGATTGATACTATGCCGACCTGCGAGTGGATATAAAATAACGAGAGATGATACCAGGATAACCGATGACTTAAAGAAGCTCAAAGACATACAGAACACAGCGAATGTGTATGGATTGAGTACAGGAGAGGCAGCTGCGAAAGTTGCAAAGGCTTTAGCGAAGAGGGTTGGTGAATCAGAGTATATTGTTTCTCGGTGTAACGGAGTAGCAGAGGGAATAAACAAGGGAAATAATTTGACAATAGCCTTTGTTACTGCGCACGAAGATGTAGCGATAACATTTAGTGTTGATGATAAAGAGAATCCTATGTACAAAAAGGCTATTTCATTATTAAGTGATATAAAGAGTTCTTGTCAGAAAGAGTTAGATGAAGCAACAACAGCGTTGAACATCGCGTTTAAGTAATAAACTGTTTAGGAACAGAAAGGTCTTTATGTGGAACGCTAATCCACCGGGCATACTCATTGGAAGTACATAAACATTGAACATTCCAAGCGAGACCTTCATCAGAGATACCATAGTTTATAGTTTTATTGCAAGTGAGACAGGTAAGTTCATCTTTACCTGTCTTTTTTATTTTTATATTAAAGGTCATAATCACCAGATGCCTTTAGCAGCTTAGTAAGTTCTTTTTGACCAAACCTATCATTTGGTTTTTTCTCAACCAAGAGAAGAACTTTACACACATCTAAAACAAGCCTTTCGTAAGTCACAATTATTTATAAGTCATAACCCATGCAGGAGTACATCCTAGTAATTTGCATAGACTGTAGACATATCGCATATTCAGAGGCCTATCGTGCTTAAAACACATTTTCTTTTTACCTCCAATGCCTCCATCAAGTTTATTTACGCCACCTGTACCAAGCACACCTTTTTCCTTAAAGCGCTCTCTATTACCTTGCAAAACCTTTTGCATATTCTCTCGTTGTTTTTCTGTACTGCCTAAAACAGGAATCTTATTTAGCAGCTCTGTCATTTTTATGTTATAGTTTTTCTGTCCATAATGGTACAATATAAGGTTTCTCAAAGGCTCATAGCTTACTGTATATATTTCGCCTGTTTTTGGTGTATGCTCAATAAATGGGTCTTTCTTTGTATAAATCTCCTTAACTTCATACCCATAAAACTCTACTACATCATCAACAGAACATTCTAAAAAAGCACACAGTTTCGCAATATGCTCCGTATCAGGAATAAACCTACCTTCAAGAACATTCCAAAAATGTGACTCCGAATACCCACTCGCTTCAGCCATAGCTCTTATTGTTATCCCTCTCAATATCCCTACAGCCTTAATCTTCTCTAAACTAATTAACTCTTTATAATCTGACCATACCATACCCATCATTATACCACCATATCTCCCTTTTTGCAACTACTTTTTTGTAAAATTACAATATATTCCTTTCATCTTCTCAATACTATTCTGTTCATATCTCAATATAACCACTACTATAAACTCACTATATCCCTTATACCACTACAATACTACCTGTTCCACTACACCATCTAAAATATGGGCACAACTCCCACTTTTACTTAAAATTCACCCTTTATTCTACACTTATCTCCCACTACATTCCCACTTTTGCCAAAATTTCAGCCAAATTTCCTAAAAAATTCACGCAAGGACAAGCCCCCCATCCACACTTCACAACCCCACCCGGGGGATATATATAAATTTATTAGAATATCTTGAATTATTCCCGATATATGCTATACTAACACTATCTTAATAGAGCGGTATTGAACCGCATGGGGGTTACGTTA
>ODAI013092137.1_pt1 | contig 12402 bp, 6 predicted proteins | sample 1539321 | NCBI WGS metagenome assembly ODAI01 (sample SAMN02144231, study PRJEB22623) | gut metagenome | biome: sheep rumen | host: Ovis aries | place: New Zealand
CGCGCAAAAAAAGTACCATCCCCACAGGATATACCTGCGAAAACAGTACTCGGCGTGCACCGCCAGGGTCTCGAACCCTGGACAACCTGATTAAGAGTCAGGTGCTCTACCAACTGAGCTAGCGGTGCGTTTTATATTAAGTCGTGTTCTTAACGACAAGTGATATCTTACTACGACCGGATATTAATTGCAAGCACTTTTTTAAAATTTTTTATATTTTTTTGAAATGTCTTTTGCCGGGAGGCTGAAAGCCAGTATTTATGCGGTATTGGAGCTGGTGAAAAAGTAGCAGAAAGTGGTGAGAAAATAATAAAATACGGGAAGAATCCACTGCAGACTACATGTTATCATCTGTAAAATAAATAAACAGGCGCCTCATCATTCGATATGCAGGTGTCAGAGCACTAATAAGGATGAGAATATATGGATATTTCACACAGACAGTTTACTAAGCAGATTTTGTTTAAGGATGCCAATGGCAATCCCATTGCAAATAAGCCCATACATGTTGAACAGACAAACCACAGCTTTCTGTTCGGCTGCGGAGCTTTTGATTTTATTCCCTATGTGATGAAGCAGGAGGATAAGTACAAAAAGCTCACCGACAAGTGGCTTGATGTATTTAACTACGGAACCCTTCCTTTCTATTGGGGCAATTACGAGAAAGAAGAAGGAAAGCCTCAGAAGGACCTTCTTATGAAGACAGCCAAATATCTGCAGGACAGAAACGTCAAAGTCAAGGGCCACCCCCTCTGCTGGCATACGGTCTGCGCGGACTGGCTCATGAAATATGACAACGAGACCATCCTTAAGAAACAGCTTGAGAGAATAGACCGGGAAGTCACAGGTTTTGCTGGGGTGATTGATATGTGGGATGTGATAAATGAAGTGGTGATCATGCCCATATTTGACAAGTACGACAACGCTATCACCAGGATCTGCAAGGAAAAGGGCAGAGTAGGCCTGATAAAAGAAGTATTTGCCAAGGCTCATGAGTGCAATCCCAGGGCAACGCTCCTCCTCAATGATTTCAACACGAGCATCAATTATGAGATCCTCATTGACGGCTGCCTCAATGCGGGAGTCCCCATCAGTGCCATCGGCATCCAGTCCCACCAGCACCAGGGCTACTGGGGGAAAGAAAAGCTTGAAGAAGTCCTTGAGCGATTTGAGACCTTCGGTCTTCCCATTCACTTCACCGAGAACACCCTTATTTCCGGGGAGATCATGCCGGCGCATATTGTGGATCTTAACGACTGGCAGGTGGACGAGGGGCCCACAACCCCCGAGGGAGAACAGCGTCAGGCAAAAGAGATTGAGGAGATGTATCGAATTCTCTTTTCCCATCCTCTTGTTGAAGCCATCACGACCTGGGACTTCACGGACGGAGCATGGCTCAAGGCACCAAGCGGCTTTATCAGAGAGGACGGCACGACAAAGCCTTCCTACGATATGCTCAAAGACCTGGTGAAAAAAGAGTGGTGGACAGATACATCTGTTACTACCGATGAGAACGGCTTCGCAACAGTTGTCGGAATCAAGGGTGACTACAAGCTGAGCGCAGAGGGCCTGTGCACAGAGGCTCAGCTGTCAGATGATGAAGAAATAACTATTACACTGTAAGATGTACGAACTCTACTTGGCGTGACTGATAAGACAATATCCAAGTGGGAGACCGGCAAGGGATATCCCGATATTACTTTGCTGGAGCCGATCGCGGATGCGCTTAAGGTCTCCGTTACGGAGCTTATCTCAGGCACTACCATTCACAACGAGAATGTCTCGGCAAATATGATGCGATCCAAGTTCTACGTTTGTCCCATATGTGGCAATGCAATCCACACCATGGGCGAGGCCGTAATACAGTGCCACGGAGTACAGCTCCTTCCCGCGGAGGAAGAACCTGAAGATGATCAGCACAAGGTTTTCATCGAGCGCATCGAGGATGAATACTTTGTCCGCATCGATCACGAGATGACCAAGGAGCACTACATCTCCTTTATCGCGGTCCTCTCATCAGGTGATATCCAGATGAGCAAGCTCTACCCGGAAGGCAATGCGGAGGCCAGGTTCAAGATCAGAGGAGTAAAAAAGATAGTGTTCTTCTGTAATCACGACGGCTTGTTTTCTGTTGACGTTAAGTAAATAAGTATCGAAACATATTAAGATCACCGGAAACGTAGATTTCTACACTTCCGGTGATTTGTTTTTTGTGGAGAAAACATATGAAATTATGATAAAATATATACTGCCGCGAAGGAAAATATCTGGGTTAAAGGGGGTTATAAGGAATGAAAAGAAAACTAGTCACTCTATTGGTTACCATCAGTATGTTGGCAGAATCTTTCATGCCGGCTATGCCGACCTATGCTATAGCACCGGACGAAGAGGCAGTAAAAGAAATCACTGAGCCTTTGGAAGGAGCCTCAACTGCTGATGAGGAAAAAGAGCCAGAGGAGGCAGCTGAAGATAATGAAGAAGCCTCGGATGAGAGTGCTTCGACTGATTCCGCAGAGGATGATAGCGCAGAAGCTGACACAGAAGAACTTGAGATTTCAGCGGAAGACATCATAGAGGAAGAGTCTGACGGGGAAATGGCACTGGTGGGCTATAATGCCACAGAAATGCCGGTAGTGCTGTATGTTGATGAGTCTGCTGACAACAGCACAGGCTCTGAACTGGTTGATCTGGCTCATCTTTCAGGAAAAGGATGGTCTTATGATCCGGATGAGAATATTTTGACGCTCAATGGATTTGACGGCAGTTATATCGAATGCAGTAATTCTCTTTCCATCCATCTCGTTGGAAACAATAAAATAACGATAGATGGAACCGCTGATGTTAGTGAAGTGTCCGGAATAAAGCTCCCTCGTTTCTATGAAACTAACCCCGGAACACTTACCATAAATGCAGACAATGGTGGCAAGCTGACAATTTCCGGTACCACAGAGAAGAGTAATAATTTTTATATGATAACTGCAGATAAAACTGTGGTTGATAGCGGACAGATAATTATCAGTGGTCAGAGAACATCGAACGGTGGCTCGTTTTATGGGTTTAATTGTAAAAGCACTTTCAATGGAGAGTCTTCTTTTGACATAGATCTTCAATCCGGTGGATCAGTCGATGGATTTGCATATGATATGACTTATAATTCATCTTCTGCCAGTGAAGTAACGGTTTCGACAAGTAGTCAATACAGTGATGCTATTGCTGTTTCACAGCTATATGCCTATGGTTCCGGCGCACTTGCAATTACGGCCCAAAAACAGGATACCGCTCCGGGAAAGTGTACAAATAATGGACTTAAAGTGGGAAATGATGCAGGCAGGATAACTTTTGATGGTAAGGTGTGTACCAGCATAAGTAATATTACATATACCAGTCTTGCCGGAAATAAAGCTGTAAAAAACCATCTTGAAGGCGGGTACAGTTTTGCCGGGCAAAAAGATCCTTCATATTTCTTCCTGACTGATCTTGAGGGTAATCTGATAACGGATGCAGTCATTGATACAGAAGAGAACCAGACGCTGACCGTCATGGCACCTGAATCAGGTTTTTCCATTTCGGGACTTAAGGTTGGTGAGCAGTTTAGCACATTTGGAGGAGAAGTGTTCCTGTATCCCCGAACCAGAGGCGGTGCGGAGGATTATAGATATGCTGTGGATGAAAATAAGCCATTACCGGAGGGATTGATTGTTAACCGATACACCGGTGACATCGATGGAACTCCTGTTTCTGCATGTGCGTCAGGTACGGCTAATATCATCGTTACAGACAGTGAGAACAATACAGTTACAGTAGAGATATCCTACGGACCGGTTGTCGAAAAAGACAGATATCTGTACGTTGACGGAACACAGATAAATATACTGGAAAATGGCAATGACCCAAATGCCGGATGGAATTATAGCGCGTCTGATAAAACCGTTACACTTAATGGTTATGATGGCGGTCCGATCTATTCGGAGGATCTGGATCAGCTTACGGTAAAACTAAACGGAAACAGCAAAATCACTATTCCTTCGAGTGGTGATCCTGTTTCCGATGGTATAGGTCTGTCAAAGCAAAACGCTTCTCTCACCATAAAAGCTGAGACATATGAAACTCTCACAGTCAGTTGTGAAGTAGCTGTCTCCAGGAATTTTAATATGATAAAGGCAGATAATATTACTGTCGAGAGCGGACATATAATTCTTAGAGGTAATAAGACTTCTGACTCCTCCGGCTTGTGTGGTTTCGATGGGAAAACAACCTTTAGCGGAACATCTTCTTTTGACATCGACCTTTATTCAGCCGGCGGAACCATGTATGGATTTACATATCTGACATACAACTCATCGGAAGACAGTACAGTTATTGTAGAAACAGGCAGCCAGAGCACTTATGCCGTTTCCGCTTCAGCGCTTTATGCTTATGGTACCGGCAAACTGACTGTTTCATCCAAAAAAAGCGATGGAACACCTGATTATTGCACGCTTAATTATCTTAAAGTCGGTACTGAAGCCGGTAAAATTACTTTTTCCGGAAAAGTGGCATACAGAAAAGGGGAGCTGGAAGCTGCTAAACTGGCGGGTAATAAGGCTGTGACTAATTATCTTTCCGGCGGCTATAATTTTGCCGGGTCAGGTGATGCCAGCCGAAACTTCCTGACTAACTCATATGGCGAGCTGATAACCAATGCTGTCATCGATACAGTGGAGAATCAGCCGCTGACAGTCATGGCACCCGAAACCGGTTTTTTCATTTCGGGGCTTACGGTTGGTGATACCTTTAGCACATTTGGAGGTGAGGTTTTCCTGTATCCTCGAACCAGAGGAGGATCAGGCAGTTATACATATACAGTTGATAAAGACAATCCGTTACCGGAAGGACTGAAAGTAGACGCAAGTCGTGGATTTATTGATGGAACTCCGTCCTCTGTATGTGCTTCAGGCACGGCAAATATCATTGTTAAAGACAGCGAGGCACATACCGTAGTTGTTCCTGTAAGCTACAGTGAAGTGTCTGTAAAAAAACCTGTCGAAGGTGTGGCCTTTGAGACAGGAAAGGTTGTCTTCAGTGCAGGAGAAGAGCAGACAGTCAGTGCATCTGTAGCTCCTTTAGATGCATCAATCCCTGATGTGGCTTTCTCTTCAAATAATACAGCTGTAGTAAAAGTAAAAAACGGATCTGTCGTTACAACCGGCAATGTGACACAGGCTACTCTTATTGGCGAGGCTGCCGGAAAGACCACGCTTTTGGCGGTAACAAAGCAGGGCAACAAGACTGCGTCCTGTGATATATGGGTAAAAGAAGCAACGCCTGAGGCTTCTTATGAAATAACAGATTCATACATAGTACTTAAGTATCTTATTACAGATGAAAAGTATAATATTGTGATCAAAGACAGCGATATGGTTCCGATGACCAAAACAGCAGGATCTAATGGGCTTATCGAGCTGGATCTGAGCTGTCTTGGACAAACGGTTGAGATCACAAAAGTAAATGAAGATACAGACCTTTATTCAGATGCACAGGAGCTTACCCTTGCAGCTGAAATGCCGACAGAGATACCGCTTGTTATAGCACAGCCCTGTACCGGATATCCACTGGACAGTTTGGATAATGTTAAGAAGAATTCTCCTGTTTCTGCATACTACAGTATTAGTTCTGTAGGATATTATCCTGTGCGTGAAATCTGCGTGGCAGGAGAGGTTTATACAGTTACCGTAACCGTTACTGCTGCAGGAGGAATGTCTTTTGCAACAGGCACAACGGTAAAACTAAACAGTAATGCTATGCCATCTTCTGAGGTATCAATTTCTGATGATGGAAAGACGCTGAGATTTGTGCATACCTTCCCGGCAACGGAGAGTGTACTTCACGCTGAGAGCATAACGCTTGATAAGGAAGAATACGTACTCACAATTGGATTTAGTGAGACGTTCTCTGCAGAAGTACTTCCTGCCAATGCCATCAACTTATTGTATGAAGCTGATACAGCTGACCACAGCATTGCTACTGTATTCGGCGAGCAGATAAGATCGGCCGGTATAGGCAAGACAACCCTGACTGTTACCACTTTAGACGGAGGAAAGACAGATACTGCAGATGTTTATGTCAAATATTCAACTCCTTCGATCACATGCGAAGCAGAAAAACTTACAGGATTTGAGCCTTCAGGAACATATGCGGTCACACCCGATGGGGGTAGCGCAGTTACTGTTACAGCAGATGAGGAAGGCGTGATTACCATACTTGATGACTGGTATACCAAGTATCTGAACATTATCAGAAAGCATGCTGTTTACACAAAGTGTGACTCTGATTCGACCCGTATTCTTGTGGGCAGCAAGCCGCCTGTAAGTTCTGACGGAATGTATGTGCGATTTAAGAATGATGAGACCCACTATGAATACACGGGATCGGCTATTAATCCGGTGATGGAAGTTTATAACAATGCGAAACTTCTTACTGAAGGAAAAGACTATTTGGTTAAATATTCAGGTAATGTAAAGGTCAAGAGAGACAAAGCCGGTAATGTAATTCCCGGCGGAGTAGTCACAGTAACCGGTAAAGGTGACCTGTCAGGCTCAAAGACAGTAGAGTTTACGATTGATCCCAAGAGCCTGGGAACTGGCACAGCTACCCCTGCAACAGGAATATGCACAGGAGCTATAAATATTGCCAAGGGTCAGAAAGCCACTGCTCCCGTGATCACCTATGGTTCCTATAAGCTTAGGGCTTCAGACTATAGCATCAACGACCCCATGGCCGGCAAGGCGTACACAGAAGTCGGCACCACCACAATGACAGTGGAAGGCAAGGGCAATTTCACCGGTTCCGTTAAGCTGACGGTTCATGTTGTAGAGGACAAAAAGAACCTTAAGAAGTTTAAAGTGGTAGTGGATACCAAGACAGCTCTTTTCTATGATCCTGCAAGTGATGCGGATCAGGCAAGAACAAAGATAAACGGGGTGATCAAGGTATATGATTCTGCAGATAAGAGTAAGGAGACGCTTACAGCCGGATCCGATTATGTGATAACGTATCCTTCGAACCTTACAGGCGCGGGGAAAAAGGCTGTTACGGTAATAGGCATTGGCTCTTATTCCGGATCTGTCGGAAAGTCAGTTACCATAGCGCCGCTTGTTGTAAAGGACTCAAACAATAACGGCACCATTACGACTAATGCAGCAACGATAAAAGAACTGACCCATAAATATGTGAAGGGCGGCGTAACTATCGGGGATGAGCTGGAGGTTAAATATGTGGATCCTGAATCTCATGAGTATGTGCTTGTTGAAGGCAGGGACTACAAGATATCCTACAGCAACAACAAGGTTGCTTCCAAGGCAGGAAAGCCCGCAGAGTATTCTGTGAGCTTCATCGGAAACTATAAGGGTACAGCTGCGCTAAAGAATCGTAAGACAGATAAAAAATACACCTTTGAAATAGAGACCGCTCCCATCGCAAATGATTACGGTTATGAGAGTGAGGGCTTTGAGGCCTACGCGCCTGACGTGGCATATACAGGCAAGGCCGGAACTTATTATTCCACACCTGTAGTGACCTATAACGGTGCAACCTTCCCTGCATCCAACTATACAGTTAAGTATTAAGTCTGGGATGATACGATTCCGGATCTGATGGACAGATATCGGGAGATCACAAGTAAGAATAAGCTGACTCTTGCTGACGGGGTCAATGAAGCAGAAGTACAGGTTCGCATTATCGCCAAGGGCTCTGTTGCAGGAAAAGGTAATTTCTCAGGAACAATAACGAAGTACTACAAGGTCATCCGCCAGAGCGACAATGTCATTGACCTTAGTAAGGCCAGAATAACTTTGTACGGCAAGGACTATAATTCTGCGTCAAAGAAGAACAAGAAGTTTGGAGGTATTCCTTTCAACGGAAAACCTAGAAAGGTAACAGACAAGGATCCTGCAGATTCTAAGCCTTATGGAACCGTTGTTGTTGAATACAAGGTTGGCAAGAACTATGTAACGCTCACGGAAGGCACAGACTATGAACTGGTTTATATGAATAATGTAAACAAAGGTAAGGCGGTTATTATTGTCAGAGGTCTGAACAAAGCCAACGGCGAAGGTAAGTCTTACATCGGAAATAAGAGAACGACCTTTAGTATTACAAGCGCTAACCTTAAGACTTCCCTTAAGCAGAACTAAAGCTTAATAGAATTATATGGTAAACAAAAGGCCTGTGACCTGCGCAGCAATTTCTGCAAAAGTCATAGGTCTTTTGCGGTTTTCACAGCTTTTTATTTATGTTAAATTTAAATGTGTAAATTAAGGAAGAAATAGAAATTGTATTGAGGAACTAAACATGATTTTTGATACCCATGCTCATTATGACGATGAGCGTTTTGACGAGGATAGAAAAGAGCTCCTGGCTTCTCTGAAAGAGGCCGGAGTCGACAGGGTCGTGAATATCGGTGCCAACATGGCATCTTCAAAGACCAGTCTTGAGCTGGCCCACGAATATGACTTCATTTATGCTGCAGTGGGAGTGCATCCCAGCGACACAGAGGAGCTGAACGAGGACAAGATCGAGGAGCTTCGCATCTTAAGCCGCGACGAGCGGTGCGTTGCCATCGGCGAGATAGGCCTGGACTACTACTGGCCGGAGCCTGAGCACGACCTGCAAAAGAAATGGTTCAAAAGGCAGCTTCAGCTGGCGAGAGAGGAGAAACTCCCCGTGGTGATCCATTCCAGGGACGCTGCAGCCGATACGCTCACAATCCTGAAGGAAGAGAACGGCGCCGAGAACGGCGGAGTAGTGCATTGTTTTTCATATTCTGCAGAAGTAGCGAAGCAGTGTGTTGATATGGGCTTTTACATCGGCGTGGGCGGAGTTGTCACTTTTGCCAACGGACGCAAGCTCAAGGAGACCGTAGAGGTCCTTCCTTTGGAAAAGATAATTCTCGAGACCGATTGTCCTTATCTGGCGCCCACACCTCACAGGGGCAAAAGAAACAGCTCTTTATACCTGCCTCTTGTAGTGGACGCAATCGCTGAGATTAAGGGAGTTAGCGCGGAGGAAGTTATAAGGATTACGGAAGAGAACGCGGAGAAGATGTACAGACTCAGCGTATGAATGAGATAAGATCGGGCCGAGGCGGTTCGAAGATAGGATGATAGTATGGCATATTTAGGTAACAGCGCCAGGACAAAAGAGGTACTGGCTAAGTACAATATGAGCGCCAAGAAGAAATTCGGACAGAACTTCCTTATAGACAGCGGCGTTCTGGAAAATATAGTTGAGGCAGCAGGCGTAGGCAGCGAAGATTGCGTTCTGGAGATCGGTCCCGGAATTGGAACCCTGACCCAGTACCTGGCGGATTCAGCCGGGAAGGTCATCGCTGTTGAGATCGACAAGACTTTGATGCCGGTTCTGGCGGATACCCTCTCTGAGTATGACAACGTGACGGTCATAAACGAGGACGTGTTAAAGGTTGATATCAAAGCCCTTGCCCTGGAGTACAACGGCGGCAAGCCCATGAAGGTCGTTGCCAACCTGCCATACTACATAACAACCCCCATTATAATGAAGCTCTTTGAGAGCGGGGCTCCCATCGAGAGCATCACTGTAATGGTACAGAAGGAAGTTGCGGACAGAATGGCGGAGGGCCCCGGCAGCAAGGACTACGGTTCTTTGTCTCTGGCGGTGGGATATTACGCGGAGGCTGAAGCTGTGTGCGATGTTCCTCCCAGCTCTTTTATCCCGCAGCCCAATGTGGGTTCGGCTGTGGTGAAGCTGACTAAGTACGACAAACCCAGGGTAGACGTGGCGGATGAGAAATTCATGTTTGAGATCATCAGGACGTCTTTTAACCAAAGGAGGAAAACCCTGTCCAATTCACTGTCAAACAACCCTGCACTGGGGGTTTCAAGGCAGCAGGTAACGGACGCCCTTACTGAAATGGGGATAAATGACAAAGCCAGGGGCGAAACCCTAAGTCTTGAGCAGTTTGCCGAGCTTTCGGATATTTTACAAAGAGGTAGTGCTATGTTAAACTAACTACTAGATATAGTAGTTACAGCACCAAAGGGGTGGAGATTTTGGATAAAGTTGAGTATAGGATCAGGGCCGACGAGATCAGGGCTTTGATCGGGGAAGGAAGATATGCTGAGGCAGTTAAGATCGCCGATACCATCGACTGGAAGCGTGTTAAGAGTGTCCAGATGTTGTGTACCATCAGTGATCTTTATAAGATAAACAGACGCTATACGGAGAGCAGGGACGTTCTTCTTATGGCTTACGACAGGCACCCTACAGGGAGACTTATCGTTTACTCACTGTGCGAGCTGGCCATCAAGATGGGCGAGTTCGTCCAGGCTGTTGAGTATTACAAGGAATTCGTCAGAATAGCTCCCAGGGACACCGGAAGATACATACTCCAGTACAAGCTCTATGAGGCTCAGGAAGTAAGCCTCGAGGAGAGGATTGCTGTCCTTGAGGAATTCAAGAAACACGATTATCGTGAGAAATGGGCTTATGAACTGGCTTATCTTTACCACAGAGTAGGACTTACCACTGAGTGCGTTGAGGAATGCGATGAGATGTTCCTCTGGTTCGGCGAGGGCAGATATGTCATGAAGGCCCTGGAGCTTAAGGCACTTCACGAGCCTCTTTCACCGGAGCAGCAGGATCGCTACTTAATGTACAAACAGGCCCACGGCGGAGTTGTGGATGCTTCCATCGTATCCGAGAAGGACGAGGTGGGTAATGACGAGGCAAGGACTGTGGAGATCAAGCAGCCCACCAAGGAAATCCCTCCTGTGACCGATGAAGTTATCGAGGCCTACAACAGAGGCGAGCTCCCGCCGGAAGAGGATCTTGGAGAGACAAGAGAGTTTGTTGCTTCAGAGTATCGCAATGAGCAGGAAGCCGCAGAGCAGCCCGCCAATGAGCAGATTACAGATGAGCAGACCCTTGAGGAAAGCGCTTCTTTGGAAGCTTCCCCTGAGGCTGCCAAAGAGGAGCCGGCCAAGAGGGATCCTTATGAGATAGTTTACCCGCCCATCAGTGAGATAAAAGAGCCATCATTTGACGTCAGCTCTTTTAACACCACTAATCTTCAGGAGGCGCTGGCAGAAGGCCTTCGTGAGGTTATAGGAAGCGAAGAGGCGGATACAAAAGCCTTTGAGCCGGTTCAGCCCAAGGAGCAGGCCACCGTTCAGCCTATAACCGAGGAGATTTTCGAAGAGGAATCGCAGGAGGAGCCGCAGCTGGCCGATGCCTCCATGCAGGAAGTATTTGCACACACCGATCCCAAGATGGGAATTGAGATAAAGTACGGTGGAAACGGCCCCATCCTTGGGGAAGAGAAGGCTTCTTGGCCGGATGAAACCGCAAAGCAGGAGATGGCTGATGAGGCTGAAACAGAGCCGGAAGAGCAACCGATTGAAGAGCCTGAGGAAGAGCCTGTTCAGGCCACACTTTCCTTTGCCAAGCCTTCACCTGTAACCTACGCGGCACAGCCCCTTGAAGAGGAGAGGCCCGGCGCGGTCATTCACCCTAACGCCAGCTACCAGATGCATAACCACTTCGAGAGCATGCTGTCCCAGGAGTACGACGGCCAGATCAGTATGGCGGTAGAGCCCGAGCCTGCCGTTGAGAAGCAGATCACAGGCCAGATCAGTATTGCCGAGTACATGGCAAACTGGGAGCAGTTCAAGAAGGAACAGCAACAGAAGCAGTTCGAGAGGATCAAGCAGAGAGTTTCCGATGAGACCGGAGACATGTTTGCCGACTACGATGAGAAGACCAAGGCCGGCCTTCAGGAAAAGATAGAGAAGGCTATCAATGAGGCCATTAAGAAGGAACGCCAAGAGAAAGCCTCCGGAAGAGGCGACTGGTCCGTGAAGCAGGAAGATGTTATCAACGCGGCAGTTGACGAAGTCATGGATCGGGAGGGACTTACTCCGACTGACAGCTACGAGGATGAGCCTGAGATTCCCAAAGAGGAGCTTATATACAACGAGCCGGCAGCAGAACCGGAAGCGATCACAGCAGAAGAGCCAAAAGTGCCCGCAGAGCCTGAACAGGCAGAGAGCATTGGCGATTTCAGGGAGATTACCGATCCTGCTTATGACATTGGAGAGGGAGCTGAGGATCAGGCCATAGGCTTAGCTTCAACAGAAGATGTATCCTACAGCACAACGTCCGAGGACGAAGAGACCACTATAGAAGCCGGAGAGGCGCAGGATGATAAGGACCTTGAGCCTGTAAGTGCCGAGGCCATGACAGCCAAGATCCCGCTGGAAGAGGCTGCAGCAGCTATGGCAGCGCAGGCAGGAGAAAAGGCTGTTGCAGTAAAAGCCGCCGCCGAAGAGGAGAAGCCTTCAGAGCAGACACAGCAAGGTGAGGCGAAAGAAACAGCCAAGGAGGAAACAA
>ODAI010945245.1_pt1 | contig 12401 bp, 9 predicted proteins | sample 1539321 | NCBI WGS metagenome assembly ODAI01 (sample SAMN02144231, study PRJEB22623) | gut metagenome | biome: sheep rumen | host: Ovis aries | place: New Zealand
CTGCGGCCGCTGATACTATAACAGATGAATTTCTTGCATTTATAGCAGCTTCCTGCTGACTTGTCCAGCCCATCAGCTGTTCCTCCTTCCTTTTGAATCTGAAACGAGGATATCCTCAGCCTCCGCAAGCTCTTCTGCAGCCCAGAGCCTGTATCGCTCCATGCGTGAATTATCGCAGATATTAACATAGTCACAGAAATCGCAGGGCTTTTCCCCGCCTATAATTAGCGGGACTGCCTCAGCATCTCCGGAGTACAGGGACTCAGCCATTTCTCTGAGCTCATCGTAAACATAGTCTTTGAGCCTGTCCATTTTCTCACCTGAGATACATCCGGATGAACGGCGATCTATTTCTCCGGAAGCTGTAAGTCTTACCGGGATATATCTGCCCTCAACACCGGTCTCCATAGCCTCCAGCACATCCATATCCTCAAGTACAAGACCGCTTGTCTTAAGGCCGGCCTCTATCACAGAACTGTTCCTGCTATTTATGCGGTGAGGGTCAAGCCTTACCTCGCTGAGCTGTATCGGTGAATAGAGAACGCCTGCCGGACGGGCATCCTCATATATACCGCCCTTATCCGTAGAGGCAAAAAGATATAGAAGCATCTGAAGATTTACTCCGCCTGCAAGAGTCTCCGGAGTGATGTTCTTCCGGCTGCTCTTATAATCAACGATACGAAGATATTTTTCTCCGCCTATCTCACAGGTATCGGCACGGTCAATTATACCGCCGAAGCTTAAACGCTGTCCGCTGCCGAATTTCAGCACCACAGGCTTCTCCTGCCTGAGGTCAAGCTCATACCTGTCGGGGACGAAGGAAGTGCTCATCAGAGCCTGCTGAGTATGCATGATAACATCTCCCAGGCGCTCAGTCAGCTTATTGTACATAAGCTCAAAACGGGCATTCTTTCCGAATTCTCCGGCCAGCTTCTCACTGCGGTATCTGCCGGCGCACTTGCTGATAGCGCTCTTTATCTCATCATATGGCATGGTCACGAATTCCTGCTTTGACCTTGCCCCCAATATACTGCGGAAGCATTCGTGTATCAGCTCACCTGATATCCTTGCATCAAGCTCCACCTTCTCACAGGTCTGGAGCCTGAGGCATTTATTGCAGAAGTACTTGAAATGACATAGGTCGTACTCTTCAAGGTTAGAAGGCGATAATCTCAGCGGAGAAAAGCTTTTCAGCTTCTTCATTATATCCGTATCTATCCTGTAGTCCTGAGTATAGCCGGAGCGGCTGAGCACATAAGCTGTCCTGCGGCGGTACTCAGGGTCGCTCATAAGTATCTTTTTCAGTGAAGCCACCGATGCAGAGGAGCTGCTGCGCTCCTGCATATAGTGGTAGAAAGCAGAGTGCATAGTTACTCCATAATAATGAGCCGGCACTTCATCCTCGGTAACAAGAATACTCCTGCCAAACATAGAAAGCACCTGATCTACCGGCGGGGCAGGATATTTTGCCTGACCGGAAAGATCAGTCAGAGGATAGCTCATAAAGAATCTCTCCGAAGCAGCAGAAAGTGATTTATAAACGATCAGCCGCTCTGAAGCGATAAGGTCAGAGAGTGGTCTGGAGATCTCTATCCCGCTCTTAGCCAGCCTGAGCTTATCATTTTCTGAAAAGAGTCCGTGTACGCTGACATTGTTCGGGAAATCTCCGTCATTTGCTCCCATTACAAAAACTACCCTTGGAGAATTAAGTCTTGCAGTTCTTGCAGACGCAGCTATGACGGAATCAAGGGTCTGAGGCGGAACAGAATAGGTTATCCTTCCTATCATAGAGCGTATCATGGCAGACAGCTCTGAAAAGCTTATCTCCCTTTCGCCGAGGGTATCGTTGATACTATCAAGAATATCTATAAGGCAGCTCCAGAGCCTTTTCAGCTCCGAGGCCTCAAAATCACGGTCAGATTTTACCAGTTCTCCCATAAGACGGCCGGTATTTCTCTCAGCGCCGCAGTCTATAAGGTGTTCATAGAGAAGCCGGCAGGCCTTTGAAGCGGTCAGCTTTCTGCCCAGTCGCTTTTTCAGTTTCATAACAGGAGCGATAAAGCTCTCCCTCATACCTTCAAGCAGCTCCAGAGCTTCATCCTCAGCCTCAAAGGGAGCCTCCCACATCTCACCGTCCACGCCCCATTTATAGCAATAATTCTCCAGCATTGAGACATCAGTGAGCGAGTGATCGAGGATACCGCTTTTCAGGATACGGAAAATATGCTCCGAGCGAAGCTTTTTTGCTGTCAGAAGATCGAGCAGAGAGGTAAAGAATACCATTATTGCAGTATGATTGACAGGCCTCTCTATACTGAGGAAATACGGGATATCATATCGGCTGAAGGCTGCCTTGAGTACAGCAGCATAGGCGGCGATATCATTGGAGATCACTGCTATATCACTGTATCTTAGGCTGCTGTCAGCGCATATAAGTCTTTTTATCGAAGCGCAGACGTATTCAGTCTCACTGTACATATCCTTTGCCTCAAAGACTGTGATATGTGATGAATCAGGAGCACTTTCTCCCTTTTTACTGTTTCTCATTATATGGCTGCTCATATATTCCAGGTCAGGATAGCGGAATCTGAAGCTCCTGCTGCAGTGAGTTATCCTGTACTCTCTTCCCAGCTCACGGCATATCTCTGCAATACGCCGGAAGGTATTATTTACTGATTCAAAAAGAGTATATTCCCCTGCATTAACATCATCGGTACGCAGAGTTATAGTAACGTTCTCTGCTGAGGATATCATCACCTTCAGCATTTCCAGCTGATCTCCGGTAAAGCTCTCGAATTCATCAAGATACACCTGTTTACCGGCGAAATAGCTGTTTAGTGCGGCAGTTTTTGCAGCCTCACGGATATTTTCCAGAGAATCCTTGAAGCCGTACTCCTCCATGAGCCGCTCATAATCAAAATAGATCCCGGCCACATCCAGAGTCTTATCCCGGAGCCTGTCCTCCTCCAATACAGCCTTTTCCATGAGCAGCTCCGGCATAATACCTGAGCGCTTCATATCGCTGATGAGGGTAAGCAGCTCCTCAGCAAAACCGCTCTGAGAGCTCTGTCTGCGGAAAAATCTGAGGCCGTCCGGTCTTCTGCGGACCGTATCCACAGCCTGATATATAAGTATCATCCTTGCCAGTTCATCGGCATATTCTCCGTTTCTGTCAGGCTCTCCCCAAAGCTGAAAAAGCTGTCTTGCAAGACCGGTAAAGCTGAGAGAATACAGCTCGTTGAATCTCTCAGCCCCGATAAATCCATATAGAGTCTTATCGAACTCGTAGGAATACTGCTCAGGCACGATTATACACTGCTGAGCGCCTTTTTCCGCATATTCCCGTATCTTTCCGAACATAAGAGTAGATTTGCCGCTGCCGGCCTGTCCGGTAATAAATTCTATCATAGTGACCGCCTTTTCCGCATAAAATATGCATACCGATCATAGACCGGTATGCATTTTAAGCTTTATCAGAATCCGTTAAGATGTGCATTCTTCATAATTGAAGGGAAATTGCAATATGCATAATCCATATTTACAAGTGTTGAGATACCATCCACCTGTCCGCTGCCTGTATACTGCCAGAGGTTGTATGAACCTGAGTACTGAGGCTTATCTACATCATGATTAGCAACACAGACATCATACTTCTCGAAAATATAAGGCTGAAGCATTGTGCTGAGGAAGCTTGCATAGCTTCTTATACCGATGTAAAATCCCTTGCTCTCGATATATGAGCAGAATGTATCGGCAATACGGCTTATCTGCTCTGCATTCATGCCGGCGATACCAGGACATCCCATCTCTATATATGCCGGGTACTCAAACTTCTTATCCTTAATGGTATTGTAGAAAAGCTCTGCTTCCTTCTGTGCTTCTGAAACATTGGTAGCATAGCTGTACCAGTATACTCCGCAGTCAATTCCGGCAGCCTTAGCGCCTGCCAGATTCTTCTCGAAGAACTTGTCCTTCTGATTTTCGTACATACCATAACCTGCACGGATTATAGCAAAATTAACACCGGAGGCCTTGACCTTTGCCCAGTCTATCTCGCCCTGCCACTCAGATACATCTATACCACGAGCAACACCTGTATTAGCAGGCTTAGGTGTAGTGACCTGAACTACAGGCATTGATGCCGGAGGAGGAGATGACGGTGAAACATATGTCTCGGGAGAGATTATGTACGGGTAGTTGATATAGCAGTGATCCAGATCCACATCATAGGATATTCCCTTGACCTTGCCGGTCCATGAATACTGCCACATACCGTATTTTCCGGTGTATGCAGGAGCCTTGATATTTCCGACATGAGCTACCCAGACATCGTACTTCTCACGAACTGAATCGAATATCTTTGTAGTAAGCAGATTAGCAAAGCTGTAAATTCCGACATAGACTCCCTTTGACTGAAGTCTTGAGCAGAAAGCCTCGACCATTGCAGAAATCTGAGCAGTTGAAAGGCTCATCTGAGACTTGTCCTCGATATCGAAATAAACAGGATACTGAAGCTTATAGTCCTTTATAAGGTTGTAGCAGGACTCAGCCTCATTGTAAGCGCCCTCAACATTTTTAGCGTAGCTGTACCAGTAGACGCCCACATTCATGCCGACCTTCTGTGACTCTTCCATGTTATACTTAAACCAGGTATCGACCTGATTCGGATAAGCATTGGCATTGCCGTATCCGGCTCTGATTATAGCGAAATCGACGCCGCTCTCCTTTACAGCCTTCCAGTCGATCTTGCCCTGAGCATAGGAAACATCTATACCCTCTGCATTGAGATATATCGGAGGAGGCTCCACAGTCTCAGCAGCAGAGATGTAATCCTGATGAGCATTATAGATATCGAACACGTTGAAGGGCTCTTCAGAAGCGTTCTCATTTTCATTCACAGAAACAGCATTTTCAGTAGAGACTGATGCTTTACTTTCTGTGGAATTTGTGTTATCATATAAGTCGGAGAGACTATCCTCTGAGAAATTTCCGGCAAAAGCTGTCGAAATTGTCGTCACGGGGAATACCGCTGCTGCTATCAAGCAGGAAAGTACTGCTGAAAGCAGCCTTGTTGAATGATTCATAAATAACGATCTCCTTTTAATATCCATTTTATCCGTAATTATCCATCCTTAAAGAAAGCCATACTTTCTTTTTAACCTTTATGTAACCCTTTTGTAACGATATTATACCATAATCTTAAACAAATTTCAAGAGGAAAGCACTAAAAAGTTGTAAGAAATTGTATTTTTTGTGAACAGCGTAAAAATCATTACCCATTTTTTGGCTATTATATATATCTTTTTGTAGAAACAGGTGAATAAAAATTGAAAGAATTTGTTATAAATAACAATGATTCCGGTCAGCGAATCGATAAATTCATACTGAAGGCCATGCCCGATATACCAAAGAGCATGATGTACAAACTAATAAGAAAAAAAGACATCAAACTCAACGGAAAACGCTGCGAGCTTTCTGACCGTCTCTGCGAAGGAGACGTTGTAAGAGTATATGTCAAGGACGAGCTCTCAGCTGTCAGGGAACAGTCCCTTGATTTTCTTAATGCTCCGGCAGAGCTTGATATCGTTTACGAAGATGAAAATATCCTTGTTGTCAACAAACCTGTAGGGGTCGAAACTCACCCATCCTACGGTCAGGGCAATGATACCCTTATTGACAGGATAAAGCGCTATCTCTATGATAAGGGAGATTTCTCCCCCGCTGATGAGAGCTCTTTTTCACCAGCAGTGTGCAGCCGTCTTGACAGGAACACAGCCGGACTTGTAACAGCTGCAAAAAATGCCTCTGCGCTCCGTGAGGTAAACACTGCCATTCGTGAGGGGAATATGCACAAGATATATCATTGTATATGTATATCTCCCCTTCCGAAATCTGAGGATATACTCACCGCCTACCATAAAAAAGACAGCTCCCGCAACACAGTCCGTATCTCAGACACACCTCAGGAAGATTTCCGTGAGATACGCACCGGCTATAGGGTACTGGAACAGAAAAAGGGCCTCTCCCTTGTGGAAGTGACCCTTTATACCGGACGTACACATCAGATAAGAGCACATCTTGCTCATATCGGCTCTCCGCTTCTTGGGGACGGAAAATACGGTGATACCGCCGTTAACAAGCGCTATGGAGTTTTTCATCAGGCACTCTGTGCATATGCCGTCAGATTTTCCCTGCCTGAGGATTCTCCGCTGAGATACCTTAACGATACTGAGATATGCTCCGGAACTCCTGACTTTGAAAAGAAATTCTTCCCTGTCAGTTAGGCTGACCAACTCTGTGACGGAGGTTATCCTCCTTGAGCTCTCTGCCCTCGGCGATAAGTGAACGCATGGTCTCTGCGTCACCGTTGCGGAGGGCTTCGCTGTACCTGCCCAGATTCTCAATCAGCAGGTCAAGCTCATACTGCAGGTGCTGACGATTCTGCATGAAAAGGTCTGTCCACATATTTTCATTCATAGTAGCGATCCTGGTCATATCCTGGAAGCTTCCGCCGCTGAATCCGCACTCCAGCCCCAGCTCAGGGCTTTTTACATAAGCACTTGACACGATATGTGCAAGCTGTGAGGTATATGCTATCATCTTGTCGTGATTTTCAGGAGTAGTCTCAACTATCTTTCCGGCACCTATCTCCTTGGCCAGTGATTTCAGAAGCTCTGCATCCTCAGCGGAGCTGTCCTCGAAGGAAGCGACTATGAAATTGGCATTTCTGAAAAGCTCAGCAGTGCTGTTATAGTAGCCTCCGAACTCCTTTCCTGCCATAGGATGTATGCCAAGATACCTCAGGCCGTTATCCTCTGCCATTTTCTTCATGCGGTATGAGAACTCACCCTTGATACCACAGACATCGGTTATGAGAGTTCCCTTTGATATTTTTCCTGCATTCTCACGGAGAAATCTCTCCGCAGCCTCCGGGAAAAGAGCTATTATTATAAGATCATACCCCTCCGGACTTCCGCCGTATATCTCATCTATAGCCACATCACGCATTGCAGCCATTTCGATATCGTGATTGCGGTCACAGCCGGTAACAGTATGATATGTATATTTCTTCATAGCCTTACACATTGATCCGCCGATAAGGCCAAGTCCCACAACGAGTATTTTCATTGAACATTCCTCCGTTATATCTGTTGTCTGTATTAATGTCTGCTCAGCAGCTAAAAACGAGCTTGACATAAACGCAAAAATCCCTGTTATATAAGGTATCTCCGCTCCCCGAATAGAGTTCAGGGCAATAACCGCCATATGGCGATCATTCAGGACACACTATATTATAACGCTTTAAATGGCAAAAGTCAATAGCTTTTAAAAATTCGCTTATTTTAAGCCGGACTTTCCTCGCCCAAAAAATGCATCCCGGACTTGAATTTCCGGCTCAGATGCAGTATCTGCTTATATTTCTGTGACACTTCTCCGCTCATTTGCATACAATATCCTGAGAGCAGCAGCTCTCAGTCCATTGAAAGGAATGTTAGTATGCCAAAGGTCTTTTTAAGTCCATCAACTCAGGAGTGGAACCAATATGCTACCAGCGGCAACGAGGAAATGTACATGAACCTCCTTGCTGACAGAATGGAGCCTTACCTGCGGGCAAGCGGCATAGAATACGTCCGCAATGACCCTGAAAGGAATGTAGGCGGAGCTATCAGTGATTCAAACTCCGGAAGCTACGATGTACATCTTGCACTCCACTCAAATGCCGCACCGGAACAGTTTTCCGGAAGGCTTCGTGGGATAGATATATATTTTGCTCCAAAGAGCGAGCTCAGCGAAAAGCTGGCAAATATCATAGCCAATAATCTTAAGATGATATATGCTTTGCCGGATAAGGTCCGTGCACTTCCCACCTACGAACTGGGAGAAGTACTCCGCACGAAGGCTGTTGCAGTACTCTGCGAGCTTGGATACCATGATAACTATGCTGACGAGGCATGGCTCAAGAATAATCTTGACAGGATAGCAACTGTACTTGTCAGGTCTCTTTGCGACTATTTCGGGATACCTTTTGTTCCGGCAGGACCTGTCATCACAGGAACAGTTGTGACTGACGGCAGCGGACTGAATATCCGGAGCTATCCCTCCACATCCGGAAAGATCATAGGTTCAATGCCCAACGGAGCATCTGTTATGATAAACGGCAGCACTGACGGCTGGTATGTAATTAATTATCAGGGCATCACAGGCTATGCCAAAAGTGAGTATATAGTTTATTGAGAGCACAACAGCTTAATAAGAAAAGCCATAAAGGAGCATTTCCTTTATGGCTTTATTCTTTTATTTATCCTTCTTCTGTGAGGGCTTTTTCTTTTTCTTCTTATCCATTTTCGGAACTGCATATATCGGCTTCAGCGGCTTTGCCTTGCTTCTGAACAGTACCCATGAATAAACACAGATCAGTATATAGATCACACAGAGGATTATTGCGATCTTGAGAGCATTCTTGAACCACTGTGACTTCGGGAAGCGCTTTGCAGCTTCCAGATTGTACTTGGACTTTGAACGGTTAACATCAGATACCGCTACAAGCTCAACAGTGCCCAGCTCTTCGCCGGAGTACTCCAGAGTGACCTCTCCGAGAACATCTCCCTTCTTTACCGGAGCACGAAGTGAGCTGTCATACCAGGTTATCTTGTCCTTCTTTATAAGTGAGATATCGATATCATCATACCAGAGAAGTGAGAATTCCTCTTTAGGACGGGCAAGTACATAATCATTTCCCTCAGCAAGAGAAACAGGAAGCTCTCCTACCTCAGCAGTATCAGCCAGTATGACCTGATAAGAGAAGTGATTGAATCCCCAGTCAAAAATTGCAGCAGCATCCTCGATATGGTAGAAGGTCGTATTGCCTTCTGAGTCATTGAAAGGAGCTTTCAGAAGAACTGCAAGGTAATTGTTTCCGTCCTTGCTGGCAAGAGCCACGATATTTCTGCCTGCTGCCACAAGATTAGCAGTCTTTATACCCTTAGCGCCCATATAATACAGAGTGCTGTCCGGGTCCATCATAACATTGCTGTGCTTCCACACCCATTCATCAATATGCTTATGACGTTCAGTATTCGGAACTACAGGTGTATAGCTGTAGGTAGTGGATATAGTCTCAAAGAGCGGCACTTTCAGTGCATATCTTGTAAGTGTGGCCATATCCCGTGCAGTGGTGTACTGATCCTCGTCATACATACCTGTAGGGTTGGTGAAATGAGTACCTGTCATTCCGAGCTCAGCAGCCTTGCTGTTCATCTTCTCTACGAAAGCGCTTACGCTGTCCCCGCCCACATGATAAGCAAGGGTCTGTGAAGCCTCAACAGATGATGTAAGCATCATACAATAGAGCAGATCATTTATGGTAAGAACATCCTCATCGCAGATATCGCAGTCCGGAAGATCATCGCTGAAATTCCTTGCATTAAGATCTTCATAGACCGGTCTGTATACCTCAGGATCAAGGGTAAGCTCTTCATTGAGATCGCTGCACTCCTCAAGTACGATGACTGCAGTCATAATATTTACCAGCGGTCCCGGCATCTGCTTGGTATCGGGATTCTTTTCGTGAAGCACTATGTCTGCATCAAGATTGACGAGTATTGCAGACTCGCTGTTTATATTTGAAGTAAGCGGGAAATTCACCGCTTCTGCTTTAGGTATATATACAAACGGCAGCACAAGAATAACTGCTGCTAACATTGAGATAAATCTTTTCATAAGCTCTCCTTTTCAAAATACGGAACTCCGCAGATTCATGCATTTCTTATTATATCACATTTTTTCAGGTTTTTAAAGCCCTTTTCAAAATTTTTTTCCGGATTTTTTTCAGAGCCCCCAATATATCGATGTGCCAATCAAATCCTGAAGAATAAATGCGCAGGATTTTTTCTGTGAGACAAGGTTTTCTAACGCAGTATCGCCGCAAAAAGACAAGCAGATAACTTCAGGAGATAGCTGGTACATCAATAACACTCCCCTCAGCTCTTCATACTGTTGCAATCATAAGAAAAATGTGTTATAATGTATCTATCAAATTTACGGAGGAACTACAATTGATCTACGTTACTGGAGATACCCACGGAGATATCAGCAGATTCAAAGAATCCGGAATGAAAAAGCTCCGCAGCGGAGATACACTTATCATATGCGGAGATTTCGGCTTTTTCTGGAACGGCTCAAAAAAGGAGCAGTCCATCATAAAAAAACTCGCATCTAAGAACTTCACTATCGCATTTGTTGACGGATGCCACGAGAATTTTGATATACTGGAAAAATTCCCCGTCACTGTCTGGAACGGCGGAAAAGCCCGTGTAATTGCGGGAAACATAGTACATCTCATGCGTGGACAGGTCTATACAATCGAAGGAAAGAAGATCTTTGCATTCGGAGGCGGACACAGTCAGGATTACGATTTTCGTCACGACAGCGAATGGTGGGAACGTGAACAGCCCTCTCATGATGAGATCCGTGAGGGACTTCACAATCTTGAGATAAATGACAATACCGTTGACTACATTATTACTCATGAACCGCCTGCTTCTCTCAAGGACTGCCTCAATGTTGACGTCCTTCAGAGACTGGAGGTACACGCTTTCTTTGAGGACATAATCAAGACCTGTACATATAAAAAATGGTATTTCGGCAAATGCCATATCGATAAGCATATCCCGATCAAATTCTATGCGGTGTTCAATAACGTTACACCGCTGAAGTGATACATAACACCAGATCCACTAACAAATACGCTAACAGAGGTGATATTATGATTCCTTACGGAACAACTACAAAAGTCGGAGAAAACAAAATAAACATCTATTCTGAAGGAAACGGCAGTTTAACTATTGTATTCATGGCAGGTTCAGGTATCGGATGCCCGGCTCTTGAGTATAAACCGATATACAGAAGAATGTCTGATGAATACAGAATAGCTGTTGTCGAAAAAGCAGGATATGGTCTGAGCGGCCCTGCAAAAACAGCGAGAACAGTGGAAAATCTTGTAGAGGAAAGCAGAACTGCTTTAAGAAATCTGGGCATATTACCGCCATATATACTCGCACCTCATTCCTATTCCGGATTTGAAGCTATATGGTGGGCTAACACCTATCCCGAAGAAATAAAGGCTGTACTCAGTCTGGATATGGGATTCCCGAACATGATGAAAGCTCAGGCAAAAGAGATACCTGCTGATAAGAAAAAGGCAATGGTAAACCGAACAAGAAAGCTCATGCAGAAAGTTGCGAAACGTGGATTTTTCGCAAAAATACTGCAGAAGCAGACCGTAAATGCCTCCGGACTTCTTGATGGAGTCGAACTCACTGATGACGAGAAAAATACCTACACGGAGGTCTACTATAAAAACGCTGCCAGTGAGGCAGTTTTTGAAGAATCTGTCCTTGCAGAAGAAAATGCAGTAAAAGCTGACAGTACAGGTCCATTGTCATGTCCTTCCTGCCTGATAGTAAGCAACATGAAAACACCTGTAAAAGCTATCACATGGCAGCAGGCTGCAAAGGAATATGCAGAGAGCTGCAAGAATGCAGAGCTTCATATTCTCAGTGAGGGACATATGATGTATGCCAGAATCCCCGACAAGGTCGTCAGCATCTTCCGTGAATTTCTGAAAAAGTACAACCTTTAAAAATCATATAATCCGAATATATCAACTTAAAAAAGAGCAGTTCTGTGTAACGCTCTTTTTTATTATCTGTTCGCATAAATCAACAAAATTCGTCATAGACTATACCATAAAACGAATCGAGGTAAAGCTATGAAGAAAATCAAATGGACTGAACTTATCATTTTTATCGTCACCGCAGAGCTTGTGGGAGCAATATCTGCACTTCTGTCAGGACAGCACAAGGAGCTGTTTACCGACCTAAAACAGCCTCCCCTCGCACCGCCGGCAGCAGTATTCCCAATAGTATGGGCCATACTCTACGCACTCATGGGAATAGGCGCCTATCTTGTGTATGTCTCAGAGGACAGCGGCATCAGGACTTTTTCCCTGCGTGTTTACACCATTCAGCTTGCCGTGAATTTCTCCTGGAGCATAATCTTCTTCCGGTTTGAGCTACTGGGACTTGCGGCAGTAGTGGCAGTTCTCCTTGCAGTGCTTGTGGCAGTCATGGTTTGGGCATTCTACAAGACACGGCCCCTTGCCGGGACCATAAATCTGCCCTATCTTGCCTGGAGCATATTTGCTGCTTATCTGGCCATAGGAAATGCGGTGCTGAATTAAATGGTAATTTTTTTGCCAGATATTTTGCATTGATTTAACGAACTACCTCTGCTATAATAGAATTATCCCAAGAGGGATAATTCACTCAGGAGGTATAGATCATGTGCTGCAATAACATCTGGAAACTTCTCTGTCAGCTCTTCGGCTTAGGCTGCTGATA
>ODAI012873879.1_pt1 | contig 12400 bp, 8 predicted proteins | sample 1539321 | NCBI WGS metagenome assembly ODAI01 (sample SAMN02144231, study PRJEB22623) | gut metagenome | biome: sheep rumen | host: Ovis aries | place: New Zealand
AGAAACCTGGCAGCTATCAGTACTACGATGCTGACGGAACAATAATATACGTTGGTAAAGCGAAGAATCTAAAATCAAGAGTATCGTCGTATTTTCATTCTGAGGTGGATAGATTTAAAACCAAGGTACTGGTAAGTAAGATAGAAAATATCAGCTACACGGTTGTAAACACAGAAGAAGATGCATTGCTACTTGAAAACTCGCTAATAAAGAAGTACAACCCAAAATATAATGTGCTGCTCAAAGACGGCAAAACATATCCGAGCATCTGCATAACAAATGAATATCTGCCACGAATATTCAAGACAAGGACAATCAACAAGAAATGGGGAACATACTATGGTCCATATTCACATATTGGACAGATGTATGCAATTCTGGAGCTGATAAAAAAACTATATAAACCACGCAGTTGCAGAATGGCTGTAACAAAAGAAGGGATTGAGTCGAGAAAATACAATGTATGCCTTGAATATCATATAAAAAACTGTAATGCTCCATGTGTAGCTAAACAGAGTTATGAAGAGTATATGGAAAACATTCAGGAGGCACGAGAGATACTCAAAGGTAACACACGACAACTTCTAACAATAATGAAGAATAAGATGTTGTATCTGTCAGAACAGCTAAGATTTGAAGAGGCAGAAGAACTGAAACGACGATATCTTTTGGTGGAAAGTTTTGTGGCAAAAAGCGAAGTTGTATCACACACTATAGACAATGTTGACGTATTTACCATAACAAACGATGAAAAAGTTGCTTATATCAACTATATACATGTTTCAAATGGAAGCATCAACCAAAGTTTTACATTTGAATATAAGAAAAAAATAGAAGAGAGTGTTGATGATTTGCTTGCACTTGGAATTATTGAGATGAGAGAACGATTCGAAAGTAATGCAAGGGAAATAATTCTACAAGAAAATATAGAGCTAGAACTGGAAGGAGTTACAATCATAGTTCCACAACGTGGCGACAAAAAAAAATTGCTCGAATTGTCGCTAATGAACGGAAAGCAATATAAATTCGATAGACTGAAACAAGCTGAGAAACTAAATCCAGAACAAAAGCAGGTACGCTTGATGAAAGAACTTCAGGAGAAACTACACCTAACAAAGATGCCATACCATATAGAGTGTTTTGATAATTCAAACATCTCTGGCTCAGACCCTGTGGCAGCATGTGTGGTTTTCAAGAAGATGAAACCTTCGAAAAAAGACTATAAACACTACAATATCATGACTGTTGAAGGACCCGACGACTACGCCTCGATGAAAGAAGTTGTAAGAAGACGTTACAAGCGGCTCATCGAAGAAGGTTCTACCCTACCCGACCTGATTATTGCAGACGGAGGAAAAGGGCAGATGGAAGTAATACGACAGGTAGTAGAAGACGAACTTAAGCTGGATATTCCTATTGCCGGACTAGCAAAAGACAGTCATCATCGTACTAACGAACTTTTATACGGTTTTCCGCCAAATACAATAGGAATAAAACCTGAATCGGAACTGTTTCATGTACTAACACATCTTCAGGATGAAGTACATCGATTCGCCATTACATTTCATAGAAACAAACGTAGCAAACATCAGCTACACAGCGAGTTGGACGACATTAAGGGAATCGGTCCGAAAACAAGAGACGAACTACTTAAGAAAATGAAGAGTGTGAAGAAGATTAAAGATACTGATATACAGACTCTTGCAGAAATAATAGGAAATTCTAAAGCAAAAATTATCTACAATTATTTTCATCAATCAGAAAATAATAGTTAACTTTGTACCCAACAGACAAATGTAACGCTTTGAAACATCTAACAAGAAATAATATAAGGATTATTCAATAAGAATGAGGGCAGTCATACAGCGTGTAAGCAACGCAAGAGTAACTATCAACGGAGTAGTAAAATCAAGTATCGGCAAAGGTTACCTTATACTGCTTGGTGTATGCGAAGAGGACAATAGCGACGATGCTGTCTGGCTTGCAAATAAGATAGCAGCACTGAGAGTATTTGACGATGAAAACGGAGTTATGAACCGAGATATAATAAGCATTGCCGGTGAAATACTCGTAGTGTCACAATTCACGTTATTTGCAAGCTACAAGAAAGGCAATCGCCCATCTTGGTTTAGGGCAGCCCGTCATGAGATTTCCGAGCCGTTATACAAGGATTTTTGCAAACGAATGAGCGAAGCAATAGGCAATCCTGTGGCAACAGGAGAATTTGGTGCAGACATGAAAGTAGAACTTCTTAACGACGGTCCTGTTACCATCTGTATGGACACAAAAAACAAAGAATAAATCAATAAATAATAACAAAATAAAAGAGATAATTATGCCTGAATTAAAGATTAACAAGGGTGTCCAGACGACATCAATGAACAAAATTGAAGAAGCTCTGAAATTGTATAATACGAACATCAGCGACGACGAAATCAAGTCGGCAGTAAAAAAGATCATCATGGAGAAGGTTCATGAGAATGACACTCAAGAAGTAAAGCGTTTTCTGTTGGGAAGCGTAGAACTGACAACATTAAAGACCACTGACAGCGAAGAGAGCGTAATGGCGTTTACTGAACGCGTTAATCAATTCGACGAACAATATGCAGACCTTCCACATGTTGCTACAATTTGCGTATATCCATGCTTTGCAAAAACAGTGAGCGAGACACTCGAAGTTGATGGTGTAGAAATAGCTTGCGTAAGCGGCTCTTTTCCCAGTTCACAGGCACTGATTGAGGTGAAGGTAGCCGAGACGGCACTTGCTATCAAAGACGGTGCCACAGAAATCGACATTGTAATGCCTGTAGGAAAGTTCCTCAGCGGCGACTATGAAGGAGTATGCGATGAAATCAGTGAACTAAAGGCGGTATGCGGTGAGAATAAGATGAAAGTGATTCTTGAAACAGGCTGTCTGAAGACCGCATCAAACATCAAGAAAGCCAGTATTCTGGCAATGTATTCCGGTGCAGACTACATCAAAACATCAACTGGAAAACTCGAACCTGCGGCAACACCTGAAGCAGCATACATAATGTGCCAGGCCATCAAGGAATATTACAAAGTAACTGGCATACAAATTGGATTCAAACCTGCAGGTGGACTTAATTCAGTGACAGATGCACTGATATACTATACAATTGTAAAAGAAGTACTTGGCGAACAATGGCTAACAAACAAGTGGTTCCGCATGGGTACATCACGTTTGGCCAACCTACTGCTGAGCGAAGTCATCGGCGAAGAAGTGAAGTTCTTCTAAAAGCAAAGAGAAAAGAAAAGCCATCTGATTTCCTATACAATCAGATGGCTTATTTTCCTTTAATATTTGAACGAATGTCTGCACCCATACTGTGGTGATTCAGAATTAATTCAGCAAACACTAATTAATACGTTTAATTATATAATCTACATAAGCTGATAGTGATGCCGCAATTTGAGGTTCACGCACATTTGACTCAATATACGTCATACACAATGAGCGATAGTCTTGCATGCGTTTTTCTGCGTATTCAATGCCGCCTTTCTGCTTGGTAAAATCAACTAAGACAGCGATTTCATCTGTGTTAATCGTGCCTGCTTTCACTTTCTTGGCCAGCGTAAGCATCGATTCGTAATGAGAGGCATTCAGGGCATAGATGACAGGCAGCGTAAGTTTACCTTCAGCCATATCGTTGCCCGTGGGCTTTCCAATATCTTTTGAGTCGAAATAATCGAAAATATCATCGCGAATTTGGAACATAATGCCCAGATTCTGGCCGAATTCACCAGCCTTCTTTACCGCTTTTTCATCGGCACCAACCGACAGCGCACCGATAGCCGCGCAAGCCTCAAACAGGGCTGCCGTCTTGTTCTTGATGATTTGGTAATAAACATCCTCAGAAAACTCCTGGTTCTGAATGTTCGAGAGTTGCAGAATCTCGCCTGCCGCCAGCGTTCGTCCCAGTTCCGACAGATACTCCACGATGCGCAGATTGCCCGTCTTCGACACATTCAGTAAAGCAGTTGAGAGAATATAGTCGCCAACCAGCACCGCCACCTTATTATTATACTCAGCATTGACCGATGCCTGACCGCGACGTTCTTCGCTTTCATCGACCACATCGTCGTGCACCAACGAGGCCGTATGCAGCAGTTCCAGACCAACAGCAGCATACTGCGTCACCTCAGTGACAGCTCCGTAGTTCTTCGCCATCAGCATCAGGAGAATAGGACGCATACGCTTTCCACCTTGCTTTCTAATATGTGACAGAACAGATTCCAACAGTCCGTCAGAATGAGACAGAGTATTATTAAACAACCTGACAAAATTGTCGAATTCTTGCTGAATCGGCTGCGTTATGGTCTGTAAAGGATTCATTTTTCAAATATTTCGACACAAAATTAATTAAAAAAAAGGTAACTTCCAATTTTTTTTTGTAATTTTACGCAGAAATTGTAAGTTTTATGAACAAATTGTTTCTTTTAGACGCTTACGCGCTCATTTATCGTGCATATTTTGCATTCATAAAAAACCCTCGGCGTAATTCCAAGGGAGTGAACACTTCACCAATCATGGGATTTGTTAACACCCTCAACGAAGTAATAAATAAGGAAAGTGCCACCCACCTCGGAGTTGCTTTTGATCCAGCCGGCAAAACCTTTCGTCATGAGGCCTTTCCAGAATATAAAGCACAACGTGATGCATGTCCAGAGGACATCAAGACAGCAGTACCAATCATCAAAACAATTCTAAATGCATACCACATACCTATTCTTGAGGTAGATGGGTTTGAGGCAGACGACGTAATTGGAACTATTGCAACACAGGCATCTACCCTCAATGAAACAGAAACATTCATGCTCACACCAGACAAGGATTATGGACAACTCGTGAAACCGAATGTTTTTATGTTCAGGCCAAGACACGACGGAGGCTACGAAACTCTTGGCGTGGAAGAAATCAAACAGAAGTATGGTCTAACAACACCACTCCAAGTCATCGACCTGCTCGGTCTCATGGGTGACAGCGCAGACAACATTCCCGGCTGTCCTGGAGTAGGCGAGAAAACTGCAGTAAAACTGATACAAGAATTTGGTAGCATAGAAAATCTACTTAAAAACACAGAATACCTAAAAGGAGCACTCAAAAAGAAGATAACAGAGAATAAGGAGAAAATCAACTTCTCAAAATTCCTCGCCACTATTAAAACCGATGTTCCGATAGCTGTGAATCTCGATGAACTGAAAATCGATGAGCCAGACATAGTCAACCTCGAAAAAATATTCGAGGAACTTGAGTTTAAGACCTTTTCAGATAGGATTCTTAAAAAATCTAAAGAAAAACCAAAAATCCAAAATATACAACTCGATATTTTTGGAGAAATTCCGAACGGATGTCAAGAAGACTCAAAAATTTCGAGTTTTGATACATTAAAATCTACTTCTCACGATTATAAACTCATTGAAAATGAGGATGAAATGCAACAATTAGCTGATTTATTTCTTACAAAAAAATTTTTGGTTTTAGACACAGAAACGACTTCAACAACAGCTATCGATGCCGAACTTGTCGGTTTGAGCTTCTCTGTGAAGGAATTTGAAGCATTTTACATACCCATTCCTGAAAATCGTGAAGAAGCGTTACGTATTGTTAATATATTCAAACCAGTTTATGAAAATGATGAAATACTAAAGATAGGACAAAATCTGAAGTACGACCTTGAAGTATTAAGAAACTACAACGTATGTCTGAGGGGTAAAATGTGGGACACTATGATAGCACATTACCTCATACAGCCCGAACTTCGTCATAACATGGACTACATGGCTGAAATTTATCTAAACTATCAGACCATTCACATCGATGAACTCATCGGCCCGCGCGGAAAGAACCAACGAAGCATGCGCTCTCTCCCACCCTCTCAAGTCTATGAATATGCATGCGAAGATGCCGATATCACTCACCGACTTAAAAACAAACTGGAACCCGAACTAAAGAAGATTGGTGCCGAATACCTCTTCTATAATATCGAAATGCCACTGATGCCCGTACTTGCCGAGATGGAGATGAATGGTGTTAGTATAGACATTGCAAGCCTATCGGAAACGTCAAAACAATTAACCGAACGAATGCATGAGATTGAGGCTCATATCTACGAACTGGCCGGTGAACAGTTTAATATCGCCTCACCAAAGCAGGTAGGTGACATTCTCTTTGGAAAAATGAAAATTATAGAGAAACCCAAAAGAACAAAGACCGGTCAGTATGTCACATCGGAAGAAGTGCTTCAGCAACTTCAAGGCAAGCATCCAATTGTTCACGCCATCCTGGAGCACAGAGGCTTGAAGAAGTTACTCGGCACATACGTTGATACCCTCCCCACCCTTATCAATCCTCGCACCGGACACATCCACACATCATTCAATCAGACAATCACCGCCACTGGACGACTTTCATCTTCAGATCCAAACCTTCAAAATATTCCCGTTCGAGGTGAAGATGGAAAGGAGATACGCAAGGCATTCGTACCAGAGCAAGGGTGTTTATTTTTTTCATGTGACTATAGTCAAATTGAATTACGTGTGATGGCACATCTCAGTGGCGATGAAAACATGATTGAAACTTTTCGAGAAGGACACGACATCCACGCTGCAACAGCAGCCAAGATATATAAAAAAGCCATCGACAAGGTAAGCCGCGACGAACGTACAAAAGCCAAACGTGCCAATTTCGGAATTATATATGGAATCACGGTCTTCGGACTTGCCGAACGTCTCGATATCAGTCGCAGCGAAGCCAAAGAACTAATCGATGGATATTTCAATACCTTCCCAAAAGTGAAGGACTATATGGAGAAGTCGGTGGAGGTGGCTAAACAGCAGGGCTACGTCACTACCCTATTCGGCCGTCGTCGTTATCTGCCCGACATCCATAGTGCCAATCGTACCATTGCAGGATTTGCTGAACGAAACGCTATCAACGCACCAATCCAAGGCACTGCTGCCGACATCATCAAGATAGCAATGATTCGCATCGCCCGACGGTTCACCGAAGAAGGAATCCGCTCTAAAATGATTCTCCAAGTCCATGACGAACTCAATTTCTCTGTCTATCCAGATGAAAAAGAGAGGGTTGAGAAAATAGTCATTGATGAGATGCAGAACGCCTTCCATATGGACGTTCCACTGATTGCCGATTGTGGCTGGGGCAAGAACTGGCTGGAAGCACATTGACATTTTTCGCTTATGAAGATTTCGCTCATACAAATGGATATTAAGTGGGGAAACACTGCCCAGAATATTGCCACTGCCAACCAGCTTATCAACGCAGCAAAAAATAAGGAGCAAGCGGACGGCTCTACCCCACCCGATTTATACATACTGCCTGAAATGTTCACCACGGGCTTTGACACCAATCCTGACCAGCTTGTGAATGACAGTGCGAAGGTCGTGGCCTGGATGCAGGAGAAGTCTAAAGAAACGTCAGCAGCTATATGTGGAAGCATTGCTACTGAGGAAAATGGTCTGTATTTCAATCGTTTATTCTTCGTGAAACCTGACTCTACCGTCGAAACCTACGACAAACGCCATCTGTTCAGCTACGGCGGCGAAAACATTAAATACACTCACGGCACGAAGAGAGTAGTCGTTGAGTGGCTCGGGTGGCGCTTCTTGCTTCAGATATGCTACGACATACGCTTTCCTGTTTTCAGTCGAAATCGCATGATTTGTAAAAACGAAGTGCATAATGACGAAATCTGCAACATGAAAAGCAACACTAAAATCGCCGACTACGACGTGGCTATATATGTGGCAAACTGGCCAGAAAGCCGCATGATGATGTGGGACACACTGCTTCTGGCTCGCGCCATCGAAAACCAATGCTACGTAGTAGGTGTAAACCGTGTTGGCGACGACCAGCGCTGTCATTACACCGGTGGCAGTCGCATTGTCGATGCATACGCTAACATCATTAGCGAATGCCCCAACTCTATTGAAAGCACCTCCACAGCTTTTCTCGACCGGGAGCGTCTCGACTCCTTCCGCAACAAATTCGGCGTTCTTGACGATGCCGATACATCATATTTTTAGCTTTAAGCCATTTGGTGGTTTGAAATTTATTTGTTACCTTTGCAGCAATTAATTTAGGAGACGAAGAAACAAAACTAATATATAGAAATGGCACAAAGAAAACTATTATTAGGCGACGAGGCAATTGCGTTAGGAGCTATCCATGCAGGCCTCTCAGGAGTATATGCCTATCCTGGCACGCCTTCCACAGAAATCACTGAGTACATACAGAACAACGAGACGGCTAAAGCCCGTGGTATCCACAGCCGTTGGAGCACCAATGAGAAAACTGCCATGGAGGCTGCGCTGGGCATGTCGTTCATGGGTAAACGTGCATTGGTTTGTATGAAGCACGTTGGTCTGAACGTCTGCGCTGACCCATTCGTGAACAGCGGCATGACGGGAGTAAACGGAGGAGTGATAGTACTTGTGGCTGATGACCCGTCAATGCACTCCAGCCAAGACGAGCAAGACTCCCGCTTCTATGGAAAGTTCGCCATGATTCCAACGTTTGAACCAAGCTCTCAGCAAGAGGCATACGACATGGTTAGCGAGGCCTTTGAATACTCAGAAAAGCAGGGCTTGCCGGTGCTCATAAGAGTAACTACACGAATGGCTCACAGCCGTGCAGTGGTTGAGGTTGCCGACGAAGCACAACCCGAAAATGCCATGAACTACAATGCCGTGGCAAGCAACTGGGTGCTGTTACCTGCCTTTGCTCGCAAGCGCAACGACATAGTGACCGCCCAACAGAAGCAACTGGAGGAAGACGCTGCAGCATCAAAGTACAATATCTACAACGATGGTGCTGACAAGAGCCTCGGCATCATTGCCAGTGGTATAGGTTATAACTATGTCAGCGAGTGCTTCCCTGATGGGTGTCCATTCCCACTGCTTAAAATCTCACAATATCCGCTGCCCAAGAAACTGGTCAGAAGCATTATCGCAGACTGCGAGAAAGTACTCATCGTTGAGGAAGGACAGCCGTTCATCGAAGACATCGTCAGAGGAGTGAATGAGAGTACCAACATCCTCGGCAAGCTCAGTGGTGAACTGCCACGCACAGGCGAACTCAATCCCGACATTGTAAAAAAAGCCCTTGGTATGAATAGCGACAAGTGTTATGCTCCCTGTGAGGACGTTACCCCACGACCACCTGCACTCTGTCAGGGATGTGGTCACCGCGACGTCTATGCAGCTCTGAACGAGGTGCTGAAGGAGTACGACAATGCCCGTGTCTTTGGCGACATCGGATGCTATACGCTCGGCTTCCTCCCCCCATATCGTGCCATACACTCCTGCGTGGACATGGGTGCTTCGATAACGATGGCAAAGGGTGCTGCCGACGCCGGACAGTGGCCTGCGGTGGCTATCATCGGCGACTCCACGTTCACACACTCCGGAATGACCGGACTGCTCGATGCCATCAACGAGAATGCTAACATCACCGTAATTATCAGCGACAACCTTACAACAGGAATGACGGGCGGACAAGACTCTGCAGGAACAAACAAGTTTGAAGCCATCTGCCGAGGACTCGGACTTGCCGACGAACACCTGAAAGTAGTTGTTCCACTGCCGAAAAATATGCCTGAAATAACACAGGTCATACGCGACGAAATCAACTATAAGGGTACATCCGTCATCATCCCGAGAAGAGAGTGTATGCAAACACTGCAAAGACATCTTAAACAACAAAAAGCAGCAAAACAATGAAAACAGACATAATACTATGCGGAGTAGGGGGTCAGGGAATCCTCTCCATCGCCACCATTATCGGTGAAGCAGCCATGAACGAGAACCTCTATATCAAGCAGGCTGAGGTACACGGCATGAGCCAGCGCGGCGGCGACGTACAGTCGAACCTACGCATTAGCGACCGCCCCATCGCCAGCGATCTCATCGCCGAAGGCTGTGCCGACGTAATCATATCAATGGAGCCGATGGAGGCTCTGCGCTACCTACCATACCTGAAGAAAGAAGGCTGGATTATCACTTCAATCACACCATTCAAGAACATTCCCAACTATCCAGAGCTTGAAACTATCATGGCCGACCTAACGCAGCTACCAAACATCATCACCCTCGACATTGAAGCAATGGCCAAAAACAACGGCGTTCCGCGCTCAGCTAACGTGATACTGCTTGGTGCGGCACAGAAGTCACTCGGCATTGAATACGAGAAACTTGAAGAAGCCATACGCCGCGTTTTCAATCGCAAGGGCGAAAAAATTGTCGAAGCAAACATCAAGGCTCTGGCATTGGGAAAGGAGGCTCAGAAATGAAACCCACACCGATACGCAAGGATATTGTTGATAAGCTGATAGCTCAGCTCGGTATCGACGACTTTGCTAAGGCAACCATCCGCGAGGTTAAGCAGGTAGCAGCAATGGCAGAGAAAGAAAGCGGAGTGGAGTTCGTCAAGATGGAGATGGGCATACCTGGTCTGCCGGCAGCACAGGTGGGCGTCAATGCACAAATAAAAGCTCTACAGGAAGGCATTGCCCACAGCTATCCAGACATTCAGGGTTATCCCGAACTGAAAGTTCAGGCATCACGATTTGTCAAGGCCTTCATCAACGTTGACATCAAGCCCGAAGGATGCGTTCCCGTGACCGGCTCTATGCAAGGCACATTCGCCTCATTCCTCACCTGCTCGCAAGCCGACAGGAAGAAAGATACCGTGCTCTTCATAGACCCAGGATTCCCCGTGCAGAAGATGCAGCTTCAAGTGCAGGGCGTGAAATACGAGACTTTCGATGTCTATGACTTTCGTGGCGAGAAGCTGGGTCCGAAGATTGAAAGTTACCTCTCGAAAGGAAATATCTGCGCCATCGTATATTCCAACCCTAACAACCCGTCGTGGGTATGCCTTACGGAAGAGGAATTGAAGACCATAGGCACGCTGGCAACAAAATACGACACGATAATCATGGAAGACTTGGCCTATTTCGCCATGGATTTCCGCGAAGACCTTAGCGTACCGTTCCAGCCACCCTACCAGCCATCAGTAGCCCACTATACCAACAACTACCTGCTCCTCATCAGCGGCTCTAAGGCTTTCTCCTATGCCGGTGAACGCATAGGTGTGGTATGCATCTCAGACCGACTCTTCCATCGCCACTACACCGACCTGGCAGAACGCTATGAGGGTCTGCCCTTCGGACTGGTCTTCTCCACACGTATGCTCTATGCCCTCTCAAGCGGCACCAGCCATTCGGCTCAGTATGCACTGGCGGCCATGTTCCGTGCTGCCTGCGACGGCACATACAATTTCAGGAACGAAGTAAAAGTATATGGCGAACGTGCCCACAAGCTGAAGGAGATATTCCTGCGCCACGGATTCCACATCGTATATGACAAGGATCTCGACAAACCTGTTGCCGACGGGTTCTACTTCACCATCGGGTACAAAAACATGACCAGCGGCGAATTAGCCCATGAGCTGATGTACTACGGCGTCTCTGCCATCTGCCTAATCACAACAGGCTCGCATCAAGAAGGGTTGCGCGTATGCACATCGTTCATCGAAGACCATCAGTACACCCTGCTCGACGAGCGCATGGCAATCTTCGAGCAGAACAACTGAGTACCGCTATTTCTCAACCAATATACGGGCATCAACCGCAATGACGCCGTCCTCATCGGCAAGCAACGGATTGATGTCCATTTCTTTTATCTCAGTGGCAAAGCGGAGCAGGGTGGATAGACGCACAATAATCTCGGCATATTTACGCTCGTTAATACCCTTCTGGCCGCGCGTTCCTTTAATTATCTTGTATCCTCGAAGCGAATGTATCATCGAGTAGGCCTCCTCGTAGGTCAGCGGAGCAAGTCCCGACGAGATGTCCTTCAGCACTTCTACGAAGATACCTCCGAGTCCACAGAGCACTACGTGGCCGAAGCGGGGCTCATACTTCGCTCCGATAAACAGTTCCTTTCCCTTCAGCATCTTCTGAACCATCACAGCCGTGGCGCCATTGATAGCCATCATACGGTCATACTCCAGTGACAGATGCTCCGGCGTACGTACATTGAGAGCCACGCCTCCCACATCACTCTTGTGAACCGGCCCCACAACCTTTGCCACGACGGGGTATCCGCACCTCTCAGCAAAGTCCAGCAACGAAAGTTTATCGTGGCTCACAAACTCAGGAACGGTGGGAATGCCGGCAGCGGCAAGTAGAGCATGTACAAGCGAAGGTTGAATCCACGAACGGCAGTTTACTGCACAGCCATCGATAATCCGGCGGATGGCAGGCACATCAACACCCTGTATCACTACGTTCTGCTCAGCCGGTTTCGAAGCTTTCATCACCTGAGTAAGGGCTGTGGCAAGCACCACCTCGTC
>ODAI014764268.1_pt1 | contig 12400 bp, 5 predicted proteins | sample 1539321 | NCBI WGS metagenome assembly ODAI01 (sample SAMN02144231, study PRJEB22623) | gut metagenome | biome: sheep rumen | host: Ovis aries | place: New Zealand
CTATTATCATGCGATAACTATGGCATATGCGGTATTAGCAATGATTTCTCACTGTTATTCCCCTCTAATAGGCAGATTGCTTACGCGTTACTCACCAGTCCGCCACTAAAGCCATTGTTATAAATCTTCATCTTCTTCATATCCGATAAATCTTTGGCCATCGATACATGTGAATCAATGGCATTATGAGGTTTTAATCACCGTTTCCAGTGGCTATCCCTCTGCAAAGGGCAGGTTGCCTACGCGTTACTCACCCGTCCGCCGCTCTCCATACAAAACTTCCAGCGAACCTTCTGTTCTGTATTTCCCGCTCGACTTGCATGTGTTAGGCACGCCGCCAGCGTTCATCCTGAGCCAGGATCAAACTCTCAATTAAATGGTATCTTAACCTCCGGCAAGCCGGAAGATAAAATCGAGCTAATCTAACTCATCACGAACGCATCTGCGTTCAAAATTATTTGTGTTAAAGAAATTGTACGTAAATCCGTTTACACAGATCTTACCAATCATGATTGATTGTGTGTGTACATAGTCTTTTCTTAGACTAAATTTCTACACTATGAAGTTGTCAATGTTCATGAGCCTTTCGGCTCTGTCCGCTTACTGCGAACATTCTCATATTACTCTTTTCGGAGCAATATGTCAACACTTTTTTTAATCTTTTTTGAAAGATTTTTTGAAGCGTTGCGTCCGCTGTCGTGCGACAGCTTTTACATAATATCAAAAGGCTGTGCCCTTGTCAACACCTTTTTAGCATTTAATATTCTGACTATTCAAGGCATCTTTGACATTTTCAATTTCAGTAGCTTAGAGTCCGCACGGTAGACCGCCACGCGCTAAAGCGCTGCGCTCCTCAAGTGGGACCTACCGCTGTTCTGTCTGCGCTAACGCTTGCCAATCACAGGGTTAGAGTCCGCAGTACCTCTGCATGATAGCTGCCACCTGGGCACGCGTTGCAAGTCCTTTTGGTTCGATTTTTCCGCCGTTTCCGAAGATGAGGCCCTCAGCAGTTGCCCATGCGAGCGCTTCCTTTGCGAATTCTGAAATGCTTGCAGCATCGGAGAACGTAGAAAGCTTGCCGTCGCCAAAGCCTGCCTTAACCTTGCCCTGCAGTATTGCGAGGCGGTAGAAGGTGGTTGCGAGCTGTTCACGGCTTACATACGCTTCGCCTGCAAAGCTGTTTCCGCCAACGCCTGCCATGATGCCGTTTTCGAGCACCCATGAAGCTGCGCTGTCGTACCACTTGCCCTCAGCATCGGTAAATGCGCCGCCTTTGCCCGTGCCGTCCGCGAAGTTGCAGATGACCTGTGCCACCATTCCGCGCGACATATTTGCATTCGGTCCAAATGTGCTTGCGCTTGTTCCTTTGAATATTTCGCGCGAAACAACGAACTGAATCGGGTCGGCAGCCCAGTTTCCGGCCTTTACATCCGTAAATTCCTTGCTGTTTTCTACTATCTTTATAGTAGCATCGCCTGTGAGCTCTACCGCGATACCGCCCTCGAGAGCTTCGCATGTCTTGATTATCTGCTCGTTACCGTCCGCATCAACAAGTACAGCGACAGTTCCCGCGGTCATGTTCTCTACAGGGATTTCGACCTTCGCCGGAGCTTCTTTTGTTACGCTTGACGGGAGCTTTATTTCCACCTTTGCGGCGGCCCCTCTTTCCGCTGCAGCCTTAACCTCTATAGGAAGTGTTACAGCCTCGCCGCTCTTTGCAGCCTCGCTTGCAGCTTTTTCACTGATTTCGGCAGTTGCAGCAGTGATGTTGCCATTGTTATCTTTAGCAACAGTTCCCGTGCTTCCGTCAGCTGCTACGGTTGTGGTAGTAGTGCTGCCGTCGGCATTTGTCGTTACATCTGTTGTGGTCGCACCGGCCACAGTGTTTTCGGAGCGGCTGCCGCCGGATCTTCCGGAAGCCGGCCAATTCTTTAACTCAGTCGGATATTCGCTCGGCTGAAGCAGGAACATCTGTCCTCTTGGGATATTGCCCATCTGGGATGCCAAATCCGGGAAAACATCTACTATATCAACAATTCTCGTACCTGTTGAAATATAATTTCTGATTTTTCCTACGGTTTCCGAATGCATCGTATGTGTATAATTTAGACTTCCCATGCTTTCGGCTATTGTATATCCAATATCTGACATATACAGCTTTACAACTGATGTTCCGTCGATTATCAGGTTTCCCGGTACATAAAGCTCATATCCCAGATTCTTTACCTCCCAAACACTGCCGTTCTTTAATTCTATATCTCCGGCAATCGCACAGTTCTCATCATCAAAGGCATCCTCATATTGCGTTACCGCATTGTCGAGAGTTATGCTGCCTGCAGTTATGTCAAATGCATTGAATTTACCGTTTTTTACCGTAAGGTTACCTGCTATATCGAGTCTGTCGGCATAAAGCTCGTGGCCGTCAAGGTCGATTATGAGATCTCCCGCTATGCTTGTCGGTGTCCCATTTTGTCTCGCATTTAAAAGATATGCTGTATCTTCTGCGAGAGTGAGAGTTTGGATTCCTGCCCCCGAAGAGGTAAGATCGCTTACAATGTCTTTATATTGCGGTGTTACGGCTGCTGTATATCTCGTGCTGCCTGCCGCATCCGTATATGTCGAATTGCACTCCGGGCAGTACCAGAGAGGGCTTGCGCCATCCTGCATCTTTACTTTTAAAAGATTGCAATCCGTGACCGTGATTGGGCAAAGGTACATGCCATTCACCGGAGTAAGCTCCCTGCCACCGTATTTAACTCTAAATCCCGTTGCAAGCTCGTATCCCGGCATAGCATTTACGCTGAAAAGCGCGAAGTATACATTGCCTGCTCCTGTAAAAGCGTCGCTTCTTGTTGTACTACTGTAGCTTACGGGTCTCAGAGTTGATGCGTCATAGCTTGCTGCAGTTCCGCTTGCTACTGCATACATACGGGATTGCGGCATTGCAAATACATTTCTTGCGCTATTAAATGCAAAATAATCCGAACCGGAAAGCTCTCCTTTCAAATCGTCAAAATCGGAACCGCTGCAAATTGTAACAGGCTCGATATTAACCTCACCGCTTACGGGAACGCTCGGTATTGAGCCGTAAATCGCCGTATCGGTTGTAATTGGCGTTGCTGTGTCAAAAGGAACCGTACATGCCGCGTCCAAATACCAATTCATATTTCGACTCACACCCATGAGTTCATAGAACTCTATTTGCTTTACCCTTTCCCCTCTGTGAAGAACCTCATAATCGGCTCTCCCTCCAAGCATGCTTTGCTGCGGAAAATGGTATTCCACCTTTACCAGGTCGCTTGTGGCAGTACTCAGGCTGAAGTTATAACCCGACGATGACAGAAGCGTTCTGAAGTCGCCCGGGTCTACGAGGAGATCAAATTCAATCACCCCTGATTCTTCGTCGTAGTCATATTGTTCAGCGATAATCTCCGCATTATATCCATCCTCTTCTCCGATACGAGCGCCTCCGATCATATATCCGTCAGCAAGCTCTCCTGAAACACATATAGGGTTGTACTGTCCCACAAAGGTCGTACGTGTGCCGTTTTCGTTTCTGCCTAAATTGGTAAGCTTGTTTTTGAAACCGCTTATCGTCGTAATCTGCGCAGCGTTAGGTGCTGAAAGCGTAATTTCCCTGCCCGGTTCAAACCAAAGAGGCCCCTGAGTCTTTACCCTCGTTGTTTCATCCATGCCACCGATTCCCGCATAGGAAGCCACTACATTCACGCCTGTACCTGCATTGCCCCCTACGCTACTAAGTCGGCCATTTATAATTACTGCATCATAAACACTTGTCGCATTTGAATGAACGGTCGGAACGCTTGCAGCATTAGGCGGCAGTCCTGCATCAACGAAATAAACGTTTTTGATGCCTGCAAGGCTTCCACCTACATAGGCGCTGCCGTTTTTTATAAGCAGCCTGTCTGTTTTAAGCTCCTCATTGATATATACATTGCCACCGAATAATTCAAAAGTGTCTTTGTAGTCAGAGCCGGGTGTTGACAGATTGTTTGTCGAAAGAACTTTACGCGCAGAAAAATTGCAAGGCTCAACACTAATAAACTTTCCGAAAGTTACCTCGCCAAAGGAAAACTCTCCTATGGCGGTGTACGCATTGGTTCCATGTGCGGCAAAGGTCGTCTCTGCATTTCCTAAATCTAACTTGTCTGAGCAAAGATTTGCGTAGGAAAGCGAAATCTTAGCTGTCGGAGTTTGCCCTGCTACATCCATCGTCACTTCGCTTAGGAAAACGCGAAGGTACGAAGATTCGCTACCCTCTATCGCAATCGTCCTCGGATTGAGTCCGTCCAGTGCGGGACCTCTGTCTGCAATTTTTGATGCTCGCAGTATGCATTGTTCATCGTTCCCCGCATTAGGAGCTCTTTCTATTTTAATCTGTCTAGGTCTTTCCACATCCTGCGATGTAATGATTTCGCCGATTTTGTTTTCACCCTTTACCTGAATTATGAGGTAATATGCGTCTGCACTGTCGTTACTGCTTGGTGCAGGAAGCGCATTTACAAGCTTTATCGAGGCATCGCTCACGCTGTCGAGCTTTAAGGTATATATGCCCCCTCCCCCGTTGCTGCCTAAGGAGCTGTACATCATTCGAGATCCCAGTCCCGCATTGGAAATTGCGGTATTAACCGCATCTACATCCGTACCGAGCGTTATAACTATCTCGCTTGGTGCGTCTGCATAAGCTTTATCTGCGATTCCGAGCATTGGCATATAAACACATACCAGCGCTGCAATCAGCAAAAAGCATACTGTCTTTTTAGTTTTCTGTAAAAAACTATACATCTTTATTTACCTCCCATTTGCATTTTTGACACCGGGCCGTCCGGACATCAACTGTTGACATTCTACTCGCGCCCAAAATAAAATGCAAGAATAATATTCGCGAAATATTCATTTTGCACTAATTTTATACAATAAAAAGGAATGTTTTACCTTATATGTTAACTTTCATTCATTATGCATACATTCTGTATGCATCCTGTCTGCATGCAAGGTTCATCCGCAGCCATTCATCGGATGTACAATTTTGCTTTTATTTGGTATTAAGCCGTTAAACCGCACCGTTTCAATTGACAAACGAGAACGAGTCATATAAAATTAATATATAGTGTTTTGCTCAGAGCACTATGGAATTATTCTTATTTACTTATTTTATTATAAGGAGGAAATTAACATGGGTAAAAAAATTCCTATGTGGCAGTGCATTCTGGTACTGCTTTGCATGATCGTATTCCTCATGTGGGGAATCCTCAAAGATGCAGGTGGTGAAGCTCACATCGCTCTCATCCTTGCAGCTTGCGTAGGTGCAATCGTTGCTTGCGCAAATGGTTGGAAATGGGCATACCTCGAAAAGGGTATCCTTGCAAACATCAATAGAGCTATGCAGGCTTGCCTGATTCTGGCAGTTGTAGGTGCTATGATTGCTTCTTGGATGGCAGCAGGTACTATCCCTTCAATGATGTACTATGGTATCCTCATCATCAGCCCTAAAATCTTCCTGTTCACAGCTTGTCTCCTGTGCTCCATCGTATCCCTGGCAACAGGTTCATCATGGTCCACAGCAGGTTCAATGGGTGTAGCTCTGATCGGTGTTGGTACCGCTCTCGGCTTCTCCCCTGCTATGACTGCAGGTGCTGTAGTATCCGGCGCTTACTTCGGCGACAAGATGTCCCCAATGTCAGATACAACTAACCTGGCTCCGGCTATCGCAGGAACTAACCTCTTCACACACATCAAGCACATGGTTTACACTACAGGCGTAGCATGCCTCATCGCATGGGTTGCTTTCCTCGTAATGGGCTTCACTGCTTCAAACGGTGCAGCTGCTGACATGGAAACAATCAATGAAATCCTGGCATTCATTCAGGGTTCATCAAAGATCAGCGTTCTCACTCTGATCCCTCCTGTATTCGTAATCGTTGCTGTAGCTATGAAGCTGCCTGCACTGCCTACACTTGTTGGTGGTGTACTTCTCGGCGTTCCGTTCTTCTTCTGGAACAGTGCAGCTGTTGGCGAAGCTCTTGGTGGCGAAGAAGTTAAGTACAATGTATTCAACATCCTCAACAACGGTATCTCCATGGGTAATGTACCTGATGACGCTTCCGATGTTATCATCGAGCTCGCAGGCCTTCTCGAAGGCGACGGTATGCAGGGAATGTTCTGGACAATCTCCCTCATCCTCTGCGCTATGTGCTTCGGCGGCGTTGTAGATGTATCCGGTATCATGGGCGCTGTTGCAGAAGCACTCCTCAAGATCGCAAAGGGCACAGGCGGACTCGTACTCGCTACAGAGCTCTGCTGCCTGATCGTAAATGCTATCTGCTGCGACCAGTACCTCGCAATCATTCTCCCTGGCAGAATGTTCAAGGAAGCTTTCGAAGACAGAAAGCTCGCTCCTCAGAACCTCTCAAGATGCCTCGAAGACTGCGGTACAATCACATCCAACTTCTTCCCTTGGAACACTTGCGGTGCTACAATGCATGCATTCCTCGGCGTTCCTCAGTGGGGTGCAGGTGGATATGGTCCATTCGCAATCCTCAACTACTGCAACCCTATCGTTTCCATCGTTTATGGCTTCACAGGCATCACTATGAAGAAGATGACAGACGAAGAATATGCAGCTATTATGGAACAGAGAGAAAAGGACAAGGAAGAAGCTCTCAAGGCTATGGAAGCTTAATCTTTATCCCATCATTAGTTAAAACAACTAACGAATTATTTGAGCACAAAATTACCGCATACCCTGTCGGGTATGCGGTGTTTTGATTTTTGTTACTAATGAGCTATAATATATGTCTTATCTCCCAGCGGCGAGCGTATCACGCGCATCGGTGCTTCGCCACGTTCTTTACGTCGTTTGCTCTGAAGGCTCCCTCCTGCTTCACTAAGCGGCTGCTCTGTTATCATAAGAGGAACCGCTCCGCTGACATCCTCTCGAAACTCCAATGCCTCCACAACTGACACGCATCCAAGTTCACGGAGCACCTTTAGTGCAGCATGATTTGTCGCATTCAGTCCGTAATCGGCGACCACAGGAACCCCCGCAGCGTTAAGCCGCTCAAGCTGCCCGAGGTTGCCTGCGAAAATCGGCTGCTTTGTAAGCTCCGCAGCCTCCCGCAGCTCCTCGATGTGCGAGTCGATCCATTCGTTAAGACGTCCCTTGGAAACACGCGATAGGTAGACGGCGGTGCCACTGCCGGCCTGCGCGTCCTGTCCTGCAGATGCGCCCTGTGTGGCAGATTCACCCGATGGTAACAAACGCTTAATCGTTTCCGATTTAAACTCCTCTGCAGGGATCAACAATAGTCTTTCACTGACTTTCTCCGAGTTATCTTTGTCCTCTTTTTCCCCCGTGCTGTAAACTGCATCCCCACTTCCTGCATTAAATAAACCTCTGCCTATAATAAGGCTGCTCGAAGCGTCGTATTTGCCATTTGCAGATACTCTGTATGCGTGGATGAACTCTCTACGGTCGAATTCTGTACCATCCTTGCTATAACAGTTTATATTAGGTTCATTCCTTACGGATTCAACATCGCGCCTGTAGGCCGCTTTTATTGTCTCTGCAAGCTTTTCCATGGTAGAGCGGCGCATGCGGTTTAATGCCGAAACCGGTATCGCCAGTTCCTCGTCCGCGTCCAAAACAAAATCTGCAACCTCAAAAGGGAAATCCCCGCATTTTGAAAGCTGCTCAATGATTCTGCCGTGGTCCATTGCGCGCCTGAGCGGTTTCTCGGGAACTATATCGGTAAAGGTTTCTATGCTGCCCACATAGGTAACATCGCTCGGAGGCTGCGTTTCATCTCCCTTGAAAGGCAGATCAAGTGCTGCTCCTGCTATAAACTCTGCAGGCTTTCCCACATGAAGATGTGCTTCGAGCTCTATCGGAAGGCGTCTCTGTCCCTCGTCGCTACCGTCCCTGCCGAGCTTGTAAAGCGATTCCATTGACTCATTAAGTGCCTTGTCAGTAATCTTCCAAATCTCTTCGCCACCCTTGATCTCGCCCTCGATATCGCCGATTATCAGGGTGCAAGGCCCTGCGTAGCCTTCCTTGGCATTAATTACACCATTAGCGCCTTTAGTAGTTAGTTCACCTTTTTCAATCTTGACACCCTGCGCACTATCCCCGTTATTTATGCCTTTCGCATCCTTCGCAAGTCGTACATCTTTTAAACTATGCGATTCCTGACCCTCGATATAGGTTACTACATTCCCGCAAAACTCCTTTGTATGGATTTCCACGCCGTCGCCAAGCCCCAGATGCGCGCCCTTTGCAAGCTCTATCCGAACAAAGCTGCTTTGCCTGCCTCGTTTTACAGTCCCGATTACCTTTCCTATATATATGCCCTGATGCTTTGGCACATCCATTGCCATCATGTCACTACCTACCTTGCCGGTGAGATACCCGTCCGTAAAGCCTCCGCGGTTAAATGCCTGAAGGAGCGCCCTGCGGTCAGCATCCTCTACCTTTACAAAGCCTTTGGAAATGTACATATCTATATACTTTCTGTATATGCCGGTTACAATCGCCACGTATTCGGGCGACTTCATGCGCCCCTCAATCTTAAAGCTTTTTACGCCTGCCTCGATAAGCTCTCCAAGCAGGTCGAGCGCGCAGCTGTCCTTTGGGGACAGGAAGTGGCGGCTCCCGCCGCCGCTTCCCGTGTAGGCGAGCCTACACGGCTGCGCGCAGAGCCCCCGATTTCCACTGCGGCCTCCCGCAAGTCTGCTCATATTACACTGGCCCGAATAGCACACACAAAGCGCTCCGTGGACGAAGACCTCGATCTCGGTCTTCTTTCCACCCGGTCTCACTACATTACAGCAAGCCTCTATCTCGGAAAGTGTCAGCTCTCTCGCTAGCACGACACGCTCAAAGCCAAGCTTTGAGGCTGCCCTTACACCCGCCTCGTCATAGACCGTACCCTGCGTTGAAAGGTGGAGTGGGAAATCGGGCATCGTCTCGCGTAGCAGCCCTGCAAGGCCCAGATCCTGCACGATGAGCGCATCAACGCCGATTTCATAAAGCTCCCGAGCATAGGAAAGCGCCGGCCCGAGCTCCTCATCGCGGAGCAATATGTTCATGGTAACGAATACCTTCACACCGCGGAGGTGAGCATAGTCCACCGCATAGCGCATCTCTTCGCCGTCAAAGTTACTTGCATTTATGCGCGCATTAAATAGCTTACCGCCGAGATACACGGCATCCGCGCCTGCCTCTACGGCAGCTCGCAGGTGCTCGATACCGCCTACCGGCGCCAGCAGCTCAACGCTTCGCTTTTTTGTATCAATTGTCATTTTGTTTTGTGTACTCATAGTAATTATTATACTATCAACCGCCTTCCCCGCCAAGCGAATTTGGGGACAGGCACCAAAGTGGAAAAAAGGCGAATTTGGTGCCTGTCCCCAAAGTGGAAAAAAGGCGAATTTGGTGCCTGTCCCCAAATTCGCCTTTTTAGCCTTTGCGAAGCTTATTCGAATGTAATAACTGTGCCTGTCTTTCCGTCGAGAGCGTCGATTGCTCTGTCGAGGGAAGTGATGATAGCCTTCTTGCCAGGGTTTGCCTTTGCAAACTTCATAGCTGCCTGTACCTTTGGAAGCATGGAGCCCGGTGCAAACTGACCCTCTGCGGAGTACTTTTCAGCCTCTGCGTAAGTCATGTGGTCGAGGTTCTTCTGATCAGGCTTGTTGAAGTTGATAGCAACCTGCTCTACCTCTGTGAGGATCATGAGAACATCTGCTTCAACCTGCTCAGCCAAAAGCTCTGCTGCGAAGTCCTTGTCGATTACTGCAGCCACGCCTTCGAGGGAGCCGTCAGCCTTTTCGATTACAGGGATACCGCCGCCACCGCAGGAAACTGTGATGGTTGTAGGCCAGAGAGTCTTAACCGCATCGATTTCAACTACTCTCTTTGGAATTGGGGAAGCAACTACTCTTCTCCAGCCGCGGCCTGCGTCTTCCTTTACAGCGTAGCCCTTTTCGTCAACGAGCTTCTTTGCTTCTTCTTCTGTATAGAAAGGTCCGATTGGCTTTGTTGGGTTCTTGAAGCCCGGGTCATCAGCGTCAACTACGAGCTGAGTTGCGATTGTTGCAACCGGAATGTCCTTGCCGCGCTTTTTGAGTGCGAACTTGAGGCACTGCTGCAGGTGATAGCCAATATAGCCCTGTGACATAGCGCCGCAAACGTCAAATGGCATTGCAGGTGTTACGTCCTTTGCTGTTTCGCTTGCCAGGAGGATTCTTCCTACCTGTGGGCCGTTTCCGTGAACGAGGCCGATTTCAAAGCCGCGAACAGCTACTTCTGCGATGTGCTCGCAGGTCTTCTTTACTACTTCCAGCTGTGCCTCTGCAGTAGCAGGACCCTTGCCGGACTGAAGTGCGTTACCGCCGAGGGCGATTACGATTTTCTGTGACATATTAATTAATCTCCTATTTCAATAATATAATTAGAGGTCGTCTCTGTGAACAGGGCAGGACATGCAGCGTGGGCCGCCTCTTCCTCTTGAAAGCTCTGCACTTGGAATGGACAGAACCTTAATACCCTTTTTGTCTAACAGATCGTTAGTTACATAGTTTCTCTCGTAAGTAACTACTGTTCCCGGAGCGATGCAGAGTGTGTTTGAACCGTCGTTCCACTGCTCTCTCTGCGCAGCCACCAGGTCAGTACCGCCGCAGCGAATCAGATCTACTGCAGGCAGGTGAAGTTCCTTTGCGAGAATGCTCTTGAGCTCGTCCGTAATAGTCGAGAATACAGGGTCGCCGTTCTTGCCGAGAGTGATTTCGAAGAGTCTGAGTGGTCCTTCGATTTCAGGGTGAATGGTGAACTTGTCGTAATCAACCATTGTGAATACGGTATCAAGATGCATGAAAGCTCTCTTCTTTGGAATGTCGAATACGAGAACCTTTTTGAAGGAAGACTGTCCGAGGACGTTGCGTGCGAATCTCTCAATACCGATAGCGGTAGTTCTCTGAGAAAGGCCGATAGCAACGATGTCCTTTGAGAGTACGAGAACGTCGCCGCCCTCGATGGATTCCTCGTTGTCATAGTCGTACCAGAGGTTTGTACCTTCCGGTGCGAAGTCCTTGTTGTATCTGTACATGTACTGCAGCAGTAAGGCTTCTCTGCGGCGTGCAGCTGTACTCATATGATGTACGTTAAGTCCGTCACCTACGCAAGCGCCCGGGTCTCTGGTGAAATAGAGGTTTGGCATTGGGTCGGTGTAATACGGATAGTCGGATGTAGCCAGATCTGCGAGAGAGGTTATGTTTCTGATCTCGAGGTCTGTCTTTTTAATTCCGGCGATAACCTTTTCAACGAGCTTGTCTGCAGGCATCTTGTAAAGGAACTCAAACATTGATTCCTTTAAGCCTTCAGCGTGAATATTGCTTCTCTCGATGAAATCGAGGATGAACTGCTTTTTAATCTTGTCGTCTGCGAGCGCCTTTGCAGTCTCGTCAACATAGTATATAACCTCTACGCCGTTTTCTCTGAGAACCTCTGCAAAGCGGTCGTGTTCCTGTCTTGCTACTTTCAGGAACGGAATATCGTCGAAAAGTAGTCTTTCAAAATTATCAGGTGTCAGAGCTTCAATCTCCGAGCCTAATCTATGAAGGAGAACTTTATTAAGCTTTCCTATTTCGGAATAATTGTGGATTCCTTTTGCCATAGTATATCTCCTTTTTGCTTGATAATAACGGATTGCGGTTTTGATTCAGGCAATTACGCGATAGTTGCTACGATAACAGCCTTGATAGTGTGCATTCTGTTTTCAGCTTCGTCGAATACTACGGAGTGTCTGGAAGAGAATACTTCGTCGGTTACTTCGCGGATGTCATAGCCTGCTTCCTTCTGAGTAGCAGCCATTGTAGTGTTGAAGTCATGGAATGAAGGCAGGCAGTGCATGAAGATTACATCGTCATTGCCTGTAGCCTGGAGCATTTCCTCTGTTACCTTGTAAGGTGTGAGGAGCTTTACTCTCTCAGGAATCTGAGCTTCTTCGCCCATGGATGCCCAAATGTCAGTGTAGAGAACGTCTGCACCCTTGAGGCAGGATGGCTCGGAGCATACTTCGATAGTTGCGCCTGTTTCCTTTGCAACAGCCTGAACCTTTGCGAGCTTTTCCTTGTCGAGCTGGTCAGCAAGTTCCTTTGGACCGTATGCCACATAGTGCATACCCATCTTTGCGCAGCCATACATCCAAGCATAGGACATGTTGTTTCTGATGTCGCCGCAGAATACTACCTTTACCTTGTTAAGAGGCTTTGCAACGTGCTCTTCGATAGTGAGGAGGTCAGCAAGAATCTGAGTTGGGTGGTCAACGTCAGTAAGACCGTTCCATACAGGTACGCCTGCATACTTTGCAAGGTCTTCTACTAC
>ODAI010910584.1_pt1 | contig 12397 bp, 13 predicted proteins | sample 1539321 | NCBI WGS metagenome assembly ODAI01 (sample SAMN02144231, study PRJEB22623) | gut metagenome | biome: sheep rumen | host: Ovis aries | place: New Zealand
ATACTATTGTTCAATAAAATGCTTCATTTTATTGAAAAGGCATCGCGCAGAAGCGCGCCGCCAGTTTTGTGCCTAAGGGCACAAAACACGTCTTATACAGTCTCCGACGTGCCTTTGGCACTATAAAACGCTTTTATAGCGTTTTATGGGAGACTAGTATGAACTCCCCCCGAAAGAACAAGACCGAAGTGAAAAAAACTATGATAAAGGAGAATGCAAAATGAAAAAGACCGTTTCCCTGATCCTCTCGCTGATCCTGGTCCTCGCGCTGCTGGCCGGCTGCGGCTCGCAGGCAGGCTCCGCCTCCAAAAAGATCCGCGTCGCCGCCACCCCGAGCCCCCACGCCGAGATCCTTGAGGTCGCCAAGGAGGTGCTGGCCAAGGAGGGCATCGAGCTGGAGATCGTCGTCTACACCGACTATGTGCAGCCGAACCTCGTCGTCGACAGCGGCGAGCTGGACGCCAACTACTTCCAGCACACCCCCTATCTGAACAGCTTCAACGCCGACTATGACACCCATATCGTCTCCGCGGGCCTGATTCACTACGAGCCGCTCGGCCTCTACGCGGGCAAGACCGCTTCCCTCGACGCGCTGAGCGACGGCGCGAGCATCGCCATCCCGAACGACGCCACCAACGGCGCCCGCGCCCTGCTCCTGCTGCAGCAGGAGGGCGTCATCACGCTCAAGGACGGCGCCGGCGTCAACGCCACGGTCTATGACATCGCCGACAACCCGAAGAACATCCAGATCATCGAGATCGACGCTGCGCAGGTCGCCTCCGCGCTCAAGGACGTGGATCTGGCCGTCATCAACGGCAACTACGCCCTCGACGCCGGGCTGAACGCCGGCAGCGACGCGATCGCCGTGGAGGACGCCTCCGGCGAGGCCGCGCAGTACTACGCCAACCTCATCGGCGTCAAGGAGGGCAACGAAAACGACGCCAATATCCAGGCGCTGCTGAAGGCCCTGCAGTCCGACGAGGTGAAGGAATTCATCAACAGCACCTACAACGGCGCCGTCGTCCCGGTGTTCTGATCCTTTCCCCCTGTCCGCAGGGGAGGGGCTTGCTAAAGTGTGTTATTCATAAAACTGTGAGGCGAATTCGTGGAAATGATCGAATTCGCCTCACGTTTTGCCTGTGCTGTTCTTTTTCCCGCGCGGGAGGGGCAAGCCCCTCCCCTACGTCAGGTCATGGAGTTGCGCGTTTTTCCGCATGTTGCTGTTTTCTTCGGCAAAAAGCGTATTTTTCTTGCCAAAACGGGCAAAATGGCCTATGATGAAAGAAAAAACGGGAGGAAAAAGAGATGAAAGACATTCTGCTGTTTTACCGGGACGACTGCGGCTACTGCCACAGGGCGCATCAGGCGCTCGGCGAGCTCATGGATGAGCTGCCCGGCGCGCGGGAGCTGAAAATCACGCAGATCGAGGAGACGCGCGAGCCGGAGCTGGCCGACCGCTATGACTATTACGCGGTGCCGACCTTCTATGTGGACGGGGTGAAGCTCTTTGAGGCGCACATCGGCATGAGCTATGAGGCCATCAAGCGGGAGGTGCGGCGCGTGCTGGAGGCGGCGCTGGCGTAAATCGCTCTTGACAAGGGCGCGGGGCTGTGATAATATACTCGGGCAATGTAATATACTTACATTCGGCCTGCAGAAGTACCCAAGAGGCCGAAGGGGCTCCCCTGCTAAGGGAGTAGGCCGGTTTAGACCCGGCGCGAGGGTTCAAATCCCTCCTTCTGCGCCAGAGAAACAGCTTGAATTCGTGATGAATTCGGGCTGTTTCTTTTTGCTTTACCGGATTTGAACCCTCGAAAAGTTCTGCTATGCTATGGGGAACATTTGGTTCCCCTTTGTTTTCCCCTTTAACCGGCTTTTACGGAAGCCGGAAGAACAGATTGAATATACTCCTCCATACGAGCTGCGCTTTCCTTTGCCATAGAGGTTTTCACATGACCGTACTGTTGAAGCGTAAAGGCGGCGGTATAGTGACCGAGATTTCCTTGAACCGTTTTAATGTCATCCCCTGCTTGAATGGATGAAGTGGCATAAGAATGTCTCAAATCATGAAACCTTTGACCATCACAACCAATAGCTTTCACCAGACGCTTGAAATGATTGTAGACAGTAACCGGGGAAAGATGATCTCCCATTTCATTTGTGAAAACCAAGTCCCACTCATTTTGAAAAACGGCGTTGTTTTCAGCAAGCAAGTTCTGCTTTTCACGCTGCTCTTGGAGAAGAGAAAGGACTGTGTTGGCAACATACAGCGTTCTCGACCGCCCGTTTTTTGGTGTCCCAAGATAGAACACCCGGCTTTCCCGATTCTTCAATAGCTGCTGCTTTACGGTAATGGTATGCTGATCCCAGTTGATGCAATTCCAAGTCAGGCCAAGAACCTCGCCCTCGCGTAATCCTGTGAATAGCGTAATCAGATAAATGATGCGGTACTTATGCGAACTGATATGTACAACAAAACGCTTAATGTCTTCATCCTCCATTGGCGTGATCTCTTTCTGCTGTACCTTTGGAAGATCAATGCCTACCGCGTCCGCTGGATTAGCCGCGATATATTTCAACGCGAAAGCTCTGGATAGCGCACGGTGTAAAGTGCCGTGAATGTTCTTGATCGTTTTAGGGGACAGAGGCTCCCCGGTGGACGCATTACGCAGATTGTTATAGAATTGCTGTATCATTAAGGGTGTCAGCTTCGAGAGCTTCACTTTCCCAAGAGCTGGGATAATATGCACACGGCAATTTGTTTTATAACTGCTGACCGTGTTCGGCTTGATGCTTTTCAGGTATTCGTTCTGCCAAATTTCCAACCATTCCGCAAGAGTTAGCTTACACGGCTCAAGATATATCCCTTTTTCTACCTCGGCCTGCATGGCCTTGTACTTTTGAACAACCTCTTTCTGCGTTTTCCCTGAGATTGTGCGCTGCTTTTGCTTGCCCGTCAGAGGATCATAGCCTGTTGTGCATTTGACCTCATAGTAAGTATATTCTTTTCCGTTTTTGATTTTGGTTTTAAGATAGGGAACGCACATCCCGGCGGGAGCGCGTTTTCTTGTTGTTTCCTTGCGCGGCATAGTTCAAATGCCCTCCTTTCAAAGTCGAGCCGCACAGGAAATGTACCGTGATTATGATACACCTCCGTGCGGCGCAGCGTCAATATCCTATTGATCGTTCAAATAGTCCTCAACGGCCTGCTTTGGTATTCTGATCTGACGCCCAATCCGTATTGACCTGACGGCATTTGACCGCACTAAATTATAGGCACTGTTCATGCCGATCTTTAAGAAGTGAGCAAGTTCCGCCACCGTGAGCACGGCGGGTAATTCGTTTGTGGTATTCATGGTTGACTTCATTGAGCCAACACGTAGGATAAAAGATAATCAGCACCCTTCCAATAGAGCAGCGCGCGGCTAAACTTTACAATACAAAACGGTGTTACGTGCCGGTTTTATCCTTTCATTGTTTTTTGAAAATACATTTTCAAAGATTCTGTTTTTGTAAATCTGACAAATATATCATGCGGAATTATTTTCGGTTACATTGTAGCGCAGCTACGGCCTCCAGAAAGGCCACAGCGCCGGGATTGCGCTTGACCTTTGGCGCATACTGAGGAAAGCCCTGATGCGCTAAAAACTGCTGCATTGTCCGCATATTTGTCATAGGGACGACAATTTCCCCTGTTGAAATATCTTTGAGCCTATATAACTCTTGGTAGCCCGGTCTGCGGTTTGACTTATAGCCCTGCCACAGATTTTCGACTTCAAGTCCGTAATGATCCCGTAACAGGGTGATAACGCGCCAGTAACTATAGGGGAGCCAGTCATAATGCTGAACCAACATTTTGATTCCATGAAATGGAGAATCAGGGGCATTAACAGGTTCGTCCAAGTATGTGATAATTGGTTCACCGTCCATTTAGCGTTTTTCATCCTCCTTGTCTGAAATGGGTACAAGCTTAAACAAGCCGTCAAAATCCTCTTGACTTAACTGCTCCGGACTGCTTTCCGTCGAGTCGCGGAGCGGTTTTTCAGCTATGGCACAGAAATAATCGGCGACAGAGTCAAAGGTCATTGCGTTTCCACTTTTGTTGTAATAGGTCACATCATGGATTCTCCGTAAAAAAGCCTTCCATGTGGACGGATGGTAACCCTGAACCTCTTTGTACTGATCTTCCAGCGCCCAGTTGGAAATGATATAAACCGTGGTATAGCATGCGATGCGGTTTGTATAGCGGGCAGGAAGTTCTAAGGGGTAAATGTCGAGAGCGTCCAGCATATGCGTGATTTTCAGCGAACTTCTGAATTCGCCATAGATTACGACGCTTTGCATTTCGTATGAATCATAGGGATGATCGTAATCGGTAACCCGGTACGCATTTGCATCGCCTACCGTATCAAGCGCCCTCATCGTTTTCCCTGTGCCGGTTTCACCAAAGACATAATGAACACGCAGCTCAAGGCGGCGTGAGCCTCTGTATTTTTCAGTCAGCATCATTTTTCTTAGCCTGTCAATGGTGTCCATGTAGGGAATATAATCGGTGTTGATGGCAATGATTTCCCCGGTAGAGTATCCGTCCTCCACAAGCTTGTAGAGCTCGCGCATAAGTGGATTTCCCCCTTTTGAGGCGGGGATAGTACCCCATTCCTCAAAGGTTCCGGGAACTGTCGTCTCGGCTTTGCTGGTATCTGCCCATTTCCCGGACTTTTTAAGATAGGCAAGGTTCTGCTCTGCACTTCCCTTAGCTTCTTCGATATGTGCTCCGGGGAACTTATTTTGATACTTGCTCCAACGGACACGAGAAGTGGTATGTACGTAAAGGTGGGTGTGTTCTGTCCCTCCCTGGCCGATCTCGTCAACCATAGCAAAATAATCCAATGTAGGAAATTCGTTAATAAGTATTTTCTTTATTTCCTCATGGGTATAATTGTGCTCCTTTGGATGATTAAAGGTTAATTGAAAAGCTTGACGTTGAATGTCATTTTTTTCTTTTGCCAATCTATCACCTCCATGGTATAATAATTGTGTTCGCTGTGTTCATGGCGCAAGAACAAGGAAAAGGCTAGTAAATGCAATAGTTTTTTTGCGTTTGTTCTCTCTGGGGGTAATACTAACCCCCAGAGAGAGCCAGCGTGGCCGCCCTACTCCGCCCGCCCGGCTTCGCCGTGCGTTCGTAGCAGTTCGGACAAGCTGGCCTGACGATCCAGCATATAGCGCGTAAATCTCGCCATGTCCTGCTGATTCTTGATATATGGTACGACAATCTCAAAGGGCTTATCCTGACCGTCGATCAGGCAGAGAGCTTGTCCGGCCTTATACGCCCCGGTTGGATTTTCCTCCATTTCTCCCGAAAAACCCAACATGCGGAAATGCTCTGCTGATGAACGCCCAAAGGATAAAACAGCCTGAAATTGATCCCTGCTGCCGGATGGGAATAGCTCTGCACCCGCCCTTTGAACGCTGATAATGAGGCCGATGTTCAGCCCTCTGCCGACAGCTAAAATCTCACCAATTTTTGCTGTGAGGTCTGACTTGAGCTTTTTAGATTGTGTTTCTGCATAGGTCAGCAGACCAAAGTATTCCTCAATCACAAGCGTATAGTGTATGTTTAACCTTATACGACTGTCGCGGACATAGGAGAAAAATTGATAGTAGCTCTCGATCATTTCAAAAGCTTGAGAGCCGGAGGCATAAGAGGGCGAACCCTCAAATGCCTCATACTCAACGCCGCCTTTATAATCCGCGATATACACATCAGATTCGCAATTCTTGAGAAGCTGGAAAACATACCAACCTAAGCTCAAGCTTTTTCCGGAGCCGCTTTTGCCCGCAATAAGAACGCTGGACAAACTGCTGCCGAAAGATATATGGCGAGGCAATTTCAAGCCATATTCGGCATAATCGTGTAGTGAGTAGCCGAGGATCATGACTCACCGTCCTCAAAATTGTCGGGCAACTCGACTTCCTCATTAAGCGGTTGAGAGCTGGCAGGCTCATGGCGCTGGATTTGCCGCATTGCTTCGGCCTGCTCAATATGCCGCCTCAAGGTTTCCGCGCCGTATGTAGAGAGCGGAACGCAAACGGTCAAGCGGTTTTCGGACGAGTCGCTGATATAAAACGGCGGAACAAAACCCCGTGTGCTGCGCCAAAACTCGCTGACAACGCGCCGGGTAATCTGCCGGATTTGATCCATGCTTAACGCCCGGTAGTCATGCGTCAGCCCGAATGCGCTGATTTGCAGGTAGTAAATGTCCGAGCTGTCAACGCTGCATCCGTCTAGCGTGGGGAAATCATAGGGACGTCCGTTCAGTAAGTCAATGAGCTTGGATATCTCCTCGGGCAGCAAAAGGAGCGCGGTGTTGCGCTGATGAATGGCGAAGTCGTCACGAAGAAGCCAAGCAACAAAAGAGGAAATAAGCTTGACCGCGTTTTGAGCAAGCCATACGATACTTGCCCACGCTTTCTTGAAAAGGAAGAAGATCCCGTCCTCCCAGGTATGAGTGTGCCCGAGTGCGTACACGATCCCGCCGGCAAAAATGACAACAATAATACCTGCAAAAGAGTAAAGCAGAATAAAAAAGTTAAACATATTTTGTGTTTGGGCGCGCCAGTTTTAGACGCGCCCGTCCTCCTCGATATTTATTTTCCGTTAACCAGCCTGATAGACGAGGCTTTGATGCTGTCCTCAACGGAGTTCGTGCGTTCGCTGTAGTATGGCGTGATTGTCGCATCTTCGATCTCTACAAGGATATGATTTCCCTGCTCATTAGCGATTTTGAGATCGTCAGCGGAAACAACAGGCGTTCCGTGAGGTACAAAAACATTGAACGTGTCATAGGTTTCCGTACTGACTACGCGGTACACGTACCCCTCGATTTCATCGGTGCGCTTGTTGTCGGCGTATCGATACCGAGGGGTGACACCTTTCAGAACGAACGTGAAAAGAGTCAAAAACATAGACAAAGGAACATTTTTTAAAATAGTAGGCATAATTATTTCTCCTTGTTTTTTTTGTTAGGAAGGTGCAATTCGGGCGGGAGCCGCCGCGAAGAATGAGTGCCGTGGGAGCTGCTTGCCCCCGAACGGCCAGTGATATGGCGGTGAGCCCACCCGGAAAATGGTTGAGACAGTCTTTATCATTCCTCCTTGTTCATCCCACCCGGCCAAGATGGGATGTCAAACTGTTCGGCCGACCTGTTTAAAGAATGCCACAAAAAGAATCTGTTCGCTTGAAGCTATTTCGGTGATAGATGAAAACAATAAAAGGCGGAAAAGATATGACTACATACCAAAGACTAATAACAGCAATGGACAAAATAAAAGATGATTCGATTACAAGACAACAGATCGAATCACTTATGGAACAATGTACTATCTACTGGGCATATTGCGTTCAATATAGCAAATTAAATCAGGCACGCGAGCAACTGAGGCAACATCTACATAATGAAAATCTGAGCACAAGAGTGTATATATCCTTTTTTTGGAGAACATTTTGCTGCGTCAACAAAATTGATGAAAACAATCCCCAAAAGGATGAAGAGGAGAACTTTTTCAAGCTTCTTGACCAAGAATTAGAGGATCATTCAAAAGAGAGAATAGAGGCAATATTAAAAAGGGCAGAAGCTAGACCAATCGAAGAGAATACAATAAAACGTATTGCCGCATTTCTCTATAGTGAATATGAAGATATATGCAATGAAGATAATAAAAACGATAAACTAATAAACATCAAAAGTGTGTCACGGTACTCGTTTGACAAGATTTACAAAGCATCTGTGATAATAAGCAAAAACCTGAACCCGCAGCCACAGTCTATAGAAGAAAGCGTAAATGCCGTGCTGTCAGGTAGATTTGCAGATATTGTTGAAAAACATATTGAAGCGGGAACACAGAAAGGAAGATTAGCTCTCTACTTCCTGATTGCAAGTTACCGCAGAGCCTTAACGACAGGAACGATAACTAATTACACGCCCTTTTCCGACAGCAACGACAGCAAAAAGAAAAAGAAAGGGGAAATTGTTTTTACTGCGCAATGCAAAGAAAATCTTAAAAGAGTCAAAGAAAGAATTGATGGTATACTGAAACAATATGATGGTGAAGCAGCGGAGATTTTGAAAGAAAATGTAGAAGAATATGCGGAGCTATGTGAGCATTTTAATTTGAATTGATAGCCCGAGTAGCACAACGCCCAGATGATCTGTCAAGGACGAAAAATAATTCCTTTCCCTGATTAGAAATAGTCAGCGGAGAGGAATATTTTTGCGCAAGTGGCCTTGCGGCCATCCTTGACAGCGTGGGCTTATGTGCTGTGTTTGTGCCAAGCGAAGCGCGAAGCGCGATCGCGTTTCACCCAATCTTAATTATGGGAGGCACGACACACCATGAAAGAAACCATCAAAACCAGCCGGACAGCGGGCTATCTCGAAAAGATTTTCCGGGCGCTCAATGCTCACTATTTCGGGAACGAGCTGGAAGAACCGATCATCACCATCCAGAGCACGCCACGCGCATACGGTCATGTGACGGTGAGCAAATCATGGAGCAAGGGCGAGATGGGAGAGCGGCGGCACGAGCTGAACATCGGCGCGGGTACGCTGAATCGGCCGATTGAAAATGTAGTTTCAACGATGCTGCACGAGTGCTGCCACCTTTGGAATTTGCAGCAGGGGATTCAGGATTGCAGCCGAGGCGGTACATACCACAACAAGCGTTTCAAAGAGACAGCAGAGGCGCGGGATTTGAAGATCAGCTATGACAGCCGCATCGGTTGGAGCATTACAGAGCCGACAGACGCCTTGATCGAGTTTATCCTTGAAATGGGGTGGAGCGAGATCAAAATGAACCGCAGCGAGGGCTTTTCCGCGAGGGGCGGCGGCAATCCGGCAGGAAGCGGAAGCCCGGCCATCCCCGGCACATCGACAAGCAGCGTCCGAAAGTATCAATGCCCCTGCTGCAAAAACAGCGTAAGGGCGACCAAGAATGTCAATATCGCCTGCATGGATTGTGGTATGCCGATGCTGCTTGTCGTGCGGGCATGAAAAAGACGGAGGGTTCTTCCCTCCGTTTTGAAATATGTATTTCAAGACAACAAACAATGAAAGATAAGGTCAATTAACGGATTTTACTTGCATTTGACATTCCCGGATGCTAAAATATTTCCGCGACGTAAGTTCATATAAATGCCGTTAAAAGGATGTGTTTTTGCTTCAGCAAAAATGCACCCTCCATTTCCGCATCCTTTTGGACGGCTGGAACTTGCGTCGCAACAAGCGGAGCAGTGCGTTTTTCGTGCGCTGCTTCGGCGGCGCACTTTTTTATAGGAGAGTAGAAAGATGAAACAGAAAAGCCTTGTTTCCTGCGTATGTGTCCTTTTGGTATTGGCCTTGCTGCTCTGCGCTTGCGGTAAAGTAAATCCTACTGCGCCGGAGAGTGTAAACGAAACGCCAGCAGCAGCGCAAAGCCCCGCGAGCACCGAAGCGCCCACAGAAACAAAAACGCCCGTGGAAGCTGCCACGGACGAAAACAAAATAAGCCCCGCGCCTGTCGTGTTTGATGATGACTGGCAGGGGGATTGGTACAGTGTGGATGGTCTGTATCTGCTCCGGGTTGAGGGCGATCGGCTGTTCGTTGCCGAGAATGGTGGCGAGTATGTTGAGAGGGTTTTCGGCTGTGCCGAGTATGACAACTATTGGGAAACCACCGAGGAGCTGAACGGCATTGCGGTTATCAATGGTGATCGTTGCCTTGTGATTGACGAGGTTGCCCATGTACTGGTTAAGGGTACTCCTGAGGTTGATCCGACCGCCGAGCCCACCGAAGCCCCTGTAGAGACCCCTGAGCCTGTGGAGACTGCTAAGCCGACTCCGACCGAGGCGCCGAAGCCTGTTGAGACTCCGAAGCCTGTTGAGACCCCGAAGCCTGTTGAAACTCCGAAGCCTGTTGAGACCCCGAAGCCTGTTGAGACTCCGAAGCCCACGGAGCAGCCGAAGCCGACTCCTGCTCCGACTCCTACTCCCCAGCCGACGCCGAAGCCGACTCCGACTCCCCAGCCTACTCCGAAGCCGACCCCGACTCCGAAGCCCACGCCTACTCCCACGCCCCAGCCGACTCCGACTCCGACTCCCACGCCTACTCCGTGTAGCCACAACTGGGTAGCCCATCACACCACCGTCCACCACGACGCTGTCTATGAGACCGTCCACCACGACGCCGAAGGCTACTGGGACGAATGGGATGAATGGGTAGTCACTGGAAGTGTATATGTGTGTGGCCAGTGTGGATATCGCTGTTCTTCTTATAGTGGTATTGTAGCTCATTGTGATCCGTTCAATAACCCCAATTGTTATAGTTGGCATTCAGAGGAGGACGGTTACTACGAGCACAAGAAAGAATGGGTTGAAACCAAGCCTGCTTGGGACGAACAGGTACTTGTAAAGGAAGCCTATGACGAGAAGGTAATTGAATACTACACCTGCAAGAAGTGTGGTGCTAGAAAGGACCCGTAAACTGATTCATGGGAATGACAAGAAGGGGCACAAATTTATGGTAAAAAAGGCGAACGATACAACGATTTTTTTCTCTCTCTCCGACGAACTGAAATAAACAAAAGGCGCTGTCTCACATATGAGGCAGCGTCAGTTTTTCGGCTATGATTGTATTGTGGTACATTCCTGTGCGGATAAATTTTCCCCCTTTATTTTCCCCTTAAAAGCATAACGAAAGATACTTAGGGAAAACACAGGATAACGCCGAAAAGTTCATAGTAGTAAGGAAAAAGACGGTAAAAGGAAGAAGATAATGCTTGATAATACGAATTTCCGCGTTTTCAAATCCCTCCTTCTGCGCCAAGAAAAAGACCACCCAAAGGGGTGGTCTTTTTCTTGGCATAGAGGGGATGAACCCGAGCGCCCGCGAGGGAAAAGCGGGCAGGCGCCGCCGGTGGCGGAAGAAGCCTGGCCGGTTTTACCGCAGCCGCGCCATTGGCGGGCCGGAGCGCTCAAGCCCGGCCCGGGAATGGCAAAAGCGGCAAGGTGGACCAAATCCCTCCTTCTGCGCCAAGAAAAAGAACCACCCATCGGGTGGTTCTTTTTCTTGGCATAGAGAGTTTGAACCCGAGCGCCCGCGAGGGAAAAGCGGGCAGGCGCCGCCGGGGGCGGAAGAAGCCTGGGCGGTTTTACCGCAGCCGCGCCATTGGCGGGCCGGAGCGCACAAACCCGGCCCGGGAATGGCAAGTGCGGCAAGGTGGATCAAATCCCTTCTTCTGCGCCAAGAAAAAGGACTTGCTTCGGCAAGTCCTTTTTCAATGAAATAAATCCACTGCGTGGATTTGTGAAATGCCCTGCGGGCGTGAAATACGCCTGCGGCGTGTGAAATGCCTGCGGGCGTGGGTGGATTTATTTCATTTCACTTTGCGGTGAAACCGCAAAATTTCACAACGGCGAAGCCGTGAACGGCTCCCTTTGCCCACGCCAGTGTGCGCACTGGCTCGGAAGGACAAGCTTTGAGCTTTGTCTACCGTCTGAATTTTGTGACTATTTTTTTATTTTCAAAAAATTTTTTTCGCTGTGACGTTTTTGTGCGCCCTGCCTGCTATAGTATAGCCAACCAAAAAATAGAAGTATCATGTGTTGGAGTATATGCGGCACCCGGATCGGATGACGCGGCAGAAAACTGACAGTGAGCGGGCATTATTGGGAGGTTGACGCGCTTGACAGAGAGAGAATTGCATAAGCTGCGGCGTCAGGATCTTCTGGAGCTTCTGCTCACGCAGAGCCGGGAAGCCGCCCGGATGCAGGCGGAGTATGAAAAACTGAAGAGCGCTTATGAGGAGCGCGAGAGCAGCTATAACCGCCTGAAAGAGAAGCTGAACGAGAAGGATCAGCAGATCGAAAAGCTGATCCGGCGTCTGAACGATAAGGATGCGCTGATCAGGCAGCTCCGGGGCGGCGAGGACGAGACCGTCGTGCGTCCGGCCGTGGACAGCCTGGGCGGAAACGAAATCCGGCGCGCGGCCGCCTTCAGCGGGCCGCGGCCCAGGCGCAGCGGCGGAGATCGCGATCTCGCACAGTTGCTCGTGAAGGTTTATGACAACGGCAAGGAAAAGCTCGCCCAGGCGGAAGAGACGATCGCGCAGCTTCGACAGCAGGTGGCCGAGCAGGATAAAGCGAAGGAATCCCTGCGGAGCATGCTTGCCCAGTCGCACGAAATGATCTCACGGCTTTGGCAGCAGCTGGCGGAGCGGAATACCACGATGGATTCGCTGCGGTTCATGCTCGAGCAAACGCAGCAGACAGAGATCCGAAAGCTGCAGATTCTGAGCGACAGCCTGCGCAATGACCGGGCACAGATGCTCGCGATGCTGCAGCCAAAAGCGTCGGACGAC
>ODAI011216937.1_pt1 | contig 12397 bp, 9 predicted proteins | sample 1539321 | NCBI WGS metagenome assembly ODAI01 (sample SAMN02144231, study PRJEB22623) | gut metagenome | biome: sheep rumen | host: Ovis aries | place: New Zealand
CACGGACCAGCCTCGATGACGGTGCATGGAATATTCTTTCCATCAGCACCGAAAACGGAAGTCATTCCGATTTTCTTTCCAATTAATCCAGGCATTGGTTTGGTTAATTAATTGTATATAAATGCTTTACATTATCCCGCACAAAATTGCGGGCTGCAAATGTACGAATTTTATTTTAATTAACAAAGTTTTCCACAGGCCCAAGTCCTTATAATCAAAGAGAATTCGCTATCTTCGCGGAACAAGAATGATAGTAATGACTTGCCATATCAACGCCATATTCGGATTCCTCAGCCTGTCCCTGGCGGACTGTCTGGACATCCTCATGGTAGCCGCCCTGATTTTCCTCGTTTTCCGCTGGATCAGGGGGTCAGCCGCCATGAGCGTGTTCATCGCCGTCATCATGCTTTTCGTGCTGAGAGTTGTGGTCGCCGCCCTTAACATGCGGCTGATGAACGCCCTTCTGGGGACCTTTATCGATGTGGGTGTGATCGCCCTGATCGTGATCTTCCAGCCTGAGGTAAGGCATTTCCTGATAAGGCTGGGCTCACGGTACGGAGCCGCCGGAAAAGGCCGGGAACTGCTCGGCAGACTGTTCGGGATCAAGGAGCAGAAGCTTGCCGGAGAGACCGTCAATGAGATTGCCGAGGCCTGCAGGGCAATGTCAGAAAGCAAGACAGGAGCCTTGATCGTGTTGCCGAACAAGGATTCCCTTGCCCACATCGTGGAGACCGGGGACATCGTTGACGCGAAAGTCTCCAGAAGGTTGATAATGAATATATTCTTCAAGAATTCGCCACTCCACGACGGGGCCATGATAATTGAAGGAGAGCGGATCGAGGCGGCCCGCTGCACGCTTCCGATCACCCAAAGGCAAGACATTCCGCCAAGCCTCGGCATGAGGCACAAGGCCGCGATCGGGATCTCAGAGGAGACAGACGCAGCCGTGGTAGTGGTCTCAGAGGAGACCGGTGACATCTCATATGTCCACGAAGGTGTCTTGACCCACATAAGCAACATCAATGAGCTGAAACTTAAACTTGGAACAAAGGAGGAAAAGACACAGTGATCGGGGAGAACGGAATAGACGCCAGGCTTGAGGGAAAGCTGGGTTTCGACAAAGTGAGGGCAATGGTCTCTGACCGGTGCTCCACTGAATATGCTGTGGCGAGAGTGGCCGGTGAGACATTCGTCTCCGACCCGAAGACAATTTATCACAGGCTCGCCCTTACAGATGAGATGAGGTTGATCATGATGTTCGAGGAGAGCTTTCCTACGAACGGTTACATCGATTGCCTGTATTTCCTCAAACCCCTTGGTGAGGAAGGCTGGAACATCGACCTCGGATCCCTTGGGAAACTGCGTACCATGGTGGAGACCGTCAGGAAACTGACGAGCTTCTTCTCATCCATAAAGGACGGGATCTACCCGAACCTCAAGAGGATGAGCGCTCCGATAATGAGTTTCCCTGAAGTACTCAGAAGGATTGACCTGATCTTGGACAAGTACGGGGATGTCAAAGACACGGCCTCGGACAACCTTCTCCAGATCCGCCGCTCCCTCAGGTCCAAGGAAGGAGCTATCTCGAAAAGGGCCAACGCTATCCTTGCCCAGGCCAAAGCTGATGGGATTGTGGACGATGACGCGGGACTCTCCGTCAGGGACGGCAAACTGCTGATCCCGGTCAACAGTTCCAGCAAGAAAAAGATCCAGGGCTTCGTGTACGACACCTCAGCCACCGGGAAAACAGCCTTTGTCGAGCCTGCGGAAATCATTGAGCTTGAGAACGAAATATTCACTCTGAGGGCTGAGGAGACCCAAGAGATACAAAGGATCCTGGCCGCGTTCAGCGACTTTGTCCGACCGTATGTGCCGGAGCTTATCGCCTCCGCCGAATATGTCGGGGAGATGGACTTCCTGGTAGCAAAGGCCCAGGTCGCCCTCGATTTCAAGGCCGGGATGCCAGTCATTTCCGAGGAGGGCGAGATGAATCTCCGCAAAGCCCGCCATCCCCTTCTGGAAAAGGCTCTCAGCAGGGAAAGGAGGGAGATCGTTCCCGTCACGATCAGGTTAACTCCCCAAAAACACATATTACTGATCTCGGGTCCGAATGCTGGCGGAAAGTCTGTCTGCCTGAAGACCGCCGGACTCCTCCAGTACATGTTTCAATGGGGAATGTTGGTACCGACCTCCGAAAGTTCAGAGCTGACGGTCTTCGACCGTATCATGGTCAGCATCGGAGACGACCAGAGCATTGAAAATGACCTGAGCACCTACAGTTCCTTCCTTGAGGACATGAAGTCGATGCTGAAGGAAGCTGATTCAAAAACCCTGGTCCTGATCGATGAGTTCGGATCCGGAACAGAGCCGACTGCGGGTGGAGCTATTGCGGAAGCCATTCTGGGAGAATTAGATAAGAGGGGTGTGTACGGAGTGATCACCACTCACTACACCAACCTTAAGCTTTATGCTGCGGGACCCCAGACCGGGGTCATCAACGGGGCGATGCAGTTTGATGCGGCCAAAATCCAGCCTCTTTTCAAGCTGGACATCGGAATGCCCGGCGGATCATTCGCCTTCGAGCTCGCGAGAAAGATGGGGCTCCCGGAAAGCATTGTCAAGGATGCTGAGAACAGGGCCGGGGAAGAGTTCGTCGGCATGGAGCGCAACCTGCGCAAGATAGTACGCAACCGCAGAGCTCTTGACGAGAAGCTGCAGAAAATAAAGAACACTGACAAGACTCTTGACAGCATTACTGAGCGCTATCAGAAAGAGCTGGAAGGCATAAAACAGACTCGTAAGGAAATACTCGAGAAAGCCCAGAAAGAGGCCGAGGAGATTGTCCTCGGCGCTAACAAGACCGTCGAGAACACAATCCGGGTGATCAAGGAATCTCAAGCGGACAAGGAAAAGACCACCGGGGCCAGGAAAGAGTTGCAGGACTTCCTTGGAGCCTTGCAGACAAAGAAGGAAAGCGACAAGAAAAACCATGACGACTACATCGACAAGAAGCTGAAGCAATTGTCGGAGAGAAAACGAAAGGCGGAGGCTCGCAAGGGCAGCGTCAAAAAAGAGATGGAACCTGCCGACGAGGCTAGGTTCAGGCCAGGGCCGCTCAAAGTCGGGGAGAAAGTCAGGGTCAAAGACAACGGGATGGTCGGCGAGATCGCCCGGGTGTCCAACAAGGCCGTGACCGTGGCGATCGGTAACATCATGAGTAAGATGCCGGTGGAACGTGTCGAAAGGATCTCTTCCAATGAATACAAAGCGGCCAGGAAGGAATCCGTCAGACCGGCCCCTGCGGTAGACAATTCCGGCCTGAGAGAGCGTAGAATGAGGTTCTCCCCCGAATTGGACGTGCGTGGAGAAAGAGTCTCGGATGCCCTGGACATCGTCATCCACTACATCGACGACGCCATCATGCTCGGGGTCGGATCCGTCAGGATCATCCACGGCAAGGGGACCGGCGCCCTTAGGGATGAGCTTCAAAAATACATCCGGACTGTCCCTGGAATAAAGGCTGTCCACGACGAGCACATCCAGTTCGGCGGTTCTGGTGTCACGATTGTCGAATTCGAATGATGAGATTCTAAACCATTATAAATTATGAGAAACAAAGAGAAATGTCCGACAGCGAGAATGCTGCTCGGAAGGAGAGGAGAAGACGTGGCCAATAGGTTCCTGGAAGGACTGGGACACAGGATTGTGACAAGAAATTACAGGTCCGGCCACCTGGAGATTGACATCATTTCACAAGATGTGAACGGCGTGCATTTTGTAGAAGTAAAAAGCCGTGTGGCGCCAGTTATGGCAGCCCCGGAGGAAAACGTCACCCCGCTTAAGCAGAGAAAAATAGCGTCTGCGGCTCTGAGGTACCTCCATAACTCGAAAGACCCTTTACTGTCATCAGACTCCGAGGTTCATTTCGACATAGTGGCGGTCACGTTCGAAGGGGGAGAGGAAAAGATTGAGTGGTTCCCCGACGCTTTCATTCCGATGTATTTATGAGAATGAATGAGAAACCTGACCCTTATATATGAAAGATAACAGATATTGCGTGATCATGGCCGGAGGCACCGCAAACCACTTCTGGCCGATAAGCAGGGAATCCCGTCCCAAACAATTCCTGGACATCGCGGGAGGCGGGAAATCCTTCTTGAGAATGACTTTCGAGAGATTCTCGGGACTTATTCCTATCGAGAACATCCTTGTGGTGACTCTGGACCGTTTCGGCAACCTTGTGAGGGAGCAGATCCCCGAGCTGCCAGAAGAGAACCTTCTCCTCGAACCGCACAGTCGTAACACCGCCCCTTGCATCGCATATTCAACATTCGTTATCTTGAAACGTGATCCTGACGCCATCATCGTAACGACCCCTGCCGACCACCTCATCTACGATAAGCAGGCCTTCGACAAAGCAGTCAACGATGTGATCGAATATGCCTCATGTAATAGGGCCCTGATGACCATGGGGATCACCCCGACTGGCCCGGAGACCGCCTATGGTTACATCCAAGTCACAGGCGGGAAGACTGGTGCCCAGTCAGGGAAACCAGTGAAAGTCAAGACCTTCACAGAAAAGCCCGATCAGGACCTGGCAGATGTCTTCTATAAGAGCGGAGAGTTTTTCTGGAATTCAGGAATATTCGCATGGAAAGCTTCCCTGATCCTGGAGGAAATGAAAAAACACCTCCCGGATGTGGTCTCCGTGTTCAACGGATGGGAGAGTATTCTCGGGACCCCCTCGGAGAAGACTTTCCTGGAGAAAGCTTATTCCGAGTGTCCCAAGATCTCGATCGATTATGGAGTCATGGAGAAGACAGACATCGCCTGGCTGTACTCCGGGAATTTCGGATGGTCTGACATCGACAACTGGGACTCTCTATTCAACACGGTAAAAGTCAAGGACGAGGAAGGCAACGCCACAAACACCTCAAAGCGCCTCTTCAACGAAGACTCCGACAATCTTGTCGTCACCGAGAACAAAAAGAAGATCTACGCTATCAAGGGCCTCAATAACTTCCTTGTCATCGACACGGATGACGCCCTGTTGATCTGCCCCCGGGATGACAAGCAGTTCAAGGAATTCCTCACCGGGCTTGGGATGCCCGGATACGAAGAGTTTCGTTAACGGCAATCCAGGCGAACACCAGTTTTACGGCATGCATGGGCATCCAATAGCGAAGCGCTATCGGACTGGCGAACGTCACAGCCCCGTAATAAATCACACCGAAAAGGAAAAGGACCCAAAGGACAAGTTTCGTGTCCCTGGGGAACTTGACCTTTTTCCCGCTGGCAAACATGACGACCACTGAAGCCAGCATAATGAGCCACGTGGCTAGCTCTATCCACGGAAGGACTGGTTTCAAGGTGTTTCCAAGCCCTTGACCCCTTGGAGTCAGCGCCAGATCTTCAGGGACGTCAAACCACTCTACCACTTCGGCTTTACCGGCCGGAACATTCTCATCGCCGAAAACGACCTCGTTACGGGTCGTGAAGAAAGCCTGCTTTGTGTTAGGGATCAGGTAATACTTGATGAAACGCCCAGGATGACTGAGAATGAGCCACTTGCCGTACTTTTTAAAAAGCTTTGTCCCTATGACTATCCACTCGTTGCCGTAATTGTTATCCCCAACTTTCCTGAAGAAATACTGCTTGAGAGGTGAGTCATATTCCCAGATGAAACTGGCCGTGGCCTCTTTTCCGTTTTTTGTCGATGAGGCAATCTTGCCATGCGCCTTCTCAAACCCTGTGACGAATTGGTGCAACTCTCGTAAATCCTTGTCTTTAGGCATATTGGCCTTCTCCTCTTCGCTGAGGAAAGGAATCATGTGGATGGCGTTGCTGGCGAGCTGCCACCCCTCGAATCCGGTGGAAAACTGCTTCTGTCCAGAGGTTTCCTCCATATTATTTGTCCTCTGGACATAGAACAAAGCGAAGGCAACGACGGTAATCGCTATAGAAACAATTCTGAAAATGCGCTTGCCTTTCAAAGCCAACACCGGAATAAAGGCCAGCGGGAAAAACTCAGATGTGTACCTTGTGTTGAACGATGCGAACAAGGCAAGCACATAGATCCCCATCGCGAGCCACGACTCCTCCTTAATCATCACTATGACCATCGCGATCATCAAGAACACAAGGCTGCATTGGAGGGTGTCGGACAGGATCGTGTTGAGCATGAATATGGCGGACGGGCTTAGCGCCGCCACCACCTCAAACACAACGAACCTCCAACGTTTCATCGGAGGCCAGAACTTCTTGACAGCCAACAGGAAAAGTCCAAGGGAAAGGGTGTAGATCAGGGCCTGGGAAACAATCACCGAGTACAAGCTGTCAGAGAAGACATGGACAAGCTGAAGATAGAAAGAGTACCCGAACGGCCTAAGGTAGGTGAACTCGTCACGTATGGCGGACCAAAGATACCCGAACGAGTCTCCCATGGTCCTGGGATAAGGGTACCATATCGTGTTGATCAAACAGCCCAGAGTCACCACCACCGCGATGACAATCCAGTCCACAAGCTGGGGTTTCCGGAAAATAAACCTGAAATAACCGTCTTCCTTTTTCATGGGTTATGGATTAGCTTTGTCAATCTTGGAAGGAAGGTATCTCGCCACAAGTGTCGGCGCCGGACTGTTGTCCTGAGGCGTCTTGTAATAGATAGGAAAGGCTTCCGGGTAGTTCGACATCACAGGATAAAAGACCGTGTAGGCGTGTCTAGCCCAAGTGTCAACCACGATGCAGTTAATTTTTGATTCATCCAAGAAACGGAGTATCTCCTCTTCATCGCCTCTCAGGGGGAACATTATGGAATGTTTGTAACCCGAATAGATGTACATGACCTCCGGTTTGCGGCAAGCGACAACGGCGTTATTCCCGGCATGTGTTTTCAGCCATTCCGCAGCCATTATGTAATGGGCGAAATCAGAATTCGGATTCATCTCGAGATAGGTCTTGAATGACGCCACGTCCTTGTAGACCTGCTGTCCCTTAAGATAGGAGGGGAAGACCGCAGCCGAACAGATCAGGGCAGCCACCGTTCCCACAGCCGCGATCTCTTTGCGGAAAGCCAGCTTTGATAACAACACGAACAGCCCCTGAATCCCGCTCAATGCAGCGAATATCATCAGCGGCAGGACAGGAATATAGTACCTCACGCCAGCATATTGCTCCTGGTAGAGACAAAGCACGGCGAAAGTAATAACGATATATGACAGGATCAAAACCCTTCCTTTTTTCATACGGCTGATCCCGTATGCCATCAGGAGAATCATCAGCGTCCCGATGATGACCCCCTTCGCCTGGGGTTTTTTAGGTTTCTCATGGTCAATTACTTCCTTTGGGCGAAGGAGGGAATCTGGAATAAACTTTCCCGTGAAGACTTTCAAGTTGGTGCTGATCCTGTCCACCCAAAGCGACGGCGTCATCCTCTGCCTGTCCTCAGTGTACATGAACCCGGAGGAATAGTCGCTCTTATAGTCAGGCCGTACTAAGCGGTTCCTTAGCGACCATCCCCCGTGGGCGACCACAAGGCTTAGAACCACCATGACCGAGACCACTGCGGGCTTTACCCACTTCCTGTCTTTTTCATGGAGATATTTAAGCGCGGTAACTCCAAAGGCCAAAGCCGCTGAGAGAACCACGGAGATGCCCATGGTGCGCACAAGGTAGGAAGAGATCACAAGAAGGCAGAGCCCCACCAAGCGGACAACTTGCTTCCAATCCCTGCCAGTCCGTGTGAATATCTTACCCAGGTCAAGATCTAAACAGATCAGAATTATCCCGAAAGAAATCACCATGTACAGCATCTCACTCATCATCACGACAGACCACCTCAACAACGAAGAGTGCATGACTGTGACGACCCCGACCGCGAACGCAAGCCACAAGTTACCTCCTGTTGCCTTCCTAACGATCCTGAAAAGCAGCAGGACGGAAATCAGGAACAGAAGTCCGTTAAGGATCTTCATTGCTATGATGTTGTCCGGAAACACTTGCATGAACACCGACATGAACATCGGGTACCCTGGAGGAAAATGAGTGTGGGGGACTGGCTCAGGCGGGAACAAATCGACATAACCTTCCCCTTCAGACAAAGCTTTTCCAAGAAGGAAGTAATTGATATTGTCGCCGTTAGGGTCCAGCTTCGGATCAAACGAAGCCTTGTAATTGAACACGAAAAGGACACCGATGGTCAAAAGAAAAAGGACATGAAGGACTTTCCGTCCCTTATCGTTAACCCCAGGCTTCTTATTTGCTTTCGTGATATTCTTTTTCGGTGTTGACTTCCCAGACATTATCCTTGGTTTTAAGATTATCCTTGACACAACGCACCGCCTCCATCGCCGTCAGCATGGAATGATCCATATTGTTGTACCTGTGCTGCCCATTTCTCCCGATGCAGAACAGGTTGGAGAAACCATCCAGCCATTCCCTCACCTTATGGATCTCCTTGTAAGTGCCGAAATATGCGGGATAGGCTTTCTTGACCTTTATCCTGTCGGCCTTCATGACATCGTTCCTGTCAACCACCCCGATCTTCTCCAGCTCTCCAAGAGCCATCTCGATGAAGTCGTGGTCGGTCATTTCCCAAAGGTCATCGCCCTCGTCGCAGAAATATTCCATCCCGACATACATTGTCCCTTTGTAATCAGACACCATGTAGGGTGACCAGTTGTTGAATATCTGGAGTCTGCCGACCTTGACATCTCTCTCCTGCACATAGATCCAGGTGTCCGGAACGCGGCCTTCATAGGTCTTTATCTTGGTCCCGTTTGTGATCTTTAATTTTGAAGCCAGGACACCCACGGTGATGAAATCCCTGTACGGCAATCCCGAGGCTACCGAAGAGACCTCAGCGGGGATGTCGACCCCTTTGATAGCGGAGACCAGATCCCTGACAGGCATGCTTGAGAAAAGATAGTCGCAAGGAATGGTGACCATTCCTTCCGGGGTTTCGACCTCCACCGATTCAGCGGCACCATTTTTTACGGTGATTCCTTTAACCTTTGAAGACAACCTGAGTTCCCCGCCTGCGGCGACCACCTCCCCGGCAACGGTCTCCCAAAGCTGTCCGGGGCCGTACTTCGGGTATATAAATCTCTCGATCAGAGACGTTTCCACCTTCTGCTGATCAATGCTTTTTTTCCTGAACGGCTTTGTCAGCACATCCTTTAGGATCGACATGACACTAAGTCCTTTGACCCTCTGGGCCCCCCAGTCCGCTCCGATCTTGCTGGGGTGCACTCCCCAGACTTTCTCCGTGTAGTCTTCGAAAAACATCTCGTAGAGAGGACGGCCAAACTTGTTGACATAGAAATTCTCCAGCGAGGTCTCAGGAAGCTTGTGAACTGTTGATTTAATGTAACCGAAACCGACTCTGAGGGTATTCCAAAGTCCCATTCCGGCAAAAGTCGACCACTTCAGCGAGATCGGATAATCGAAGAAATGGCGAAGGAAGAATATTCTTGAGACACGGTCCCGGACAAGCATGACCCGATCCTCTTTCTCGGGATCCGGACCGCCTTGTGAAAGCTCCTTTGGTCTTTCAAGCAGGATGTCGTCCAATGAGGGAGAGCCCTGGATCGGCATCATCGTCTCCCACCATTCCATCACCTGCTGGTTCTTTGAGAAAAACCTGTGGCCTCCGATGTCCATCCTGTTGCCGCCGTTGTTGACAGTCCGTGAGATTCCTCCCACAAAGGAACTTTCCTCCAGGACAATCGGTTTTATGTCTGTCTGCCTGAGAAGCTCAAGCGCGGCTGTCAATCCAGCAGGACCGGCGCCGATGATAACAGCGTTTTTTCCCATGCCGTGTCAAGATTTGAAAACGAGGAACCTCCTCGCGAGGAAATTCCAGAAAAAAACTATTCCTGTGGAGATAATCTTGGACAACATGTAATGGAAGCCAAGACCGTCAGTACAGGAGTACATAATCAACTCATTGAGTCCAAGGCCTATCACACCGATCAAGGCGAAAGCGGCAAATTCTCCCCATCCGTTCTTGATGCGGCTCTCTCCGAAGACCCACTTTGTGCTGAGAATATAATTGCAGACCAGCCCAAGGACAAACGCAAGGGCCGCTGACCAAAGATAAGGCAGCCCCGCCTTCTCAGTGAGAAGCCAAAGGCTGCCATAATCAACAATAAATGAGACGCCTCCGACCAAGACATACCTAATGAGTTGCCCGAATAGGCTTCCGGGCTTTCCCTTCAGAAGGGTCTTGAGGTCGGGAAGGGCGGACATATTAACAATTCATGGCTCCGCAGCAGTGGATGACCTGACCGCTGACATAGCCGGAAAGATCGCTGGCGAGGAAGAGAGCGACATTGGCCACATCCTCGGGAGTTCCACCCCTTCTTAGAGGAATCTGCTTTGTCCAAGCGTCACGAACCTCCTGTGAGAGGGCGTTGGTCATGTCAGAGATGATGAAACCAGGAGCTATGCAGTTTGCCCTGATTCCTCTAGGACCCATCTCCTTCGCGATAGACTTCGCGAGTCCGATCATTCCAGCCTTGGAGGCGGAATAGTTGCACTGGCCAGCGTTGCCGGAAACTCCCACGACGGAAGACATGTTGATGATGCTGCCGCCTCTCTGGCGAGCCATGATCGGCGTGACGGCATGGATGAAGTTGAACGCGGACTTGAGGTTGACACCAATGACGGCGTCCCACTGCTGCTCGCTCATCCTCATCATAAGGCCATCCTTGGTGATTCCAGCGTTATTCACAAGAATATCAATCCTGCCAAAGTCAGCGAGGATCTGCTCCACGACAGTGTGTGTCTCCTCGAAATTGGCGGCGTTGGAAGCGTATCCTTTGACTCTGTGGCCGAAAGCCTCAAGCTCTTTGATCGTTTGCTCGGCAGCCTCGTTGATCACAAGGTCTGTGAAAGCGACATCAGCTCCCTCGGATGCGAATTTAAGCGCGATCGCCTTTCCGATTCCTCTCGCGGCGCCCGTCACAAGGGCGACTTTTCCTTCCAATAATCCCATAATTATATTTTGTTCATTTAATAGATTCTTCGCTGCGCTCAGAATGACATAGTATTACATAAATGCAAAAATAAAGTTATTTGTCAAGTCGGGCAAGAATAATTGGCTATATTTGCACCTCTAAATCGTAAAAACTGTAACAATGAGCGAAATACGAAACCAGGAGCTTTGGGAAAGCGGGGAGTTGAAAATCAATTGGGTACGGCATCACATGCCGCTTCTCGAAGGTCTGGATAGGGAGTTTTTGGACACGAAACCATTCAAAGGACTGAAAGTGGCTTTGTCTGTCCATCTTGAGGCAAAGACCGCCCGCCTGTGCGAGGTTCTCGCCCATGGAGGAGCCGAGATGTTCATCACTGGAAGCAACCCCCTCTCGACCCAGGACGATGTCGCGGCAGCGCTTGTCCACGAGGGACTTAACGTTTTCGCTGTCCACGGAGCCACTCCCGAGGAATATGAGAGCGGCATCCGCCGAGTGATCGAGGCTGGCCCTAACATAATTATCGACGACGGGGGAGACCTTGTCAACATGATCCACGAGAACTACCCGGAACTGATCCCCGGTGTGATCGGAGGATGCGAAGAGACCACTACCGGAATCCTTCGCTTGCAAGCCATGGACAAAGCAGGCAAACTCCAGTTCCCGATGATGCTTGTCAACGATGCGGCCTGCAAGCATTTCTTTGACAATCGCTACGGAACAGGCCAGTCTGTCTGGGACGGGATCAACCGCACCACTAACCTTATCGTAGCAGGCAAGGACGTTGTCGTCGCCGGTTACGGCTGGTGCGGCAAGGGCGTGGCGATGAGAGCTAAAGGATTGGGAGCCAGAGTGATAGTCACCGAGGTTGACCCTATCAAGGCCATGGAGGCAGTAATGGATGGGTTCAGGGTCATGAACATGGCCCAAGCCGCACCTGTCGGAGACATCTTCGTGACCGTGACTGGTTGTGAAGACGTCATCACTAAAGAGCACTTCCTGAACATGAAAGACGGAGCCATTTGCTGCAACGCCGGCCATTTCGACTGCGAAGTCTCTGTCCGGGACCTTAAGGAACTCGCCACCGGAGAGAAACCAGCCAGGAATAATATTCAGGAATATACTCTCCCCAACGGCCGGAAAATCTACATCATCGCCGAAGGACGCCTTGTCAACCTCGCCGCTGGTGACGGCCACCCGGCCGAGATCATGGACATGAGTTTCGCGATCCAGGCGCTCAGCGCCAAATTCCTGGTGGACAACAGGAAAACCCTCCGGCCCTTCGACTCCGCTCAGGGACCTGGAGCGATGCTTCATAACGTCCCTGCGGAAATTGACAGAGAAGTGGCGCTCCGCAAACTCGCCGACTGGGGAATCGCGATCGACACCCTCACAGAAAAACAAAAAATCTATTTATACGG
>ODAI014735067.1_pt1 | contig 12397 bp, 19 predicted proteins | sample 1539321 | NCBI WGS metagenome assembly ODAI01 (sample SAMN02144231, study PRJEB22623) | gut metagenome | biome: sheep rumen | host: Ovis aries | place: New Zealand
CTACACAAAAGACCGTTATCCATGGACAGAGCTCACGGACTACGAGCTCCAATATTCTATCAACGACGTACAGGGACTCGTTCAGGCTCTTAAAGAATATATGAAGCTATACGGTGATATTCTGTATAGTCTCGCACTCACCAACACAGGCTTCGTACGTCGTGACACAAAAGGCGCGATGAGACACTTTAACCGCTCAGAGCTGAGAGATCTTCAGCCGGACTGGGAGATCTTCGAGCTTCTCAGGGACGGCTTCCGCGGAGGCAACACTCATGGGAACCGATACTATTCAGGACAGATCGTGTATAACGCTAAATCAAGAGACTTTGCAAGCGCCTACCCATCGGCGCAGATGAATAAACTCTTCCCAATGTCGCCTTGGATCCGGGAAGATCCTCAGACTCTCACAATGGAGCGAGTGATAACAAAGATTTACCGTCATTGCAGGGCTTGCATAATGCGAGTGCGGCTGAGGAACGTCAAACTTAAGAATAAACTCTGGGGCTTTCCCTATCTGGCTGTAGCTAAGTGCAGATCGTTCAACGTCGAGAATGATAACGGCCGAATATTAAGAGCTGAGTTTGTCGAAACCGTTCTCACGGATTTGGATCTCAAAATCGTTTTGAAAGAGTACGACTTCGACTCGATCGAGTTCTTATCCTTCTATCATTCGCGTTACGGTAAACTTCCGAAACCTTTAAGAGAGACCGTCAAATCATATTTTGACGCAAAGACTTCACTAAAAGGAGTTGAGGGTCAGGAGCTCTACTACATGAAGGCTAAGAACCAGCTGAACAGCATATACGGCATGACGGTACAGAGTCCGGTCAAGCAGAGTATAGATTTCCTGAATGACTTCATCATCAGATCCGACGACGAAAAAGAGCTTTTGGAAGCAGCCAATAAGAAAGCGTTCCTGTCATACGCCTGGGGTGTATGGACGACCGCATGGGCCCGCTACGAGCTCGAACAAGCGCTTGATCTGGTATTTAATACTCCGGGCGCTGATCCGGTATACTGCGATACTGACTCCGTTAAATATATCGGAGAAGTTGACTTCACAAAGTTCAACAAAGAGCGGCAGGAGCTGGCGCTTAAAAATGGAGGCGCCGCTCAGGATCCAAAGGGAACATGGCACTATCTCGGAGTGATGGAAGAGGACGGCGAGTATAACGAGTTTATCACGTTGGGAGCCAAGAAGTATGCTTTTGTTGAGAACGGTAAGCTCGGCATTACTATTGCCGGAGTAAATAAGAAAAAAGGCGCCGAAGAGCTTGCGGCTGCAGGAGGCCTGAAGGCCTTTAAAGAAGGTTTCGTCTTCAGGAAGGCCGGCGGGACTGAGAGCAAATACAACGACGACCCGGAAGTGAAAGAGATCATTCGAGAAGGCAAGCCGATCAGGATCACGTCCAACGTGTATATCTCAGAGAGCGAGTATACTCTTGGAATAACCGGGGAATATCGTAGGATAATAGAGCGCGCTAATATCTGGAGAGACATGCTCGAAATATTTTCTTGAAAAGTGTTGACTTCTGTATCATAGTGTGGTACTATACTTATAGAGGTTATATCACTTAATCACCCGGACGGAGGTTAGAAACATGAGAAGATTTAAAGTAATATTTGAGAAGTACGGAGTTCGCAAGATGGAGAGCTTCACGAACCGCGAGGACGCGATCGAGTTCGCTATCAATAAGCTGTTGGATAACTACTACACGCAGGTTATTGATAACGCTACCGGGGAGGTGATTTGAATGACGTTTGGCGATTTTCTTCATTCCAAGGTCCATGCGGGGACGATAATCCGCTTTATCTGGCCCGAGCGCAACAAGAGCGGCTCAGGCTATCCGGGAGACTTCAAAGGCGAGGCGTCAATGTTAAGAGCAAACGTCTTTGACTTCCTGATCACGCAGCATGACAAGAGCCTCACAGACTACGACGTGATCGTCTGGCTCAGCACTCGGGACGACTCGAGATTTTAAAAAGGCAAAGGGCATATATTGCACAACATATTTATTTAGCTAAAGGAGGACTAAACAATGGCTAAGATTTTAACCCAGTACCCTAACGACATGGAAAAAAGAGAGGCATATCGTCTCACAAGAGCGACCGCGAAGAAGATGAAAGAAGCGGCCGGATCCGTTATCACTCCGGAGAAGTTCGTTCTTTACGAGGACGCAGACGCTAAGAGCGGTGAGATCAAGACCGTTCTCACAGTGGAAGCTGAAGGCGAGGTCTTCGGAACCATTTCCCCGACATTCATTAGAGAGTTCACAGACGCAGCGGAAGAGTTCGGCGGTACTCCAGGACCTATCAAGGTAATTGTAGGAGAAAGCAAGAACGGCCGCGAGTACGTCACTTGTGAGATCGTATAACACAACACTTCATATTGTGTGTTCCTTTCAGTATATGGCCGTCGCAATGCCAGGCGGCGGCCTTTTCCTTTATTAGTTCAAGGAGGTTTGAAATGAGTAGTATATTGTATGATACAAGTAATAAGGAATTAGTTAGCGATTTGATCAACGATCAGTTTGATCTTATCGACGAACAGCGTTATATAATTGATCAACAAAGTTCTGTAATAAACGACTTAATGAACGCATTTATTGATTTCACGTCTGTAAAAGCATCAGTAGTGAAGGCTGCGAACATGAAGAACGCTATCAATATTACAGCACACGACTTGCGGGAGGTATAAAATGTTTGAACATTTATTCTTAGAGACCGGCTTCCCGGTCCATGCTTGTTTATTATTCGTTATTGTTTGGATCTTAACACAGGAGCTTAAAGACGATGAAAAGCAGAGTAAAAATCATTAAGAACCTGCTCGAAGCGATCTTCGAGTATATCTCAGAAGATTATACAGACTTTGAGCTGGAGCGTCATAGAGACAGACTCCACGAGATAGTCAACGACGTTTGCGACGAGTTTAAAGATAGGTTAAGAGGTTTATCAGATGTATAACATATATTTACCGTCCGGGTATTTAAACGCCCGGGCGATTTTGGATTTAGGAACAACTTTCAATTTTATCATAGGAGCGCGAGGCGTCGGGAAGACGTTCGGCTTCCTGAAAGAGGCCAAGGACTCAGGCCAGCCGTTTATCCTGATGAGACGGACGCAGGCTCAGGCCGACGTCATCTCAAAAGAGGACTTTAATCCTTTCAAGTCTATATGCTTATATGACGGCTGTGAGATCTCAACGGAGAGCGCCGGAAAATATGCTTCCCGGTTTATAATGAATGACGAGCCCATCGGATATATTTGCGCTCTTTCAACTATTGCCAACATGAGAGGATTTGACGCTTCAGACGTGAAGCTCTTGCTATATGATGAGTTTATTCCGGAGAAGCACGAGCGCCCGATCAAGAATGAAGGCGCTGCTTTCCTTAATGCCTATGAGACCATAAACCGAAACAGGGAGTTTGACGGAGTCAAGCCGGTGACTGTTGTATGCATGGCGAACGCTTTCAACATTGCGAACCCCATCTTCATGGAGCTGGGTCTCGTGGGTATCGCTGAAAAGATGAAGCAGAAAGAGCAAGAGGTCTATGTCAACCGGGAAAGATCTCTTTCCATTATAATGCCCACGTCAGGGAAGATCAGGGAACAGAAAAGCAGGACCGCGCTCTACAAGCTGACGGAGCACTCGGATTATAGCAAGATGGCGCTGAACAACGACTTCGTATATAATCCAACGGATAACATAAAGCCACAGCCATTAAATGAGTATAAGCCTTATGTTTCTGTTGGAGAGCTCACCATCTACAAGCATAAGTCCCAAAAGGCTTACTATGTTACAGAGCACAGATCCGGGAACCCGCCGACCTTCAAGACTGACGAAGTGGATCTCAAGCGCTATATAAACAGCTATGGATATATACTCAACAGAGCGTATATAAATAATAATGTAAAGTTTGAGAATATCTTGACAAAGTCCCTCTTTGAATTGTATACTATATAGAGAAGGCCGGGAGCGCAAGGACAGCCTCGGAAGGGCGCGCGTCTCTTCGTCCGGGAGATATACCCGGCCTATATTTATTCAAACGGAGGCTTGAAATGGATCCAGATATGATCACTAACATTATATCAACGCTCGGTTTTCCGATCGTAGTAGCCGGGGCGCTCTTCTGGTATATCAACAAAAAGGACGAGAACCATAAGGAAGAGGTCAAGGCGCTGAGAGATACTATCTCAGACAACACAAGCATATTACATGAGTTAAAAGAGCTTATTCAGCTCATAGTCAAAGAAAAATGAAAGTAATATTCAAAGGCAATTTAACGCCACATTTTACAATTGATGAATACTCCGTCGGTAATACCGACGATGTGCATCTCACAGAGGACGCTTATACGTTCGCTCTTATTCTGGAGCATACCAGAGTTGACGCAGGTCTTAAGTTCTACGTTAATTCATGGTGCAGATCCTACAAGCTGAATAAGGCCGTCGGAGGCGTCAGCTCTTCAAATCATCTGAGAGGGTGTGCCTGTGACTTCCATCTTACGAATAAGGTCACGCGCGCGCGTTTCATAAAGATAGTAAAGATCTTTAAGCGCTGGTGCCGTGAGTACGGCGTCATAGGTGAAGCAGGGATATATTCAACCTTTATTCATCTGGGGATCCAGAGCCCTACTCAGATGGCTATCAACAATAATAAGTTTATCCAATGGGACGGCAGAAAAGCTGGCCCGCTTATCTTTAATAATATAAGAGAAGTCTTAGACTGAAGGAGGTCACTATGGAATTAGAAAAAATCTTTAAGCTGGTAGACGCCGGTTTCACAAAAGAAGAGATCATCAAGCTCTCAGGCGCTGGGAGCGAACCTGCAAAGGAAGAGCCTAAGGAAGAGCCTAAGAAGGAAGAACCGAAGGAAGAGCCTAAGAAGGAAGAGCCTAAGAAGGAGCCCGCAGAGGATCCAACACATGATATGTTGAAACTCATCGCGGACAAGTTCGACGAATTAAAGAGCTCTATCCAGCAGAACAATATCAACAACAGCAATAATAAAATGGTAGGGGAGAAAACTCCGGAGGAGTTATTCGCTGAGATCATCAACCCGCCACGAAAAAAGAAATAAAAGGGAGGTATCCACATGTCAGTCAACACAATGACTTTCGAGCAGGCCGCCGCTATCCTTAATAACATTAAGGCGCAGGTTACAGGAGAGACAGGCCTTGCTCCGGTAGACGCTAACGAGTTCGTAAGCGTAGCTACCAAGACCATCGCCGTAGGTTATGAACCTGTTTTAAAGGCAATAACCCAGATGGTAACAAGGACGATCTTCTCCATTCGCCCTTATGAAGCCCAGTTCCGCGGTATCCTCATGGACTCCCAGAAGTGGGGCGCTATCGTTCGCAAGCTGGCCGTCTCCGATCAGGAATGGAACGATAACGAAGAGTTCTCACTTGAGGACGGACAGAGCGTAGACATGTTTAAAGTCCGCAAGCCAAACGTTCTCCAACTCAACTACTACGGAGCTATCACTTATCAGAGACATTATACTATCTTTAAGGACCAGCTCGACAGCGCGTTCTCAGGTCCTGACGAGTTCAGCCGCTTCATGACAATGGTAGTCCAGAATTGCATGGACATTATCGAACAGTCCAGAGAAGCGACCGCAAGAGCGACCGTCGCAAACTTTATCGCCGGCAAGATCGCCGCTGCAGGTAATACCGGATCTGATGGAGTAGTTCATCTGGTAACTGAGTATAACGCCGAGACAGGCGAGAGCCTGACTTCAACAACCATCTACGCACCCGAGAATATCGGCAATTTCGTTAAGTGGGTGTATGCTCGTCTTGGAGATCTGACTCAGCTTATGACTGAGAGATCTCAGAAGTTCCAGATACAGGTTACCGATCATGTCCTTAACAGACATACTCCTTTACCTCGTCAGAAGGTATATCTCTTCTCCAAGTTCCTTGAAGAGATCAATGCAAGAGTTAAGGCCGATACTTTCCATGATACTTACATGGAATTATCCGACGTTGAAGCTATCAGCTTCTTCCAGTCCATCGAGGACAGACAGAAGATCAACACCACACCGGCTTATCTCTTACCTGACGGAACCATCGGAGAAGCTGAAGAGCCTGTCACCGTTTCAAACATTCTCGGAGTTATCTTCGACGAGGAAGCTCTCGGCTACACCATCATGAACGAGTGGAGCGCTACAACTCCTTTAAACGCCGCCGGCGGTTACTGGAACGTATTCTATCACTACCTGATCAGATACTACAACGACTTCACCGAAAAGGGCATAGTTCTCCTTTTGGACTAATGGATAAACTTTAAGGCATTAAGGCCGGGCTCTCGGGCCCGGTCTATGCCTATGGAGGTAGTTATGGCTTTCAGTGTAATATTTTATCAATTCACTAAAAAATATAATAGTACGAAAAGACCAGCCTCCGGATCGGGTACGACTTATTCCTGCACGCTGAAGGACGGCTCTCCGATCGTTAACCCTACTATTGAGATAAATCTTGGATATACGACAGACCCTTCTCAATTCAACTATTGTTATATCTCGAGCTTCGGCCGCTATTACTATGTGAGAGACTGGTCCTTCAATAAAGGGTTATGGACGGCACTCTTATCTACCGACGTTCTGGCAACGTACAAGACGCAGATCGGAGCGGCAAGCCTCTACATGCTGAGAGCAAGCGCAGAGAAGGATGGCAGGGTGGTAGACAACCTTTATCCCTGCAAAACCGACTGTGACTTTGTAGACGCGGCAATTACGAACCCATACAACCAGACCGGCTGCTATGTTATCGGCGTAGTAAATAAGCATGGAATGTACGGCTCAATTACTTATTATGCTCTTACCCGCGCAAGTATGGCGAGAGTTCTTCAGACGCTCATTTCTGAAGTAGTGGACCCACAGAACGGTTTTAACACTTCAGACGCTTCAATGGCCCTGCAAAGGTCCGTCGTGGACCCTGTCCAGTATATCAAGAGTGCTATCTGGCTTCCGGTTCCTGCCGCGAATATAACAAGCGACATAGCAGAAACACCGGTCCCGATATATGACTGGGAAGTGTCCGGCGCGACAGGGCTCCGAATAAGCAACCCGTCCGTCATAATCAGGAACACTATCACGCTGTCAAAACACCCGGACACGGCGGCACGAGGGAATTATGTCAACTGTGCGCCATATACAAGAGCACAGATCTTTTACCCGCCTTTTGGCGTTGTTGAGCTCGATACGAGCGTGACTTGTAACGCTTCCGAGGTCAACGTTGACGTATACGTTGACGCTAACACCGGGGAAGGCAACCTGATAATCGAGTGTAACGGTATCGTATTAAATAGGATCACGTCGCAGATAGGTGTTCCGATCCAGATATCGCAGGTATCAAGAGACTATCTCGGCGCTGCTACGAGCCTGATCAGCGGTATCGCCGGAGGTGTCGGATCTATCTTAACCGGTAATATTGCCGGCGGTATCGGAGCTATTGCCGGAGGCGTCGGAAATGCAGCAGCCGCAGCCGCCAACCGTTCCAACACGGTAGGATCCTCGGGAAACTTCTCGATCTTATTCGCCAAGAACCCGGAGCTGAACCTTCAGTTCTTCAGACCTGTTGAAGATGACAACGATCACAACGGAAGACCGCTCTGCAAGACGAGACAAGTCTCAGCGCTTGGAGGCTATATGTTAGTTCAGGACGGAGACGTTCCAATTCCCGGAACACAGGGAGAAGGGGAAGCCGTGAGATCATTCCTCGAAGGCGGCTTCTATTATGAGTAGGTGATCACATGGCAACTTATGTACCGCAATTGACTTATAACAGCCCTGATGACGTCTACACTTCAAATTATTATCAGGCCGGCGGCACTACATATTACCCAATGCCAAACTGCACACGGTACGCATACGGGCGCTGGTGGTCGCTTCTGGGAGCCGAGCCAACCTTTATGAAAAATCTTGGTAATGGCGAAGACTGGTGGGGAAATGCTCCTTCAAGTGTTCAGCGAGGAAGCACGCCAAAACTCGGCGCAATAGCATGTTTCAGAGATGGCCCTTATTCAGGGCTTGGACACGTTGCCGTAGTGGAACAAATATACTCAGACGGGCACGTTATATTTTCAAACTCGGCCTATAAAGGTAGTATGTTCTATAAACGCTGCGGAACGCCGCAAAATAATTATCATGACGGAGGGTTTGGTTTACCGGGCTATGAGACCGCGTATATATTTCAGGGCTTTCTTTATTGTCCTGAAGACTTCGACCCGGAGATCGATCCACAGCCACCCGGTCCGGATCCAGATCCAGGCGGGTATGGCGCAACCCCATTAGTCAGATGGGTAGCCAAGAAGCAAATCTACAGAAACCAAGGGAGGTTAGGGACTGATGTCTATACTTAATAATAACGTACCTGAAGCGTACGATTATATCAACGCGTACAACGCTGGACGCAAACCTTCCACCGTTCACGCGAAAAATGCCGCGATCACGTGGTTTTTCAAGCGTTATCTTCTTCAGAAGATCCTCAGCGTCTTTGAGTTCAAAAACTTACCGGAGAGCTGGCCGAAGGATTATTTCCTCTACACGTTATTCGTGTTCGGTTATATCTCAGTTATCAACACGGATAAGTTCGGAGTTATCCCGCAGCATTGCTCTTTGATGGGCTATGATGTCTTTTACAGGCCTACGAACGCGGTAATAGCGAACCCGCTTTTAAAAGGGATCCTACAGCCTCGTATCGGGAAAGAGTGCGAAATCATAAAAATGCAGCCTGATTATTGCGGCTGTTGGGATATCGTGGAAGTGTACGCTGATATGTTAGCTCTTGCCGCTGAAGGTCTTGCGGGCAACCTTGTGAATAGCAAGTTTGCTTATATCTTCGGAGTTGAGAATAAAGCCTCGGCTGAGAGCTTAAAGAAGATGTTCGACGACATTCAGGAAGGGAACCCTGCCGTATTTATCGACAAGAACCTTTTCAACGAGCAGGGAGATCTTTCAGTCCAGCTGCTTACTCAGAACCTGCAGCAGAATTATATTGCAGGAGAGATCCTTGATGATATGGCAAAGATCGACAGCCGCTTCAATACTGAGGTAGGTATTCCAAACGTCAATATTGCTAAGGCATCCGGAGTGAGTGACTCAGAGGTACAGTCAAACAATGTGGACACGCGCTCAAAGTGCGAGCTCTGGCTTGAGACCATGAAGGAAGGCGTTCAGAAAGTGAATGAAATGTTCGGGCTTGATATATCCGTCGAGCTCAGATTTAAAACAGAGGAGGCGGTCAACGATGGCAATGATATCGATCAACGCGATCTATAACTTCGACCCGAGGGTGTTTGACAAGTTCAGCGTTCCTACGGGCATGAAAAAAGCCGACGTTATAGATAATATCTGCTACGAGTGCGCAGAGCTTTCGCTCATATATACGGACCCAATCTTTTTGAAGAACGCTATCGGCTTATGGTCCCGCAAAGAACAAAAGGTCTGGGAGAAGCTCTTCGCAACTGAAAACTTCGACTATAATCCTATCTGGAACGTTGACGGAACCGTGACAGAGCGCGAGATCAACGACCGCAACAAGTCCGGGAATATCAACAGAACAACCAACGACAGCGAGAACATGTCCGACACCATCAGAGAGACCATCGAGACCGATGAGGTCGGATCCGGAACGAGCAACACCACAGACGTTAAAGGCGTAACCGGCTACAACTCAACAGCATGGCAGGATCATGAAAGAGACACCGTCTCAGGATCAACCGGTGAGACACGCGACACCGACGTGACGCGGAACCTGTCGGAAAACAGGAATACAACAGCCAATGGATCCGAAAACGTCAACGACTCTGAGAATGAACAGGGCGAGAGAAATCTCGAGACCAGGAGAACCGGAAATATCGGCGTCACCACTACTCAGCAGATGATCAGGGAAGAGCGGGACGTCGTTCAGTTCAACGCCATTGATTATATTACGCAGAGCTTCAAGAAGCGTTTCTGTGTAATGGTGTACTAAGGCGGTGATCGTATGCTCGAGGTAAAATGGAGCGGGGAGATCCGCTTTAAGGACAATTTAAAAGTATATGTTGAAATGGCTGAAGATCACACCGTCATAAAAGCCGTGTGGATCGACGAGCTGGGGAATGAATACCCGCTCGGAACGGTGCCTTCTGTTACGGATCTGGGCGTCATTGACCCGGAACTCTACGACGGTGACCTGATGGAGTTCATGAATACGCTCACGGAGACCGGGAATTATCGTTTTACATTCGACGGCTTCCAGTATTTCGTTGAGGTCCAGAACATTGTTGACGGTGACTATAATTTTGTGTATCAGCATTACTGGGGCTCAGAAGAAGGCGCAGCCGCTGACTATATCCGCGGCCTCGTAATCACTGACGGCGAGGTCGAAAGAGTGGACGATGTTAGCTATCTGACACTTGATCAAGCCAATAGCATATACGCAAAGATCAATCACTCACATGTGAGATTTGTCGCCATGTCTCAATCGGTCTGGACATATTGCAATACAATAGCCATGTCGAATAATACTCCCGCGGTGATATATTTTGACACGTCAACCAGCAGAACGTATTTGATCGAGACATACGTCGGAAATCGCCAGCCTGTTTATAAAATGCAGAAGGTGACGGATATGCGAGACATGTCTTATTTCTCACAACGCTCGTCTTACTATTACAGCGGCGCTGAACACTGGGGCGACTGGTATAGGTTCAACGGATACACCGGGGACATTAAGCCCGCTATTATGCCGCAGGGCGGAACATTCACCGTGTCAAACGTTGCAAGCAATTCCTATAGCAATTACGAGGTTACATTCCCGGAGCCTTACGAGACGGCGCCTATAGTTGTGGCAGGCCTTGCAAGCACACTTGCCACGTATGCAATTGGAAACGTGTCAGTCTCTGTATATAACGTTACTGTAACCGGATTTACTGCGCGTGTATATAACGCCACGTCAAATACAAGGAATATCTCTTGCAGATATATTGCAATATCATCGTAAGGAGGTTATAATATATGTATGTAGTATTAGAAATCATGAAAACAGGAGACCGGCTCTCAGCTACGACTACCATGCACAATACGAAGAACGAAGCAAAGATGAAGTTCTTCCAGCTCGTAAGCGCAGCCGCAAAGTCCTCCGTGGACAGGCATCATATCAGCTTACTGAATGAGAGCGGCAAGGTCTTAATGAATGATGGATTTGACCATCTGGAAGAGGAGGTATAACATGGCCGGATTATTTGAAAATCTTCCATATACGAATTATCACGATCTAAATCTCGAATGGCTGCTCAAGACCGTTAAAAAGCTCGACGATCTCTATGACGATTTAGATATCGACGGCATTTTCGCCGAAGTGAAGGCGGCTATCGCGGGAAATACTGAAGCGATCGAAGATCTGAATAATCGCTTCCAGAAGCTCGAAAATGGGGATTATATCGAGAATTATATCCCTGCTCTTGCTCAGTGGATAGACGCAAACCTTCAGGCGCTCGTCGCTCGTATTGCTAAGTTCGTGGTCTTCGGGATCACATACGACGGTTACTTCTACGCGGACATTCCGGAGAGCTGGTCAGAGGTTCAGTTCTCGACCGGGTATGATCCGGAGATCCCGACGGAGTATATGCACTTAATTCTTGACTATTAAGGAGGTAAAAACATGGCAAGATATATAGGAGCTCGTTACGTCCCTGTTTTCGCCGGAGACTGGGACCAAACAAGAGAATATGAAGCGCTGACAGTAGTTCAGTATCAGGGTGACAGCTACACTTCTAAGATGTATGTTCCTGTTGGTATTGATATCAGCAATACCATGTACTGGATCAAAAGCGCTAATTTCAACCAGCAGGTCGCCGCTATGGGGACCAGAATTGACGCGCTGCAGGGTCAGTATGATCAGGACATCGAGGATCTTCAGGGCGATGTTGAGGACGTTCAGGGCGATATCACGGCGCTCGGAACACGTATTGACGGCTGTCTGCCGACGTCATTTGTTACGAATGACTTACCCACCATTATTAAAAATGCTTTCTATACTGAGCAGAAAGGCGTTGTATTCAACAGTGTGCCGTCTAAGGACATTGCTCGCGGATCTGTTAATGTTGCTAAATCCGGCTTCACATTCCTGGGTATAGTAGGCTGCTATACCGCAAACGCTAACATGATAGCCGGAGGAGCCATAGTAAGCCAGGGAACCACGGTCACGGCGTCAATCTTCAACAACAGCTCAGTAGTACAGAATGGCGAAGTTCTGCTGATGTGCTTATACGTTAAAAACACATTATAAGTGTTATTCATTTAACAATCACTCCTTGAAAGACTAACACCTTCGCGACGTGCTTAGCAAGAAACATGCCAAGTAGGTCGTGGGGGTGTTAGTTTTATGTAAACCTATTAAGTATTCAC
>ODAI011277625.1_pt1 | contig 12396 bp, 9 predicted proteins | sample 1539321 | NCBI WGS metagenome assembly ODAI01 (sample SAMN02144231, study PRJEB22623) | gut metagenome | biome: sheep rumen | host: Ovis aries | place: New Zealand
AGGCCGATGAGGATCCTCACCACGAGGCTCATCCCGGTCCACTTCTTCAGGAGATTTGATACCTTGCTCATAGAAAAACAAAAGTAGCAAAAACGGGGAAGAAATGAAAGGACAAAATCGTATCTTTGTAAAAACGTCAAACCATCTATGAAAAGAATCGCTGTCCTGCTCGCCGGCATCCTGCTGCTGGCGGGATGCACTCCCAAGGACGTCCGCATCCCCGTCGAAGATGGCGTCCTGGTCCTGCAGCCCCTGCTGGACAATGCCATCCGGGTCAGATTGGAACCTGCTGATTACAAGCCGCTCCCCGAACTGGTATACACGGAGGACATACCCGCTCCCAAGTTTTCCGTCACACGCAGGGACGGAATCGTGGAAGTGCAGACGGAAAGGATGTCGGCCCGGTACGAGAACGGGAACCTGACCTTTTTCGATGCTGACGGCAAAGTCCTTCTTCAGGAGGCTGGGCACAGGCTGGAGAAAACGACCGTTCAGGGCGAACCCGCCTATGCCGCCGCCCAGCGCTTCCTGTCCCCGGAGGATGAGTTCCTCTTCGGGACCGGCCAGTTTCAGGACGGATTCCTGAACATCCGGGGCGTCACACGCCGGCTCACGCAGGTAAACACCCAGATCGCCCTTCCGTTCATCCTGTCCAACAAGGGTTACGGCCTGCTTTGGAACAATTACGGCCTCACGGACTTCAATCCGGCGGACCAGTCTGTCCCACTGGTCGCGGACGACGGGGACGGCCGCACCGAAACGGTCAATGCCACCGGGACTTCCGGCAACCGGCAGGAACGGCGGATGTTCAAGGAGTTCCATGGCAGCGTCGACCTCCCCGAAGAGGGGACTTACGCCCTGCTGCTGGACGTGGGCCAGAAAATGGCGCGGCGGCACTATCTCGCCATCGACGGAAAACCCCTGGTGGACATTGCCAACACGTGGCTGCCGCCCACGGCATCGGCCCTGGGAACCTTCCCGGCCGGGACGCATGAAATCACGGTGGAGGGCGTGCGAGGCGATGCTCCTGTCCTTTACTGGCGGAAGGTGGACAGCTCCACCACTTTCTCCTCCCCCGTAGCCGCCGCCCTGGACTACACGGTCTTCGCCGGAAGGGCCGATGCGGCCATCGGGGCATACCGCACCCTGACGGGACCTGTTCCCGAGATGCCGGACTGGATGTTCGGCTATATCCATTGCCGCGAAAGGTATCACTCGCAGGCGGAAATCCTCGAGAATGCCCGGGAATTCAAGGCCCGCGGCCTGCCGCTGGACGTCATCGTCCAGGACTGGCAGTGGTGGGGGCCCACCGGCTGGAACTCGATGGAGTTCGACCCGGAGAACTATCCTGATCCCAAGGCCCTTACGGACTCCTTGCACGCATTGGGCACCCGGTTCATGATCTCCGTCTGGTCCAAGGTGGACAGGGCCTCGGCCCTCGGGAAGCGGCTGGAAGAGCGCGGCTGCTACATCGACGGGACGGACTGGATCGACTTCTTCGATCCGGATGCCGCGGCCTTCTATGCCCGGAGTTTCCGGGACAGCCTGGCCGCCCCCTTCGGGATCGACGCCTGGTGGTTCGACGCCACGGAGCCGGAGAACGACGACCTCGCCGGCCGGCGCATCGGCCAGGACAAGGTTCCCGGCGAGTGGTTCCGCAACGTCTATCCCCTGATGGTCAACCGGACGATGTATGAGGCCCTTCGGCAGGGCTCAGGGACCTCCCAGGTTCCTGTCATCCTGACCCGGAGCGCTTTCCCGGGAGCGCAGCGGTTCGGCGTCGTCACCTGGTCGGGCGACGTGGGGAATGACTTCGGTACCCTCCGGCGGCAGATTGCCGGCGGGCTTGGCCAGATGGCGGCCGGCCTTCCCTGGTGGACCTTCGATGCAGGCGGTTTCTTCCGTCCGGGCGACCAGTACACCTCGGCCGAATACCAGGAAAGGCTGGTCCGATGGATCCAGACGGCCACATTCCTGCCCTTCATGCGCGTCCACGGTTACATGAGCGATACGGAGCCCTGGCACTACGCGCCTCAGACGCAGGAGATCATCGCCAGATACCTGCATCTGAGGAAGCAGCTGCAGCCCTACATCCTGGAATGCGCCCAACGCGTTTCGAAAGAAGGGTATACGATGATGCGCCCTTTGGTCTTCGACTTCCCGGACGATGCGGAAGCCCTGCGGCAGGACGACGGATTCATGTTCGGTCCGGACTATCTCGTGCATCCCGTCACCGCCCCCGGCGTCACGTCGTGGCGCACCTATCTCCCCGCCACCGAAGGCGGCTGGAAGGATTTCTGGACAGGTCAGACGTATGAAGGGGGCCGGTATGTGGAGACGGATGCGGACCTGGGAACGATTCCCGTTTTTGTCCGTCAATAGACCGGGAAGGAGAAATAGGTATCCGGGAAAGGCTCGTCCTTCAGGGTAAAGTGCCACCACTCTTCGTCGATCGGCCGGAAACCGTGGCGGAGCATCGCTTCGCGAAGAATCATCCGGTTGCGGAACTGCTGCTCCGTCAGGCCGCGGCGCCTTGCCCCCGCCTTGGCGTCATAAACCCCGGTCTCGGGATTGCCGCAGAAGTCCGGATGGCTTTCCGGACCGAACCAGTCGAAGGTGCCGCCCATGTCCACTTCCTTTTCCGTGGCCATGTCGAAAAGGGTCAAATCCACGGTAGAGCCCCGTGTATGGCCGCTTTTCTCCGCGATATACCCCTGCTTGAAAAGCACCTGCTTGCGCAGGTCGGGATAGAAGTACGTTTTCATCCGGGTGTCCTTCCCATCAGCCGCCCAACGGACGAAATGGTCTACGGCCTCCTGCGGCCGGTAGGCATCATAGATTTTGAGCCGGTACCCCAGGCGCACCACGTCGTCGCTTACGGCCCGGAGGCTGTCCGCGGCAGCGCGGGTGAGCAGGGCTGTCGGGGCCAGATAGCCATCGACCCGGTCTCCCACGAAATTGTACGTGCTGTAATAGCGGATCTCCAGGATGGCATCGGGGACCGCCTCGGTCAGCAGCACGAAATGCTCCCGGCCCTGCTGGCCGGAAGTCAACGTCAGGCGCCGGAATTCCTCCTGAGCGGCAGCCATGTCGGCCCGGAAGCGGGGACTGGTCTGCAGGCGGGAATAGCCGATGCTGGCCGCCGTCCGGGTCGCATCCACGTCACTCTGCCAGTGGGCTCCGGCGATGACACGGCTCTCGCCGTACATCCATGCACGGGCGAAAAGTGCGTCCGCAGCGGCGGGGTTGATCTCCGCAAGAAGCAGGGCGGCGGTCCATCCGCGCATCGTATGGCCGGAGGGATAACTGCCCTCACCGCGCAAACCATCTTCCTCGCCAGTCAACATCGGCTCGTTGAACACCTCGAAGGGGCGCCTGCGGTGGTAATAGGCCTTCGGAGCGACCCGCATCTGGTCGGTCGTCGCAAGACTGTTGGTCATCAACGCCCAGATGGCCGGCGTCCCCTCCCGGGAAACCGCCAGGCCGAACGGAGCGCTGAATTCTCCGAGCAGCGCCTCATAGGTCCAGACCGCATCCCGGCGTGCGATATCCGCCCGGACGGAATCCCGACGCTGGGTCTTGCCCCAGAGATAACGCAGGATATCGTAGGTGAATCCCTGTGACAGGGAGTCCGGCGGCGCCGGCAGGCACTGGATAAGGTCGGGAAGTTCTTCCGTGGAGAAATAGACCCGCTGTGCATTCCCCGGAACCGTTCCGGAAAACAGGCACAGCACGGCCGCGATACTGGCTAAACCTTTAATTCTCATTTTGTTTCAGTTATCTTACAATCATTCCGCCGGAGGCACATCTTCCCCGTCATAGCCATTCAGTTTATACGCTTTGATCAACCGGGAGATTTCCGGATCCAGATTGCCGCGGTGGACGTAGGAGGGTTCCTGGCGGCAAGCGGTGAGGTAACGGGACACGGCTTCCTGCTCGTCGCCCTGCCTCATACACTTACTGTTTTGGACAAAGATATGAAATTTCTTTGTAAATTTGCCGTTGCGAATGATTATATTCGCAGATTGGAAAACTAACGAAAGAAGAATCAATACGATGAAACGTACCGTCTTTTACCTCCTCGCCGCCGCCTGCATCCTGACAGGCTGCCACCGTATGCAGAAGTTCACGATCAGCGGCGAAGCCGCCGCCGCCGGACTGCCCGAAGACACCCAGACCATCCAGCTGGTTTCCGAAGGACTCCCCCAGCCCCTCACCGCCACCGTCACGGACGGCGCCTTCTCCTTCCAGGGGGAGGTCGAAAAGCCCGTCCTCGCCAAGTTCCTGTCCTCCAGCCAGAAACAACAGCACTTCCCTTCCGTGATCCTCGAGAAGGGAACGATCACCTTTGAAGACGGCCGGCCCGTCGGCACCCCGCTCAACGATGCGAACAAGGCCTTCATCCAGCAGCTCAAGGATATCCGGAAAGCGCATGACAACAAGGACGACTATCTCAAAGCCACGGAAGAGGCCTATCTCGCCTTCATCTCGCAGCACAAGAACGATCCCTGCGCCGTCTTCGCCATCCTGCTGTCCGATCAGCGCCTCGCCCCCGAGTCCGTCCTGAAACTCATCGCCGCCGCCTCTCCGGAGAACCAGAATGTCGGCGAGGTCCGCGCCCTGGCGAACCGCATGAAGCGGAAGATCCAGCATTAAAAAAGGCTTAATATCTGCCATTAATCCGCCTTTCCAACCGTATTTTAAGCGAATATTAAGGAGAGGCGGTTATCTTTGTGCCCATGAAACGGTGGACACTCCTGACGGCAGCGCTTTGCCTTTTCCTTGCCTGCGACAAGGAGGAGGTGATCCCGCCTTCCCTGCGGCCGGACCACGAGAAACAGGAACAACCCGATCCCACCCCCCGGGACCCCGATCCGACACCGGTACCAGAGCCCGAACCGGAAAAGGAAGATGACCTCCACGACAAGGCCATCCCGGAGGATTTCCGGATTCCCGAGGTGCATATCACCACGGAGAACGGGAAAAGGATCGAGAGCAAACAGGATTGGGTCCGGGCCACTTTCCGTTTCGACGACCCTTCCGGCTTCTACTCGGACACCCTGTCCATGACGGTACAAGGGCGGATCCGGGGCCGCGGCAACACGACCTGGGGCATGCCCAAGAAACCTTATCGGATCAAACTGGATGAAAAGCACGCCGTTTTCGGGCCCGACAGGAACAAGGACTGGATCCTCCTGGCGAACTACAGCGACAAAACGCTCCTGAGGAACATCACGGCGATGGAGGTTTCCCGCGTCTGCGGGATGGCCTGGACCCCGCGGATGCTCAGCGTAGACGTGTACCTCAATGGCGAATACGTCGGCGTATACACCTTCTCCGACCATAAGGAAGTCGCCGGAGAGCGGGTGGACATCGATGTCGCCGGTCCCGGGGACCTCGAAGGAGGATACTATCTGGAGATCGAGGAGGCGATGGACGAGCCCGTCTGCTTCAAGACGGTCTGGGACACGCCCGTGATGTTCCACGAGCCCGAAGAGCCGACGGAAGCCCAGCAGAAATATGTCAGGGACTGGTTCAACGGCTTCGAACGGGCCCTGGAAAAGGTCCAGGGGGAGCATGATTACAGCTATCGTTCCTACATCGACATTCCCTCTTTCATCAACTATTACATCATCCAGGAAGTCGCGAAGAACCCGGACGGAAACGTCCGCAAGAGCACCTACCTGACGAAGGAAAAAGGGAAGCCCCTGGAAATGTACCACGTGTGGGATTTCGACATCACCCTCGGGAACTGCGACTATACGAACTTCGAAAAGCCCGACGGCTGGCAGATGCGCTATGTCAAGTGGTACAACCAGCTGTTCTTTGACCCTGGGTTCAAGGCCGACGTCGTCGCCCGCTGGAACGAACTGTATCCCGCCCTGCGGCAGGTACCGGCCTTCATCGAACGGCAGTATACCCTGATGGCCGGGGCCGAAGCGCGGAATTTCGACCGCTGGAAAATCCTGGGAGTCAAGGTCTGGCCCAATTACTACTGCTTCCCCACCTATGAGGAGGAACTGTCTTTCCTGAAGCGCTTCTATTCGGAGCGCCTGGAATGGCTGAACGGGAAAATCAACGCGAAAGATTTCTAGAGGAGGTCCTTGAACGGGACAGCGTAATCGACGCCCAGGGATTTCCGGTATTCCTTGCAGAAGTTGTCATAGATGGTCTTCGCCAGGCCGGGCTTGTTCTGCCGGCACAGGATGGAGACCTTCGCCTTCAGGGCATCCTCGTTCAGGAAATCGTGCTGGAGAAGGGTGTTCGCCGCCTGCAGGAGCGTGGCGTCGGGGAGGTCCTCACGATGCAGTTCCCGGCGAAGGAAATCGATGGTTTTGTTGGAGAAAGAACTCTTGAAGCCGTCCACCCAGTCCAGCTCGGTGTTCGGAAGCATCGGTCCGCGGAGCAAGAGTTCCAGAAGCCGGTCCACATTCTCCCCATTCGCCCCTTCGCCGAACAGCCGGCAGGCTTCCAGATAGTCGCACCGGACGTCCTCGCCGAAGTCGATGCGCCACATCTTGCTCTGGTTCTGGATGCGTATGTCTCCCACTTCTTCCAGCAGGCCGCGCAGCTTGGACATGTACACGTTGCGGTTGTTGTTGGCCGTGTCATCCATCTTGTAGGACCACAGGATCTGGTTGATCTTCTGGGAAGAAATGCCCTGGGAGTGCTCCGTGTGCAGGATCAGCAGGACCAGGAGCGACTTGAGCGTGGGCGTAAAATGGCCGGTGATGTCGTTTCCCTCCTTGTCCATCACGCGGAAACCGCCGAAGAAGCCGACGCTGGACCGACCGAAATCATAATGGCGGACCGAAGGGATATAGGCCTCCTCCACCTCCGGTTGCGACTTCCTGCGGGAGCGGGCCGGCTTCTTCCGGAGCAGGACGGAAAGGACGTAGACGGCCAGCCCGACCAGCCCGACCCCAAGGGCGGCCCACCAGTAAGGCAACCCCTTTGACGGCTCCGCACGCTCTTCCTGCAGGATCATGCTCACCGGCAGCGGAGGGTAGTTGATCTCATACACATCCACGTCCGTACGTTCATCCACCTGTGCCTGGAGCACGACGGCGTACATCTTGTCCTTCTCATAGCTGTGCCATAGATTCAGGTAGGTGTACTGGGCATTGCGCTTGGGCGGGATCGGAAGCGACATCTTCTCCAGGCCGGGGGTCTCCGGCCGGAGTTTCAGGAGGGTGAAGCCGTCCAGGTTGGACAGGAAATAGAAATCGCCGTTCGCCCAGTTGTATACGAAATTCTCGCTGGAGACGAAGTCCCCGAAAGGAGACTGTTCCAAATCCCAAAGCTTGGATACGGAGAAATCCCGGGTATCGATGGCGTACAGGTCGTAATAATTCTTGGGCGAGAGTTCCTGCTTGCCGGAAGGATTCCCGCGGCCGCCGAACACATACAGGAGACTGTCCACAATGTAGGAAGTCATGGCATACCGGGGCGTAATCTCCTCCAGGACGGCTCTCCGGTTCTTCTCAGGATGTTCCAGATAGCTGACGATCAGCTCATTCCGGTAATGGTAGTGACCGTATCCACCGAAACTGTACAGGGCGTGGATCTCGGGTTCCCAGGTGTTGGTGTTGTTCCAGTAGTCGTGGTCCCGGGTAGGGACGATGTCGTTGTCCCATCGTCGGGTCTTGAAATCGAAGGTAGAAAACAGCCCTTCGTCCAGGTTGAAGGCCGTCAGCCAGTCGTGCCCTCCGGCGACGTAGAACAACTGGTTGGGGAAATTCGCGGGGTTGTGGCCACCCGCCACGGGGGTTTCGGAAAAGACGTCCGTGTCGGCATGCCATACGTGGATGGGGTCATCCCCGGACGCCATGTAGAACCCGTCGTAATCGTCGAAAGTGATGGACGGGACGGCATCGAACGAATGGGAGAAAACCGGACGGAAGGACACATACTGGTCCAGCAGCCACTGCGGGTTCTTGACCAGGGCGGGAACCCCGGCCACCTCGTCATAGCATACGTCCTGGCCGTGCCGGGCGCAGTCCCAGCGGCGTAGAAGCCGGCCGCCCCGGTGGATGGTGATGTCCCGGATGTTCACGGAGGCCACATCGCTGAGGGTGTAGCCTGCGAACTGGCACAGGCCGAAGGCGATCCGGAAGTTCCGGGCGCCCTTGGTTCCGGCATCCCGCACCCGGATGAGCGTCCCGCCATAATCCACATCCACCTGTCCGTTCCGGGGATTCAGGGAGATATGGACCGGAATCCATTCTCCCAGCGGGATGGCGCAGGGAACCTCGTGGACGGCATCCCCGGTCACGAGGATGGGATGACGGCGGTCGTCCAGGTCGGCCGTATACATCAGGTCGATGTTCTCGCCGCTGTCGGTCAGGATGCGGAAGATGCAGCCGAACAGGTTGTCCGGACGGTTGTACAGGTTGAAGGAAAGCTCGAAGGGCTTCCCGCGGAGAGGGATGGGCTTCCCGCCCTCCAGCGTGAGGCCGGAATAATCCTCCGCGTCGGAAGGATAGGATACCACGGACAGGCCGTACTCCAGGCCGGCGGTCCTGAATGCAGCACTGTCGGCCGGCACGGCCCCGTCCGCCAGGAGCGGGAAACCGGCGAAAAGCAGCGCAAAAAGGATCCGTATCATGTATTTCATCCCTTGGTCCGACAAGTGTTATCAAAGGACAAATATACGATATTTAACGGATTAATCACCTACCTCTCGAAAGGATTTCCCTTGGGCGAGCGGCTGACCACCCAGCGGAGCGCATTGACGAACAGGAGGTTCTGTGTCGCGTCGGAGAAACATTCGTCACCGTGGCCCATGTTGATGTACACCATCCGGTAGTCCGTATTAGTCCATACGACCGGGAAGTCCCCGCCGAAGACGACATCCTTCAGGCCCATCGGGAAGTTCTTCGGGGACAGGCTGGCCAGCACCTTCACCGACGGGTTGGAACGCGGGTCGGGCTGCCACTGGTAGAACTCCGTCGCCGGAGCGACATAGGCGTCCGGCAGGTTCCGCGTCACGTCATGGTCGTGGGTCTCGATGTCCACCAGGCCCGGCTGCGGCGGCCAGGTATTGCACAGGAAACGGACGCCGCCCAGGAAATCGCGGAACCAGTCCCATTCCGTGGACAGGTCGTTGTAGCCGGCGGCATGGACCCCGAGCCAGCCGCCGCCGTTCTCCATGTACTGCTCGAAGAGCTGCCGCTCCCGGGGCGAGGAGGGCGAGACGTCGGGCATGATGATCACGTCATACCCGGAGAGGTCGCCTTCCAGGGAAGTGGAGACGTCCAGAATCCACCCCTCGCCGTAGGTGAGCTTGTGGAAGAACTCCATGCTCTGGTGCGTGAACTGCTGATGGGCCTCCTCCACGGCGTCGGAGTAATAGAGCAGCGCCTGGAACCGGGGCGTGTTCCCCGCATAGCTGGCGGGACGGACGGCCGTGGCGGAAACGAATTCCGGCTGCTCCTGCCGGCTACGGGAACCGCAGGCGGCCAGGAGGAGGGACAAGGACAGGAGCAGGATACGGGTGTTTTTCATCAGGAACCAGTTTTATGCGAAGATAAGAAAACGCTGAAAAATCTAAAACCGCCATGGAGCCGCTGTGCCTGCCGGTCCATTTCCGCCGGAAGGTTTCTCGCCGGAAGCAAAAACCCTTGAAAACGTCCCCGCCGGCATACTCGAGTTTCTCGCCGGAAGCAAAAACGGGCTTTTTCGTCTCCGCTCAGAGACTGTGAATCTTCAAACCGCTTGATGCAGGATTTCCGTTGACTGCTCACGAAACACAAGGATTGGTACGGGTATTTCTGTAAGTACTTGTTAGACAGTGCAGTGCAAATATCAAAGATACTCACTTTCTCCCACATCCTGACCACATCCTCCATCTATCTTTACTCCACGACAATATATGTGTGGCTGCTTTCCTTATTTCGCAAGTTCAAGCTGATCCAGAAAGTCCGGCAACTCAAGCCGGGGGAGATTCTTTCCTCTGACGATGCATCCGCCATAATCCGGATCATTGTGCAGGAAGTCGATGAGTTCCGCGAGCCGGATCTTCCGGATGTCGTAGGTCCGGTCCGTGCCGGTTCTACGCCGCAGGCTTCCCTTTCAGCCGCGCCGCCGCCTCGCCGGCGAGCTGCAGGTAGCGGTCCGAGGGGACTCCTTCCTCCAGGGGGACGAACGTGCTGCCGGGAGCGGCGACGGGGACCCGCCGGGCGATCTTGAAGATGGCCGTGCCCTCGTCGATCTCGTCGAACATGGCGATGTACAGCATCTTGGCGCCGCTGTCCAGGCAATAGTCCAACTGTGTCTTGAAAAAACGGCCCCCGTTCCGGGGAATCTGGATACCGGGATATCCGCGCCGCTGCATGTTGGCCCAGGAGAAGCCCGGGAAGCAGAGGGGCGCGTAGGCGATACCCTCTTTCTCCGCCCAGGCCATGTCCTCCCGGATCAGCGGCTGATAGTCGGGATAGGTCCGCTCGTTGTACCGGCCCACGAACCAAGGCATCACCACGTCGCACTTGCGGATGAGCCGGTGGAGCTGCTCGTCGGGCAGGGTATCCTTGGTCAGCGTCCGCCAATGCGTGGGTACGCCGATCATCACGCTGAAGCCCTTTTCCCTGAGACCGTCAATGATCTTCTCGCACTCGTCGAATCCGTACTTCCGGTTGTCATTGAAGCCCACGCCCCACACCGTGACGAGCGGTTTCCCGTTCTGGTACAGGTAGGACGGATTGGCTTCGTGATCAAAGAGCTGATGAGCCTCGGCGAGCGCGTCGATATCCTTCAGGAGGATCTCCGGCCCATTCTTGGGCATGCCGCTGAGGTCGTACATGATGGCGACGGCGCGGTCGTAACGGTTCGCGCATTCCATCGCCGAGGCGACCACCTTGTCGAAGTGCCTCTTGCCGGACGGATTGGCTATTTCCGCAATGAAACGCTGGAGGAACACGCCGTCCAGACCATATTCCTGCATCCAGCGGAAGTGGACATCGACCGTACTCTTGTCATACGGGGACGGGACATATGCGGGAGAACCGTCCTCGAAGCGGAAGGCCGTCTCGTAGAGCTGCGGATACTCGTCCACCTCCGGCCACAGGTCGATGGTGCACCAGCCCGGCTCGAAGCGCCGGCCTTTCTCATAGTGGTGCCAGTTGCGGCCGGCACCGTCGCCGGGGGTGTTGAACCACCCCTGATAACCCGCCATCACGAGCCCTTCATAGGAATCGTAGCGGATGTGGGAACGCTCCGGTTCCGCCGCCGTCACGACGGTGGAACCGGACAACGCCCCAAACAAATAAACCAACCAGAATATGCGGACTCTACGCATTATTTGCTTGTCTGGACAACCTCCCGGATCGTGCCGTCCTCATTGAAATACAGCCGGTCCACGCACAGGGAACGCAGTTGCCCGATGTGCGAAACGGAGCAGTTGTGGTAGAACAGGTACCAGTTGCCCTTGAATTTCACGATGCTTCCATGGGAAGTGTCACAGTCCGTAGGCTTCAGGATGATGCCTTTGTACTCCCAAGGGCCCAGCGGGGAGTCGCTCCAGCAGTAGCGGAGCTGGTTCCTTCCCCCGAGGCCGGGTTCCTGGTGGTTGTCGGCATACATCAGGTAGTACTTGCCGCCGTTCTTGAAGATCCAGGGGCCCTCATGGTAATCCTTCATTCCCTTCATCGGCATGGGCTCCCCGTCGATTTCGGTCATGTTGTCCTTGAGTTTCACGCCGATCATCCGGCCGCCGCCTCCGTAGTAGAAGTAGGCCTGGCCGTCGTCGTCGATGAACACGCACGGATCGATCATGGAGAAAGCGTCACCGAGGCCCTCCAGATAGCCCTGGACCTTGAATCCGCCGGTCGGGGAATCGCTCACCGCGACGCCCACCTTCCAGGTGTTGTTCCAGTCCGTTCCGCTCGGGTGCGGGAAATAGAAATAGTACTTCCCGTCCTTGAACGCGCAATCCGGCGCCCACATGAAACCGCCTTCCGGCCGTCCCCATTCCACGTCGCGGGAATGCAGGAACTCGCCGTGGTCGGTCCAGTGGACCATGTCCTCGGTGGAGAAGACGTGGTAGCCGTCCATCAGGTCACAGCCGCGGGGCGGGTCCACATCATGGGAGGGGTACAGGTACAGTTTCCCGTCGGCCCAGACGTGGGCGGAAGGATCCGCCAGATACAGGTCCGTCAGGAAAGGGTTGCCCGGCAGTTCCAGTTCCACGGCTTCCTCCTTCGGGGCTTTCTTCTCGCAGCCGCAGGAAAAGCTGAGCAGGCAGGCTGCCAGAATGGCCGGGACAGTCAGATAACGATATGCTTTCATAGGGTTTTCCGTTTATTTGGACGGCATTTCAGCCGTCATCTTCTTCTCGCCGCGGAGCATCTTCGCAGCCTCCCCCGTCAGGAACAGATACCAGTCGGTAGGCAGCTTGTC
>ODAI013711755.1_pt1 | contig 12395 bp, 13 predicted proteins | sample 1539321 | NCBI WGS metagenome assembly ODAI01 (sample SAMN02144231, study PRJEB22623) | gut metagenome | biome: sheep rumen | host: Ovis aries | place: New Zealand
AATCTCAACATCGCCAAAGCTGGTGCGGAGATTTTTGTGGCTGTGGCCGTTACGGCTGTTGTCCGTATCCTTGTTCTTGTAGTCATACTTACCATAGCCAAGGGAGTCATCCAACTCTGCTTCAAGACCATTCTCCATGAACTCAGCTATAGTTTCCTTAAATAAGTTCTGGATGTCCTCCATGCTGGTGATGTTGCTTTCTTGCAGCAGTGCCCGAATATTCTCCCGGCGGGCTTGCTCTTCTGGGGTGCGAGATTTTCTGTTCATAAAAATACCTCCCAAGTGATGTCCTCATTTTACATCACTTGGGAGGTTTACACAAAATCCGGGTTAGACTCCGACAACAGTACTACACGATACTGTATTTTTCATACAGCTGATTTCTGAGTACGGCGTTTTTGGTGGCTGACAGGATCTCATCATTTTGGCCAATTTCTATAAGGTGTGCTATAAGTCGTGAGAGTCTGTCTTCACCCTCTGCAACGCCTTCGGCTTTGCCAGCGGCCTTTCCTTTTGCCTCTGCTTGGTCCATAGAGTTCTTCCATGCTTTGCACACATTGATCACCTCTTCATCATCTTTTAAATGCAGATCAGTTCCTGTAATAGTTTGGATAAAGTCGGCAGTGGCCCTGTCCACAGTCATCTCCTGTTCCTTGTCCGTCAGCCAGTCCATATTGTCATCGTTCTGATGCTTGAGGAACTGCAGAGCAGCACCGAGTTTGGTATGGAATTTTCCGAAGTCCTGCTCGGTAATGAGGTCTGGGGATATCAGATTCAGCCTGTAATCGGGGACAAACTGCAGGATGCGGTTATCTTTTACCGATATCAGTTCATGAATGCTCTGGCACCCGTCCCAATACTCGCCGCAGATATTCAGCACTACTGTGATGACCGGCTTCAGTCGGTCATCCTTGCCCAGTCCTGAGAGATATTCATGGTAGGTTTGCTTGGGCTTGTCCTCACGGCGCTGTTCGGTGATGGCTTCTATCTGGCTGGCATAGTTCATAGCATCGTACAGCATGCCACGGACAGGCATGGAGTAATTGATTTTTGACTCTATTTCCAGTCCCAGTATCAGGTAGATAGCCTGGTTATCGTGCTTTGCAGCGTAGAATTTCAGCAGATCGCGATATTTCTGGACATGTTTCCTGGATTTGCCTTTGTAGGGTATGGCGATAGAAGTTGGATCCATTTCACTGAGTTCATCGGGGGATATGATGCGCTCACCGCCATATATCAGGAAATTGAAGATGTCGCAAAATCTTGCGGCGTTGGACAGGTACTTCTTGGCCTCTGTATCTATTTTACCCATGTGACGCTCCTTTCTCAATAGTTTGGCATGAATTTGCGTAAAAAGAATATTTGTTCTATAACATTATAACACTTTATGCTATGAAAGTGAACAAAATAATAGGAAGAAGGAAGATATTTTGCACATAGTTTTACTATCCGGCGGCTCTGGCAAGCGGCTTTGGCCCTTGTCTAATGATATCCGTTCGAAGCAGTTCATCCCCTTGTTCCCGCAGGTGGACGGGGCTTATCTTTCCATGGTGCAGCGGGTGTTCCGGCAAATCCGGAAGGTGGACAAGGAAGCAGATATCACCGTGGCCACTTCGAAAGCCCAGGTGTCTACCCTGAAGAACCAGCTTGGGGATGCGGTGGATATCTCCGTGGAGCCCTGCCGCCGGGATACTTTTCCAGCCATTGTGCTGGTTAGTGCCTATCTCCATGATGTGAAAGGCGTGGGTCTGGATGAGGCAGTGGCGGTTTGCCCTGTTGACCCCTATGTGTCCACTGACTACTACCGGGCGGTGTCCCATCTGACGGAGCTGGCGGCAGATGGGCGGGCTGATCTCATGCTGATGGGGATTGAGCCTACCTATCCCAGTGAGAAGTACGGCTATATCATGCCGGCTTCCAAAGATGAAGTCAGCCAGGTGGCCTCTTTCAAGGAAAAGCCTACTGCTGCCAAGGCTGCAGAATATATTGCCAAGGGAGTCCTTTGGAACAGCGGCGTCTTTGCCTATCGGCTGGGGGATGTGCTGGAAAAGGCCCATGAGTTGCTGGACTTCAAGGGGTACGAAGACCTGTATGAGAACTACGGCAACTTGACAAAGATTAGTTTTGACTACGCCGTAGTGGAGAAGGAAAAGAGCATTGGGGTGCTTCGCTATGCCGGGGAGTGGAAAGACCTGGGGACCTGGAACACCCTGACGGAAATCATGCAGGAGCCTTCAATTGGCAATGTCATCATGGACGACAGCTGCCGGGACACCCATGTTGTGAACGAGATGGATGTGCCGGTGCTGGTGATGGGAGGGCAAAATCTGGTGGTAGCTGCCAGCCCGGAGGGGATACTGGTGTCGGATAAGGATACTTCCAGCTACATCAAGCCCTATGTGGAAAATCTTACTCATCAGGTGATGTTCGCGGAAAAGTCCTGGGGCACTTTTCAGATTATCGATGTGGAGGATTTGAGCCTCACCATCAAGGTGTTCTTAAAGGCCGGGGAGGGCATGAACTACCACAGCCATGAGCATAGAAGCGAAATTTGGAATGTGGTCAGTGGCGAAGGTACGGTTCTGTTGGATGGCAGGGAATTTTCGGTGAAAGCCGGGGACATAGTGGAATTACCTGTGGGTTCCAAGCACAAGGTGTCGGCACTCAGCGATATGACCATCATCGAGGTGCAGATGGGCAGAGCCATTTCCAAGGCGGATAAGATCAAATGCGAAGAAGGTACGGCAGGGCAGGCCTGAACCTATGTCGGGGGAGTGATATTCATGAATGTACGCGATGCTTTTTTCAATGAAGTAGAGCAGATGGTAAGACAAGGCGAGGATATTGTCATTGTGTCGGCAGATTTGGGCGCGCCCAGCCTGGATGTTTTCCGCAGGGACTTCCCACAACGGTTTGTCAGTGTTGGCATAGCTGAGCAGAACTTATTGGCGGTAGCCTGTGGGCTGGCGCTGGCAGGAAAGCATGTCATTGCCTTTGGCTTGAACCCTTTTCCAGTAACCAGGGCTTTTGACCAGCTCAGGACTTTGGTGTGCGGCTTGAAGATTCCCATTACCATAGCGGCCCTTAATGCCGGTACTTGTTCGGCAGAGTGTGGCTACACTCATATGCCGGTGGAGGATTTGTCTCTCATGCGTACGCTGCCGAATATTCGTTATGTCAATCCTTCGGACACGGAAATATCGCGTCAGGCCGCAAGACAGCTGGTTACGGCAGATTGCCCTGTATTGATTCGATTTGATAAGCAGATACAGGATGAGTCAGCAGCAGGGGAGGTTTCCTTCCAGCGTGGATTCAATGTACATAGGCAGTCTGAGGACTATGCCGTGATTACTACCGGCTGTTTTGTTCCTGCTTTGGCTGGCATCGAAATGACGTTAAGAGGGAAGAAAGTACGTCCAACTGTGATTGACTGCTATTCCTTCCCCCTGGATGAAGCAGCGCTTCTCAAGGAAATATCTGGTTATAAGCAGATTGCCACGTTAGAGGATCATGTACTTCCTGGCGGATTAGGCTCATTGGTATTGGAAATGCTGTCAGATGCAGGTCAGGCACGCAATGTTCATCGTCTTGGTTTGCCGGTGGATTTCCTGAAGGACAGGAAGCTTTCCAATCGTGCTTCCATACACAGAGAGTTGGGGCTGGATAAGGAGCATCTGGCAGATACTTTGGGCATAGCCTTTGAAGGGGGATTGGCAGATGAGTGAGATGCGCAAGTATGAGGATATGTATGAGTTTTCCTATGAAATGCGCCATAGGTTTCTTGAGATTTTCACCCGTCTGGGTTTTGGCCATGTGACATCTGCCTTTTCTCTGACAGAAATCCTTGGCTCGCTATATCTGAAAGTCATGGATTACCGCACGGAAGAACCTCGGTGGAAAAATCGGGACCGGCTGGTCATCAGCAAAGGTCATGGTGCGGGAATGCTCTTTCCTATCTTTGAATCGGTGGGATATTTCACGTCTGAAGAAATGGATGAAATGCTTAGCATTGGCGGCTCTTATGAACGTTTGAAGCAGCTTTTCTATCCGGGGTTTGAATTCTATGGTGGTTCCCTGGGTCAGGGGCTGGGCATGGCTGCAGGAATGGCTTTGGGAGCGAAGCTGAATAGGGAGTCGTGGCATACCTATTGCATTCTTGGTGATGCAGAATGCTATGAAGGCTCGGTATGGGAAGCGGCTCTCTTTGCAGGGCAGAGACAGTTGAACAATCTGGTGGTTATTGTGGACAGAAATGTGCTGGGCTGTTCGGAGTTTACGGAAAATATGCTGCCGCTGGAGCCATTTGCTATGAAGTGGGAGTCTTGCGGCTGGGAGACAGTAACAGTGGATGGGCATTGCTATGAAGAACTGATTCCTGTCCTGCAGGAAAGCCGTCATACTCGTTCTTCGCGCCCCCTGGCTGTAATTGCCAGGACGGTGAAGGGTAAGGGGTTGGAACATTTATATGACAAGCCTCTGATGCATGGATATGTGCCAAAATCTGCTGAGGAAATAGAGCTGGCCTTCAAGAATTTGAAGAAGTATTGAGGAGGAAATTTATGTCAGTCATAAGAGAGGATATGAAACGCACAGTAGATGAAGGTGTGCTGAAACCTGAACTCTTCAGAGGCAAGAGATTCCTGCTTTTAGGTTCCACCGGCATGATTTTGTCCTATATGGCAAGATTCCTGGTGGAAATGAATGATGAATATCAGCTGGGCATGAAGCTTGCACTTCAGGGAAGAAGTGTGGCGCGTTTGCGGGCAAGGCATGGTTCCCTGGAAGACAGTGACGGGGTATCCTTTGAGGCTTTTGATATTTCAACCGGTATTCCGGAGAACATATCTGCGGATTACATCATACATGGAGCTAGTCCTGCCAACGGTACGTTTTTCATCAAGAGGCCTGTAGATACGATTATGCCAAATGTGCTGGGAACAAGGTCTGTACTGGAATATGCCAAAGAAAAGAAGGCTCGTGTGCTATACATGAGTTCCACTGCCATTTATGGAGATGTAAGCAGCATAGCAAAGCAGTACATATCCGAAAAGGATTACGGCGTTGTTGACCCCTTGGACGAAAGAGCTTCCTACTATGAGAGCAAACGCCTGGGAGAGCAGATGTGCAGTGCTTACAGCCGTCAATATGGCGTTTCTGCCAGTGTGGAAAGGATTCCATATACTTATGGTCCTTCTTATGACCTGGAAGCGGATTTGCGCATTTTCCCTCGGTGTATCAAGAAGATACTGGCAGGTGAGGAGGTGGAGTTATTTCACGAGGACACCCTGCTTCAGTATACGTATGCTGCGGATGTGGCTTCTGCGCTGCTTATTGGTTTGCAGAACGGGGAGTCAGGGCAGGCATATAACGTATGCCGCTTGGACGGAATGTCTATGGAAGACATGGTAAAAAACATTGCTGAAGCTAATCCTCATGGCTCCAAGGCGGAAATCATTATAAAGGGAAATGACGCTGATTATTACTTTAATGACAAGAAGAATGTTAATTTGCAATGGATGAGTAATGAGAAATTGGTTTCGATAGGGTGGAAGTCCTGTTTTGATTTCCCGTTGGGGCTTGCACAGACAATTCGAGGCATAAAGGAATTTAACTCTATAGGAGCAGATAAATGAACAAGGATTCGCGCATTTATATCGCTGGACATACCGGCATGGTAGGTTCAGCTGTAGTCAGGACTTTGCAGGAAAAGGGTTATAAAAACCTTCTCCTTCGCACTCATCAGGAACTGGAACTGATGGAGCAGGAGGCCGTAAGGGAATTCATGGAGCAGGAGCGTCCAGATTATGTTATTATCGCCGCAGCTTTGGTAGGTGGCATACAGGCCAACAGGACGCGCCCGGCGGAGTTCCTTTATCAAAACCTCATGATCAACGCCAATCTCATAGAGGCTGCTCATCAGGTGGGGGTGAAGAAGATGCTGGTGCTGGGAAGTTCCTGCATTTACCCCAGGGATGCTGCCCAACCCATGCAGGAAGAAGTGTGGCTGACAGGTATCCCCGAGCCTACCAATGAAGGCTATGCCATCGGCAAGATTAGCGCCCTGGAAATGGCCTACCTCTATAAAAAGCAGTACGGGGATAATTTCATCAGTTGCATGCCTACAAATATTTACGGGCCAAACGATGATTTCACCCTGGAAGGCTCCCATGTCATTCCCGCCCTGATGAGAAGATTCCACGAAGCCAGGAAGAACGGAACCGAAGCCGTCACCCTTTGGGGCACGGGCTGCCCCCGCAGGGAATTCCTCTATGTAGATGAACTGGCAGATGCCTGCCTGTTCCTGATGGAAAACTACGAAGGTGAACGCCACATCAACGTAGGGACGGGGGAGGAAATCTCCATTAAAGACCTGGCCCTGATGCTGAAAGAGATTACAGGCTATGAAGGCAGACTGGAATTCGATACGGAAAAGCCTGACGGGAATCTGAGGAAACTGCTTGATTCAAGCAAACTGCATGAGTTGGGCTGGTCGCACAAGGTTTCACTAAGAGATGGTTTGCAAAAGACTTATGACTGGTTTTTGAAGAATGTTGAGGGGTGATTTGTGCCATGCAAAAAGCCATCTCCATGGCTTAGTACAAATGGAGATGGCTGGCACAGAGCATAATGTCTAATCCTGCTTGATAACTTTTGCAGCCCAATGCAAGATTTCTTCGGCATGATTTAAAGCCTGCGTGGTTTTGTACTCATCAATGCTGTCCTGAAGCATATTAGGATAGCGGGTGGCAACACTGTAGGGGAATAGTTCATCGGAGTAGTCAAAGAAGACCTCTTCAAATGGATATTTGTCCCTGTCTATGCTATTCAAGAGAAATGAAATGTCGTGGGTTTTGGCAATGGAATTTTGTGGAGCAGAGTGCAGAATCACTGCCTTGATGGCTTTTTCGGCAGTTTGCTGAGCGTGGAAGCAGATTATCTCCAATGGTTTGGGGATGAATTCCTGCTCTAAGTGCTTTGCAACCTCCAACTCAAGTTTTGCTTGGGCCAGCCAGATTTGTGGGTCAATTGCTTTATCCATAGATTAGCACCCCCTTGGTGGCGACATCGTTCTCAACGGTTAGGGGAGAGTTTTTCAAAAGGTCAAAGGTGCCAAGGCAGTTGACCAGGACATCTACGGCGCGTTGTTTTTTGTGGCGGAGAGATTTTTGGGCAGATACAATCAGGTCTACCGTGTTTCTGTGGTCATCGTCAGGCATGACTACATAGAAATCGTAGTCACTGCTGTCGGTATTCCTTCCCTCGGCAAAAGAACCGAAGAGATAAATCTTTTGGGGATGGAGACTGTCGGCGATAGTGTCGGCCAGAAACTTGATGTGTTCAAATTCGTCAATCATATATGCCGCCTCCTTTCGTGGCGCATGTATTGATATCTATTAGTATAGCATATTTTGAATTTTTAATCTATGTGTGAATGGAGAGTGTGGAATGGAAAAGATTGGTGTAGGCTACGCCTATGTTAGCGATATTGAAAAGAAGTATGTCAATGAGGCTTTGGACGCAAGCCGTTTGTCCCAGGGGAAGATGGTACACAAATTCGAGAAGGAATTTGCAGCGCTCCATGATCAGAAGTACGGTATTGCCTGCAACAGTGGCACCTCAGCCCTGCATGTGGGTGTGGAGGTGATGAAGGAAATCCACGGCTGGAATGAGCAGAGCGAAGTGCTGGTGCCGGCTATTACCTTTATCGCTACTTCCAACGCTGTCATGCACGCTGGGCTGAAGCCTGTGTTTGTAGACGTTGATCCTGTGACCTACAATATGGACCCTGGGAAAATCGAGGAGAAAATTACGTCAAATACAGTGGGCATAATTCCTGTGCATACCTTTGGACAGCCTTGCGATATGGATCCCATCATGGAAATTGCCAGGAAACACAAATTGTGGGTCATGGAGGACTGTGCCGAGGCTCACTTTGCCACCTACAAGGGCAGGAAAATCGGCAGCTTTGGGGATATCGCGGCTTTCAGCACCTATGTGGCCCATACCATTACCACGGGGGTAGGCGGTGTCATAACCACCAATGACCAGAAAATGGCAGAGATTTCCCGCTCACTTATCGCCCATGGCCGCGCCTGCACCTGCGAAGTGTGCCTGGCCTCCGACCCGCGGAAGGTCTGCCCCCTGCGCATGAAAACCCAGATGGACAAGCGCTTCATGATGGTGCGCATGGGGTACAGCTACCGCATAGGCGAGCTGGAAGGTGCCATCGGCTTGGGCCAGTTGGAGAACAGGGATATCATCATGGGCAACCGCAAGAAGAATGCGGCCTACCTGACGGATAAATTGCAGGATACGAAAGATGTGCTCCAGTTGCCTGAGGCTCCTGACTATGTAGACCATTCCTACATGATGTATCCCATTGTAGTGAAAAATGAAGCCTCCTTCACCCGCGAGGATCTCACCCATTTCCTCGAAGCCAGGAACATAGAGACCCGTCCCATGCTGCCCCTGCTCAATCAGCCTATTTATCAGGAACTGTTCGGTGACATTGAGAAGGACTACCCGGTGGCAGAGTGGATTGACCACAACGGCTTCTATGTAGGCTGCCATCACGGGCTGACGGAGAAGGAACTGGATGTGATTGTGGGTGCAATCCATGAGTTCCTGCGAAAGTGATTAGAAAGCGGGATAGCACAGTGGAAAGAGAGTTTACAGAGTGGACAAACAGCTGGTGGGATGATGCGAATCATCCTAATAAGCGGCGCTGGCTTTTGATTGGTGACAGCGTGCACAGGGACTGCCGGGGGCATTTGCAGAATCTGATAAAGCCCTTAAACATTTCCCTGGATTTTTATGCCACCTCATTTCATATAGAAGATCCGTGGTTTAAGCGTGAGATAGAGCATTTTTTCTCATACACCGAATATGCTCATGAGATTATTTTCGTTGGCTGGGGCGGCCACCATGGCTATGCCAGGCATACCTTGCAGGATGCAGGTGTGAGAGCGTCTTACAAAAAGAGCTTTGAGGAAATGCTGGAATATGTGATGGATAAGTGTGCACAGGTGGTCGTGCTGGCAAGTACACCTGTTGTAACACCGGGGAAGCTGGAAGAACTTCATTCTTCTTACAACCCCGAAGTAATAGAACGCAATATAATTGCCAAAGAAATTGCTCAAAGCTATAATCTGCCCTTTGTGGATCAATACAAATTTGTGATGGAGCATAGAGAGCAGATTAAACATAGAGATACCAAGCACTTTGTGCAGCCTGCAGCCTATCAGATGATTGTGCAGGATCAATATGATTTCCTGATAAAGAATGGAATACTGACGGCGGATGGTCAGCTTTCCGATAAAGTACGAAAGAAGGCAGGGAGCGCTTCTTGGCGACTGGTTAATGAAAAAGAGGATGAAGGACTGAAACAGACTTCTGAGAGTTCCGTTGAGAGCAACATTCTTCCGGAGATGTTTTGGCTGCAACGATACCGTGATATGGCGGCAGATGCAGACTGGTTGAAAAAGAAAGCGGCTTTTGCAGGAAGCTGTGTAAGCCCTGATGTAGGATATGCCTATCTTTACGTTCTGTTGCGTTTACTGGATGAATTCCATCCGCGGCAACTTTTGGAGTTTAATTGGGGTCAGTCCACAAAGATATCTGCCCAATATGCAGCCAGCAGTGGCGGCAAGCTTACAGTGCTTGAGCATGACCGTAGCCGCGTGGAGCATTTCATGCGCTGCTGGCCATTGAACTGGGCAGGAACAGAAATACAAGGTTCTCAGCTTCTGAGGGTTCAAGGGCATGGTGTGAAAGGGTGGTATTATAGCAACTTCCGAAAGGTTACAGATGGGAAACGCTATAACCTGATATTACTTAAATGTCCATTTGGGGGGGGCAGATGCACATCTCCACACGTAGAGTTATTAACAGGTATAAGCAATATGCTGGATGATGATTTTGCTATTATGATGGATCATATCGAAGATGATGATGGTGCAAAAGTTTTTGAGAAAATAGTGAAGAGCCTTAATGAGGCAGGGAGAACTTTCGTACGTCGGGAATTTTCATCACCCGGTCGTTGCATAGGCTTGCTGGCTTCGGAAAAGTGGAAATATGTGGAGGAGTACTGAAAAATGGATAGAGAGTCGAGAGGAGGAAACGGATGGGGAAATCTTGCTTTGGCACTTACGACATAAGAGGTCTTTACCCAACTCAGGTCAATGAGCAGCTTGCCTACGGCATAGGACGCATCTTCCCTGCCCTAATAAAAGGAAAGAGAATAGCCGTGGGCCGGGATGTGCGGCTTTCCGGGGCTTCTTTGCAGGAGGCTTTGATCAAAGGACTAGTGGAAGCTGGTGCGGAGGTTGTGGATGTCGGCCAGGTGGGGACGGAGATGATTTACTTTGCCGTGCCTCATCTGGAGCTGGACGGTGGCATTATGATTACTGCCAGCCACAATCCTAAGGAATATAACGGCATGAAGTTCGTGATGAAAGATTCGGCTCCTCTGCCCAAGGAGCTTTTCACAGAACTGAAAAATCAGGTGAGGGAAGAAATTTTTCCTCCGGGACAGGCAGGAGGCAGGGTACGGGAAATGAATGTGCTTTCTGCCTATGTCGTGGCTATGCTTTTGCATATAGACATTGCAGAGCTGAAGCCATACAAAGTAGTGGTGAATGCCGGGAACGGTGCGGCTGGCCCTGTTCTTGACGTATTGGAATACATGCTGCCTTTTGAATTTGTGAAGCTGGACTGCCATCCTGATGGCAATTTTCCTCATGGCGTTCCCAATCCGCTCCTGCCGGAGAATCAGGCGGCTACAGCCGAGGCGGTGAGGAAGCATGGTGCAGACTTCGGCGTGGCCTGGGATGGGGACTTTGACAGGTGCTTTATCTACGATGAGCAGGGCAGGTTCATTGACTCCTGCTACATGGTGGGCTTTCTGGCACAGGCTTTCCTAGCTAAGGAAAAAGGTGCAGGCATAGTTTATGATCCCAGGGCTGTGTTCAACATAGAAGATGCCATAGCCTGTGGCGGCGGCATACCAATTCTTTCTAAAGGCGGCCATGTGTTCTTCAAGCAGAAAATGCGGGAAACCGGCGCTGTCTATGGCGGGGAAATGAGCGCTCACCATTACTTCCGGGACTTCCACTACTGTGACAGCGGCATGCTCCCCTGGCTGCTGGTGGCGGAGCTGCTTTCCAAGTCTGGCAAGAAGCTTTCCCAATTGTTGGATGAGCGGATAGAGCGGTTCCCTGTGTCAGGGGAGAAGAATCTGCAGGTAGTGGATGCCCCGGCTGTTTTGGAGAAGATTGAAAAAGTCTACAGTGGCGAAGGCCAGGTTTCGAGAATTGACGGGCTTTCGGTGGATATGGGGAATTGGAGGTTCAATCTCCGGGCCTCAAATACGGAGCCTTTGCTGAGGCTGAATGTGGAGAGCCGGGGAGACAGGCAGCTGTGCATAGATAAAGTGGAACAACTTGTCAGAAAGATTTTGGGTGGTGATTGATATGCAATCATACAAAACCAAAGTCGGACGCCATAAAATTGAATACAGCTATACCGGCGAGTTCGATGGCTGGGTGGCTGCCACTATGGAGTACATGGACAGTTTGATGCCGCCTACCCTTTCCAAGCGTGCCGCTGCCATGTTGCTCCTGGTGGCTGGCATGGGCAACGAGGAGATTGTGGCGCTGACGGGGATGTGCATCCGTAGTGTCCGTGCCCTACGGAAGACCATGGAGGAGCAGGAACCTACTTCGGAGCTTTTCACCATTAAGCCTGGCTCCGGGCGAAAGAAAAAGCTCAAGGGCATCGAAGAGCAGGTGTGGGTGGAACTGGATACAGGCAGATACCGCACCAATAAGGCTGTGGCGGATATGCTGAAGGAGAAGTTCGGCATAGATGCTTCTGTGAATTTGGCTTCCGGGATGGTGAAGCGGTGGAAGAAGGCCAGGGAAGGGGGTGTGGAGTAAGGGTTAATATGGTTTGGAAGAATAAGTTCCATGAACGTATCAACGAATTGTGGAAGCGGGCCAAAGATAAGAATCGCAAACTGACGCAGACTGAGTATGCCAGGCGGCTGGGGGTAACCCGAAATGCGCTTATGGGCTGGCTGCGGGGATCGGGGCAGCCGGATACAGAAGGCCTGGTCCGCATTGCCAGCACAGAAAATGTCAGCCTGTCCTGGCTGCTGGGGGATGAACGCCCCGAAGTCCAGAGCGAACTGCTCCAGGACGAACAGGCCTTGCTGCAGTTTTTTCGAAGCATCAGCCCAGAGCACAAAAAGAATATACTGGAGCTGGCCCAGCTATTTCAAATGCATGATGGATGTTGCTAGAAAAGAAAAACAGCCCTGCATGTGATGCGTATCACATGCAGGGCCGTTTTTGGATGTCAGACATGTTGATAAGAAGTAAGCGGTAAATAATACG
>ODAI010105609.1_pt1 | contig 12393 bp, 10 predicted proteins | sample 1539321 | NCBI WGS metagenome assembly ODAI01 (sample SAMN02144231, study PRJEB22623) | gut metagenome | biome: sheep rumen | host: Ovis aries | place: New Zealand
TATTTGAATTTATTTGCATAAATTCATTCTCTCATAACGTAGTTCATTCACTTTTCAGCGAAATCACTTAGACTAAGCAAAAGCCATAATTACCTTAAAGGTTATTATGGATCGTTTACTAAATCATCTCCGTTAATTTTTAAAATCAACCTATTATACCTAAAGGTAAATAGGTAAAACAAGAAAATTTAAAAATAAAAAACCTATTGACACAGTGGGTAAATGGTTATAAATTAATTACAAGTTCTTCCGGTGCAGAGGCGAAACAACAGAGACCGCCGCCGGAAAGTTTAAAGTTATAGTTTAGGTTCCGGGTATTTCGGACGAAAAGATTTGAGAAAACAATTCCACAAGGAGATTTAACATGAGCGATTACAGATTTGAAACATTACAGTTGCATGTAGGACAGGAACAGGCTGATCCGGTTACCGATTCACGTGCCGTACCGATTTACCAGACCACTTCCTATGTGTTTCACAACAGTGAACATGCAGCTGCCCGTTTCGGCCTGACTGACGCCGGTAATATTTACGGCAGACTGACCAATTCCACCCAGGAGGTGCTGGAGAAGAGAATTGCTGCTCTGGAGGGAGGCAGTGCAGCCCTGGCCGTGGCATCGGGAGCCGCTGCGATCGCCTATACCATTCAGGCTCTGGCTGCTGACGGCGGTCACATCGTTGCCCAGAAAACCATTTACGGCGGAACTTCCAATCTGCTGGCCCAGACTCTGCCGCTTTATGGAATAAAAACCACTTTTGTTGATATTCATAATCTTGAAGAAGTGGAGAGCGCTATTACCGAAAACACCCGTGCGGTTTTCCTGGAAACCCTCGGCAATCCTAACAGCGATATCCCTGATATTGACGCGGTTGCTCAGCTGGCCCACCGTCACGGTCTGCCGGTGGTTATTGACAATACTTTCGGAACCCCGTATCTGATCAGACCGATTGAACACGGTGCCGATATTGTCGTGCACTCAGCCACCAAGTTTATCGGCGGTCACGGCACCACCCTCGGCGGTGTGATTGTTGATTCCGGAAAATTTGACTGGAGAGCATCCGGCAGATATCCTAACATCGCCGATCCGAACCCGAGCTACCACGGTGTATCCTTCTTTGACGCCGCCGGCCCTGCCGCCTTTGTAACCTATGTAAGAGCAATTCTGCTGCGTGATACCGGTGCGGCAATCTCCCCGTTCAACGCATTCCTGCTGCTTCAGGGGGTTGAAACACTTTCCCTGAGACTTGAACGTCATGCCCAGAATACCGCCAGGGTGGTGGAATATCTGAAGAACCATCCGCAGGTTGAAAAGGTAAATCATCCTTCTCTTCCTGAACATCCGGATCACGAACTTTACAGGAAATACTTCCCTAACGGCGGTGCTTCTATTTTCACCTTTGACATAAAGGGCGGTCAGAAGGAGGCCTGGAAATTTATTGATAACCTTAAGATCTTCTCACTGCTGGCCAATGTTGCCGATGTAAAGAGTCTGGTGATCCATCCTGCCTCAACCACCCATTCCCAGCTGTCTGAAAAGGAACTGCTGGAGCAGAACATCCGTCCGAACACCATTCGCCTTTCCATCGGTACGGAACATATCGACGATATCATTGCAGATCTTGAAAAAGGTTTTAATGCTGTCAAACAGTTGTGATTTAGAGTTTTAAGTTTTTAAAGATTTTTAAGAAGGTATACAGTTATGGCTAACATATATAAAGGAACACTCGGTCTTATTGGAAACACCCCGCTGGTGGAGGTTGTAAATATTGAAAAGGCTCTCAATCTGAAAGCTACTATACTTGCAAAGCTGGAGTACTTCAATCCAGCCGGAAGCGTCAAGGATCGTATTGCAAAGGCAATGATTGAGGATGCAGAGTCTAAAGGTCTGCTCAAAGAGGGTTCAGTAATTATTGAACCGACTTCCGGAAATACCGGGATCGGACTTGCTTCAATCGCCGCCGCCAAGGGATACAGGATTATTCTTACCATGCCTGAAACCATGAGTGTGGAAAGAAGGAATATTCTTAAGGCCTACGGTGCGGAACTGGTTCTTACCGACGGTACCAAAGGTATGAAAGGTGCCATTGCCAGGGCGGAGGAACTTGCAAAAGAGATCCCGAACAGCTTTATTCCCGGCCAGTTTGTAAATCCGGCAAACCCTGCAGTCCACAAGGCAACCACCGGCCCTGAAATCTGGCAGGATACCGACGGCAAAGTTGACTTCTTTATTGCGGGGGTAGGTACCGGCGGAACCGTTACCGGTACCGGAGAATATCTGAAGGAGCATAATCCGGAGGTTAAGGTGGTGGCTGTGGAACCGGCCGATTCACCGGTGCTTTCCGAAGGCAGGGCGGGTCCGCACAAAATTCAGGGGATCGGCGCCGGCTTTGTTCCTGATGTACTGAATACCAAAGTGTACGATCAGGTTATTAAGGTTTCCAATGACGATTCCTTTGAGACCGCGCGGCTTCTGGCCAGAAAGGAGGGGGTTTCCGTGGGCATTTCCTCCGGTGCTGCGCTGTATGCCGCCATCGAGCTTGCCAAGCAGCCGGAGAATGAAGGCAAGGTTATTGTTGCTCTGCTGCCTGACAGCGGTGACAGATATTATTCTACCGCCCTGTTTACCGAGCAGCCTAAATAACAGCAGTATTTCACAAGAACACAAATTTTTTCAGCCGCAGGTTATGGTCATGTCCCTGCGGTTTTTTTATTTCCGCATTCTGGTTCTTTTTAACTCAATATGCTGTGATCTGCGGTACACAATGCATATTTTGCTGTAAGCTGATGATGGCAATTTGATAAAATAAACGAAATCAAGGTCTGTCCCACTGTACAGACCTTCCAGGTTAACCGGAGGATTTTCAATGAGGGTGTTTCAGATTGTGGGTGTAAGAAGGTCGGGAAAGACCACCACGGCTGAGCAGCTGATCAGAAGTCTCCGGGAAAATGGATATTCCGTTGATACGGTCAAATCAATCAACTGTCCGGTGTTTTCAATTGATTCCGGAAAGTCGTCCAATACCCGCCGCCACCGTAATGCCGGCGCCGGGATCACTGTGGCTGCAGGTAAAACCGAGACTGACATCATGTTCAGCAGAGCTCTGTCCATAGATCGGATCCTGGATTTTCTTGCGCTTGATGAACCTGATTATGTGATCGTTGAAGGCGGATACGAATATGATCTGCCCCGGATAGTCTGTCTGACAGATGAGGGGGAACTTGCAGATCGGGTTACGCAGAAGACCTTTGCCGTCAGCGGTGTTATTGCCGGACGGTGCGGAACTGCAGGCGGACTGCCTGCGATCAGTGCCCTTGAAGCGCCGGATGAACTGGCAGGGTTGGTTGTGGATCTCGTACCTGAATTTACCGGACCGGTAGGGAGACTTCCCCGTCCGGAAAGCTGCCGGAACTTCTGCGGCGGCTGCGTAAAGAGAAAAAAACAATGCGGAGATTATGATGCAGGACAATCAGAGCAGCATGGGAACATTAAGGGCAATCTGCCTCAGTGCCAGCAGAGGGATCGCCAAGAGTGAGACCAACAGGATCAGACTGATCGAAAATTACGGGCTTGAGAATGATGCCCATGCCGGAACCTGGCACCGTCAGGTAAGTATCCTCTGCCTTGAGGAAATCGAGAATTTCCGTGCCCGCGGGGCGGAGGTTCGTTTCGGCGATTTCGGAGAAAATCTGATCATAGACGGGATCAACCTCAAGGATTATCCGGTTGGAACCCGAATCAGGATCGCAGATGCTCTGCTTGAAACCACCCAGATCGGCAAGAAGTGTCATCATCACTGCAAAATCTTCCACCGGATGGGCGACTGTATCATGCCAAGATGCGGTGTATTTGCCAGAGTTCTGTCTTCCGGTACGGTGACAGTTGGAGCCCCGGTACAGGTAACCTTTATTCCGCAGTACAGTTTTACCGCTGCGGTGGTAACCCTGAGCGACAAGGGATTCCGCGGTGAACGGGAGGATCGCAGCGGCGCGGCAGCAGAAAGGATCCTCAAGGAAAACAGTTATATGGTACTCGAAAGGGTACTGCTGCCGGATGATCGGGAGATGATTGAAAAGGAACTGCTCAGACTGAGTGACGAACGTCATGCCGATCTGATTATCACCACCGGCGGCACCGGTTTTTCACAGCGGGATGTTACCCCCGAGGCAACCATGGCGGTGGCAACCCGCAATGCACCCGGTATTGCTGAATATATACGCAGTGAATCATTTAAAATTACCAGCCGGGCCATGCTGTCAAGAGCTGTGTCGGTAATCAGGAACAACACTCTGATCATCAATCTGCCCGGCAGTGAGAAGGCGGTTACAGAATGCATGCAGATGATTATGGAACCGCTGCAGCACGGACTTGGCATTCTACTGGGGAGGGAAAAAGAATGCGGAAACTTAAAAATACAGTAGTAACGGCTTTAATATCAGGGGCAGTGATTGCAGGTTGCGGAGAGGCGCAGAAAAGTCAGCAGGCGGAGCAGAGCAGTGCGGCACCTGCGGTAAAGCAGACCGTGATAACGGTTTTTGCCGCCGCCTCTCTTACCGAGTCACTCAGTGAAATCGGCTCAGCTTATGAAAAAAAGAATCCAGGGGTGAAGGTTGTTTTCAATTTTGATTCATCAGGAACTCTCAAGCGTCAGATTGAAGAGGGTGCGCAGAGTGATATCTTTATTTCTGCAGCTCCGAAACAGATGAATGAACTTGAGAAGAGCGGCCATATTGTGAACGGGAGCAGGTTTGATTTTCTGGAGAACAAGGTGGTGCTGGCGGTTGCCTCCGGTAATCCCTACACATTCAACACCTTTGCAGAGCTGGGTACAAAACTTCAGAACTGTAAAATCCCATTTGCCATTGGAAATTCGGATGTTCCGGTCGGACAGTACAGTTTGAAAATTTTTGAAAGTCTCGGATTGAAACCGGAGGAGCTGGAAAAGGCAGAATGCCTGTCCTACGGCAGTAATGTAAAGGAGGTTACAACCCAGATTTCCGAGGGTATGGTTTCCGCCGGCATTGTCTATGCCACCGACGCGGTATCTGCCGGACTGACAGCGGTGGACACAGCCACTGAAAAACTGTGCGGTAAGGTCGTTTATCCGGCAGCACTGACCGGAGGTTCGTCTTCAGACAGTGAGGCCCGGAAGTTCCTTGATTATCTTGGAAGTACCGAGGCACGGCCGGTTTTCGAAAAGATCGGTTTTACTGTTTTGAAACAGTAGGGAGCAGACAGGAGCGCAGGTGGATTTATATCCTTTATACAACTCGGCGAGGATCGCGCTGATCTCCTCGGTGCTGGTTTTTTTTCTGGGGATCTGCCTTGCCTACTATGTGGCAAAACTGCCGGCCCTGATCAGAGGGGCTTTGGATGTTCTGTTTACTGTTCCGCTAGTGCTTCCTCCCACGGTGGTCGGATATCTGCTGCTTCGGTTTATCGGACCTCACCGGTTTATCGGCGCCTTCTTTTTTGAAAATTTCGATATCAGGCTGACCATGACCTGGTGGTCGACTGTTTTTGCCACCACGGTGGTGGCTTTCCCGCTGATGTACCGGACCACCCGCGGCGCCTTCCAGTCCTTTGACCGCAACATCGAGGATTCTGCCAGAACCCTCGGGTTGAGCGACAGTTTTATTTTCTGGAGGATCAGGCTCCCGTGCTGCAGGGCCGGGATTACCGCGGGACTGGTGCTGGCATTTGCCCGTGCCATGGGGGAGTACGGTGCCACCAGTATGATTTCAGGCTACACGCCGGGTGTTACCGCCACCATCTCCACCACCGTCTACAATCTGTGGCGTACCGGGAGTGATGATCTTGCCCTGCGCTGGGTTCTTCTCAATCTGGGAATTTCGGCGGTGGTGCTGCTCTGTCTTAATGTATTTGAAAGCCGGGGGCGCAAATCATAATGTCACTGGAAATATCAATCAGGAAAAAACTGTCATCCTTCGAACTGGAGGTCGAATTCTCCATCGGTGACGCCGAGGCGCTTGCCCTTCTGGGAGCATCCGGCAGCGGTAAAAGCATGCTCTTAAAATGCATTGCCGGGGTGGAGCGACCGGATGCCGGACGGATTGTGCTGGACGGCAGGGTTCTTTTTGATTCGGACCGGAAAATCTGCCTCACTCCCCGGGAACGAAGAACGGGGCTGCTGTTTCAGAATTATGCCCTGTTCCCGAACATGACTGTTTACCAGAATATTTTTCACAGTATCCGCAGGGAACGGTACAGTACCTTGCAGATTAAACAGAAGGCTGATAATGCTGTTTCCATGATGCATCTTGATGCGGTAAGGGATTCCCCGGTGACCGCGATCTCCGGCGGTGAAATGCAGCGCACAGCTCTGGCAAGGATCCTGGTTAATGACGCCGAACTGCTGATGCTGGACGAGCCGCTGTCAGCTCTGGATGAACATCTGAAGTTTTCTCTTGAAATGGAACTGCGTGATGTTATCGGTAAATTCGGCGGCAATGTACTGCTGGTGACCCACGATCGCGATCAGGCCTACCGGTTCGGTTCTAAAATTGCGCTGGTCAACCGCGGGAAAATAGAAAAAATCGACAGTCCGTCAAATGTTTTTGCCAACCCGGAGACGGTGGACGGTGCCCGAATCACCGGGGTCAAGAATATAGCACCGGCTTCAGTGGAGAACGGCCGGATCCGGATCCCCGGCTGGGGGCTGGACCTGGCCTGTGACCGGCTGCCGGCAGGCTGCCGCAGTGTGGATATAAAATATGCCGGGATCCGTATGAATGATCTCAAACCGGCGGCTGTTGTACCGGAATTTGAGGATGGAGCGGTTTTTAACTTCAAAATAGCCGATGTTTTATCAAATGTCTTTTCGTATACGGTAAAATTATACAGCAGTACTGCCGGTGCGGAGGCTCTGCCGCTCTACTGGCAGGTATCAAAGCAGATCTGGGAGCCGTGCGGTACGGATAATGTTGATTTGTATCTGCGCCGGGATGCGGTTATGCCGCTCAAACAGGAGGAACGAAGCCAATGAGTCAGAATTACAGGGAATTACCTAAAAAAAATTTTATAGAAACCAGGGATCTGCTGCTTGAACACATAGGAGAACCCGGTTTTGAGAATGTTCCTCTGGAGCAGTGTTGCGGCCGTGCAGTGGCACGTTCCTACTTTGCCCCGGATGCGGTACCGAATTTTGCCAGATCCCCCTATGACGGATTTGCCCTGCGCAGTGTTGATGTGGAGCTGGCCTCCCCCGATAATCCGGTGGTGCTGAAAATTGTGGATGAAATCCGTCCTGGCAGGTTTTCCTCGAAGATCCTCTCAAAGGGCGAGGCGGTAAAAATACTTACCGGAGCTCCGGTGCCTCAGACGGCTGACTGTGTGATCATGCATGAGAAAACATCTTTCACCTCGACCGCGGTAACCGTGACAGAAAGCATGAAGCCGCAGCAGAATGTGGTTCAGATCGGTGAGGATCAGAGCAAGGGATGTCTTCTGCTCTCCAAAGGGACTGTTATTGATCCCGCGGCGGCAGGTCTGCTGGCCTCCCAGGGATTTTCCGAGATCTGTACTTACAGAAAACCTAGGATCGGCATTATCTCCACGGGGGACGAGGTGCAGGAAATCGGCAGACATCTTGCCTTCGGCAAGGTTTATAATGCCAACCGCTACCTGCTGGCGGCGGAACTTCAGCGGCTGAGGTTTGATTATGAATATCTGGGACACTGCAGTGATGATCAGGAACAGATTGCTGAACTTCTCGGTACCGGACTGCAGCAGTGCGACGCTGTTATTACCACCGGAGGTGTTTCCGCCGGTGATTATGATTACGTGCCCGAGGCGATGGTCAGATGCGGGGTGGATGTTCTAGCCTTCGGGGTGAAAATGAAACCGGGGATGGCCTGCTGTTACGGAATGAAAAACGGCAGACTGTGTATTGCACTGTCGGGAAATCCGGCCTCAGCCATGACTAATTTCTATGCGGTAGCTGCGCCGCTGTTGAAAAAAATGGCCGGTTATGCGGCAGCGTGCCCGAAAATGTTCAAGGTTAAAATGTTAAATGATTTTTCCAAAACCGCCAGGGCGGATCGTCTTCTGCGTGGAACACTGGTGTTGGAAAACGGTGTTTGCGAAATGGTTGCCAGCAGGGAGCAGGGCAATGCTGTGATCAGCAGCATGTCAGGATCGGATCTCCTTGCGGTAGTTCCGGCAGGACACGGTCCGGTTGCCAGCGGTGAGATCCTGGATGCATTTTTGATCTAGCGGTTTTCTCTGAGCCCTGAGCCTGGTAAGGAGCTGTCTTAGATAAAATGTAACGGCTCTGCTGTGACTCGTGCTGCCAGAGCTACTGCCACAGGCAGTGCATTCTCAGACGCTACGAGGTCGTTATACATTTGGAGTTCCTCCCCGCTCAGTTTACTTTTGTTTTCATAATGGCTGATCGGGGAGGGTATACTGCACCGTTCGTAGTATACCCACAACTGATCTTATATCTTTATGCTTTAATTCTTTGACTTTTTACCCTCTTTATAATCAGATTAGATATTGACTATAATTCAGTCAATACTGTTTTCTTTAATTTTAAATAGTGATAGTTGCGATAAAACTGGTCGGTCTAAATAATACATAAAAACAAAGAAAAGTGCGCATAATCAAAATTTATAAGGTGAATTATATTGCGTATAATCAAAGACTTGGCTATTATTAAATCTGCGCATTGTCAAAAGATACGATGCAAGTACTGTACTGATTATGATTAGCATTGGAAACGATCATGATTTTAAAAAGAAAAATCTATAGTAAATTACTGAATTGGAAAAATGAGTGTAAGGGCACGAAAGCTATAATGGTGGAGGGAGCCAGACGTATCGGTAAGTCCACGATCGTTGAGGAATTTGCCAGGCAGGAATATAGATCCTATATCATTATAGATTTTGCGAAAAAGGATAAGATTGTAGAAGAGTATTTCAATCAATACCTTAATAACCTGGATGACTTTTTCATGCTGCTTGGTACGTATTACGGTGTTAACCTGGTTGCAAGAAATTCCGTGCTGATTTTTGATGAAGTGCAGATGTTTCCCCAGGCCAGAGCTGCAATAAAGTATCTTGTTGCCGATGGCAGATACGATTATATAGAGACCGGTTCGCTGATATCAATTAGGGAAAATGTAAAGGATATCGTAATCCCTTCAGAGGAGAGAAGTATTACGATGTATCCGCTTGATTTTGAGGAATTTGCCTGGGCGTTTGGGGAAAAACAATTAATTAATTATATAAAGAGTTGTTTTGAAAAGAGAGAGCCGTTGGAAAGAGGGATGCATAATAAGGCAATGATGCTTTTTAAGCAGTACATGCTCGTAGGAGGTATGCCCAAACCCGTTATTCTTTACATTGAAAATGAGAAAAATTTTAGTTTAGTTGATTCTGAAAAGAGAGATATCTTGAAACTGTATCGCAATGATATCATGAAGATCAAAACTCAGTATCGAAGTAAAGTGCTGGCGATTTTCGATCAAATTCCCGGTTTGCTGTCACAACATGAGAAGCGTGTAGTGTTTAAAGATATACAAGAAGGTAGTTATGCGGATCAATACAGTGACACCTTTTTTTGGCTTTCCGATTCTATGATCTCAAATGAGTGCTTCTTGTGTAATGATCCGAATGTCGGACTTTCAATAAATGAAGAACGAACTTACGTTAAATGTTATTTGGGTGATACCGGACTCCTGCTCAGCCACGCTTTTGATGAAAATGAACTGTTAGAAGGTGAGGTGTATTCACAGATCCTTAATGACAGACTTTCAGTTAATGAGGGAATGCTGTACGAGAATGTTATAGCGCAGATGCTAGTGGCAAATGGACACAAACTGTATTTCTACACACATTACTCAACCCAAAAACATCGAAATGATATAGAAATTGATTTCATTATTTCAAATAACAGTAAGCTAAAATATAAAATGTACCCGATTGAAGTTAAATCAGGAAAAAAATATACTACGACTTCATTAAACAGGTTCATGGAAAAATACAAATCAAGAATTGGAGAGAGTTATATCATTCATCCGAAGAATCTGGATATGAAAAATAATATAGTGTGCATACCGGCGTATATGACATTTTGCTTGTAAACAGAGAACTGACAAACCTTTGTGTATACCTGGTTTCAAAACAATTTGATCGTGTAGCTCAAGTGGGAATTTGTAATTAAAATATGAAAAAAGTAGCGATTGAAGAGGCGGTGGGACTGACTCTGTGCCATGATCTTACAGAGATCAGAGACGGTTTTAAAGGAGTTGCATTCAGACGAAACCATGTTATTGAGCAGGGTGATCTGGAGCATCTGCGCAGGATTGGCAAGCTTCATGTTTTTGTATGGGATCCCTCCGGCGGTGAGCTCCACGAGGAGGACTGTGCCCGGCGCATGGCGCAGGCGCTCTGTACCGACGGTTTTCATTATGAAGGACCGGCTGAGGGTAAATGTGTTCTGGTTGCTGATCGGGACGGATTCCTGTGCATCGATCTTCAACTGCTCGGCCGGCTTAACCGGATCCCGGATGTGACGGTCTGTTCTCTTCCCAATCACTACCGGGTACGCAGAAATCAGCGTATTGCCTCCATGAGGATTGTTCCGCTGGTCACTGCGGCAGCAAATATTGAGAAATTCGAGCAGCTGTGCGCCAGGAGCAGTCTGTTTGAATTTCTTCCGTTTAAGAAACTCAGGGTCGGAATTGTGATTACCGGTTCTGAAATCTATCATCACCGGATCGAGGATCGTTTCGAACCGGTACTGCGCAGGAAACTTGCAGCTTTTCCTTCAGAAATAATCGGAGTATCGATCTGTGATGATTCTCTGCCGATGATCGAGGAGGCTGCCGCCGGTTTTATTGATGCCGGGGCGCAGCTGCTGATTTTTACCGGCGGCATGTCGGTGGATCCGGATGATCTTACTCCGGCTGCGATCAGAAATCTCGGTGCTGATATTGTATCCTACGGTGTTCCGTCCCAGCCCGGCAATATGTCGCTGCTTGCCTACTCGGGGAATATTGCCATGCTCGGAGTTCCGGGCGCGGCGGTTTCGAGGCCCGTGACAACCCTGGATGTTTTTCTGCCGCAGATTTTCACCGGTAGAAAATTTACTCCGGAGGATCTGGCGGGTCTTGCGGAGGGGGGACTGTGCCAGCTGTGTGCCAACTGTCATTTCCCTAACTGCACTTTCGGCCGGTACTGAACATGAGTATTTTGCCGGTCTTGAATGCATACCGGATGGTCCGTTTAGGTGACTTAAGTATAAAAGAGATAGAAGTGTACAAGTGATTATAGATAGTTTCGGCAGAAAAATTAATTATCTGAGGCTGTCTCTGACCGACAGGTGTAATCTGCACTGCAGGTACTGCAGCCCGGTAGATCCCTGTCCCCGGAAACTGTCGCTGCTGCCGGATGAACAGCTGGTGCTGGCGGCGCGTACGGCGGTGCGGCTCGGAATTGAAAAAATAAGACTTACCGGCGGAGAGCCGATGCTGCACCGTAATTTTTTCAAAATCAGCAGTGACATCAGAAATATTGAAAATCTTGAAACCCTTGCTCTGACAACCAACGGCTGTTATCTTAAAGGTAATATTGCCCGGCTTGAACAGACAGGCTTCGATCTGATCAATGTAAGTCTGGATTCTGCCGATCCGCGCAGATACCGTGACATGACCGGCGGCGAACTTAAGAATGTGATGGACGGACTTGAAATGCTGCTGGAGGCAGGATTCTGCACCGTAAAAATCAATGCGGTGCTGATCCGTGGTTTCAATGATGATCCGGCTTCGGTGGATGCTTTGCTGGAACTGGTAAGATTCTGTCCGGCCGATTTGCGTTTCATTGAACTGATGCCGATGCCGGGGGGAAGGTTTGGCACTGAGCATTATGTTTCTGCTGCAACCGTGCTCAATCAGCTTCGCGGAAGGTATCAGCTGGAACCGCAGCACAATGACGGAACCTCGGTTATGTTCCGCATTCCTGGGTTTGCCGGAAGGATCGGCTTTATTGCCCCGGTAAGCAGAAAATTCTGCAACAGCTGCAACCGGATCCGCATTACCGCAGACGGATTTGTTCTTCCCTGTCTTCACGGAAGGGCTGAATTCAGCATCAGGGATCTTGAACCGCAGGAAATGGAACGTGTGCTCAGCAGTGTCATTCTTGCCAAACCGGCCTCTCATTCCCTGCACCGGGGGGCGGGCGCCGGAAGGATAATGTGTGCCATAGGAGGCTAGAAATAGTAAACGATCCATAATAACCTTTAAGGTAATTATGACTTTTGCTTAGTCTAAGTGATTTCGCTGAAAAGTGAATGAACTACGTTATGAGAGAATGAATTTATGCAAATAAATTCAAATAGTTACCTTCGGATGTTCATCTAGTCTGAAGCTCCAA
>ODAI010714729.1_pt1 | contig 12393 bp, 6 predicted proteins | sample 1539321 | NCBI WGS metagenome assembly ODAI01 (sample SAMN02144231, study PRJEB22623) | gut metagenome | biome: sheep rumen | host: Ovis aries | place: New Zealand
CGACGAAGATCGCCCGCGAGCTCGGCCTCGGCGGCCATTTCAACATGGTCCTTCAGTCCGCGTTCTTCAACCTCATGCCGGTCATCCCGGTCAGCGATTCTGTCCGCTACATGAAAGCGGCAGCGGAGAAGACCTATTTTGCGAAGGGCGAGGATGTCGTAAACCGCAATCTGGCGGCGATCGACGCGGGCTGCAGCGCATTTGAGGAAATTGCAGTCCCTGCCGAGTGGAAAGATGCCATTGATGCCCCGAAACCGGAGCGCAATGTGCCGGCCGTCGTTACGGAGATCCTTGAGCCGATCAACGCCCAGAAGGGTGATGACCTTTCGGTCAGCCAGCTTGCAAAATATAAAGACGGCGTTATGGATATGGGTCTTACGGCCTATGAGAAGCGCGGCATTGCGGTACGCGTTCCGGTCTGGGATCCGGAAGCCTGCATCCAGTGCAACAGATGCTCCTATGTATGCCCGCATGCGGTCGTCCGTCCGTATCTGATGACGGAGGAAGAGAAGAACAACATGCCGGAAGGCATGAAGGCCGCGCCGGCGAAAGGCAAGGAGGCCGGCGGCATGTACTTTACGATGCAGATCAGCGAGCTTGACTGCACGGGCTGCGGAAGCTGCGCAAATGTCTGTCCGGCCAAGGGAAAAGCCCTGACGATGGTCCAGGCTTCCGAGGCGGAGGATACTTCCGCATCGTGGGAGTATGCGCTGAATCTGCCCGAAAAGAAAGACATCTTCGATCCGTATTCGGTCAAGGGAAGCCAGTTCCGCCGTCCGCTCGTCGAGTTTTCGGCAGCCTGCGCGGGCTGCGGTGAGACACCCTACGCGAAGCTTCTGACACAGCTTTACGGCGACCGTGTATATTGGGCAAATGCCACCGGCTGCTCTCAGGCATGGGGCTCCGCAATGCCGGGTATCCCGTACACAGTCAATCAGAAGGGACGCGGCCCGGCATGGTCTAATTCCCTCTTCGAGAACAATGCGGAGTTCTCCCTCGGTATGGTCCTGTCCGTCAACCAGCAGCGTCTGCATGAGAAGGACAGAGTGGAGGAGTACCGCAGCACATGCACGGACAAGGCTGCATGCGAGGCTATGGATGTATGGCTTGAGACATTTGACGATTTCGAGAAATCTCCGGAGGCGAGCGAGAAGCTGATTGCGGCTCTTGAGAATCTGAATGATGATTCCGCAAAGACAATCCTTCGCTACAAGGATCAGCTCATAAAGAAGACCTTCTGGATGTACGGCGGCGACGGCTGGGCCTACGATATCGGATTCGGCGGCCTCGATCATGTCATCGCCAGCGGCGAGAATGTCAACGTTCTGATCGTCGACACGGAGGTGTACTCCAACACTGGCGGCCAGTCCTCCAAGGCAACTCCGGTCGGTGCGGTCGCCCAGTTTGCGGCATCCGGCAAGAAACAGCCGAAGAAGGATCTCGGCAGCATGCTGATGACATACGGCAAGGTCTATGTGGCCCAGGTCGCTATGGGCGCGGATTACAATCAGCTCATTAAGGCTGTTCGCGAGGCTCAGGATTATGACGGACCGAGTGTCATCATCGCTTACGCTCCGTGCCAGGAGCATGGTCTCCGCTGCGGAACGGACAAGGTTCAGGATGAGATGAAGAAGGCGGTGGATGCCGGCTACTGGTTCCTGTATCGCTATAATCCGGATGCGACGCCGAAGTTCCATCTCGACTCGAAGGAGCCGACCATCGCTTACGAGGACTTCCTGAACGGAGAGGTGAGATATGCGTCGCTCTTACGTACGTTCCCGGAGAACGCGGAGACGCTCTTTAAGGAGGGCGCAAAGCTCGCTAAGGAACGGTACGAGAAGTACAGAAATATGTGAGTAACTGAGACTTTCTGTGTAACCAATGTGGGAGATTTAAGCAAATAACAGAAGAGGCTGCCGCATTAAGACAAAACACCACTACATATACCGGACGCTATTGGCAAACGTCGGTCATATGTAGTGGTGATACTGTCTGATGCGGCAGCCCTTTAAGATATATTATTCCAGATACATATCCCTGAGCCGGACAATGTCCTCGTGCGAGAGATCATACTCCGTCCTGAAGAAATCTTCATAGCTCGGATAGTGCTTTTTGATTGAATCGATTACGAACTGTCCGAATTTCCGGTTGACGCCTTCTTTGATAAACAGGAAGGCGTGTGCATTTCTGCTTATCCTGGCAAGAACTCTGTGTTTGGACATATGCTCCTTAATGAGCGCCTGCCTGTACCTGTTCGTCAGCATAAAATCGTCAAGGATCGTCTCTTCATCGACTCCCAGAAGGAGCAGGATGAGAATCGCGGCGATACCGGTGCGGTCCTTGCCCTGCGTGCAGTGGAACAGCATGGGCGTACGCCCCTCCAGCATGAGCCGGAACATCTTGTGATAAGCCTTGTTGTCAAATGCGACAAGGCCGTAGATGCGTTTTCCGAAGCTCTCGATCTTGTTCCAGCCCGGCTCCTTCAATGCTTTGAGTATCATTTCCCATGGGGAGTAATCGACCGAATTTCCGTCGTTGTCCGTCATGGCGTCGAGATGATAGTTGGTGGCTCCGTCAATCGGCGGGTCGGGATATGCGACCTGTTCGACAAGGCTGCGGAAATCCAGAACGCTCCTGATTCCCATCTTTTTTATCGCGTTGAGTTCGCGCTCGTCCATGAACGCAAGTCCGCCGGAGCGATATAACATACCTTTCTTGACGGTGCGTCCGTCTTTCGTCTTATAGCCGCCGAGCTCGCGGAAGTTGTTTTCGCGTCTGAAACCTGCCATCGCAAATCCTCTTACATAACACTTTTAATGGTTTTAGTCCTTTTACTCATGCAGATTATAACACAATTACTTTGTTTCTTCATACAATTTTTCTTTGTAGGCCTTCCTGTACTTCAAAGGGGAGAGCCCTTTTTCTCTGCGAAAGACCCTGCTGAAATACATAGGGTTCCCATATCCCACGATCTGTGATATCTCGCTGACCGTCCCATCCGTTGTCTCCAGCAGGATCTGTGCATTCCGCATGCGCACATCCAGTAAATATCTCATCGGTGAGACGCCCGCGATGCTGCGGAAACACTTGTTGAACCAGCTTGCGCTCATATTGCGGGAGGCAGCGTACTTCTCGATGTTGATATCCTCGTTATAGTGTTCTCTGAAATAATTCTTCGCGTAAGTGATCTCGTCCTGTGTAAAGCCAGCTATTTTCGGCTTACTCTCATTCATTCTCCTGTCCATCGTAATTAAGAGTTCCCGGAAAAGAAAGGTCAGCATTTCCTCATATCCCCGGGAGCATTCCAGCAGCTCATCCCGCATTTTCCTGTACAGATCCTCATACTCGTAAGAAATTCCGGTATGAAGGACGGAAGACTCAATCGGTATGTTGAAGTGTCTAAGAATATTTCTGACCTGAGTGCCCGTAAAGTGCACGAACCAGTACTGAGAGCTGTCCTTTCCCAGAAAATAATAACGCTGCTCCTGCCTGGGCTGGTAGAGGACCATGTTCCCGGCCGGTACAAGGACCTCCTCACCGTTCAGCATAAAATGCCCTTCCCCGGCGGATATATATATGAGCTGCCAGTCAACACGTCCCTTCGGCCGCCATGTCGGGAGTTTAGGCCAGGTATAAAGCTGATACGTGCCGGCGCTGAGGATACGAAGCGCCAGTTTTGTCTCTTTAAAGGGTACTCTCGAGTTAAAAAGATATCCTGAATTGACATACATAGTGAATTCCTCCTTCGGGTTGAACACACACGGTGTCGTCAATGTTCTTTCCACAGTTTACAAAAAAGGCGGAAGATTTGCCACAGCCTACGCGTTTTGTGCAGAAAACAAACTGTTTCGTCCATATGTTTTCAGAGATGCAGAATGTATGATTTTCATGATAATGCCTGAAAGCAGAAAGGGGGTATTGAACTTGATTGTACCAAGGCTGTATGAAGATCTGTCGGTTCTGCATCAAAACACCTTACCGGCCCACAGTTACTTCATCCCAACATCACACTCTGCGGACGAAGTGTGCGCTTTTCCGATGCGGGAAGACTCTGACCGGGTTCAGATGCTGAGCGGATGCGCATGGCAGTTCCGCTATTACCGGAGTATTCATGACCTCAAGGAGGAATTTTATCGACCGGGATACGTGACGGACGACCGATGGCGGAAGGAAACGGTTCCGTTCTGCTGGCAGATGAAAGGATATGATGAGAATCAATATACAAATATCCGCTACCCGTTCCCGTTCGATCCGCCTTACGTACCGCAGCACAATCCCTGCGGAACGTACCTGCATCATTTCAAATGGCACAAAAACCCGGAAGCCCCATGCACTTATCTGAATTTCGAAGGTGTGGATTCGTGCTTTTATGTATGGCTGAACGGAGAGTATGTCGGCTACAGCCAGGTCACGCACCACACATCGGAGTTCGATGTCACGGACCTGCTCACGGAAGGGGAAAACCTTCTGGCTGTCCTTGTTCTCAAGTGGTGCGACGGCTCCTATCTTGAAGATCAGGATAAGTTCCGGCTGTCCGGAATCATACGGGATGTCTATCTTCTCAGCCGCCCGGAGCGTCACATTGAGGATTATGTTATTACGACAACGCTTTCGGATGATATGAAATCTGCGGATCTGAGAATCCGATTTTCCTTCAGCGGGAAGCCGATTCCGGTAAGCGTAAGGCTGATCGGAGAATCCGACGGGACGCACATTGCGGAGGAGGTGAGCGGTGATATCGGTAGTACAACTGGCGGATCGCCCGATGACGCAGACAGAACGGACGGATCGTCCGATGACGCAGGCAGGAATGCGGGAGAGTGTACCGAAATCCATCTGCATGTCGAAAAGCCGCTTCTCTGGAATGCCGAGACGCCGAATCTGTATACGCTCATTATCCGAACGGAGCATGAGACGATCACGGAAAAGGTCGGTTTTCGGAGTGTATGTGTGAGGGACGGCGTCGTCCTTTTAAACGGAGCGCCGATCAAGTTCCGGGGCGTGAACCGGCATGAATCGGACCCTCTGACGGGATCGGTCGTGACGAGAGAGCAGGCCGCTAGGGACCTGCGGATCATTAAAGAACACAACTTCAATTCGGTGCGCGCAAGCCACTATCCGAACGTGCCCTGGTTTTATCAGCTCTGCGACGAGACAGGACTCTATGTGATCGATGAGGCGGATAACGAAAGCCACGGAACGGCACCGCTGTATTTTACCGAGGATGATTATTCCGAGCGCATGAGACTTGCCCATGTGAGAATTGCGGATAATCCGGATTTTGTTGAACCTACGCTGGACCGGGTCCTGTCCATGGTTTTTCGGAACCGAAACAGGCCGTCCATCCTCGTGTGGTCCATGGGGAATGAGTGCGGATACGGGTGCACGTTTGAGGAAGCCCTGCGCCGGACGAAAGAGGTCGATCCCACGAGACTTAACCACTATGAGAGCGCCTTTTATGTCAGCCCGGACAGAGAATACGACGTGTCGAACATCGATCTTTTCGGCAGAATGTACCCTGCCTTCACGGAAATTACGGACTATCTGAAAGAGGACCCCGAAAAGCCGCTCCTTCTCGTGGAGTACTGCCACTCGATGGGGAACAGCCCGGGCGATTTTCAGGAGTACCGGGAACTGATCGAGAAGTATCCCCGCCTCTGCGGGGGCTTTGTGTGGGAGTTCTGCGACCATGCGGTCTTTAAGGGAACGGCTGAGAACGGAAAGCCTGTGTACTGGTACGGCGGAGATCACGGGGAGCTTCAGCACGACGCAAACTTCTGCCTGGACGGCCTGGTCTATCCGGACAGGACGCCTCACACCGGACTCCTTGAGTACAAGAATGTGCATCGTCCGCTGCGGGCGTCCTACGATTCGGAGAAGAGAGTTCTGACAATAGGAAACCACTGGGATTTTGCAGATCCGTCCTCCTGCGTCGCGGCTCATTTCAGCCTGACGGCGGACGGGGAGGAGATTCAGAGCGGAGAGATTACTCTTCCGGAAATCGCTCCGCACACAGAGGCTTCCGTTCCGCTGAAACTTTTAATTCCGGACCGGGGCAAATGTTATCTCCAAATCACATACAGCCTGAAGGCAGCCATGGCAGGGATTCCGAAAGGGCATGTCCTGGGATTTGACGATCTGAAAATTGAGAACGGGGACGGGCGGAACCGGAGAGCTCTGCAGATGATTGGGCCGATGCCTTCCGGGGCGGCAAATAAGATGCCCCAGGTCACCGAAAACGGTACCGTGATTCAAGTTGCAGGCAGCAATTTTACGTACACGATGGATATGCTTTCCGGACTTTTCACATCTTTTGAGACGTGCGGGAAGGAATTGCTCAGAAAGCCTCTGGATTTCAACCTCTGGAGAGCCCCGACCGATAATGACGCGGCTCTGGCCGATCTCTGGAGATGGGAACGGCTCGACCATACGGTGACGCGGGCGTACGAGGTGACGCACGCGCTGCGGAACGATGCGGTATGTATCCGTGTACGGCAGTCGACGGCGGCTATGTCCGTACAGCCGATTCTTATGACCGAGACGGAATACAGGATCTATCCCGACGGGCTGATTCGGATGGACGTGACGGCTAAAAAGGATCGTGAGATCGAGACCCTTCCGAGAATCGGACTTCGGATGTTTCTCGACTCTTCGCTGAACATGGTCGAATACTTCGGAATCGGCTCCGGGGAGAGCTATATTGACAAGTGCCGCAGCGGAAAGCACGGCATCTTCACATCCTCCGTCGGGGATCTGCATGAGGACTACATAAGGCCGCAGGAGAACGGAAGCCATTTCGACTGCGATTATGTGCGGCTCGAGGGAGGAGGCGCATCCTTTACGGCTGCTTCCGCTGACGATCAGACCTTCTCTTTCAATGCTTCCTGCTACCCGCAGGAGGAACTCGGGAGGAAGCGCCACAATTATGAACTGAAAGAGTGCGGCGACACCGTTTTATGCATTGATCATAAGATGGCCGGAATCGGTTCAAAGAGCTGCGGTCCGGACCTTTCCCCTCAGTACCGCGTCAGTGCGGATACCTATCGTTTCTCTCTGTTCCTTCGTCCGTCTAATGCAGCCGAATGAAGCGACAGGTCACAGCTATAGTTTGAGAATTTACAAGTATTAGAGGAATCGTTATGAAAGAAAAGACCTATCTGAAATGGTATAACAAAGTTGGTTACGGCTCCGGGGACATCGCGGGTAATGTGGTCTATGCGCTGCTTTCGGCATTTGTCATGATTTTCCTCACCGATACCGTCGGTATGAACGCCGGTGTGGTCGGTACTCTGATCGCCGTCTCAAAACTCTTCGACGGCGTGAGCGATATCTTTTTCGGCTCTCTCATCGACAAGACGCACACGAAAATGGGAAAGGCCCGCCCGTGGATGTTTTACGGTTACTTCGGGTGCGCAGTCTGCCTCGTGGCGATCTTCTGTATTCCGGCAGACCTGAGCGCGACCGCGCAATACACCTGGTTCTTCATCGCCTACACACTTCTGAACGCCGGCTTCTACACCGCCAACAACATCGCGTACTCTGCCCTGACCGCACTGGTAACGAAGAACAATCATGAGCGTGTGCAGATGGGATCGATCCGATTTATGTTTGCGTTCGGAACCAGTATGCTGATCCAGACAATCACCGTCGGGCTGGTCGCCCGCTTCGGCGGCGGCGCGGCAGCCTGGAGGACCGTCGCGATCATTTACGCGATCGCAGGTATTATTTCCAATTCGCTTTCCGTGTTCTCCGTGAAGGAACTTCCGCCGGAGGAACTGGAGGATGAGGAAATTACCAAAACCCCCGGTGAGGAGGAGAAGTACAGTCTGATTGACGCATTCAAACTGCTGATTCGGAATAAGTATTACCTGATGATTTGCGCTTCCTATATTCTGATGCAGATTTATTCCGCCACATTGAACATGGGCATCTACTACATGACTTATGTTTTGAAAAATGCAAATCTCCTCGGCGTTTTCTCATGGGCCATCAACATTCCGATGATCATAGGCCTTCTGTTCACACCTACGCTGGTCGCCAGGTGGGGCGGCATGTACAGGCTGAACCTGACAGGCTACACGATCGGTACAATCGGAAGACTCGGCGTTGTCATCGCAGGCTACATGGGATCTGTTCCGCTGATGCTCGCATGCACAGCGGTCGCCGCAATCGGTATGAGCCCGCTTCAGGGTGATATGAACGCGCTGATTGCGACCTGCTCCGAATACACTTACCTTACGAGTGGCAAGCGTGTGGACGGAACCATGTATTCCTGCACCTCTCTCGGTACAAAACTGGGCGGGGGAATCGGAACGGCTCTTGCCGGCTGGCTGCTGGCTTTCAGCGGTTATGTCGGCGGAGCGGCCGAGCAGAGCGCATCATGCCTTAATATGCTTCACATCATGTATCTGTGGATGCCGATGTGCTTCAACCTTCTGATTACGCTGATTCTGACCAGGCTGAATGTTGAGAAGGCCAATGAGGATCTCCGCGCAAATCTGCACCATTAAGCAGCGGCTTCCATGAAACTCCCGTGAACTCTGATCTCTCCCGTTTTTATCTCAGCAGGTGACGCTGTCTTAAGTCCCGCGCTTTCGTCTCGCGAGCGAGACTTGAATAGATTGCGTTTTGACGAAAAACCACATATAATAGAAACTGACTTTTTTGATACTGATACAGCATCATAAATATGATAATCCATAAAGATGAGGAGAGAAGAATGAGCAAAATTATTTTGACCGGTGACAGACCAACGGGCAGATTACATATAGGACACTATGTCGGATCCCTGAGAAGAAGAGTGGAACTTCAGAACTCCGGTGAGTTTGATGAAATATATATCATGATCGCCGATGCGCAGGCTCTGACTGACAACGTGGATAACCCGGATAAGGTTCGCGAGAACATTATCGAGGTCGCCCTTGATTACCTCTCGGTCGGTCTGGACCCGGCCAAGTCAAACCTGTTCATTCAGTCTCAGGTCGTGGAGCTCACGGAGCTGACGTTCTACTACATGAACCTGGTCACGGTCGCGAGACTGCAGAGGAATCCGACGGTCAAGGCTGAGATTCAGATGAGAAAGTTTGAGAACAGCATCCCGGTCGGTTTCTTTACGTATCCGATCAGTCAGGCTTCCGATATCACAGCCTTCAGGGCTACGACCGTACCGGTCGGTGAGGACCAGGAGCCGATGATCGAGCAGACCAGAGAAATCGTAAGAAAGTTCAACTCCATCTACGGTGACGGCCATACGCTGGTCGAGCCTGAGATTCTTCTTCCGGATAACGATGCATGTCTGCGTCTCCCGGGTACGGACGGAAAAGCGAAAATGAGCAAGTCTCTCGGCAACTGCATCTACCTCTCCGACACGCAGCAGGAAGTGAAGAAGAAGATCATGAGCATGTACACCGATCCGGGGCACCTGAAGATCACGGACCCGGGCAAGATCGAGGGCAACACGGTCTTTATCTATCTCGATGCGTTCTGCAGGGATGAGCATTTCGAGAGATACCTTCCGGAATACGCTAACCTCGATGAATTGAAGGCTCATTATCAGCGCGGCGGTCTCGGCGACGTCAAGGTCAAGAAGTTCCTGAACAAGGTGCTCGAGGAGGAGCTTGCTCCAATCCGTGCCCGCAGAAGAGAGTATGAGAACAATATCGAATATGTATATGAAGTTCTGAAGAAGGGTACGGAGGCAGCACAGGCCAAGGCGGCACAGACACTTGCCGATGTAAAGAGAGCGATGCGTATCAACTACTTCGAGGATACGGAGATGATACGGAGGCAGCAGGCTTACTTTAACGAGCTGCATAATTCTCGGAACTGATTACTTATTTAAACTTCCCACTTACAGTATGCAGCCGGTCTCACCATACAGATGCTGCATCTTGAGTAACTATATAAGAGGATAGAAACGGACGGGCCTTTGGCAGATGAACTGCCGGCCCGTCCGTTTTTACAAAATATTAAAATTGTATAAAAAATTTTTTGAAAGTGTCTTGACTATTTGTACAGAAGTAATATAGTGAAAATGTACAATAATGTTTGTGCCGAACGCGGAAAAATAGTATAAATGCCATAAGATATAGCTTGATAAAATATATTTGCTGACCCGGGTCCGGTACATTAAGGAATCAGTATAATCCTAATGAAGGGGGCGATTTTATTATAAGCTTTATTATCTGTCTGATTCTACTTATCTGCAGCTATTTCACCTACGGCAAGATCGTCGATGGAGCCTTTGCTCCCGATGACCGCGAGACACCGGCTGTTGCCATCAACGATGGTGTCGACTATGTCGTCCTTCCTGCCTGGAAGCTGTTTCTCGTACAGCTCCTGAACATCGCAGGTCTCGGTCCTATCTTCGGAGCCATGCAGGGCGCTCTCTGGGGACCGATCGTGTTCCTGTGGATCACTTTCGGTACCATTTTTGCAGGTGCCGTCCACGATTATTTCGCCGGCATGCTTTCCGAGAGAAATAACGGCGCATCCATCTCCGAGGTAATCGGTATCTACTTAGGTCCGACCATGAAGACGATCATGCGTGTTTTCTCTGTTGTTCTTCTGGTCATGGTCGGTACTGTATTTGCAGTCGGACCGGCCGGCCTTCTGGTCAAGCTTCTCACCGAGAAAGGCGTCACGGGTCCGTTTGCACAGACTACCGTATGGCTTGCTATTATTCTGATTTATTACTTTATCGCTACATTTATCTCTATTGACGCCATCATCGGACGAATCTATCCGGTATTCGGCTTCTGCCTGATCGCCATGGCGGTCGGCGTCATTATCGGTATTCCGGCACACAGCTATCAGATTCCGGAAATCTGGGCCAACTTCAGAAGCATGCATCCGGCGGGAACTCCGATCTGGAGCTTCATGTTCATCACGGTTGCCTGCGGCGCCATTTCCGGTTTCCATGCCACACAGTCTCCGCTGATGGCCCGCTGCCTGAAGTCTGAGAGACAGGGTCATTTCGTATTCTACGGCGCAATGGTCGCCGAGGGCTGCATCGCTCTGATCTGGGCCGCGGCAGGATGCTCTCTGTATGAGGTCACCGACGGACTTAGCACCGGTCTGGCAGCTATTCTGGCAGACGGACAGTCCGCAGCTATCTACGATGTATGCGCGACAACAATGGGCTCCGTCGGCGTTATCCTTGCTATGCTCGGCGTTATTGCCTGCCCGATCACATCCGGCGATACGGCGTTCCGTTCCGCAAGGCTTACGCTGGCTGACTGGTTCAAGATCGATCAGGAATCCTATGTAAATCGTCTGAAGCTCTGCATCCCGGTTCTCGGCGCAGGTGCTTTCCTCGGTTTCGGCAACACACTCGGTTTCCTGAGCTACACGGTGATCTGGAGATACTTCAGCTGGACGAACCAGACACTGGCTATGATCGTTCTCTGGGCGGGTTCCATGTATCTGGCCAAGGAAGGCAGAAATTACAAGATCTGCATGATCCCGGCAACATTCATGAGTGCTGTTTCCGCTACTTACTTCGTCATGGCACCGGAGTGCCTCGGCATGATCCCGGCTCTGACTAACAATACGATGATTGCTTATCCGGCAGGAATCATTGTTGCGGTTGCATTCCTTGCAATCTTCCTGAAGAGCGCGAAGAAGTACAAAGCTGCATAACAGGACTTCGCTGTGCGGCAGTTTCTAAATATGGGAGGTTTTATATGTTCCTGTCACCGGTTCCGTTTGGAAAAACCATATTAGAGCCGAATATTTTGAAGGAAGATCGGAAATCCTGTATCAAAGCGGGACCCTGCGGCATGGGCCGCAGGGCCCTTTTTCTGAACAGCTTTTATATATCCCGCAGGTATTACGTGGTCTATTCCGAAATCCGGAGAGTCTTTAAGAGGATTGCGATGAGCAGCGGCGGCTTCACCGGAAAGGGAATGTTCACCACGATTCCGTATCTCGTTGTCGTCCTGAAGGACGGCAGAGAAAAACAGTGCAACTTTAAGTCGGAGCAGGATGTCGACAATATTTTAAGCTGGATGTCGAAGAACCATCCGGAAATCTCTCTTGTGACGGAGAAGGCGGAGAAGGCTGCCCCGGAAAGACAGGGGGAGCTGAAAGCGGATATCCCGAAGGAAGTGCAGCGGGAGATAGACCGCCTGCAGAGTGATATTGCCTATCTTGAGAAGAAACCGGAGGTTTATCAGGGACTCTCGGTCGCGGTGAGGAGAAAGCGCACGATCGATCAGATGCCGATGAGCAGCATTCTGACCGTTTCCGCCATCGCGGCAGTCGGCCTTATCGGACTTGTGCTCGTGGGCATCTGTGCGGCCATCTTTGTCGCGGCGACCCTGTTTGTGCGCAACTCGTGGTACGTGGGTGCCAACGGCGAGACGGTCGGCGTCTACCACGGCGTCCACGGGA
>ODAI010910571.1_pt1 | contig 12393 bp, 9 predicted proteins | sample 1539321 | NCBI WGS metagenome assembly ODAI01 (sample SAMN02144231, study PRJEB22623) | gut metagenome | biome: sheep rumen | host: Ovis aries | place: New Zealand
GGTTAAACCAAATCCGTTATGGATACATTGATTTAAAATGCCACCTAAATTAGCGTCTTTTTCGACGATTAAGATGTCATTAATGCCTTCTTGTTTAGCTTTGATGGCCGCGGCCATACCAGCGGAGCCACCACCGATGATTAATAAATCGACACTTTTCATTTTATTTAACCTCCTTTACTTTTTCTAAAAGGATGGGTGAATTTTCTTCATCATAGCTGACTTCTAATGGGGAAATGCCATAATGCTTTGCTAAAAGCAAAACAACACTAGGCGAACAGAATCCACCTTGGCATTTACCATATCCCGCTCTCACGCGGCGCTTAACACCTTTGACACTATGAGGAGGAACGCTTCTACTTAATACATCTTTGATTTCCCCTAATGGAATATGTTCGCAGTTACAGATAATTTTTCCATAATCTGGGTCGTCTTCCACCACTTTTTGTTTTTCTTCTAAAGACATATCAAACATGACTTTATATTTTTTAACACGTGGATTAAAGTTAGGATTTTCTTTTAATTCGATTAATGGTCTTACTAATTCTTCCACTACATATTCTCCAATAGCTGGAGCGCTTGCTAAGCCAGGTGATTCAATGCCGGCGGCATTAATAAAATGATTATCTTTTTTAGCATAGCCGAGAATAAAATCATGTGTGCTTGGTGTGGGTCTTACCCCAGAAAAGACGCGAATTACTTGATTAAATGGGATATTAGGGACCATTTGGGTGGCTTGTTTTCTAATATTGGCTAATGTAACGCCGTCAGTGGTATAATCATCAGGCTCATTAACTACTTCACTACTTGGTCCTACTAAATAATTGCCTGAGCTAGTCATAGTTACTAAAATTCCTTTACCTTTTTCACTGGGCAAAGGGAAAATTGTATGATTAACAAAGCCATAAGCAAAATGATCTAAAACAAAATATTCACCTTTACGGGGGATAATATGCCAATCAATTGGTTCAAACATGCTGGCGATTTTATCAGAAAAAGCACCCGCAGCATTGATGACAATTTTGGCTTCGTATTGATTCTTTTTAGTGACGACAAGGAATTTATCTTTGCTTTTAGAAATATTGACTACTTCTTCGTTTAAGAATAATTTAACTCCGTTATCGACAGCGTTTTCAACAGCGTGCACCACTAAATTAAAAGGATCGATAATTCCGGCGGTAGGAGCAAATAAAGCCCCTTTCACTTCGGGATTGATATTTGGTTCCATTTCTTTGACTTTTTCTGCATCTAATAATTCAACGGGAACACCATTTTGTTTACTTCTTTCCGCTAATTCTTTTAAAACGGGAATTTGTTCATCGTATAAGGCTACTGTTAAAGAGCCAATACGATAAAAATGGACATCTAATTCTTCCGCTACTTTATCATACATTTTATTGCCTAAAACATTGAATTTGGCTTTTAAAGTGCCTGGAACAGGGTCATAGCCGGAATGGATAATGGCCGAATTGGCATTACTTGTTAAATTACCAACGTCATTTTCCTTATCTAATAAGGCCACTGATAATTGATATTTAGCTAGATTTCTGGCAATCATGGCGCCGGTAACACCTGCACCAATAATCAAAACATCAAACATAAAAACCTCCCTATTTTTTATAATAATGTTCTAAATAATTTCAAAATAGAAACAGCGAAGCGCTGGAAGATATTGACTTTAAAGGTCTTGTCAATTTTCTTTGATTCCATCTGCATTTCTAAGAAATCTTCTTTAATTTCTTTAATACATGGGTCGTTATATATATCAATACCGCATTCAAAGTGATGAGTTAAACTACGATAATCAAAATTAATCGTGCCAACAAAGGCCATCACATCATCCGCTAAGCATTCTTTTTCATGATTAAATCCAGGGGTATATAAATAGATATTAACTCCGGCTTCTACTAAGATATGAAAATCGCATTTTGCCATCCAATAAACAGCGGGTTTATCAGGAATGCCAGGGACAAATAGATTGACTTCCACTCCTCTTTTTGCGGCGTTTTTAAGCGCTTCCATTAATCGATATGTGGGAATGAGATAAGGGGTAGATATCCATAATGTCCTTTTCGCGGTATTGATGATATTTAAATAATTTTGTTCACCGATGGCTTCATTACCATCAAAACTGCCAGGTCCATCACCAAAAGAGAAAACATAGCCACCACCATCAAATTTTTCATAATCATAATTAATGTAGTGTTCATAATTAGATACGTTATGGGTGCATAAATCAAAATTTTGTAAGAAGATAGCGATTAAATTTTCAATTCCACGTCCTTCGATTCTTACCATCGTATCTTTCCAATAGCCAAATCTAACAATATCGTTAGCGTATTCATCAGCGAGATTCATACCACCTGTAAAGCCATATTTATGGTCGATAACAGCGATTTTTCTATGGGTACGGTTATTATAAATGCCGGATAATAATGGTTTAAATTTATTAAATTTATAGCATTTGATGCCATATTTTTTTAATTGTTTAGGATAATTAGATGGTAATAAGCCAAAAGAGCCCATGTCATCATAAATTAATCTAATTTCTACACCTTCTTTAGCTTTTTGTTTTAATATAGCGTCTATTTGATTCCCCCACCTACCTTCACCAATGATAAAAAATTCCATAAAAATAAATTCTTTAGCTTCTTTTAGTGATTCGATAAAAGCAGGGAAGAATTGTTCGCCGTTTTTATAATAAGTGAGTCGGTTATTTGTGCTAGTAGTTAAACGGGTTGTTTTTCTTAAATATTTAAATATGCCGCGATATTCTAAAGGGACATTAGCCCTAAAGTCATCGATTTCTTCTTCTCTAAGGGTGAATAATTCTTCTTGGATTTTATTGGTGGGTTCAATGATACGGCGATCTTTTTTTCTTAAACCATGATTAGCAAAAATTAAATACATGATAACCGTGGTAATAGGAAAAACCGCCATAAAGGCAATCCAAGTGACTTTATATTCCGGATTTTCATATTTATTAATAATACGGAAAAAGACCAATACTTCTAATAGCCACATCACAAAACGAATAATAAAATAGGCTAGAGAAGTTAAAAATTCATATCCTGGTGGCAATAAGCTATCTAAAAATGAATCAAGAAAAAACCAACCACCAGCGAGGATAATTAATTCAAATAATAGAATTAAGATAATAAAAAATGTGGGGGAGAATAATTTGCGAATAAATTTTTTCATAATGCTAATAGTAATAAAATTACTTACATATGTATCATACACGAAAAAGGCTCTCAAATCGAGAGCCTTGTGATTATTTTTTTATTTGTGGAATTTTCTTGGGCCTTTGAATGATTTATCTGGGCGTTCATGATGTTCCATTTTTTGCGGTCTTTCCTCATAATTTTCTGGTTTTTCCGTAAATTCTTTATGGGAGACTTTGACTTTGCCTTTATCATCGATTTCGATAACTCTGACTTTGATTTTATCTCCGAGTTTGACCACATCGCCTGCTTTTTCAATATAACCCCAGCCTAATCTAGAGACATGGCATAAGCCTTCAACATTACCGAATAAATGGACAAAGACACCATAATCTTCAATACGTGTGACTTCACCTTCGAAATCTTCACCGACTTTGGCTTCTCTAACGATATCTAAAATCATCTCTTTCGCTTTATTGATGATTTCTCTGTCCATATGATAGATGGTCACTTGACCATTATCTTCGATATCGATTTTTACATTATCGCATTTAGCGATGATGTCATTAATAACTTTGCCACCGGTACCGATAACTTCTCTAATTTTATCGACATCGATTTTAAATGTATCCATTTTTGGTGCGTATTTGCCGACATCTGGACGAGGTTCAGCGATGGCTTTTTTCATCACTTCTCTAATTTGAGCACGAGCGACATGAGCTTGGGCTAAAGCTTCTTTTAAAACATCACGGGTAACACCCTTGATTTTGATATCCATTTGTAAAGCGGTAATACCTTTTTCAGTACCTGCGACTTTAAAGTCCATATCACCGAAGTGATCTTCTAAACCTTGAATATCAGTTAAGATGGTATAAGGATGTTTTCCATCTAATGGACCAGAACTAATTAAGCCCATAGCAATACCAGAAACCATAGCTTTAATTGGAACGCCTGCGGCCATCAAAGACATACAAGAAGCACAGATACTAGCTTGAGAGCTAGAACCATTACTTTCGACAACTTCTGCGACTGTTCTAATGGTATAGGGGAATTCTTCTTCGCTAGGAATAACATAAGATAACGCTCTTTCACCTAAAGCACCATGGCCGATTTCTCTTCTACCTGGGCTACCCATTCTACCGACTTCACCAACAGAATAAGGTGGGAAATTATAATGATGCATCCAATGTCTAGTTTCTTCAGGAGTTAAATTATCGATGATTTGTTCATCGCTTTTTGCCCCTAATGTAGTGACGGAAATAACTTGTGTTTGACCACGTGTAAACATCGCACTACCATGGACTCTTGGTAATAAATCAACTTGGGCATCTAATGGACGAATTTCATCTACTTTACGGCCATCGGGTCTAATTTTTTCGTCAGTAATTAATCTTCTTACTTCTTTAGCGACAAGGCCCTCTAAAGTTTCATTGACCATATGCATGACTTTTTGATGAGTTTTTTCATCTTCGTATTTACGGGAATCATAATCATCAATGATTTCATTTTCAATGGCGTCAATAGCGTCTTGTCTTTCTAATTTATCAAAGATAGAGATAGCTTTTTTTAATCTTTCTTCCGCTCTATCGGTGACATCTTTTACGATAGCGGGATCAGGTTGATATAATTCGATTTCTCTTTTTGGAACGCCGATTTCTTTAATGATTTCTTCTTGCCATAAGCATAATTTTTTCACCGCTTCATGACCAAACATTAAAGCATCTAACATGGTATCTTCATCTAATTGGTCAGCACCAGCTTCCACCATGTTGATAGCGTCTTTTGTACCAGCAACAGTTAAATTTAAATCGCTAGCTTCTTTTTCAGCGACAGTTGGATTAATAATAAATTTTCCATTAACACGGCCGACTTGCACACCGGCAATTGGACCATCAAAAGGAATATCAGAAATGCCTAATGCTAAGGAACTGCCTAACATTGCAGTCATTTCAGGGGTGCAATCTTGATCAACAGACATCACTGTGTTAACGATTTGCACTTCGTTTCTAAAACCATCAGAGAACATTGGTCTAATAGGACGATCAATTAATCTGGCGGTTAATGTGGCGTGTTCACCAGCGCGGCCTTCTCTTCTTAAGAAGGAGCCAGGAATTTTACCAACAGCATATTGCTTTTCTTCATATCCGACAGTTAATGGGAAGAAATCTCCTTCTTTGGGTTCATCGGAGCAACATGCGGTAGAAAGAACAACTGTGTCGTTTAATCTCACTAATACGGCACCATCAGCTTGTTTAGCGATTTCGCCGGATTCAACGACAAACTTCTTTCCTTCGAATTCTAATTCGAATACTCTTTTCATTTTTTTACCTCTTTTTAAATTTTCAACGGGTTAATTATATTTAAATATAAAACTGATATCAACAGTTTTATAAAAATAAAACCGCATTTCTGCGGTTATTTCTGTCAATTCTTGATTATTTACGTAATCCGAGATCAACGATGAGCTTGAGATAGGCTTCTCTATCGGTTCTGATGAGGTAGTCTAATAAACTACGTCTTTGACCGACTAAGATCATCAAGCTACGCTTACTGTGAGCATCTTTGTGATTTGCTTTTAAGTGAGCGGTTAAAGCTTTAATTTGTTCAGTAAGTAAGGCGACTTGAACTTGGACAGAGCCAGTATCTTTTTCATTTTTGCCATACTTTTTGACAATTTCCGCTTTCATTTCTTTGGTTAATGCCATGAAATGTTCCTCCTTTTTTGTTCTTAACTTTCACCCGGTGAACCGTCGAGGATTCGGTAGACTGCGCGAAAGTCGCTGGGAATATAATATATTCTTTTACAATTATTTCAAAGTATTTTTTGCTTTTTCTTTATCTTTTTGTAATTGCTTAGATAATTCTTCTAACGAGGCGAACTTTTTCTCGCTTCGCATATAATCGATAAATTCCACGAATATATCCTTACCATATATATTTCCATCAAAATCAATGATGTGAACTTCAATTATTGGTTTATATAAAGGAACCACTGTGGGGTGAGTACCAACATTAATAATGGCTTTATATCTTTTACCATACACTTCTGCATATCCCATATAGACACCGAAATCAGGAAAAACATAAGGGTAATCGAGTTTTAAATTCGCTGTTGGGAAATTAATGGTGTGGCCGTTATGATGACCATCGACGACTAATCCATTAATGCGATATGGTCTACCTAATAGTTCATTAGCTTTTTTAATCTTATGACTTTGGATTAATTTTTTAATATCGCGAGAGGATATTTTCATCCCATCAATTTTTATGAATGGGGATACATCAACGGAGAAAAATAAGGATAGATAATTGATATCGCCTTCTCCTCTTGCTCCAAATGTATAATCTTCACCACAGAAGATTTTGACTGGATTGATGACTTTTAATACTTCATTGATGAATTGATCTTTAGTTAATTTGGCTGTTTCTTGATTAAAATGCATCAAAAATAAATAATCAACATTCATCTCCGATAAAAATTCCGCTTTATCGGCGATAGAAGTTAAGCAGAGATTTTCATTAATTCTTCCTAAAACATAAGCGGGGGGATTATCAAAAGTAAAGACCGCAACTTTATAACCTTCTTTTCGCGCTTTCTTGATGATGGATTGATGGCCTAAATGGATACCATCAAAAAAGCCTAAACAAAGGGTGATTTTGTCTTCTATTGATGGGATATTTGGATAATTAAATTCAATTATTTCCATCTACCATAACCCCCTTTCACAGTGATAGATATTACCCTCAACTTTTCTATAAATAGCAAGAGCAATATGATTATACACTAAGAGGATTTTTTCTTCCTCATTAATCAAAATAATAGGGGCGCCATGTTGGGCTTTTTGATATATTTTGTCATCGATATCTAATTTTGGTAAATCAATAAAATCAGTGACAGGTAATACTTTATTTTCGTTGACTTCATCTAATTTTATAGCCTTATCTAAAGTGATATTTTCTTCTTTTCCAATAGCGATTCTATTTAAAGAAATTAAATGTCCCACGGTATTTAATTCTTTAGCAATATCTTCCCCTAAAGTACGGATATATGTACCAGAAGAGACTAAGCATTGAAAAGTAATAATATCAGAGGAAAAATCTAATAATTTTATATATTGAATATCGATTTTACGTGTGGGTCTATCTACTTCTATACCTTGTTGAGCGTATTTATATAATTTCACACCATTAACATGGACTGCGCTATACATAGGTACTTTTTGTTCGCTTTCACCTAAAAAAGTATGCAAAACCTCATTTATTTTATCTTCTGTTAATATTGGTACATCTTTTTTTAAGATGACTTCGCTAGAAAGATCGCCAGATACCGTTTGAGTTCCTAGCTTTAATTTAGCGACATATGTCTTATAAGAAAAATCAGCATAAGGCAAAGTTTTAGTAGCTTTATTAATAGCGACGATTAATAATCCAGTGGCAAAAGGATCAAGAGTGCCACTATGACCGACTTTAGAAGTATTAAAAATATGTTTGATGCGATTACAAACATCGTGGCTAGTCCAATCTTTATCTTTATTAATTAATAATATTCCATCCATCATTTTTATGATAATATAATTATCACGATGAAATCAATTAGAATGGTATTAGCGTGTATCCGTAAAGCGGATAGCACTTATAATTTAATCGAACATGGCGATAAAATTGTCATTGGTTTATCCGGTGGAAAAGATAGTATCGTTTTAACCTATTGTTTGAGTCTTTATCAAAAATTTTCTCACACTGATTTTACCATTCAACCTGTCACTTTAGACCTTGGATTTCCTAATTTTAATCCCCAACCACTTGTGGCTTTTTGTAGAAGTCTTGGTCTAGATTTAATGGTGGTCGATTCTAAAGAAGTTTATAAAATTTTACAAATACAACAAGAAGCGCAAAATTTAAAACATTTACCTTGTTCTATTTGTTCCCGTATGAAAAAAGCATCGATTAATAAGGTAGCAAATGAGATTGGTTTTAACAAAGTGGCCTTTGCTCATCACGCGGATGATGCTTTAGAAACTTTGTTAATGAATGAAATTCATGGTTGTCGAGTGGCTACTTTTTCACCAAAAATGCATCTAGAAAAAGCGGATATTACTTTTATTAGACCACTTATTTTATGTCATGAAAGTGAAATTAAAAAATTAGTAAAAGAAGAAAATTTACCTGTTTTTGATTCTCATTGCCCGGCGGATAAGACCACTACTAGAGAAGATATTAAAAATTTGATGAATGAAATATATGAAAAATATCCCCAAGCTAAAGAGAATTTTTTAACGATGTTATCAAATTATGAACAAATTGATTTATGGGGAGAAGATATATCTTATCAAATTAACGCTGATGGATTATATCTAAAACCAGTTATTACCCCTTATCAAATGGCAGAAATGACGAATATTAGATATCAATGTTTTGTGGAAGAATATGGCATTTCTTTTGATGAAGAAATCGATTTAAAAACGGAAAAAGAAGCGAAAAATTATTTAATTTATCTAAAAGATAATATTGTTGGTTGTATTAGATATCGTCCTTATGAAGGTGGTTATAAAATTGAAAGAGTCGCTATTAAAAAAGAATATCGCCATAAAGGTATCGCTTTAGCGGCAATTAAATATTTAAGCGACATGATTGGATCTAAATTTAATCCATGCACTATCTGCATCCATTCTATGTCTAATGTTTTAGATTTATATCTTAAGTGTGGATATCAAATAACTGGAGAAGAATTCCTTGAAGCAGGGATAAAGCATTACCCCTTAGAAAAGAAATATTAAAGATAAATGTCCTTATGGGCATTTTTCTTTTTTATTTATAAACTAACTCCTTTATAATATACGTGTATGCACCCGTATATATTATTAGGATTATTCGCTTTAATAGCTCCTGCCTGTGCGGTGGGTTTTCATTTTCTGAATAAAACAAAATTCCAAAAACTTAATTATTGGATTAAACAAGTTATTTATGGATTAGTTTTCGGCGTTATCGCTGTTTTATGTACGGAATTTGGTGTGAAAAATCAAGACGCCGTCATGAATGTTAGAGATTCCGCACCTATTATTGCTGGTTTACTTTTTGGCTGGCCGGCGGGATTAATTTCGGGATTTATCGGTGGATTTGAAAGATTTTTATCCGCTTATTGGAGGGGCACTTTTTATACCCAATTAGCCTGCAGCATTTCTACTTTCTTATCTGGCGCTATCGCTAGCCTTTTACATTTTGCTTTTTATCGTAAGAAAAAGACAACATGGTATCAAGGATTCCTTATCGGTGCGGTATTAGAAGCTAATCATATCTTAATGATTTTCATTACTAATATGGGTGATGCTACGACTGCATTTAGCTATGTTAGTATCATCGGTAACCCCATGATTATTGCGGTTTCTATATCCGTAGGATTGGCTTCCGGATTATTACAAATATTAAATCATCAAAAAGTAGAAAAAATCGCTAAAAGAAATAACTGGAAAATTTCTCTTATTTTACAATTTTCTTTATTTGCTACGGTTGCTGTTGCTTATCTCGCGATGGCGGCTTTTACTAACCGCATCCAAACCACTATTGCTAATAATAACGCCCATAATGTTTTGATAAATGATGTTAATGATGTCACTAATGATGTTCTAGATCGTTCTGATGAAAATTTATTGAATATTACTAGAAACATCACTAATCATATCAACACTTCTCATCAAGCTTTAGAAACTATTGATAATGATTATTTAGAGGCTTTAATTGATACATCTAACCCTGATGGACCACTTTTTGATGTTCAAGAAATTAATATTATCGATAATAATGGCATTTTAGTTTATTCTTCTAATCCTATTTGGGTTAATCCACCTTATTATCCTTTTGATATGCGTGCTCATGGTGAACAGCCAAAGCAATTCGTAGACGCTATTATTGATAATGGATTAGATGAATTTGTCCAAGAATATCGTAAAACAGGTGGACAAGATGAACTACCGATGAAATATGCGGCAAAGAAATTAAATTTTGATAATTTTGCTTTTGTCCAAGTTGGCTATGATAGCGAGCATTTTTATGAAGATTTAGAAGACATTATCTCTAAAACAGTGAAAAATACCCACGTTGGTGAAACCGGTTTTGTTATCGTTAGTGATGTAAACGGCAATGTTGTTGGATCCACGGATATCTCTGATTGGGCTAAAGAAATAACAGACTTCCAATATGAAGGAAATATCACTAATTTAGAAAATGGAAAATTATACAAAGGAACCGTAAAAGTTGATGGACAAACAAAACGTGTTCGCTTCTTATTCAAAGAAAAAGAGGGCTATTACATCACCGCTTTTATGTTTGAAGATGAAATCAATTTTAATCGCGATATGTCTATTTATATCGCTACTTATGAACAATTTATCATTTTTGGACTTATCTATTTTATTGTTTATGGTATCTTTAACCATTTCGTTTTCCATGATTTAGAAAATGTTAATAATGGTTTAAAGAAAATAAGTGAAGGTAATTTAAATGTTGAATTAAATAGTCACTATTCCAAAGAATTTGGTGAATTAAATAATTCTATTAATGAAACTGTGAGAACTTTAAAAGCCATTAATGAAAAAGAAATGGAAAACGCGAAAGCCATTCAAATGGGAGCGTTGCCCGCGAAAGAAGCATATTTTGATACCCACCACTTTGACATTTATGCCGAGATGAAAACCGCTAAACAAGTAGGTGGAGATTTCTATGATTATTTCCCGATTGGGACAAATAAATTTGCTATTTTAATCGCTGATGTTTCTGGTAAAGGTATCCCTGCTGCTTTATTTATGATGCGCACTAAATCTTTAATTAAATCATTATTAGAAACAGGTATGTCTGTTGATGAAGCCGTTAATCACACAAATAAACAATTATGCCAAAATAATGACACCAAGATGTTTGTGACATGTTGGATTGGCATTATTGATTATGATACAGGTGTTGTTGAATATGTTAATGCGGGTCATAATCCTCCTTTAATTAAACAAAATGGAAGATTTAATTATTTAAATAGCAAAGCTAATTTAGTGATGGGTGGTTTAGCCAAAGCCCCCTATCAAAAACATATTTTGCAATTAAATTCAGGCGATGTCATTTTCTTATATACAGACGGCATCACCGAAGCTAAAACATTTGATAGTACGATGTATGGAGAAGATAGATTATTAGAAAATATTAATAATATTGATACTTTAGATCCGCAAAAATTAATCAATGGGGTTTTAGATGATACATTAAAATTTGTTAATGGTTTTGAACAGAGCGATGATATGACTTTATTAGCCTTTTCTTATTATGGCTACGGGAAAAGATATAAATATGAATATAAAGGAGTTATTTCTAGCTTTAGTAAAGCTAAAGAAGATTTGATTAACGATTTAACAAAAGAAAATATCGATAAAGATATGATTAATCAAATCATTATTTGTTATGATGAGATCTTCTCTAATTGCGCTAAATATGCCTATAGCGAAAAAGAAGGAAATATCAAAGTATTATTAGATATTAGCCCAATGCAAATTGCTTTAACTATCTCTGATAATGGAGAACCATTTAATCCATTAGAAAAAGAAGACGCTGATGTTTCTTTAAAATTAAATGAAAGAAAAGTTGGTGGATTAGGAATCTATATGGTGAAAAATTTCATGGATCAATATCACTATTATTATCAAGACAAACAAAATGTTTTAATCATGCAAAAATATCGCCCCATCAAAAAAGGAGAGGAAAAATAGAATGGAATTATTATTTAATCTAGAAAAAGGTAAATTAACTATAACTCTACCCAAAAACATCGATACCACGAATGCCCAAGATGCTGAAGACGCTATTAATCGCATCATAAATGAACATAATGATTTCTCTTCTCTTGTCCTAGATGCTAAAGATTTAGAATATATCTCTAGTGTGGGATTAAGAATTGTCTTACGTTTATCACAAACTTATGAAGATTTTCATGTATTAGAAGTTAAAAGCGCAGTATATGAAGTCTTTGAAATGACTGGTTTTACCGATATTATCGATATTCAAAAAGGCTTAAGAAGAGTGTCGATCGATGGCTGCCCTGTTATTGGTGAAGGCTTTTATGGAAGAGTGTATCGCATTTCTCCTGATACAATTGTAAAAGTCTACTTTAGAGGCGGCGATATCAGCGATGTGCAAAGAGAAAGAAAATGAGCGAAAACCGCATTTGTCTTAGGCATACCCACCGCTATTA
>ODAI012297664.1_pt1 | contig 12393 bp, 20 predicted proteins | sample 1539321 | NCBI WGS metagenome assembly ODAI01 (sample SAMN02144231, study PRJEB22623) | gut metagenome | biome: sheep rumen | host: Ovis aries | place: New Zealand
CCTAAGTATCGCTCACCTGAATATAAGTATTGGCCTAAATCTGAAGAAAAGAAAGAAGCTATGGAAGCAAGATTCACAATAGACGAATACGATGCTAAATATGAAGTAACCCACTACGGCCAGGATGGCAGAACAGTTGAGGAAAGGGATTCTAACGATTTATATAAAGTATAGAAGAAAATGAAAAAGTTTATGGTATTACTCTTGTGTAGCCTTTTAATAGGTTGCACGAATGTGAGGGAAGAGCAGTTACCGGTTGAACCAACAATACTAGAAGATAAAGTCGAAGAAGTACAAGAAACCTTCTATGTAGATTTTCAAACAGAAGGCGAAAGAATATCAACCGCAGTATTAGCAAAGTCAGTAAAGTATAATTGTCCGGTAGAAGTTATACTCTCCCTAATCTCATCGGAATCAGGAAAAGCAAGTACAGCAGAATTAAACAAGGATACAATCTTATCTGTTAATCCTAGAGCTCGATCTTGCAAGGATTGTGTTGGCTTAATTCAATGTAGCCAATCTGCCTTAACTGATTATAACAACGCACATGGTACTTCCTACATTATGGAAGATTTATTGGATATTGAAATAAATCTTGAAGTAGGCGTTTGGCACTATATGAGGTATTACGAACAATACCCCGATTGGATATCCCTTTACATTATCTATAATGTAGGAATAGGAAACTTCGAAAAAGTTAATCCTTATGTCTTTTATGGATATGATGGTAAAGAGTATCAGTGGTATAGGAATAGATTCTTCTTATTAAGAGGAATGTATTGGCCTACCGAATCATATGCCTACTCTTTGAGGGATCCGGAGCCATATCTACCTAAGGAACGTTTTGAAAAATGCTTAGATATTTATACCCAACTTCTTACCGGCTAATTAAGTAGGGAGTAAGAAAATGGACTATAAATTCTATAGGAAACTTATGGTGGAGAATGGGGTTGAGTTATGGCAATGCCCACCGCAGGGAAAGTATTTGGTTATAAATAGGTTGGCGTTCGATTACCCCTTCTATTGTAAGTTCTTCGATCAACGGAACGAAGCAATTGAATTCTTCCGAAAGGTAGTAAAAAAGTAATAGATAAGGAACCTGAAAAGGTTCCTTTTATTTTTCCTTTTTCGGAAATAGGCTTCCCCGGTTATGCTATATTATAACATTCAGGAGGCTTATATGGAAATGAATCAGGAAATGAAATCAAAGTACGGCGAGGAAAACGTACAGCGCTTTGAGGACTATTCCAAAAACTATCTTCAGGATATGAAGACTCCTGAAACTCTTGATGATCTTAAAGTAGGAACAATTCTTACTCAGAGTTGGCTCAACTCTTGCGACTACTTTATCGTAGTTCATAAAACAAAGAAAACAGTAAGCATTTTACATATGCCTGACATTCAGGTAGAATTTGATCACGACGGCGGAGGAACGGGAACACGTTATCATATGCCGGACTTCAAAACATATAATAAGCTTCGTGCAGAATCAGAAGAAGCAAAACAAATCTTTGGTAAAGACCCGCTTTCAATGAAAGCCGCTGAATATGAAAAACTTTCAAAGGATGATAAGAAGCGTTGGATTTACGATCGCTACAATTATTCAGAATATTTGAATCCAACAAAGAAGGTTGTAAAGTTCCTTGATAAAGGTGGATTTTATATTCCAGGATTTTATACGGGTTCTTGGTGTGGTCCGATGAGAATTTGGAACGGATCAGTTTGTTCAGATTATTACGGAGACTAAAATGCCAAAATTGAATTTACCAAAAGCCCCTGAGCATCAAATACATTGGGGTATAATCACGGATGAGTGTAAAGAGGATTTTAAGAATTGGATCGAGCAATTAGTTGTGCTCGCTTCAATACATCCAAATGCACAATCACAAATAGTAGATACACTTTATGAGGAGTTAACTTCTCTTGGATATTCTGAGGGATATGATTCAGCTCAAGCAGATAACGAAGGGGAGGGTTGGTAATGAATTGGGACCCAGACAAGATTAAAGAATGCAATCAGTATTTAGCAAAAATGAATTTGAAAAAGGCAATTAAGGAAGCCATAGATTCCGGATTGTATTATGAGGACTTGATGCAAATAATTGCGGATAGTATAAACGAAGCCGCAGAAGAAAAGAATGCCACAGTTGAGGAGGCTTAATATGAAGAAATTGGTTTTAGTAATTGCTACTGTAATTTTATTTTCAGGTTGTGCTATTCGATTGTCGGAAGGTCAGTCCGAATTAGGATATTTCAAAACAATTCAGCGTGGAATGACCACTCATAACTTTATTGTAATCTATAATCAGAATGAAAAGATTCTTGAAAACCAGGAAAAGATTCTTGCCAATCAGGAAAAGATTATTAAGCTTCTTGAGGAGGGAAAGTAATTATGGGAGTAGAAACATCAAAAGAAGAAGAGCTTGCTAACTCAGGCGGATTGTTTAGACATTATCAGGTAATCAAAAGTGAAACCTGTACAAGAAATTTTACTTTTTATTATAAAAGAAAAGAAGGTAAAGATGTATCTCTAAACTATGGGGACCTTCTAGAAATCTTTAGAGTTCAGGGTAAGGATTCTTTCCTTGATGCTCCGGTTACAACAAGCGCTCGTTTAGAGGCGGGGCCAATTCAGATTGTTCTTTTCTTTGAAAGATATGATACAGAAGGAAATCTTATCGAACATAAGGTTTCAATTGCAGGGGATGATAAGTTTAAGGAGTAATAATGTATAGACCTAGAAATAAATATTTTGACGTCTTTTGTAATATTCCAAACCTTATTCGTAAAATAAATAATAAGACATCTTTTGATGCTTATGAATTTATGGCTATGCGTTATGCTTGTTGCGAACAGATTGCATTTCTTAAAAGGAATATAGAGAATTATAAACCGGGCTATCGTTGGCCTTGGGCAATTCGATTAGAGAAAAAGCAAATCAAGGAATTGCAATCCTGTATCAATAAGATGGATGAATTTTATAGGCTTAGAGGACGCCTGCAATTAGGACAAAAATGAGACTTGGAACTAAAAGAATCATACTTACAATATTTTTAACTTTATGGGTTGTAGGACTTACAGCTCTATTTTTTATAGGAGTTTAATATGTTAGAGAGAGGAATCTTTCAAAGACTTACTCAAAAGGAAATGGATGACCGAGCAGAAATAGGAGCGGTTATTCAGGATGATATCGAAAATATAAATCAAGCTCGCTGCGATTTGAAGCAGTTGAAAACCCTCGCAAGTAATTTCTATACAGAGATAAGATATTGTAAACGTAACGTTAATATAAACCCTGCTATAGTAAAGGGCGGATATGAAATGTGGAAAGCTCCGGACTATATGACAGGTGAAAAAGATCTTCCTTTGTCTATAAAAGCTTATGCTTATCTTCTATATTATCGTGAGCGTACTAAGCATATAGAAAAAGAAATTCGTAAACAACGTATGAAGTTAAGAGAGTTAAATCATAAACTTTCCATCCATATGAAGAACCTTACTGTTTTTGATGATCGCTTAAACGATATGCTCCGTCCGGATTGGCAACCTTGTATAATTACATTAAAGAATGGCGATCAGGTTAAGGGTGAAAAAGATTGTAACCCTATAACAGAATCAAGGGGAGAAGCTTATCAGTTCTTCCGTTATTACGATGACCATCTAAATTGGATGCATACTTATACGCTCCAGGATATTGAAAGCTTTATTGTAGGAGAAGCAAAATGAATTTACCTATCATATATACCGAACTCTTTGAAAGAACAAAAGAACAGGTAGAAGAGTTCTCAAAGGATAGTGACAAGATCGCTCGAGCCATTTGGAAAAGAGTAAACCCTTTCAAAAAGCTTTTCTTATACGGTGGAAGCTTCAAAAAGTTTAAGGAAGCATTTAACGCACCATTCAAAAGATTAGGTTTGATTTAATTCCTTTTTTGGAATTCGAAGCCCAGGGAATGCCTATATTATATCATTAACAGGAGTCAAATATGAATTTTTCAGAAATTGTAAAAGCATTCGACGAAGTAGCAGGTATCAGTTCAACCAACGAAAGAATTGATTGGCTTAAAAAGCACGACGACGAAGACTTCAAGGAAATACTTAAATGGTATTTGGATACAAGCCGCATAACAGGTATTGCAGAAAAGAAGTACGATAAAGTTCCTGCACTTCATCCGGAGCTCGAAACACAGGATTGTAAAACATTCTCTGATGTAATTCGTTATTTCGACTTCCACAAATCAGGCCGCGATGAGGATGTTGCTTATATTAAGCACGTCGGCGAACAGCTCTGTGCAACACCGGAAGAGGAAAAAGTATTCCGCGCATTGGTTTGTAAAAACTTTCCAATGGGTCTTAAGGAAGGTTTAGTAAATAAAGCCTTTCCAGGTTTGGTTCCGGTTTACGAAGTAATGTTGGCAGACCGTTACTACGACCTTAATGAATCACAAAAAGCAAAAATCTTCAAACCTGGACGTAAGTTTGTACTTCAGGAAAAGTTGGACGGATTCCGTCTTACAGTTAGAAAGGAAAACGGTGCAGTAAGATGTATCAGCCGCCAAGGTAAATTGATCGAAGGATTGGTTGACATCGAAGAGGATGCAAGAAAGATTCCTCTTAACTCTTTCGAATTGGATGGAGAAGTTCTTCTTATCGATCGTGCAAACATTCCTTCAAAACTTCAGTATAAAGCAACTTCAAAAATCGTTTCAACAAAGGATAAAGAAAAACACGGCGTAATGCTTAACGCTTTCGATATCGTTCCACTTTATGAATGGGATGGCCAGTTGGATACAGATCCTTACTCACAGCGTTATGCAGACCTTGCAGAAGCTACAAAGGATTGCCAATTCATTAAAGCAGTTCCAAATCTTTATGAAGGCGATGATGTATCTGTAATCGATACAATGATCGTTGAAGCAAAAGCTAAGGAATGGGAAGGTTTGATGGTTCGTTTCTGCGATTCAAAGTATGCTTGGAAACGTTCAAAGGATTTGTTGAAGGTTAAGCCTTTCAAAGAAATGGATGTTTACATTACAGGCCACGAAGAAGGAACAAATTCAAACGCAGGTAAGCTCGGAGCATTCCTTTGTGAAATTGATCACCCACAGTTCGGTAATCTTAAATTCAAAGTTGGTGGGGGATTCTCAGATGATGAAAGATTTAACTTCTGGGAAGACAAAGACGAATTGATTGGAAGAATTATTTCAATTCAGTATTTCGAAGTTACACAGAATACAACTACAGGTCAGTACAGTGTAAGATTCCCTGAGTTCCTTGAACTTAAGGAAGAAGGATCAAAGGTTAATAATTAGGAGGATAAAAGATATGATGACTAAAAAGCACATTGTAAAGGAACTTAGAGGAGCCGCTGAAGAAGTAAGTGACGACTATCAGTTCAAAGAGGATTGCATAGACGAAGCAATCGAATTTATGTTTGACACATATGTAGAGGATTACGACCAGGCTCTAGATGACGCTGATATAATGGAATCCGATGTAATGGATTCTATCTCAGAAGAGGAATGGACTGCAATCGTAGAGAAAGCTAAAGAGGATTTACGTAGTAAAGGATACTTCGAAAATGAAGCTGTTGAATTCCTGATGCAGGGCGGTCTCGACAATAACTATGATGAGATTCACGAAGGTGGTACATTTTCTTCTATAGGTGAAATCATTCTCGAAGAAATAGAGGATGACTACGATGAAGATGATGACTACGACGAAGATGAAGAAGACTAAAAGCTAATTATAGAAAGGAGTTAAATATGCCAGCCGCACAGAGAATAAGTTTTGAGGTTACAGACGAAGAAGGGGTTATCGCTTACAACCCACACTGTATAAATAAAAAGGAAGGAATTGCTGTAAACTTTCCTGTAAAGATGGTTGTTTGGGCAAACGATGAAGACATTGAATTCGATACCTGGGATTCCGTAGAACAGGGACTTCGCAGACAGTTCGAAACTGCTATGGAAGCTCCGGACGAAGATGGTAAAGTTTATTACATTGATGCCGATGAAGTCTTCTATTCCGATTACGAACCTGAATACAGAGATGGAGAAGGTTTCTCAAATGTAGAAGAATATATCGAATGGTACAAGGAACAAATTAAAGATTCCGAAGTAGATCGTGATTCTTCTTACGGTGGCGCAATTGTAAACCTCACAAAAGAAGGTGCACTGGATGAAGTTGAACTTGGATCTTTGGAGTTTTTTGAAGTAGATTCAGAAGACTACGAAGATGAAGACGATGATGGATATGTAGACTTCGATGATGTGGCAGATGTTTATAATGACTTCGTAGATAATGTATGCGAAGAGGCAGGCTATCCTGAAGAGTTGGATGAAGATTCTATATACGATGACTTCTGTAATCTGTTGGATGAATGGAATGAGGGTGCAGGTCGAGATGAGTACAAAGATGTAAGAGATTATTTGGATGCGCACCTCGACGTAGATGATTACCTTCCTGAAGAGGAAGAAGATGAGGAAGATGAAGATGAAGATGAAGAAGATGACGAGTAGTCATATTTAATAGCCTCCCAAGGGTGACTTCGGTCACCCTTTTCTTTTGGGTAAAAATACAAACCTCGAGCTATAATAAATTATGGTAATAGCAGTAGATTATGATGGAACAATAACAGAGAAAAATACTTATCCTGAAGTTGGAAAGCTTAAACCTTTTGTTATAGAAGCTCTAAATTGGTTGAGGGAGGATGGTCATAAACTTATTTTATGGACTTGTAGAAAAGGAAAAGAACTTCAGGAAGCTGTAGATTTTCTAAAAGAAAACGGATTTGAATTTGATGCCGTAAATGAACAAATATATGAATACAATACCCTATCTCAAAAGGTTTGTGCGGATATATATATTGATGATGCGGCATTCCCTTTTGTTGCAAGAGATCTTCATTTTTGGGAAAACTTAATTGCGTAAGAAAGAAGTATATACAATAGCAAATGGTAAGTGGGAAACTTACCTTAAGATTAAAAAGAGGAGAATGGAACCTCCTTTAGTAAAAGGACAAATGTTCTTAGATGTCCATACTCGTACCCTATACGCAGGTATAGGAAATGCTATAATAAAGTTTGAAGGAATACCTGAATCTATAATCGGAAAGAAAGGTCAGGTTAGTCCTTATAATGTGGAGGCATATGAATTACGACAAACTCAATGAAGTACAAGAATATGTAACTCAAGAAATAACTAAGGCTTATGATTTTACCTTAGCTAATACTTATACTATAGATGATGATTTCCTTCAAAGCTGTCTTAAGGAATTAAGAGATTCTATGGCAGAATTCGGAATCCAACCAAACCTTACAGAACAAGCCGAAGAACAATTCCTTACTAGTGAATATATTTTATATGGGGAAGAATATATTGCATCCAATACTTTCTTTATAGAATTTATGTTACTAGAATCTTTAGGTAAATGGAATGGTTGGAAAGATTATTATAAATGTAAAAACGAAGATTTCATTCGTGGTCAAACACAAAGAATGTTCGATCAAGTCCTTTCTGACGCCCTTGCACAAGTCTCATACTAATTAAAGTATGAGAGTATTTGAAACCAAATTACATCAATTCAAAATTTCAGGTATCACAAGAAATGCAAAAGAAAAGGTAGGTAATGATAAACCTACCCCTAAACTCATTTCTGCCATTTATAAAAAGAGTGCAAAGACATTAGAACTATTATTCGAAGTTCAATCCTTTTCAGGTAAAAATAAACACTCTACAATGACTGGTCAGATGAGAGAGTTGCCTAGTGGTTATGCAGTTGTTTTAAGATTTGAAAATCTTGAAAACCCTGATTTGAATTCCGTTGATGGTGTAACTGATATATTTGCAACTAAAGATGTTAAAGTCCATTGTGACTGTCCTGCTTTCTATTGGCAGGGAATGTATGAAAGTGACGACTTAGAAAACAATACAAAATATAAATTCGCTTCAACTAGAGGCCATGGTGAGTGGGATTTAAGACACGCAGAAGCAGGTGGTACTCCAGGAGAAGCTTTCTGTAAACACCTTTCAGTAGTTCAGGATTGGATATTAGATGATTGGAATGAATTCTGGACTCAATTCCAACAAAAGAGAAGGATCGAGGAGCGCTTCGTTTCACCATATGAGTGATCGGGGACTTGGGGAGTAACCCATCTATATTTTAATTATAGGAGACAATATTGATGGAAAATAAGAAGATAGAGGATATATGTAAAGAGGTATTAAACAGTAACCTCAAAGACGAAACTAAGATCGAATTGATCGGGCTTCTCAAAGCACCAGAACAACCACAAACAACACAACCTCTTATTTGGCCTATAAGAGAAATTCAGCCTTCAAGGGGTTGGTGGGAAGATCAACCACAATGGTATAGAGATGTAACCTGTAAATCCGCTGGTTGTTCAGAAGGTGTAAATACTAGGGAGGTTCAGGTTTAATGATCCTCTACGATAAAATAATTGTTGACGTATTTAATGTTTACCACAGAGTAAATGCTTTTAACGATGGGGAATCTAAAATCGATATTCCTGAATTGTATAAACTAACAATTCAAAAATTCTTAGATAGCACTTTAGGAGATGTATATCTTTTATTCGATCCACTTCGCTCAAATCTTAAAATATCAAAACGCGCTTCTGTATTAGAAGACTATAAGAAAAACAGAAAATCAAAAGATTACAAAGATAAACTAAATCACCTTAACACTCTTTATAAGGATTTAGTTTTATATCCAAAACCACGCCTTCATATTTATCATAACCTCGATTATGAAGCAGACGATTATGTAGAAAAACTTTCTGCAGAAGGTAAATGCCTTTTAATTACTTCGGATGAAGATTGGTCTAGGTATTTACAGGAAGATCGAGTAGATATGATGCCTAAGGGATTGAAGATTACTAGCTCTAATCTTTATACAGCAAAGGATTTTAAGAAGGATAAGAAACACGCCTTCCTCCCAAATATTTCTTCTGTAACTTTCTGGAAAGCTTTATATGGGGATAAGTCGGATAACATTAGAAATGTTATAGGTGACAACACAATTATCATTCTAAGAGACGCAGAAGACGAAATTAAAAAACAGTTGGTTTATATGGGAGAAAACCCTGAGCCACTTACCTATTATAAATCATTATTCTTTTCAGGAAAAGGCATTTTTGAAACATTCCATAAACTATTAAACTTATCTTGCACACCGCAGAGTTATCAAAAGTTTTTAAGAATGGTAGATGCTAACTTCAATGTTATTGAAAGTTTATTGCCTTTAGATTCGGATATTGACATTAGTCAATTTGAAGCTAAACTTGATTTGAATTTACAACAACCTAAAGTAAGGAGCTTGAGCAAATCTAAATGACCCCATGTTTAATAGGTTTTGGAGATATACATATCAGGAAGGATAAATGGTATGTACAAGGCTTTGAAGAATTCATAAACTACATAGAAAAGACATTACCAGACGATAGAAGAGATTTCACTGAAATATGTTTACCAGGAGACATTGTAGAAGGTATCGCTTTGTTACCTTCTACTTCCGCCATGGTTACTAACTTCTTCTCAGTGCTTTTTAGAAAAGCTAAAACAGTTTACGTCGTTTTAGGTAATCACGACTTCGGTTTAGTTTACTATAAAATTAAAAGTTTAAGACCATTTCTTGAAAGTTTAGGAGTAGTTGTAATTAAAGATATTTGTGATTACACTACCAACTTAGGTTTTAGGCTTTTATGTATTCCACATATCCCTTCTCAAAGTATGGGAGAGGCAAATGAGGAAGTTAAAAAGTTTGAAGGAATTGAATTTGATTGTGTTGTAAGTCATAGAGAATTGCACCCAATGATTGGCTCGACAGAATTCCTTGACCTATCAAGAATAAATTCGCATTGTTATTTCTGCGGGCATATCCATAAGCATAATAACGATCCTAAATATTTAGGTTCTATCTTACCTAACAAATCTGACGAAGTAAAATCTAATGACCCTTCCGTAATGAGGATTTATATAAAGGATAGTAAGACTTATAAGGATTTTGATTTGCCGGTATTTATTGACATCCAGAATGTTAAAGTAAGTTCGGTAACAGAATTACAATCCTTTAAGGTTGCTCCAAAGACTTTCTATAATTTCTTCATAAGTGGAAATACCCTTACTGTTAAAGATGTAAAGGCTTATTGTGAATTATATAACATTCCACTTTATGATTGTGATTATGAGGAAACAAATGACACCGGAATAATTATTAAAGAAAACGGTGAAGCCGATTTGGAGAAACTACCTGATCTTAAAGAACTTCTCGATATGTATAAATCGGAATTGATTGAAGAAGGCTTTACTGAAGAAAGACTCCAGAAAGCCTACAACCTCATCCTTGCAATTTAATTATCCGAATTCCTTCTCAGCATCTTGAGCTAACATTCCAGAAACACCAATACTCTTAAGGCTTGGGGTCAATCCCATAGCCGCTTGAGTAGATACTGTACATTCTTCTGAATCAAATTCCATAATAGGATTTATCTTCATACCTACACCCATCAATGTAGATTCCCCACTAGGACCCGCAACTCCCTTAATCCTATCCGCTAACTCTTGCATTGCTACATCCGAAACCAATATAGGATCTCTTTCAAGTAAAGCTGTTGGGATGTTGTAAGAATCATAAGGAACTTCAACTCTCCAATAATCTTTCTTATTTGCTATAGTACAAGCCAAACAGTTTACAGTTGAACCATCCAAAGAAGGAAGATTAGAAACTACTGCATCAATGTTTGCAGAAGCAACTACACCAAAGGTAATACCTGCTTTAATTGGTTCGGTAATACCATATTCGTTTCCTGCATTATCAAATACAGAATCGTACCAAAGATTTTCTGCGTTACCTTCCTCGTAAGCTTTCAAACTCTCAATTACTTTCTTCTGTGAGAGAACGTACTGATATTCATCTATGAATGTATGGTCTTCTCTTTCGGCCTGGGTGTCTGTTAAACCTACTCCCATTCCTTCAGGATTCCATTTTATGTAAACTTTGTAAGTAAGTTTATTGATATACTCAATTAAAGTATCGTTGTAGTAATCAATAATCTTATTCTTAGCTACAGTTAATTCAGGTTGAGAATCTCCTTCCCTAATAGGAATGTTTCCATTTTCATCTATAATACCTTTAGATGCTACAGTCATTCCTTCTACGTACTCACCTGTGTTGCCACCTGCGAAATTCCACTCCTCTAATGAAACAGGTTCTTCCCTTATTAAGTCCATAGCCTCTTTACTAATAACATCCAATACCTGAGTAAATTCTTTATTCAAGTTTTGAATCTTAAGTGTATTAGACCTATAGGTTTCTACATAAGTTTTTATAGATTCGTTAATAGCGGCACTCGTAATATAGTAATAACCATCCTTTGGTTTATAAGCATATTTATGAGCAACTTCTACTAGTGTAAATTCTTTTCCTTTGTATAATCCATCTTCGTAGTATTCACTATCTACAGGGTTGTCTGTATTAAGGTAATTAACTTTTATGTAAAGTGCCTTAGTGTAAGTAGGAGTTGAATTTGAAGGATCCTGTTTTACCAAATCCTGCGCCAATTCCCTCTTCTGAATGAAATCAACTTTAAGATTTGAACTTGAGAAGATTGCATCATCGCTTGTAAGACTTAAGTTACTCTTCATAGCTGATTTGTCTTCTGCCATTCTAAATGTCAATACCCTTTCCATTGATCTCAAAATCCAATAAGAACCGGCCTTCTTATCCAATCTCTTATTTACATAGAATTTTCTTGCCTGATATAAAACATTTAAGTAAGCCCAAACTGCGGTTGTAGGGTTACTTACTAAGTCATATCTCAACTCACCAAAGCTTTGTTGATATTCGGCGTAGCTCATATTCCTTCTAGAATCAGGAAGCCAACCCATATTGATTAAGTATTCTCTAACACCAGCTGCGTTATCCAAATAAAGTTTAACATTAGAAATAAACTTAGAGAAGTCTTCCAAATTCTCCCAAGTACAACCTCTGCTTCTTAAAGTTTGAGCGGCGTTGATTAAATAACCAAAGTCTGAAATTCTCCTATCCAACAACTCTACGATTGTATTCTTTCCAGGGATTGGATTCGAGAATAACTGTTCCAAAATACAAAGTGCATCGTAATAATTTATATCCTCTGTATAAGAACCTGTATAGTAAGAAGATGACCTTACATTATGAGCGGCCTTCTTATTTATGGTTATAATAGTAGGATCCGTTACATCCTTATAGGTGTTATAAATTAAAGCATCATTTGTATTCTTTGCAAAGTATTGCCTCATTTGTTCAAGCCATTTAACTTGAGTTCTTGCAACTTCTATAAACGAATCAAATACATCAATTACATTAAAGTAAGCATATCTCTTAACTACC
>ODAI010632949.1_pt1 | contig 12392 bp, 10 predicted proteins | sample 1539321 | NCBI WGS metagenome assembly ODAI01 (sample SAMN02144231, study PRJEB22623) | gut metagenome | biome: sheep rumen | host: Ovis aries | place: New Zealand
CCGGCTATGGCACGGGACGTGCGATCATCGAGTATATCCGCACAGACCAGCTCTACATTCCGGGCACAAAAATCCCGGTCTCCATGGTCCTGGGCATTGTGATGGCACTCGTTTCACTGACTGTGATCATCATCGGAAGGCACCTGGCAGGAAAAAAGAAAGAACTGATCGAAGGCGGGCAGACAGAAACGGACGGATCAGGATCTGTATCAGAGGATTAAATCCGGATCGACCTGTATAAAACAAAAGGATAATAAAAACAGAAATGCAAGCGGGCAGGAAAAGTCTGAAAGACGGCTTTTCCTGCCCGTTTTCTTTTTGGCAATTAGCCGCCTTTTTATGAGTTCCGGAGCCTTTTCCTGCGCAGTTCGGAGCCGCCTTTTTATGAGTTCCGGAGCCTTTTCCTGCGCAGTTCGGAGCTGCCTTTTTATGTGTTCCGGAGCCTCTTCCTGCGCAGTCCGGAGCCGCCTTTTATGTGTTTCGGAGCCTCTTTTTTTTTGCAGGCCCGGAACCGCTTGCGAGTCCTTACAGAGCTGTTTCTTGGCGCCTCTGCAGCCCGTATCCGGGACCGTTTGAAAGGCTGTATCAAGCCTTTTACACACTCCTGGAATCACCACTTTCCAGTTGCTCGAACCCATGTTCAGCTTGATGAAAAAAATAACTCGAACATAACTCGAACATCCGGAAAAAGCCCTCAAAGGTATTGAAAAGTACCTGTCAAGTTGCTATTATTGACATAAAAGTGGGTAATTGTGGAGGAAAGTGGTAGATGTTCATGGGATCTTATGATCATTCTCTCGATGCAAAGGGAAGAGTGATCATTCCTTCCAAGTTCAGAGAGGCGCTGGGAGAGAAGTTCGTGATCACGAACAGTCTGGACCCCTGTCTCTGCGTCTATGATATGCCTGCCTGGGAGCGCTTTGTCCAAAAGCTTTCAGGGCTTCCTTATAATACCCGTAAACAGCGTGAACTTGTCCGTTTCTTTATGTCCAATGCCACGGAAGTTGAGCCGGACAGACAGGGAAGGATCCTGATCCCGGCCAAAAACCGGGCACACGCGCATATTGAAAAAAATGTCATCATGATGGGTGTCGGAGCCAGGATCGAGATCTGGGATCCCGAGACCTATGAGAAGGACGCGATCAGTGATGATATGAATGAGATTGCCGAGGAACTTCTCGGCAACGGATTTGAAATCTGACATATTCTCTCCCGGGGGACTTCTCCATAGGCAGCCGCATATCGGTGCGGCAGAGCTGCAGAGGGACAGGCACGGACGTGCCGGGTAAACAGAATCCGGCTCTGTGCCGAATGCCCTGCAGCGAGCTGTTGAAGCCGCACCGGAGTGCGGCATGAGGTGCTCAATTGGAATTTAAACATACATCGGTGCTGCTGGATGAGGTGATTGACGGCCTCTGTATCAGACCGGACGGAATCTATATTGACGGAACGCTTGGAGGCGGCGGGCACTCTTTTGAGATCGCTTCAAGGCTCACCCGGGGCGGACGCCTGATCGGGATCGACCAGGATGAAGATGCGCTGGCGGCAGCGGGAGAGAGGCTTGCTCCTTTTGCGGACAGAGTCATCTATGTTCACGACAACTATGAAAACATGGAAAATGCCGTGCGGAGCTTTTTTGAAGACGGCATCTCGACCGGCAGAATCAATGGGATACTGCTGGATCTTGGTGTCTCTTCCTATCAGCTTGATAATCCGGAACGCGGATTCTCCTATCGGGCTGACGCGCCTTTGGACATGCGGATGGACCGCGGCGCCTCCTTGAGTGCAAAAGATATATTGAATGATTACAGCGCGGGCGAACTGACAAGGATCCTGCGGGATTACGGTGAAGAGAAGATGGCCGCCAGGATCGCCGCCAATATAGTGAGTGCCCGCGAAAAAGGACCTCTTGAGACGACAGGTCAGCTGGTGGAGATCATTGAGAGGTCCATTCCGATGAAGATGCGGGAGAAAGGCGGCAATCCCTGTAAGCGGACTTTTCAGGCGATCCGCATCGCCTGCAACCGCGAGCTGGAAGTGCTGGAGGATTCACTGGATACGATGATCGACCTGCTTGCCCCCGGCGGACGGCTCTGCATCATCACTTTCCACTCCCTGGAAGACCGCATTGTCAAAAACGCCTTCCGCAGGAATGAGAATCCCTGCACCTGTCCCCCTGAATTTCCCGTCTGTGTGTGCGGGAAAACTTCAAAGGGCCGGGTGATCACACGAAAACCGATCCTTCCCGGACGGGAGGAACTGGCGGAAAACCGCAGGTCCGCAAGCGCAAAGCTTCGGATTTTTGAGAAAAAGTAATTCGGGAGTTAACCATGGTCAGGACATTAAATGCAGACCGCAGTGCTGCAATTAAGAAAAGAAATACCGGCGCTTCCGGGACCGGCCGGACCCGAAGAGGGAACGTGCGGATGGCGGATACTGTTCTAAACTCCGGTAATGCGGAGATGGGCAGCAGGGGGCGTACCCGTACGGGACGCCGGGCGCAGACGACCGCAGGACACACCGGGAGACCTGCACAGGCGCTCCGCAGCAGCCATGCTGTAAAGCCGGCCGCAAAAGGGGTAAACGGCGTCAGAGTGGACGAAGCAAGCCTGGACGCGAGCCCTTCCGTACCCATCAGAAGGACATCCGCAATGAGCCTGCACAAAGTCGGCTTCATGATCATTCTGATCGTAGTCATGACTGTACTGCTGATCAACTACATCAAGCTCCAGGCGGATGTGACAAGTTCATCCCAGGAAATTGCGGCGATGGAGCAGCAGCTGACACAGCTTAAAGCGGAGAACGATGCTGCCTACAACGAGATCAACGACAGTATCAGCCTGGAGGAGGTCCGCAGAAGAGCTATACAGGAACTGGGAATGAAATATGCAGACAGAGATCAGGTTGTTATTTATTCTGGAACGGAAAAGGACACCGTACATCAGGTTTCTTCTCTGAGCGACAAATGATGCAGCCGCCATAACTACAGCAGAAATGTGTACGATCATTACCAGTGTTCCGTAAGAAACGGACTGGTCTTCTTACCAACATTGTGTACCGGCATTGTGTCAGCCTTGTTGGTATTGCACAGTAACCGGTTGATCCCGGTTTGCGAGTATATTTTTTACAGTACACAAAACAAAAAGGGCAATGCACAGGATGATGCACTGCCCGGTACAGAAAGGAAGCACTCATTTTGAGCAGAGAAGACAGAGAGCGCAGAGGGCGCGCGGGAATCTTCGGCAGACAGAAGGCCCGGCGCGGCACCAGGCGTTTTACCATCAGTATGCAGAAGAGACTGGTGGTTTTATTTCTGATGGTAATGACAGCGTTCGTTCTGCTGGCATTCCGGCTTATTCTGATCCAGCGCGACAACGGCCGTTCCTATACGATGCAGGTACTTTCGCAGCAGGCTTATGAGAATAAGAGCCTGCCCTACAAGAGGGGAAAGATCACAGATATCAAGGGAACCGTACTTGCTGACAGCCAGCTTGTTTACAACGTGATCGTTGATGCCAGCCAGATGCTGGAAAAAGAAGAATACCTTGAACCTTCTCTCAACGCCCTTACGCGTCTTGGAATCGATAAGGAAGAGATCAGGACGTATATCATGGCCCATCCCGGGTCACAGTACTATATAGCCCGCAAGAACCTTCCCTATCAGGACAAACAAAACTTTGACAAGCAGAATGCTGAAGGCATCGAAGCGGAGAAAGCCGAACGGCAGGCGCTGAAGGAGAAGGCGGAAAAAGAGGGAAAGGACGCGGATGCCATTGAGTATCCTCCCCTTGAATACAGCAACATTAAGGGAATCTGGTTTGAGGACAGCTATATTCGCACCTATCCCGGCGGTCCCCTCGCTGCGGATGTGATCGGTTTTACGGTCGGCGACAATATCGGCACATACGGTCTGGAAGAATACTACAATGATACACTCAACGGCATCCCGGGACGTACATACGGTTATGTGGACCAATCCCTCAATCAGGAGCAGACCACGATCGAGCCGACAGACGGAAATAACCTGGTGCTGACACTGGATGCAAATATTCAGAGCATCTGTGAAAAATATCTGAAGGAATTCAACGAGGAACTCAAGGACAACAAGCATAAGGGGAACGGCACCAATAATGCCGCCTGCATCATCATGGATGTCAATACGGGTGGAATTCTGGCAATGGCCAGTGAACCCGGCTTTGACCTCAATGATCCCTATAATATTGCCGCGGTGGCAGGTATGCCCAAGCTGGATGAGACGGACACCCCTACAACCAGCTACCTGACGGCAGAAGAGGCGCAGGCCATGCCTGATGCGGAGCGGTCCAGATACCTGAATGCACTTTGGAACAATTATTGCATCAGCTCGCATTTCGAGCCCGGATCGACAGCGAAGCCCTTTACAACGGCGGCTGGACTGGAGACGGGCAAATTAAAGACAACGGATACGTTTCTGTGTGAGGGCGTGCTCGACGTAGACGGCACTCCGATCAGATGCGTCCACCTTGCAGGTGACGGTGTTCTGGATATCGGCGGCGCCATAGAGCGCTCCTGCAACGTATGCCTGATGCAGGAGGCCTTCAAGATCGGACCCGAACTTTACTGCAAGTATCAGAATATTTTCAATTTCGGCCTCAGGACAAATATTGACCTGGCGCGCGAGGCGCGCACAGATGACTATATCTATGCGCTCGAGGACATGACAAAAGTCGATCTTGCCAGTAACTCCTTCGGCCAGAACTTTGAAGTGACAATGATCCAGATGGCGGCGGGATTCTGCTCCCTGATCAACGGCGGATACTACTACCAGCCCCACATTGTAGACAGGATCACCAGCGCAGGCGGATCCACCGTCCAGACAAATACGCCCAGGGTCCTGAAGAAGACTGTTTCCGAGGAGACCAGTAAACTGATCCGGGAATACTGCGTACAGGCTGTCGAAGGCAGCCACGCGACCGGTGAACTTGCTCTGCCGGCCGGCTACCGGATCGGAGGAAAGACGGGTACTGCCGAGACGCTGCCTCGTGATAATGGACAGTATGTTGTCTCCTTCCTGGGATTTGCACCGGCAGAGGACCCGCAGATCTGCATCTACCTTGTCCTTGACCGTATCAATAATAAGAAGCAGGACGAAGCAGGAAGAGCCTGTATCGTGTCCAGAAAGATTCTGACCGAGCTCCTCCCCTACATGAATATTTATATGACGGAGCCGCTCACAGATCAGGAAAAGCTTGAACTTGAGGAACTTGGCCTGTATGATACCAATGACCCTGATTCCAAAGAAGAGACGGAAGAGGGAACGCAGTAAAGTACCGGCCGGCCAAAAGACGAGGGACGGCCTGTTGAAAACGAATTTGGAAAGGAACTGAGAAAAATGCATCTGGATGTAGACCTGACAGCGGCGGTGATTACGTTTCTGACAGCATTTCTGGTGAGCGCCGTCTCTGGAAGATTTCTGATTCCGTTTCTGAGGCAGCTCAAGGCGGGCCAGACAGAAAGGGGAGACGGTCCCAAGAGCCATTTAAAAAAGACCGGCACCCCTAATATGGGAGGATTGATGATCCTTCTGGGCCTGACCATCGGATGCCTTCTGCCATTCAGAGGACATGGGCAGGCGGTTCCCGTTCTGATCCTCACACTCGGATTCGGAATGATCGGGTTTGCCGACGACTATATCAAAGTGGTGAAAAAGAGATCGGACGGACTTCTTGCCTGGCAGAAGTTTCTGCTGCAGATCCTGGTGGCGCTGTTGTTTGCTTTTTATGTACAGAAGATCCACTACATGCCTCTGAGCATGAGGATCCCTTTTATGTCCGGGCACGTGCTGGATTTCGGGATCTTCAATATTCCCATCATGATCTTTATCGCGGTTGCGACAGTCAACGGCACCAACTTTACCGATGGCGTGGACGGCCTCTGCAGCTGCGTCACCGTTGCGGTGACACTCTTTTTTGTCATAGCCGCGGCAGCAGCCGCTTCCGGCGTTATACTGGCAGGTTCTGCCATGATCGGAGCCCTTCTCGGCTTTCTCCTCTATAACGCCTATCCGGCCAAAGTGTTCATGGGGGATACCGGCTCGCTGGCAATCGGCGGATTTGTCACGGGTATGGCCTATATGCTCCGCCTTCCGCTGTTTATCCCTATTGTCGGGTTTATTTATTTTATCGAGGTCGTATCGGTCATCATTCAGGTGACGTGGTTCCGCAGGACCGGCGGCAAACGTTTTTTCCGTATGGCACCGATCCACCACCATTTTGAACTGGGAGGCTGGTCTGAGGTCCGCGTCGTTGCGGTATTTACGATCATAACTGCCGTTCTTGGCGCCTTTGCCATTCTGCTGCTGTGATCCGTGATCCGTGGCAGATATGCAGCCAGAAGAGACATGCGGCCGAGCAGGCATGCGGCGGAAGCGGCAATCGCCCGGGCATGCAGCCGGGCAGACAACCGTCCGGGAAAGTGCAGAGTCGAACAGAATGCGTGAAAACAGCGCAGACAGGAACATTTACACGAAGGGAAAAAAATGAATTACACAGGAAAGAAAGTTCTTGTAATCGGAACAGGTCTCAGCGGGATCGGAGCCGCGCAGCTTCTCAGCAGAGAAGGCGCTTTTGTAACACTGCTGGATCAGAATGAAAAGGCACAGAAAGAGGAGATCTGCGGCAGATTCGCCGGCACATTGACGCCGGAGGAGATGTCGCGCATTTGTATCGTTATCGGTGATCTACCCGGGGAAAGCAATACGGACAATGAAAGTCCTTTTGGATATGAGCATTTTGACCAGATCGTTCCCAGCCCTGCTGTGCCGCTGGATTCCCCCCTCCTTCAGAAATTTGAAGAGGAGGGTACGCCGATCATCTCCGAGATTGAACTTGGGTCCCTGTTTGAAAAAGGAAAGATCATAGCGATCACAGGAACAAACGGCAAGACCACGACAACCACGCTGGTGGGAGAGATCATGAAAGCGGCCGCCGAAAAAGGCCTTTGCAGCCGCGCATTTGTCGTCGGAAACATCGGCAGCTCCTATGCTGCGGCAGCTTCCGAAACAGATCCGGAATCTGTCACAGTGGGCGAGATCAGCTCCTTCCAGCTGGAAGCGGCATATACATTCAAACCGACAGTGAGCGCCATCCTGAATATCACGCCGGATCACCTGAACCGGCATTATACCATGCAGAATTATGCGGCGATCAAAGAGCGGATCGCCTTCAACCAGACAAAGGAGCAGGCATGTGTGCTCAATTACGAGGATCCTTATCTGCGTCCCTACGGTGAACATCTTTGCCCCGCGCGTGTAATTTGGTTTTCTTCAGGGACAGAGCTGCGCAAGGGATATTATCTCAAAGGCGATGATATCTGCCGTGCGGACGGCAGGGGAAACGTCGAGAAACTGATGAACGTGCACGATATGCAGCTGGTCGGTGTCTGCAACGCCGAGAACGTTATGGCGGCCATTGCCATCACAGAGGCGGCAGGCGTCCCGACAGATTTGATCCTCTCGGTGATCCGTGAATTTCCTCCCGTTCCCCACCGTATCGAATTCGTGGGCGAAAAGGGAGGCGTCAAATATTACAATGACTCCAAGGCGACGAATCCGGACGCAGCGATCCAGGGGATCCGCGCCATGACAGGCCCCACTGTTCTGATCGGCGGAGGCTATGACAAGAAGAACAGCTACGACGAATGGATCGAAGCCTTTGACGGAAAGGTCAAAAAGCTCGTCCTGATCGGGCAGACGAGGGACGATATTGCTGACTGTGCCCGCGCGCATGGCTTTACGGAAATTGTCTTCTGCGACACCTTCGAGGAGTGCATGAAGACCTGTACATCCCTGGCGGAACCGGGAGACGAGATCCTCCTGTCCCCTGCATGTGCGAGCTGGGGAATGTTCCCCAACTATGAAGTCCGCGGAGACATTTTCAGAGATTATGTCCGGAACCTTCCGGAATAAACAATAAACCGGAACCTTCGGGAGCAGATTGGAAAAAGTCCGCAACAGATTGCAGCCTTCGGGAGCAGACCGGAAAAAGTCCGCAACAGACTTGAGAAAGTACGCAATAAACCGGGGCTTTCCGGATTAGAGAAGCAGAGAAGAAAGGGAAAAAGGAAGAGTTGTTCGCCAGAAAGAAGATCGGCATAAACAAAAATGCCGGAAATAACAGAAAATCGAACAGAGTACCTTCCGTCCGGGGGCAGAGAAAAGCCGGCTTCAATGACTACAGCCTCCTGTTTATTGTCCTCGTGCTGCTGGCTTTTGGTCTGGTACTTCTGTACTCCACAAGCTCCTATATCGGGGCAGTAGAAAATAATGATTCGGCATTTTACCTCAAGCGCCAGCTGCTGTTTACGATTCTGGGCCTGGGCCTGATGGCGATTGTAACCTTCATTCCGTGCAGATGGTGGAGGTATCTTTCCATTCCGGGTTACTTTGCTTCAATCGGCCTGATCCTGCTGATCATTCCCTATGGAAGAGAAGTCAACGGTGCCAAGAGATGGCTGTATCTGGGTGACAAAGTGTCCCTGCAGCCTTCGGAAATGGCAAAGGTGGCAATCATCATTCTGACAGCCCTGATCATCGAAAAGATGGGACGAAGGAGACTGCAGACATTCGGAGGCTTCCTTCTCCCCATGGTGCCCTCAGCCATCATTGCACTGATGCTGTGGAAGATCACCAACAACATGAGCTCGGCCCTGCTCCTGCTCGCCATCTCTTTTGGGATGCTGTTTGTTGCATGTCCTGATTATAAACGTTTTATTGCCCTGGCGGTTATGGGCGTTATAGGCTGCGCCGGGATCGTGATGTATATCATCAGGACTGCTGACCAGAACAATATGGGCTTCCGAGGCGGCCGGGTGCTGGTCTGGCTGGATCCGCAGGCTTATGCGGACGACACGGGATTCCAGACGCTTCAGGCACTCTACGCCATCGGTTCAGGCGGAATCTTCGGAAAAGGCCTGGGACAGAGTATGCAGAAAATCGTTGTCCCCGAGGCACAGAACGATATGATCTTCTCAATAATATGCGAGGAGCTTGGACTGTTCGGCGCGATTGGAATCATGGCCCTGTTCGTTCTCCTGATCTGGAGATTCGTTCTGGTGGCGGGCAATGCGGTTGACCTGTACAGCGCACTGGTCGTCACAGGCGTGATCACTCATATATCTGTGCAGGTGATTCTCAATATTGCAGTCGTGACCAACACGATTCCCAATACAGGTGTGACCCTTCCATTTATCAGTTATGGAGGATCCTCCCTGTTCTTCCTGCTGGCGGAGATCGGAATGGTGATGAGCGTTGCGCGCCAGAGTAGTAAAGCTGAAGCGGAATATCTTCAGAATGATAAAGGAAATACGGTATCATGAAAAAAACGGCGACCCTGCAAAAAAATACTGTAATAAATACGGGTATGCGCGGAATGTACGGAAGCACGGCTAATGCCCTGGACATGAACAGGGCATATGCGGGTACAGGGACGTTTGCCAAAGCGCGTACGAAGATCCATCCGAGTGAAGCCGGTGTGGTCAGCGGACGCAGAGTGCGGGTCGAAAGCCCCGAGCCTGTCCGCACTGCAGTGCGGTCTCTTGGCCGGCTGTTTACGCTGCGGGGAATCCTTGTCATGCTTGTTTCGGCACTGTCGATTGCCGCAGTTCTGATCCTCATGCTGTTCAATTTTGAGAGCGCCACAGTTCACGGAAACACAAAATACAGCCAGGAACAGATTGAGTCCTTTATCAAGCGCGGATACCTGGGAGAAAACACGTTTGTGATGGCTTTGAAGTACCATCATCGGACCGTTAAAGATATTCCTTTCGTTGACCAGATCGATATAGATATAATCACACCATCGACTGTTAGAGTCAATATAAAGGAAAAGCCCACAGACTGCTGTGTTTTCTACAACGGAAAGAATGTCTACATGTCCAGCGACGGTATGATCCAGACGGTTTCCGGAAGAGCTGTAGAAGACACGACCATGATCAATGGTGTTGTCCTGACTCATTCCAATACAGATACAAGGGCGCTTGCCAAAAACCAGCTGGGTCTGAATCTGTCGCTGGAACTGATGCGGGCAGCACAGAAATACGGCATCTGTCCAGACTCCATTGATGTAGATGAGAAGAGCAGCCTCACGGTAACGTTTGACCAGGTAAAGGTCCTTGTCGGCAAGACCGGTTATGATCAGAAGATGTTTAAAATGCACCAGATCCTTCCTTATATGGAAGGACGAAGCGGAACCATTTCCATGATCGCTTATACCGGCCTGGAAGCCACGGATTCAGAGATCGTCCTTTCTCCTAATATGTCGGAGAAAGAAGCCAGGGAAGCAGTAAAGGCACAGGAAACTGCTTCGGGAGCTGCGGGAAACACGGGCGAAGCGGCACAGGAGGCCGAAGCGGACAAGGTGCAAAACCCGGCTGCAGGAGCGGCGGAAACATCTGGAGCTGGAGCTCTGGATGGTGCCGGCAGTGAAGCCGGTGAGGCTGCGAAGGAAACCCTGCCTGCAGAAGGACAGGGTCAGAACGAGAGTACAGCGCCAGCAGAAAGTGCTGCAGGTCAGGAAGCGGCAGAGCCGGAAACACCGGCAGCCGGTGAAAAGGTCCAGGAAGGCACAAGCCCGGAAGCGGAAACTCCTGCCGCCGAACCCGCGGAAGGGACATCGGAAGGCCAGCTGCAAAATAACAGTCAGACCAGCCCTGCGGAAGGGAAAGGTGCTGCAGACAGAACCGGTGAAGGAACTGGAACTGACGGAGCAGCTGCACAGGCACAGTCACCTGTGGTAGAGGCCAGGCGTGCTGAATAAAGCGGAACTTAAATATTGGATTTGAAGGATTTGGACAGGATAGAACGGATCAGGGCTGATAATTAGTCGGACAATACAGAAAAACACAGATAAATTGCCAAATTATTGTCCAAATATTATTGATCAAATCAAAAAACAGGTGCTTGGGAAATAGCACCTGTTTTTTGACTCTAAAGGTCAAAATCTCGCGGACAGTTATAAAACCTCTGAAATCGGCATTGATTATTCTTTTTCCAAATTGTATTATAGTTTTGGTTTTGAAATATCTTCATGGTATTTTCATGTCTAAATAGAGTGTCTGAAGATAAAAGGAAAATGAAGGAGGATGTCAACGTGCTTGAAATTAAAACAAATGATACAGAGACTGCTTGCAAGATCATCGTCGTAGGTGTTGGTGGTGCAGGAAACAACGCTGTCAACCGAATGGTGGACGTAGATATTACAGGCGTTGAGTTTATCGGCGTTAATACAGATGTCCAGGCCCTGCAGCTTTGCAGAGCTCCCAAGCTCCTGCAGATCGGCGAGAAACTTACCAAAGGTCTTGGCGCAGGCGCTAACCCCGAGGTCGGCATGAAGGCCGCTGAGGAGAGCGCAGATGAGATCGCCAATGCGATCAAGGGAGCGGATATGGTATTCGTAACCTGCGGTATGGGCGGCGGAACCGGAACCGGCGCTGCACCTGTCGTAGCCAAGCTGGCAAAGGATCAGGGAATCCTGACAGTCGGCGTTGTTACAAAGCCTTTCAGCTTTGAGGCCAGAAGCCGTATGACCCGTGCTCTGGAAGGAATTGAGAATATTAAGGAAAACGTTGATACCCTCATCGTGATCCCCAATGACAAACTGCTTGAGATCATGGACCGCAGGACCACTCTTCCCGAAGCACTGAAGAAGGCCGATGAAGTCCTTCAGCAGGCCGTTCAGGGAATCACAGACCTGATCAATGTTCCCGCGATCATCAACCTCGACTTCGCAGATGTACAGACCGTCATGCGCGAGAAGGGTGTTGCTCATATCGGTATCGGCTATGGTAAGGGCGAGACCAAGGCAACCGATGCAGTCCGTATGGCAGTTGAGAGCCCTCTGCTTGAGACAACCGTCAACGGCGCTACAGATGTGATCATCAATATCTCCGGTGATATCTCCCTGGCGGATGCTTCCGACGCTGCAAGCTTCGTTCAGGAGCAGGCCGGCGAAGATGTCAATATCATCTTCGGTGCAATGTATGATGACAGCAATACCGATGCATGCGATGTTACTGTTATTGCTACCGGAATCGGCAACAAGGATGTCATTTCCCCCAACACGATTTTCGGCACCGCTGCAGGAAGAGGCTCCAGCCCTTACGGCAGAGACCTTAAGACCGGTTATGGCGAACAGCTCCGCAATAGTGCAGGCAGCTACAATCGCTCCACAGGAAATACTGTCCGTCAGAAGAACCTTGAGATTCCCTCATTTCTGAGAACAAAGAGATGATCATACTTTCCGGCAGCTCCGGAAAGGCTGATCCGCATAGGAAAAATAATTGATTTTCCTCTTTCCTTTTCATAAAAAGGTGCTATAATAGTCAAGTCAGACAAAAGAAATGTCCGGGCTGCATAG
>ODAI010989910.1_pt1 | contig 12392 bp, 2 predicted proteins | sample 1539321 | NCBI WGS metagenome assembly ODAI01 (sample SAMN02144231, study PRJEB22623) | gut metagenome | biome: sheep rumen | host: Ovis aries | place: New Zealand
AACACCGAGCCCGCCATTGGCTGGATTGTCTGCGTTGATCAGATCTTCGATGGTCTGTACTCCAGAATCAAACAGGCCATTCAGATAATCACTTAGCTCGTCAATGCTGTACGACTGCCCGCTGGCGCCAATGGAACTCGTTGTAATGTCCATTCCGTTGAAGTCCCAGGCATCGTACTGTGCCTGCACAGGCGGTTGGGCTTCCTGCGCTTCCATGGCTTCTGCGTGCGCCTGATCTGCGAGATCCCACAAGTATTCAAGCTGACCGGAAGATAGTGAGTTGATAACGTCGGCAGCTACACCAAAGTTTTCTCCCAACATTTCCGCCGCAAGTTGCGCCTTTACAAAGCTCTCGGCTTCTGAGTTTTGCAGATCCTTGAATTCCTTGTACGCCCTGCCAAGAACAGGATCCATCCATGCTGGGTAGGTATCCGCCTTGTCTCCAATCGTAACGTCGTTTGCCTGTCCCGTGACATTCACCGGCCTGCCATGGCTTAACAACGAGTATAACCATGTGCGATCTGCTACTGGTTCTGCGCCGCCACGAGTCTCACTTGTCCCTCCGCCTCTTGTTGCGGCCTGTTGCTCTTCGCCAGCAGACGGCGCGGGTGTTGCCGCCAAATTGTTGGCCTGTGTATCAACAACGCCCCGTGCCTCATCCAGCATATGCTCAGCGTCATCAATCATTCCGGCCAGTTGCTCCGGTGATACCTCGCTGCTGAGCCCGCGGAGAGCATTATTCAGTTCCATGCCGGCAGCACTCAGCTGTTCATTGCCGTCAAGATTATTGTTGACAAAATCCTGAATTTCATCAACAACAGCGTCGCCACGGTCGTACAGCGCGTCGATTTCGTCTTCGGTCATTACATGCGCTTGTTCAACGGCGGATGCCAGCTGCTCCTGCAACTGCGCCTGCTGGTCGAGTTTCGACTGCGTCTCAAGCCTGTCTTGCAGCGCTTGACCAGCTGCCGCATCGCTCCTTGCGCGTTCTTCACGTTCCTGACGATCCAGGTCGGCCGCGTCCTTGGCTCGCTGTCCCTGAGATGACGTTTCTGTAGTCTGCTCGGTTGCCGCCGTATTTGCCGCTACCTGCTCGGTGTTGTCTTGTACGGCTTCGCTCAGCTCCTGTGTGCCTTCCAGTTGCTGATGCGCAGCCTCTGTCTGAGCAAGCAGCGCCTGTTCCATTGCCTGTGCTTCTGCAGCAGAGACGCCAGTTTCTGCAGTCAAAGGGGTGTCGAAATCTGTAGACACAGTCGGCTGTTGCGACGCCTTTGCGGCTTCCTCTGCCAAAGCCCGTCTGGCCTCATTTTCCGCCTCTTGACGCTTTCTTGCCTGATCATTCTGATCTTCGATAGCAGACACGGCGTCCGGCATGGCCTCTTCTAACAGACGATCATGCTGTTCCTGCTGCGCCTTCCGCTGTTCTTCGCGCCTGTCCTCCAAAGCCTGACCGGCTGCCGCATCACTCTTTGCCCGTTCTTCGCGTTCCTGGCGATCCAGATCAGCCGCATCCTTAGCCCGCTGTTTTTGCGCGCTCTCCATCTGCTGGCGTGCAGCCTCTTCCTGTGCAAGCAGCGCCTGCTCCATTGCTTTGGCTTCTGCAGCAGAGACACCCGTCTCTTCGGTCAGCGGGGTATTGAAATCCGTAGACACCGCCGGCTGTTCGGGCGGCTGATTATCCTGAACGGCTTCAGTCAGGTCTTCCTGCCCCTGCACGTTCTGTGCCAGGAGGTTGGATTGTTCCTGCTCGGCCGCAACGCGTTCCTGATCTGCCTGTGCGAGTTCGGCCAGTGTCGCCGTAGTCTCTTCCGCTGCCGATACCGCCGTTTCTTCGGTAAGCGGTTTGTCGAGATCTGTGGACACAGTCGGCGGTTCTGCGTTCTGCTGTTCTTCGAGCCTTGCTTGCAGTGCCTCGCCTGCCGCCCTGTCGTCGCTTTCCTGCTGTTCGCGATCACGCCGTTCCTGATCTGCGGCAGCTACCGCGGCAGTCACCTGATCAAGATTCTGCATTGCGGACTCGAAGGCTTCCCAATCGCCTGCTTCAAACGCCGCGCCGATCTGATCGAAGGCCTGTTCCAGGGCTTTTTGCCCGGGGCCACCGTGATCGATATCTGGCGACGTCATGGCCTTATCATATGCTTCGCCGTAACGCTGTGCGTTGGTCTCCCTCAGTGCGTTTTCCGCCGCAGCGGCCTCTTCTTCCAGCGCATTTCGAGCGGCTGTTTCCGCTTTACCGCGTGCTGTTGCCTGGCTCTGCTGATCTTCAATAGCAGCCACCGCGTCCGGGGTCGCAGCTTCAAGCAGACGATTGCGTTGATCTTCTTTGGCCTGGGCCTCGGCGGCTTGCTGCGCTGCATTCGTAGCCTGCTGATTGATAGCATGTATCTGGCTTGTCAGCTTGCCCAATTCGTTGTTAAAGGCGTCCAAGTCGCCGCTGTCGATAGCCTTCTGCATATCTGCGAAAGCATTGTTGATAGCGTTGCGCCCTTCCTCGCCTCCGGCCTCTGCTGCCAATGCCACTTCTTTGCTCGCCGCATAGTCGTTCAGCTGGTTCTGGGCATTAGCGATTGCGTTTGCCTGACGCTCCTCTTCCGCTTCCCTTCTCTTCAGCGCGATCATCTCGTCGGTCTTCGAGCCCGTCGTATCGCCCTTCAGATCTTCCTGCCTCTTGAGCCAGTCCTGGTTTTCTTTGGCCCTCTGCGCCATCAGGGCATCGTAACGCGCCTTGTTTACTTCGGAGGTTAGCCCCTGCTGGGTCTCCTCGCCCGATGCATCAGAACCAGATGACGCCTGTTCGCGTACGGCATCGTACATCTCAGCCTGGTCGTTGTGCAATTGTTCAGCATACGCATCCATAGCCGCAATAGCTGATTCGGAGTCGTCCGCGATACCGGCAGCGATCAGGCCAAGGGTGTCGTTACTGAAGACATCCTCAAGATTGTCATATGTTTCGAGAAGCCCGTTGACATAGTCGTCAAGTTCTTCCGGAGAATATACCTTGCCGTTCGCACCGATCGGCGTTGCGAGCAATGTCTTGCCGTTGCCGCTGTATGTGCTGCTGTACATGGTGGCATAGTCGTCGGCTGGGACATCCGTCCAACCCGCCTGCTGCATGGCTGTGCCGCTGATGATTGGCCTGCCTTCAAGGTCAAGGCCGCCATTGGCTACAACAGACTGCCCCGTTGCAGTGCCCGGTTGGGTACCTTTCCCACCCTCCCCGGTGATCTGCTGTTGCAGAGCCGCTACCGCTGTCGTCAGCGATCCGAAGCTCGCGGCCAGTTCCGCCGCACTGTCGGCAGCAGCCTTCATTCCGTCTGCGGTCGACTGTTCCTGGATCTTCTGCGCAGCGCCTTCGACGTCGCCGGCTTCCAGCATGGCGTCGATGTCCGCACGTCCGGCTGCCTGTTCATAAGCTTTCGCCGCGTCTGCTACTGCCTGCAGGTTTTCATCCGTCCGGTTTTCTTTGTAGGCAGACACCGCGTCCGTCAGCGTCTTCTGAGCATCCAGCAGTTCCTGCGGGAGTCCGGCGTTATTTGCCCCGCTGATCTGATAATGGCTGTCTGCGTCTTCCATGTACGCATTGAATGCGTCAAACGCCAGTTGCCAGAATGCACCGCCAGTGTTGGTCTTGTACTGTTTGTTATACATGCTGGCGATCTGATCAGAGGTGTAGTCTCCTGTCAGACCCCACGTTTCATCGAGAACACCAGCCGTCTGCAGCTGTTTGCGCAGCGTGTCAACAGCCTTGACGCCTGCATTTTTATCCTGAGAAGTCGCGGCAGCGGTCAGCAGGTTCATCACCGACCAGTCGCGGGATGTCAGGTCTTTATGAGAGAACCCCTCCTGCCCGGTGTACAGCTGCATGGCAGCGGCATACGCCCGTGTACCGTATCGGCCTGTCTGCTGCGTATCCTTGATCAGCTGCATGGCGGTAATGGCTTCGTTGAACATGTCGTCCGATTCCGGCCCGTTCTTGTTGTTCAGCCAGTTCATATAGTCGCCGGTCTGCCAGGCGATCTGCGAGGCCATCTGCCGGTACCCGTCGATCTGGCCGCCAAGCGTGATCAGGCTCTGCAGGTCCGTGGTAAACGCCGCGGCGTTATCCCCCTGCGTCATGCCGCTGGTGTATTTGTTGAAGATCTCCGTCGCTTTGTCGTTGAACTTCTTTGTATCCCGCAGCACGTCCTGCTGCAGGCCCTTCAGCTCGTCGCTGAATTTCTGCTGTACGATCCGGTCGAAGGCGTCCTTATTGAAGAACAGCCCGCCGTGCGCGTACTCTACAGCCGCCATATAGGCGTCGTCGTTCAGATCAACCAGCTTCTGGTAGTCGTCCTGGGTCATCCCCCCGGTAAACCCGGAGGCAGACCACACGTTCTGCCCCGCATCTCTGGCAGCGGTGATAGCAGCGACATTGGCTTTCCTGTCCGCATACGTGTCAGCCTTGGCTGTTACCTGCCGGTCGGCATCGTTTTCCGCCTGGCTGACCTGCTGGTTCACCATGCCGGCAAAATCGCTTAGCTTAATGCCGCAGACCTGCAGGAAATCCACGAAGCTGCCGACGGCCTTCTTCATCGCCGGAGATGTCTCTCCGAGCTTTTCGATTCCGTCCGCGGTCAGTCCGCTTTCGTCGCCGAGCTTTGCCAGCTCAGCGGCTGTCTCAATCGCTTTTTCGACAACGTCGCCCAGCCCGGCGCCTTCCGCCAGCGTGCTGATCGCGTCATAGGTGGCGTCCGCGTCTTCGGCAAGGCGCATCGACAGATAGCTGCGGCTCAGTCCTTCCACCATCTGGCGGTGGGTATCATCGGCCTGTGCCCCAAGCCTAACGTAGCTGGCCAGCGCGTTGGAGGCATCTGTCTCCTGCTGCCGCACTGCCGCCGCATAACGGCTCTGCAGGCCCACATAGCTGTCGTTGATGCTCTGCTGCAGTTCCTTCGGCAGAGCGCCCACACGCTCGTTGCCCTGCAGGCTTTCGTACAGGCTGCGGGCCAGTGCGAAAGAATCAGCCATGGATTCTGGGGATAGCTTAGTTTCCTGCATGTAGCGGGCCATCTCATTGAATGCTTCCACTCCGCCGGCGGCCATGGACTCTTCGTAGCTGGCTCCTTTGTGCTCGTCAGCGTATGCCCCGGCGTACCGGTACTGCCGCGCTTTGACTACATTGGCCAGGCTCTGATCCGCGATGTTGATGCCATTTTCCAGCGCCATCTGCGAAATGCGCTGTCCCTCAGCAGAAGCAAGGAAGGCCTCAAATGTGTCATAGGCCGCAGCAGTGTTTGACGCATTAGACAGAGACAGATAGTCGTCGTGAAGCTGACTTGCCCGTTCCGTCCATCCTTCTGTCGCCTCGACACTGCGGCGGGCAGCATAAATACCCTCGGCGAAATCTTGCATCATGCCAGCCGGTGTGCCGACCATCCGTTCCAGCATGGTCTGCTGGGTATCCTGCTGGTTCTGATACTTCTCGTAGGCGGTGTCCAGCGCTGTACGCGCCTTCTCCCCGGCTTCCATATCCAGCAGCCGCTGCATGAAGTCCAGCTGCCGCATCTGGGTTTCCAGATCGACCATCTGGCTGGTCTCGGCCGCTGTCCGGTTGTCCTTTTCCCGTAGCGTATTCAGCTGTTCCTGCACAGTTTCGCGCTGAGTCCGGTTTTCGTCGGCCTCCTGCTGCGCCACTTCGTATGCGGCAAAGGATGTGGATGCCCGCTCGGCCAGGTGTTCGTCTTTATGGAAAACATTCTCGTCCAGTACCTGCCACAGCTTCTGAAGTCCTGCCGATGCCAGCTCAATGGCTGCGAAGGTGCCGATGCCGACGAGAGCGTTCTTTGCAAAGCTCTTGATCGCAGTGCCAAATCCGCTCGACACCTTGGTCGCGTCGATCAGGCCGTTGCTGTTCTGATACAGTTTTTCCGTATATCCATCCAGCGCCTTGCCGTTGGCAAGCACAGCATTGGACGCAATGTTGTAGGCTTCGGACGCGTTCTCCGTCTGTTTGTAAGCGTCATTGTAGGCGTTGACCCATTTGGCGTTGCCGCGGGTCAGGCCGCCCGTAGCGGGGTCGCGATGCAAACCGAGGATGTTTCCCAGACCGGTTGCGATGCTTCCGTTGCCGGATCTCAGCGCCGTACCGACGCCAAGCACACCGGCAGTCACACCGCCGCTGCCAGCAAAGCCCATTAGGTTATTCAGCAGGCCCAGCGCGCCGGTACCCATCTGGTACAGTCCCTTCAGGGTGCTGGTGGGCATGGCGGTCATAGACAGCGTTTCCTGTGCCGCCTCAAACTGGGCCTTTCTCGCGTCCACAGAATCCATCCAGGCCTGATGCACCTTGTTCATGGTGCCGGCTGCACCCTGAGAAGTCTTCAGCGCTTTGTCTGCCTGATCAAAGTTGGCGAGCAGAGCAGCTACCTGGTTCGACCTGACCTTACCGGCCAGCAGTTCGAGCAGGGCGCTCTGGTCGATGTCGCTCATCTGCTTCCAGACACCGGCGATCCCTTCCATGATCTCATAGGTGCTTTTGAAGGTGTCCTCATCCGCCATGATGTCGACGCCGCCCTTACCGTCTATGTTGGTCAGGGCTTTGACCTGTGCGCGGAGTTTGGACGTGCTGGTGGCCATCCCATCGGTCGACTCTCCGGCGTCTTCCAGCTCGGTTTTCGCACCGCGAATTCTCATGCTCAGCACCTTCAGCGCCGAGCCTGCGGCTCCTGCGTCTCTGGTAACTTCAGCGATAGCGGTGATCATGGCCGTACTCTGGTCGACGTTGTTCCCGGCGACGTTCAGAGCGCTGGCAGATTTCTGCAGACCTTCTGCAATGTCGTTAGCGGTGACCGCGTAGTTGTTCGCTACCGCAGTCAGCTTGTCGCCAACAAGGTCAGCGTCTTTGATGCCGAGCTCGTCGAAGCCCTTGATCACGGCGATCATGGCTTCAGCGGCGTCGTTGGTGGTCTGGAAGTTGCCCACGTTACCAAACTTCGTCGCCGTTACGCCCAGCGCCTGGGATTCGGACAGGCTGTAGCCCATGTGGGCAAACGTGCTGGTCGTCTGTACCAGGTCGCTGATCTTGGCGCCGATGGCTACGGCGTTCCGTCCTGTGCTCGTCAGGAACTGATCGTACTCCGCGTTGGTGTTGTTGGTAACCTTCTTCAGGTCAGCCATCTGCGTATCAATCGCAGCGACGTTTTTGGCCGCCTCTTTCATGTAACCGCTGACACGCCGCCACATCATCATGGGGGCCGCCATGCTGGCCAGGTGTCTGCTCAGAGCGTCCACCTGTGTGTCTACCGTACCGGCACCAGCGCCCATCACGCGGAAGCTGTTATTCAGCTGCTGCGCCTGCTGGTTGGCCGCCTTCAGCCCGGACGCAAACGTCCCGAAGTTTGGCAGCCTCTGCAGCATATCCGCCGTCATGACGCCGCCGCCCGGCAGAGCCATGCCAGCTGCGACATTTCCGCCGTGCATCTGCGTGAGCGACGCCCACGTCATCTGCGCGTTCTGGAACTGCTCCCGCTGTTTGTCCGTCCAGTTGGACATGCCGCCGTTCTTCGTCGACATGGCGTTCAGCTTCGACGACAGCGTGTCCAGCTGCTGGCTCTGCTGCCGGAAGACATCCTGCTGCTGGATGCTCTGCATGGCCGTCTGTACCCGGGCCAGCGCGTCGCCGAATTTATTCATGCTTTCAGCCGACCCGTCGGCCATCATGTTTTTGAAGGCATCGCCCAGCTCCTGCTTCAGCGTGTTTCCGACACCTTTGAACAGTTCGCTGTTGATTGCCTTGTTATAGTCGCTGATCAGCTGCTTGCTTTGAGCAAAAGACTTATCCAGGTCGCTCTGTTTGTCCTGAATAGCCTGCATGGTCTCCTCGAAACCGCCCCTGTTGCCCGTGCTCGAATGCATGGCGGCGGTCGATTTCAGGCTTTCCAGCTCCCGGTACGCATCCTGCTGGCTCTTTGTCCACTGGTCGAAGCCGCCGTTGCGCGACGCGCCCATCTCGTCAAGAGCCTTGGAGAACCGGTCGAATTTCGATATCTGCTGATCCCAGTAGCCGCTGTCAGACAGAGACGTTTTGAGCCGTCCCAGCTCCGTGTTCAGACCGGCCATGGCGGTGCTCGCATCCTGGAAACGGCCGGCAGAGATTGCCTGTTCGGCCCGCTGGTGATATCCAAGCGCGGATTGCCTGAGATTCTGCTGTGTCTCTGTCAACCTGTCGACGCCGCCGGCCTTTGCCTCGAGCCTGGACAGCTCTTCCAGCGTTTTCTGGTTGCGCAGCTGCAGCGCCTCCTGACGGGCCTGCAGTGCAGCGGCGTCCGCCATATCGCTGTCCGTGCTTGTCCTGCTGCTTCTGAGCGATGGGACGCCTTCTTTGTTATAACCAACCGTCTGCTGGATAGAAGCTGTCTTCAGCTCCCCATTGATCATGTGCTCTGCAGTGATGGTCGCGTCCGTAATCCTCGTGCCGTCAAACGTTGCGCGGATGCCTGTGACATTTGCGTGATCCAGTTCGCCCAGTCTGTCCCGAGCAGCCTGCGACGCCGCGTGCAGCCCATGGCTATCCATGTAGTCCGTGTATTCCCTCAGACTGTCAAACCATCTGACCCCGGACCCTGCAGTGGTTGCTGGTGTGCTGGGCGGTGGGTTTCCGGAGCCGTTGTCTACGGTAACCGGAGCCCCGCCCTTGTTATCCACTGTCACAGAACCGCTGGTCTGAATCTGCATACCTCCGGAGGGAGTCTGCGTTGCCGCCTGCTTCGCCGGTACCTGAAGATTCGCCTTCCCGACCGTCCCTGTATACCCAAGATTGGACAGCCGCGTCAAAGCACGCTTCTGGCCGGATGCGGTGTAGGTGTCAAAGTTTTTCAGGAGAGTTTGAATGGTCTTCTGGTTGCCGGTGGGTTTTGCGCTTCCGCCAGCGCTTGCCTTTGGCGCCGCGGCGAGCGTGGTCGTATCATACCCGAGCGATTGGAGCTTGTTCAGTGCCCAGCTCTGCCCCTTCGCAGACTTGTAACTGCCGCTGCTCCACTTGTCGAGAATCCTGTCGATCTCTTTTTGATTCTTGGCCTGCGTGTCTGCCTGAGAGCTGCTGCCAGCGGCGGCCGTAGCGTTTTTTGCTGCAGTTTCTGCCGCTTTTTGCTCCTGCTTCGCAGCCTCCGTTGCCGCCTCCACAGCCTTGCGCTTAGACTTGGCCGCGCTGCGTTCGGCATTCTGTGCTTTCGCTACCTGCTGCGTGGACGCCTTGGCGCCCTTTGCCTTCGTGGCGCTTGTCTTCTTTCCCGTCGCGCCTTTCGCCTGCGTCCCCGCCTTTGCCTTCGCAGGGGTTGCTGCAGGTGCACTCGAAGCCGTTGCCAGCCCCTCCCGCATTGAAGACGTATCATAGCCAAGCCCCTGCAACCGATCCAGCGCCCAGTTTTTACTTTTATCGCTCTTGTAGCCGCCAGAATTCCATTTGCCGAGAATCCTGTCAATTTCTTTTTGATTCTTTTGTGCTGTTGCATCAGGCGTTGCGGCCTGGGCTTTGGCCTTGCCGGACGACTTGGCCTTGGGCGCCTTCTGGCCTTCCCCGGCAGCTTCGCCGCTCATTTCTTTGGCCTGCTTTTCCCAGAGCTTCTTCAGTTTCTGGTCTGTTTTAGCCAGCTTTTCCCCGTCCTGGTGCTCACGACGGCGGAGCAGACGGTCGATCTGCTGCTGGGTCGTCAGCTTTCCTTTGCCAGACTTCTGTTCGGCAGGCTGCAGGGCCTCAACCCTTGCGCCATGTTGCTGCGCAAGAAGCTGCTTCCGCACCTGAGACACGTCATACTCGGTGGGCTCCGCGCCCAGCTCCTCCCGAAGTGCGCTCCTGATTTTGCCGTCTGCGATTCTGCCGTCCAGCCCGATAAAATCGCCTATATCCCGGTCTTTGGCCAGTGCAGACGTTTTCTGCGTCTTTGCCTGCTCTGTCTCAGCTTGAGCTTTTTCCTGATCCGCTTTCTTCTGTTCCGCGCTCGCCTTCTGACGCTTCTGTTCCTGTTTCTGTTCGGCCTGCGCAGCCTTGCGGGCCTTCTCGGCCTCTGCCTTGACTTCCTGCTGCTGCCCGCGCTTGGTCGCGTTCTGCGCTTTTTTACGGCTGGTCTTCTTTTTTGTTTCAGCCTTGGCTTCCTGTACCGCTTCCTGTTTTTGGGCAGGTTCCGCCGGTGCGGCAGACGCGGCCGGGGCAGGCGCGGCAGAGGCGGCAGCCTCTTCGTCTTCAGCGACATGGCTCAGATAGTATTTGGCAGCATAGGTGTCGTATGGCTGTACTGCCTGACCGCCATTGCGTTCCTTTAGATATCTGGTAATGGCCGGCATATCGTATGTGCCGTCTTCCTTCAGGAAATCCTTCCGCCGCATTCCGGCAAAACGCTCGTACTCCTTCGGGAGCTGCTTGGCTTGCGCAGCCTTTTCTTTTTCCTCTTTTACCTGGGCAGCAGCCTGCTTGGCTACCGCGTCTGCCTCAGCCTTGTCGGCTTTGGCCGCTGCATGCTCGACCTTTTTGCGGCTTTCATTCGCCTTTCTGTTGGCTTTTTCTTTAGCGGCATTGGCCCGCTTGGCGGCATCAGCCTCGGCGGCCGCCTGTTTCTGGTCAAGCTCTTCTGCCTGCTTGCGCAGTTTTTCAGCCTGCTTTTCCGTCTGCTCGCTCAGCTTTTTTTCTTCCGCTTCGCGCTTTTTTTCGGACGGAGTTTTACCCGGTTCGGCGTCTTTATCATATCTGCTGTTAAACCGTTTGCCTCTACCGGTAATAGAAGCCAGTACAGCAGCAGCGTCCCGGGTGAATCCATTCATGTCAGCAGTCTCGGCCCTCTGCGCTCTGGCGATCAGATCAACAGCCGTCTGCGTCCATTTGCCCTCAGTGGTCTGCAGGGCGCCGCGGCCATTCCAGGCCATCTTAGTCATTTTATCGATGACATAATTAGCAAAATTTCCACGGTGCTGAAGCGCTTCTCCGACGTTGTCAATGCTGTCTTTGCCGGAAAATCTTTTAGATTTAAAATCGGCTTTATTGACCGTGTTGTTGTAGGCGCTCAGCCATTCCCGGAACATGGACGTCTGCGCGATTTCGCCCTTCGTCAGCGAAACCATTTCCTGCAGCGCCCCGCGCATCAGTTCGGCGGTACTGTTGACTGCGGCAGCCAGATCAGCGATCTGAAACTGTCCCCGAGCCTGGCTGTTGTTATTCCCGCCGTTTTCATATTTAATATTCTGTGTGATGTTTACATTCGTCTGACCGCCCTGACTGGTGCTGGTCTGTGTACTGCCGGATTTGTTCATCGCCTCTATCCCGCGCAGAATCGCATCAGTAGGGATCTTGAACTCGGCAGTTGCTTGTGTCGTCGCCATATTACATACCTCCCGTTACCCGCTTACCGCCTGCATAGCCTGAATAGCGCATTGCGTCACAACGCCGGCAGGCACATCAATCTTCACCCTGACGCTCGACGGTACCATACTGAGCACATCTCCGCCCGGCCTGAATTTACCGTTGCGCATTTCAAATCCTGCTGTATAACCAATATGTGGGGAAGTGTTTTCAACGTCCATCGTTGCAGACAGCGAGGTGCCGGCCACTGTGACATCGCTGTGAGTAATAGCGATATTCCCACGGTCGGACAGTGTGTAGCCACGCCGATACTTGACCGGGCGGTACATGCCGTACCACATTTTCGCTCCGGCAATAGCCCCCTGCATGACCTGCTCATAAGCCTGCCCGCCCGGCTCCAGCTCCCTTGCGAACAGTTCCGCGGCAATCGGCCCGATCATCTCCAGAAATACCGGTTCCGCTGCCAGCCACAAAGCTTTCAGATCCATCCCCACACCCCCTTTATGCAAAAAAGCCGGGACGTCATGCCCCGGCCGTAGCTTTCAAAATTAAAAAGGCCGCGACCACCTCAGCAGCCGCGGCACAACCTTTACGCCTCTACATTCCACTCTGTCATTTCCTTGACGATCGTGTGTACGTAGGAGTTGCCGTTCCATTTGGCATATACGTCATACATTTTCAGCATGTCTTCCTTCTCATACGCTGCCAGCTTCCGATCATCCAGATGCTTGTAGTATATTCCCGTGATCCCGTTGCGCAGCTCTGCCAGGTGGGCTTCCCGCTGACGCCCGTTCTCCTCTTCGATCCGGCCGATGGCTTCCCGCATCGTGACCAGTTCCGTGTTGATTCCGTTGAGTTCAATCTTGATCTCGTCGACGTTGGTGTCCCGCCTGATCAGGTTCTTCACACCCTGCCGGGCCTTTTTACTGACACTGAGCACAGCCGCAGCGATGGCCGTCACCGCGCCGATCATCGATGACAGCCATTGCACCACGGTCGTAATCTGAAAATTCTCCATAAACGCACACTCCTTTATTCTTCGGGCGGCGTTTCCTTTTCCTGTTCG
>ODAI014366011.1_pt1 | contig 12392 bp, 22 predicted proteins | sample 1539321 | NCBI WGS metagenome assembly ODAI01 (sample SAMN02144231, study PRJEB22623) | gut metagenome | biome: sheep rumen | host: Ovis aries | place: New Zealand
GTTACAAATCCGCACAGCTCTAAAAAGAAAAAGACTGCATATCCAAGAGCGGATATGCAGTCATTCTTTTTGTGAAGTAAAAATTTTTGAATAGCAGCCATAATCATAATCTTTTCCATTAATATGCATCAAACAATATTGTACAAAAGCATGATTTTGTTCTTCATGAATTTTGCCAGCAACAATTTCATTTATACTTTCGGTCGACAAATACGAATGATTTCCTTTTATAAGATATCTCTCTCCATTCATTATTACCCAAGATTTTTCAATAGTTCCTTGTAAGGATCCATTCGGTGAATAATGTGGGGTTTTATTAAAATCGTCTTCATTGTCTCGTTCGCTATCCCAAGTAAGTAAATTTCCCTTGAAATCATTATCATATAAATTTACATCTTCCCAAGTCAGGTCACTATCAAGAGGTTTTAACCAATAATAATCTGTTAACGACAACCCAAGGTTTTTAATAAGGTAATCATTAGGCATAGAGTAACCGTTTTGCCTTAAAAAGTTCAATATATTATCTTGCTCGACTGGAATAGATCTTTCATTCCACCATCTTTTCAGCCAATCGTTTTGATAAGCATCCTGTAGAGGGGCTAATTCTTTATTAAGCATATTTTTAGAATAAGTGATCATGTCCCCGGAAGTAGTAAATTCCGCATATGTAATTGGTTCGTTTTTGCGCATAATTATGTATTTTAATGTATCATCCATTTGTCTAAATACTCCTCTCTTTCGACATTCCTTATATATGAATTAGTGATATCTTGTATGAAGTGGCTATTTATGTCGTTATTCTTGCACATAATTATTTCTTTATTATCGAAGCATAAATAGTAGGATCCTTTTCGAAGTTTAATCAAATATGCTCTTTGTGAAGTCTCTTTTTTGCCTACAACAATTTCCACATCATTTAACAGTTCACTCACATCACATTTAAAATAAAGACTTAATTTATATACAGTTTCAGACATGATATGATTAATATTTTTCTTATTATTTTTTATTTCATTTAAAACTGTGTAAGAAATATTAGTATCCTTACTAATCTTATAAAGAGATGTTCCTGATTTGTTTAATTGTTTTTTAAAATTTTTATTCATTTTTATCACCTCTGCTTATATTATAACGCGTACGCGATATAATATCAATTAAGCGTAACAAAAAAGAACCTTGATAACTTATATTTGGTAACAAGGCTCTTTTGCAAAAATATTTACAGACGCTGTCGTGCAGTATAAGCTATTTTCCTCTTCTTTCGTCTATAACTTGCTCTTTTAAATCAAAAATAGCTCCACACCATGGACAAAAACTGTATTTGAGACCAGTTTCTGTCGAGCCTCCACAATTAGTGCATCCATACTCGTAAGTGCCATCTTCACGAAGTTTTATGATTCTATGCGAGTGGATCAGTGGGACCATTTTTACTTCTGCGTTGTCTGTTTTTTCGTTTAGTTTCTCTAAATCGGATTTTAGGAATGCTCCATAATAGCGATTATTTAGAAAATATATGGAATGAGCCATAATATATTCGCCCTTGACTTCATCAACTACTCCGTTGATTCCGTAGTAGTCTTTGAGGTCTGGGTTAATCACTTTAATGGAGTCGCCGATTTCGAAGGTAACACCCTTACTCATTGGCGTTGTCCTTAATCTTTTTAATTCCGAAAAACAGTCCAATCGCAGCTAATGCAGCTCCTATTGCAATAAATACTTTCTTCATTATCTAATTCCTCCTTGTTTAAGTATAAAATATTCTGCAGTAATAATATGAGAAAGAATTAGATTTAAGCTTGTTATATATAAAAAGAAACACCGGCAACCATTATTATTGCTACTAATGCTAACACGCTATTATCAATATCCTGGAGTGGACCGCCGAAAAGGTTATCTGCAGTTCGCCATAGATAAATGATTAGGCTAATAATTGCAATCATAAATATTATTTTCATGCTATTTACCTTCTAAATTAACATCGTTATAACACCAATTATAGCTAATCCTAATGTAACAATTAGTGAAATTAGTGAAATAATATTAAAAACTTTTGACATATTAGATTCATCAGCCGGCATACTATCAGTTAAATAAACCCGTACTCTACCTCTTTTTGTTATTGCATACACAACTTTAACAATGCTTCCCTTAGGATAGTCATGTATATTGTTTACGGTACCACAATCATAGGTCTTGTTATTATCAAGCTCTATTACCTTTACAAGAAGCGAATACCGTCGCCTTGATCCTTCTGATCCTCCATTTGCACTATATCCAACAACTTCACCATTTCCGTATTTCTTATGTTCGTCAAAATATACAGAACTACGCTTTAAAATGACTGCTATCAGTTTAAAATCTAAGCAGAAAACAGCCATTATTGCAATAGTAAAAAATAAAATCATATACAATTACCTCCACTCATTTCTTACTTTTAATCATCTATTTTGTATTATAAGGCTAATAAGCCAAGGTGCTACGCCTTGCCTGTGCAAGCCGCTCTTTCTCCTGTCTACGCAATTCTGCTACATCAACCTTTGGTCCGCTCATTTCATTAACCTTCCAATTAAATACTTAACTCCCTAAAAAATCTATGATGCTCTTTGGGAATATTCTTTAAAATCATTTCAAGATATATGCCATATTTTCCCTTATCAATGTTTCCTGTTAATAAATACTCTTCTCTAACCTCATCCAATATGGCAAAAGCTTTTTCATAGTATTCACGAGAAACATCATACTGGCCTTCTTGTTTTATACTATATTTCATATCATAACTTGCAACTGAAAACTCTTTTTCAGTTGTAGTATACACTTCAATCACTTCACCGGTTTCTACATCTGCTATGCACCATAAAGTAGGCCGATTTACTTCACTCCTTTGAAGATCTTCTTTGTCAAAAAGAAATAAAAAAGCGGAAAGGTACATTTTCCCCTCTTGTTCCCTTAAAACTGGTTGAGAAGTACTATGCGGTATTTTTCCTTGAATAATGGTCTTCTTAATGTTTTTATCTACTTCCACACTACTTACTAGCATATACTATCACCTCAATACTCTGTCTCATTCCAATATAATTCTCCATCTGTTTCATCGACCCATTTTTGAAATGTATCTTGTAATACTCTCTCAAACCCTAACTCTATTAGATTATATGATCTTGGACCTGTTTCTAATAATACTTTTCCATTGTCTCTATGACATACTAAAAAAGAATCATTTTTATATTTAAAGCACAGCTCTTTTTTATAGACTCTTTCGCAAGCGCTTCTTTCAACTTGTTTAACATATGAAGACATTCCCTTAGAAAAACCTTCTAAAGGTCTCTCACTCATTAGTTTAATGATTTTCCCTCCATGTATCATTGAACACGGATATTCTGTTCCTTTATATTCAGCATAAATCATTCTACATCAGCTCCTTTTTCTGGATATATAACTTTATACCATTTTCCTTCAATCCTAATAGCAACAAGCTTTTCACCTTCCGTATTTCTATCAATTTCATAAATCGCACTACCATCATCAATAGCACAATATTTTTGTTAGAAATTCGGTAGCCTTACGATTTTCTAGCCAAGACATTGTTTCTTTACATATGCGATATGGTTCGCTATCAATACCGTGGCGCTTGCTAATATCGTCAAGTCTTGCCTCAAATCCGACAGCTTTGCCGCTTAGATCCACCATCATATCAGCTGTCCAGAGCAAAATCATCTCATTTGGAATCTCTGTGGCAAAGCAATTATGACAATCCATATATTCTTGAGGAGTAAGTCCATGAGCTTGTATGAACTGGCCATAGTAATTATCTAATCCAATCAATTCTGCACCCTTTTGCTCATGTGTTTCCTTATCGCCATATAAATATCCGATATCATGTACCAATCCAAGCAGGTACATTTCATCTTTGTTCTCGCAGCCATATTCTTCTGCGTGTTCGTACATCCATTCGGCTACACCATGCATGTGTGCTATGCGTTCGTTTGTTATCTGCATATTGTCCATCCTTTCTTAATATATTGCTTTTGTACTATAAGGATCATGTGCATTTTTTAATAATTCATCAAAATCTTCGTCTGGACATAATACAAGGCCACTTGCATTATTAAATTTAATAACATTAGCCTTTTCATAAACCAAAAATGCACGATATGATTCTGCAATTTGATCTCGTAATTCTTCACATTTCAATAAATCACTACGATAGCCAATTGTTTTCGCCAAATCTCTTAGGATATGAATTGCTTCTTCATCTGTTTTTGCGTCAAGTCGTTCCCAGTCTTCTTTTGAAAGTGGGAGATACTGCATAATTCTTGCGGCATGTAGGCTTATGTTTATTGATTTGATTGCTTCAACTACAAATAAAATGCATAAATAGCCTAAATAAGCAATGCATATAACTGCTAACCCGATAATATATGTGAGAACAAAATGTTGGATTGCGCTTTTTGGTGCCACTACATTTAGAATATATGGTATTTTTAACATAAGAAAACCGATTAAAAACGGCACTATAACAATACCTATAACCATAAGCGTAGCTCTTACGGCATTAATCTCAAGCAATGCCTGTATAATATTTTTCTTTTTCTCGTATCTATTCATAATATTTATCCTCTCTCTACTACATCTTTTTTCATTTTTGCACCACAATTCGGACAATATCTTGGTTGCCAGTTTTCGTATATATCAGCATTTAAGCCCTTATATGGATCCTCTCCACAACAAGGACAAGGTTCTCCAGGTGTCCAGGTATATGTTACAGCTTCTTCTTCTGCAAACATTTTCATTGCTTCAGCCGATTCATAGTTTTGAACATAATGCTTGGTCTTTATGAACCAAGTTCTGTGATCCTGCTCAAAAATCTTTCCCGCAAGAACTCTGGATCTCAAGTTAATATACTTATCCTTGTATTCTTCATAAGATTCTAAATAAGCTACAGCTTCTGGTAACGACAACAATTTAAAGCAGTCTGTTAATTTGCAAACTAAGTGCTCAAAGATGAACTCAGATGAGATGTCATTTGTACCGAAGAAGTCGAGCATAAATGTATCAAGTTCGTCAAAAGTATTGATATTTAATGCTTCGAGTTCTTTTTTTGTAGTTGGTAAATAAGCAGTCTTTTTAAGCATATTGATAGTGCGGATGAGGTTTCTAGTAGCGCATATTAATAGACCTATTATAATAACTGGTAAACCACCTATCAGCCAAAAACCAAAACAATCAAGCTGTCTAGGAGACATTGATTCTATAGAATGTAATAAAGAACTCACAAATGGAATTATGTACAATAATCTTCCAAACCAATATGGGATAAAAATTATTGAAATTACTAAAAGCACACTTATAAATATTCCTAAAATTGCAATTATAATGTTTTCATATGCGTCATATATTTCTTTTAAAAGCGAATTTTTCTTCTGCAGCTGATTATTCATAAATTTTTCCCTTCTTTTTCTACTTTGATGTATAGGTGGTTTGGTCTGCTGGTATATATACAGTTGCCCTTATTGCTTTTTCGTTAATTGTTATATGATACTTACCATCGGTGCTCTCTTTTATTTTTGCGTCGAGTAAATGATAGTTATCGCAATCAAGCTTGGTTTTAATTCCGTCATCATCAATATAAACAATTGAGTTTATAGAATCGTAGGTAGAACCATCGCTAGTGTTTTCTAAACCATTCATTTCGATGCTAACAATTTCTTTGTTTTCTATTTCTTTTGAAAGTTCTGATGCATCGTTTTTATAAATAGTACAAAAAATTGTTGCGGGCGCAAAAAGAAAAATAACGCCTATTATAATTAGAATCCATCCTCTAATTTTTTCATAATAAAGAGTTAAATCTAAAATGCCATATACACAAAATGGAATGCTAAGTATCATTGTTATTATGGGTATCTTTTCAAAAATCATTTCTTATTCCTCGTTTTCTGCTTTGTATGGTGCATCCCAAATATCTGTCCTGACTATAAAATGCATATATCCGTCTTCGCCCCAGACTTCTTCTACATCCTTATCGATATCGAATAATGTATTTACTATTTCTCCATTTGTCAGATCAGATAGAACTTTACCGTCCTTTACAAGATTACAAACTTTATTTACGAGCCAGCTTCTTTTGTCTATATCTAATTTTTCGAATTTATCTTTGCTTTGAAGATGCTCAAGTTCTTTCTCTGGTATTTCAATTAATACTTTCTTCATCTACTCTCTCCTTTTAACTGTTCGCCACAATATGGGCAATAGTTGTAGTTATATGATTCCATTTTGAGATGCTTACTTGTTACATTCCAATCTTTCGCTTGATGTCTACCAAGTGTTAGGCTTGCTAGTGCTACAATCTCGAATGCAACTATGATAAATATTATTTTTAAAAATTTCTTTAATGTGTTAGGTTCCAATCTTACTTTTCCTCGCTTTACCTTCCTATATTCTTTCTGAGAATTTTTAACACTTCTGCTTGGATTTCTTCTCCGCTTTTGTAATAATGATTCATTCCATCGTGAACCACCAAGTCTATGTTATTAATCTCCTCAATAGCTTTATCAATCTTGGTCCGCTCAATTACATCTGCTGGAGGCTGTTTTGAAATTAGAATATCCATCTGAACAAATCCTTCCGTAAGATTGTCAGGAACAAGTGGTTCTTTTAACTTGTACCAATCATCAATCTTGTTTCTTAGATCTTTTTTATTTATATATACTTCTGCCATAGCTATTTCTCTTTCTCTTTTTGGTAATCAGCCTTCCATACTATTTCTGCCAGGATCCAATTATCTTCACATGGCAGGACCTGTAATACAACAATGGAGTCGTACAGAGATGAGCTACCTTGTTTATGAAGTTTAGGATTTGAGCTTAATATGTTTCCAGCGTCAATTGAGTCTATCTTGAATTTCTTTATAAATGATTTTTCGTGAGTCTTTATTAAGACTGTTACTTCCTGTGAATTAATGTTATTGCCAGCCCTTTCTTTATTGTTACCCATATATAATATGAGAAAATAAGCTGGGCTCTAAAAAAAGAACCATCCCTTTCTCTAATAAGATTAGGATGATTCTTTTATAGAATTACAATCTAGTGTTTTTGTGCAGCGAATGAATTAGCCAGGCGAAGAATAAGATTATTAAGATACATGCAATAATTATAAGTATATTATTGATTGACTTTGTATCTTTGCTTTCGCTTAATGAGCTTTGTTCAATCTTATCTTCTGTATTATCTTTCACAGCCGAATTATCTTTTTCACTGTTTTTTGAAAAATCAGTGAGTTTTTTATTATTTTGCTCTGAGTTTTCACTAATTGTGTCATTTTTATTAGCAGCATTTTTTATCTCAGGCTTTGTGTTTTCTTCCAGAGCATTTATTGCTATCTTTTCTGCTGGAGCACTTGTCTCAATAGCTGGTGTGTTTTCTATATTAGTGTTATCCGCGATAGTTGCGTTATCTACAACTGGGCCTGGAACTACAATTGTTGTTGTAGCGGAAGGCTTTGGTGTAGGAACTATTTCTGGTGCAGGAACCACTACTTCTTCTCTTTCTGGCACGGTAGGTATTACCTTTTCGATTATAAGTGTCATTTCCTTTGAAGGATCATTATCTAACACAGGAGATCCTGTATTGTCAAATGTTACAGCACCTGTTGTGAGCAAAGTATCGTTATTACAAGCAGAAGTGTTGTCTGTATCAAAAACTGATACCGGCATTATATTGTTTGTTACTGGTACATTTGTAAATTCATAACGGCCTTCATCTGATGACAAATCAAATTTATCTTCAGGAATAGATAGCTTAACAACTTTCTTTTGTGCTGGAGTACCATCATCATAAAGAAGTGTTCCTTCTATATTTACTATTTTTTCTATCTCAGTTGAAGCTCCATCATAAGTGATAAGTAATGTAGCTCCCTGATCTTTAACTCCATATGTGTCAACATCTATTGTTTTAGTAACTTTTGCTCCCAATGGATATGTAATTGTTTGGCTAGCTTTTACAACTAAATTGTTATTTTCGTCGTAAGAAGCTTCAATAGAGTCAGTAGTTGTTGTTTTAGAACAATTTGCCTCATTGTATAGTGTAGTATTTTCAACTGATAAATTCTCATAGTAAACATCGTTAACTATATCGTGCATTAGATAATCAAACTGTGCGTTTTGAATTAATTCAGGATTATGATCCATTGCTTTTGGAGTTTTTAAAACTTGCAGCGAATCTAAACCATAAAACATACCATATACATATGCAGGCCAAGTTACTTTTTTCATATCGAAATTTGATAAGTCAAGCGATTTCAATGCTGAACAATCTCTAAACATGTATTGCATATTAGTAACATTTGATGTGTTGAAGTTTGATAAATCAAGCGACTCTAATGATGAGCAGCCCTCAAACATATCATACATCTGGGTAACATTTGATGTATCAAAGTTTGATATATTTAAAGAGCGTAATTTTTTGCAATCATAAAACATGCCATTCATATTTGTAACATTACTTGTGTCTACATTTGCTAAGTCTATAATCTCTGCGTTAGGAATATGACTGAATGGTCCAAAGCAGCAAAAAGCATTATTCGCGACAATATGTCCATCTGTTTTAACTATCTTTGTTGTATCAGAGAAAAAATCTCCAGGTACATCTGTAGCTACTCCTTCGTGCAAAACTATTGTCTCAGTGCTTTTATAGTAAGTATATGGAATACCATAGCAGACATCATTAATACATAATGTAAGCGTTTTATTTGTATTCTCGCTGTTTAATTCTGTATACTGAGTTCCGTTATCGTCGCACATAGTTATAGGAGCGAAAGATATACTTGATGTTACACTTTTTGGTGTTTTTAAGCATTCAAGATCTATTATTCCACTAAACATATTTGGAGTAACAGAAGTATTTATTTCAAAACTAGATAAGTCTAAATTTTTTAATTTAGTACATCCAGTAAACAAAAACGGCATAACTGTTACATTTGATGTATCAAAATTTGATAAATCTAATGATTCCAATGACGAGCAATAAGCAAACATATATGGCATCTGAGTAACTTTTGAAGTATCAAAACTTGATATATTGAGTGATTTCAAATTACTGCAATTTTGAAACATTGCCGGCATAGATGTAACGCTTGATGTATCGAATTCTGATAAATCTATAGATTCTGCTGCACAGTTTTGAAATAAAGCTGGACAAAAATTATTAGACTTAATAATAATAGGTCCATCTGTTGTTACCGTTTTAACTATAGTGTTGTCCCACTTTGTTGGTGCACTAGTTATATGGTCTGTTGCAGTTCCTGCATGTAAAATTAAATTTCCTTCAGCATCAAGTGTCCAGTCAATTCCATAATAATTTCCCGTGCCAGTGTCCATGTGACTATAAAGAACAGTATTACTAAATAATTTATTATAGGAAATTTTAGCTTTATCGTACATTGTAAACGGAAGATCAATCTTAGCAGCTCCTACTATTTTAGGAGTAGTTAAAACTTCTAAACCATCACAACCTGCGAGCATATCAGATGCAGAATTAACTTTGTTAGTGTTAAAACTAGACAAGTCGAGTTCTTTAATATTTCGGCAATTAGTAAACATATAAGCCATATTAGTGACTTTTGAAGTATTGAAATTAGAAATATTTAATGATGTTAAACTATTGCAATCATAAAACATGCCTTCTAAGCTTGTAACATTGCTGGTATCAAAGTTGGATAAATTCAGCGATGTTAAACTACTGCATTCAGAAAACATATAATATATTTCTGTAACTTTACTGGTGTTAAAATTAGATAAATCTAACGATGTTAAACTACTGCAACTATCGAACATACCTTCCATGTTTATAACATTTCTGGTATCAAAGTTGGATAAATTTAATGATGTTAGCGCCTTGCATTTATAAAACATGCTTTCCATGGTTGTAACATTGCTAGTATTAAAGCTGGAAACATCTAATGATGTTAAATTCTCACAACCATAGAACATGCTTGCTATGTTTGTAACATTATTGGTATTAAATCCGGAAAGATCTGCTGAAACTAAATTTGTGTTTTCGTAAAATAAACTCTCACAAAAATAGTTATTACAAAGAATGTCTCCATCACATTTTACAGTCTTTGCGGCTGTATTGCTCCATTTATCCCCTTGTACATCAGTGCAAGTTCCTTCTTTTAAGGATAAATTTCCTTCAGCATCCATAGTCCAGTCTATTCCGTAGTATGTTCCACTGGAAACACTAGTCCCGGGATTACAAGCTGCCTGAGCTATACTTCCCGGAAGAAAACCTGCTATAGTTGAGAACATTGTTATAGCAGTTAGTGTTAATGCTAATATTTTCTTTCGTAAGTTATAATTTCTCATTGTATTTTGTCCTTTCTTAATAATACAGTCGTAAAAATATACGCCAGGGCAAATATTGCCAGGAATGCCATGATTATTTTGTCGATTATTGTTTGTATGATATTTTTCATGTATTTAGCCTTTCTATATCTGGTGTTTTTACAACTAATAAAAATATGATAAAAAATTATCTGCTTATGATGTCAGCGATAAAAGCGCATAAAAAATGCTCCCAACTATAAAAGTTGAAAGCATTTTGTGTTTTGTTGAGTTTTTATGCTACATTCACAACGCCATATTCGTTTACTTCATAATCGCCATATACTATATAAGTACAAGGATTGTTATAAACCATTGACTTGATGTTCTGTCTGCGAATCTTGTGTCCGTCATAGGAGCTGTCAATGTATTCTGTTGTGCCATCTTTGTAAAGAATCTGAAAACTTTCATCAGCTGCATCGAACCAATCGTATTTGAGATTTTCAATGTATTGGTCCAACCAATCAAAAATATCTTTTTGCGTACTCATGATTTCGATTTCAATGGTACAATCGGTATCTTCTATATGAAATGTTTTGATTTCTTTTCTCATAGTGCACCTCGCTTTATCATTTCCCCTGATAACTTGGTGGTTCTGGCATCCAGGCGTCTACATTGTCATATTCATAATATCCATACTCGTCGTCATAACCGTAGAATCCAGGTACATTTTTCTTATTATTAAAAATGAACTTATCTATTTCGTATAGATTAGTAGAATATGTTGCCATGCAACAATGGCTCTTTGCAGGTATTATTCCTCTTGTTGATATTAGACATCGCTGATTATCCTTAGGTGGTTTCTCACTAACAGGGATCCATCTTGTCTGCTCCCTTAATTGCTTTAGTTCCTTGAGCCATTCTGCAAGTTGTCTGTGTTGTTCGGCACACTCGCCTTCTTGGCCAGCTACATAGCTTTCATAAGAATCGCTTATGTCATATTTACTTGCTTCAAATTCGCAAGTGTCTGCTATTTCTTCGCAATGCTTTATGCCCTCTTCAAGCGTCATATTTTAATTACCTCTCTTATTATTTTGGTTTGCTGCGTTACTCATATTCTACTTCCATTGTTACTTTGACTGGAATTACAACATCACAATCATCAAGTTTAATGAATACACCTCCAGCTAATGAAAGAACATTGTAGTCATATTGAGTGTCATAGCACATTACTTCTGGAACTTTCATATAGAGTTCTCCTCGATGCATGAATACATCTCCTGGCTCTAAATCTTTCAGCTTAGGGTCTCCTTTACGCTCGTCAGGTAACTTAATTATCGGCTTGCCCATATACTGTACCTCCAATTTTTGCTAAAATTTCGCCTACACCTTCTTTAACAGGCGTTGGTGTTTCACCATTAACGGTAAATATAAAAGTTTTATCACCGTCTTCTACCAGCTGCACAATAGCATCTGCTTTAACATATATTTTGACTTCGCCATCAGTTTTGACATCACCGTCATATGTTAGCTGCACAAATTTAATTTTTTCCATCAGTTTATTCCTCACTTTCTGCTGTATCTGCTTCCTCCAGATATTCAACCAATGTCTTTAACATATTTACCACATCGCGTCGATCTTCTTCTGTCAATATAGAACGCATTGTATCTTTAATGTATTCATACTGCATAACTACATTAAAATGCTCATTCTCGTATCTCTGTGATAATGCTAATAGGAAATCTGTCTGTTCTGTTGCATTCATATTCCAGAGTTCATTCTCAAGTTCTCTTGGCGTGATCTCTATGTTTTCTGTAAAATTTCTTTGTACTGCCATTTTTAATTCCTCCTTTTGATTAAAAATAATTTACAGAATAAATATGAATAAAAGCATTCAAAAATCACTTATATATATTGATAATGAAATTTCATTGTAATATAGTAGAAATTAGAGGTATTTTTTTGAAACGACGAGGAATTTATCATATTATATATGTATATAGTTGACATACAAAAACATTACTTTAGAAAAGGAGAACAAAATGAGAAACTTTATTAACTGGTATTCAAATAATA
>ODAI013103406.1_pt1 | contig 12391 bp, 11 predicted proteins | sample 1539321 | NCBI WGS metagenome assembly ODAI01 (sample SAMN02144231, study PRJEB22623) | gut metagenome | biome: sheep rumen | host: Ovis aries | place: New Zealand
AGCCCTATAATCTTGAGATGTGCCTTGATGAGTACTTCGGTATGAAAAAATATGTGTGGGACCTGAAGATCCTTGCGACCGATATCTCGTATAATGCCCTTCGTGCAGCAAAAAACGGCATCTATACCGAGGAGTCGATGGCGAGGGTGCCCGCGCGCTGGAGAGAGAAATACTTCAAGCCCTACGGCAAAGGGCTCTATCAGGTGAAGGACGATATAAGAAACAGGATCGAATTCAGATACCATAACCTTATGGACGCGATAAAATTCAAAAGAACGTTTGACCTTATCGTGTGCCGCAATGTTATGATCTACTTTGATGAGCAGACAAAATCAGACCTCTGCAAGCGCTTTTATAAGGCTACCAACAACGGCGGATATCTCTACATCGGCCATGCCGAATCCGCCCCCGAAGATATCCCTTATAAAAAGCAGGAGCCTGCTATCTACAGGAAGGAGGAGGCAGTATGAGCATAAAGATACTTGTCATCTCCGATGATACCGAATTCAGAGGCTCCGTTCTCAAAATAATAACTGAAAAAAGCGCAGGCAAATACATAGCATCAGCCTGTACCCTGAAAGAGGGCAGAAAGACGGCCATATCGCTCTCGCCCTCATATATCCTGCTGGACGCTGATTCTCAGGGTGCCAATGCAGATTATCTTATCGGTCTTGTTCCGAGATATTCCGTGCCGATAGTGGTATGCACCTCTACTCCCAACATAAAATATACTATGCTGCAGTCGGGTGCTATGGACGTTCTCACGAAGAATGAGGCGAATATAAGGTCCTTCGCGCAAAGGCTTATGTCAAGCATCGAAAGGAACGCCGCCACCAGAAAGGTGCTCGTTTCAAGGCCTGCGGTAAATGCCTCGGCCTTTATAGCTGTGGGCGGCTCAACAGGCAGCACGGAGGCTCTTCGCGAGATAATAAAGAGCCTCAGGGGAGATATCCCGCCGATGGCGGCAGTGCTCCATATGCCTGATAAATATACCGCTATCTATGCCTCTCAGCTCAATGATATCACCAATTATGAGGTGGTAGAGGCATCCAGCGGCCTTTATCTCAAGCAGAACCAGATAGTTATAGCGGCAGGCGGCAGGCATTTAAGGCTTTTCCGTGACAAGAAGGGCTATTTTGTCACCTCGGAGCCCGGAGTAAGGGTGTCGGGGCATTGTCCGTCAGTTGATGTTTTCTTCGACAGCGTAGCCTATGCCGCTAAGAAAAACGCCATAGGCGTGATACTGACAGGAATGGGACAGGACGGCGCCAAGGGTATGCTAAATATGAAGCAGATGGGCGCATATAATATCGGGCAGGACGAAGCGACCTCAGTGGTCTACGGAATGCCGAGAGCCGCGTTTGAAAACGGTGCGGTCAGAAAGCAGTGTCCTCTTTCGGCAATAGGTGCAGAGATACAGAAGAGGGCCGCCATCATAAGTAAAGGACTGTAAAGGGGGAGAGTTTTTTGGCTTTGGAAAAATATTTGCTTTTTGAAGCGGGCGAGAGGGAATTTTCTGTCGCCTTTGCGGACATATTACAGATAATCGCTGCCGAGGAGCCCTCGCCTATCCCTGATTTTCCCGATTATGTTCTGGGAACGATAGCCTTTGACGGCAGCGTTATACCCGTTATCAGCCTGAGAAGACGCTTTCATTATGAGGACAAGCTGATATCCGACAGGAACTGCATAATAGTTGTCCTGAGCGAGGATAAAAGGGTGGGTCTTCTTTGTGACAGCGTAGCAGGCTTTACCGAGCTCAATGACGGCGACATAAAGCCGCCCACAGCTCTCAATGAGGAGGCAAGCGCGCGATTTCTCAGAGGAGAGGTCCTTCTTGACGACAGGCACATACTCCTGCTTGACCCGATAAAGCTCATAAAGCTCGGAGATGAAGCCGTGCTCGAAACGGCAGACCCCGAGGAAGGAAAGGAAGATACCGAACAATGAGAGAGATAGATGTTTCACTGGTGGAGCAGACCGTAAGAGACCTTTGCATAAAAGCAAATCTTATCCTGCCGGAGGATATGGAGAAGTGTATCCTCAAAGGAAGAGAGGAGGAGCGCTCACCCGTCGGAAGAAACGTGTTCGATGATATAAAGGCGAACATCGAAACTGCCAGAAATGAGAATATCCCTATCTGTCAGGATACGGGAATGGCAGTGATATTTATGGAGGTCGGACAGGACGTTCACTTTGTGGGCGGCTCGATCAATGAGGCCGTAAACAGGGGAGTTGCCAGAGGCTATACCGAGGGCAGGCTCAGATGCTCCATAGTGTCGGATCCGCTTGAAAGAGTGAACACCGGAGACAACACGCCGCCGGTGCTGCACCTTAAATATACTGACGGCGAACAGGTAAAAATAATGGTGTCGCCAAAGGGCTTCGGCAGCGAGAATATGTCTCAGCTGAAAATGATGACCCCTTCCGTAACTCAGGACGAGATTGTTGACTGGGTGGTGTCGGTCTGTGCAAAGGCAGGGTCAAATCCCTGTCCCCCGATAGTTATTGGTGTCGGCATAGGCGGAGATTTTGAAAAGTGCGCCTATCTTGCAAAGAAGGCTCTTTGCAGGAGCGTATCAGTCAGAAACCCTAAGCCATTGTACAGAGACCTTGAACAGAGAATGCTCGATGAGATAAACAAGCTCGGCATAGGGCCGCAGGGCTTCGGCGGAACAAAGACCTGCCTTGCGGTAAATATCGAGGAAGCATCCACTCATATAGCAGGGCTGCCGGTATCGGTAAATGTCGGCTGCCATGTCACAAGGCACGCAGAGGCGACTATATAGCGTACTCCATGTGCTGACAGGGAAATAAGGCTCGGCATAGATAAGGCTTTCAGTGAAAAGCATACAGCAGAATGATCCGGAAAAGTTGGTGAGAACGGTTGAAAAGATATAAGCCTGCAAAGGTGCCTGTGCTGCTTACGATGGTGTTTGTGGCAGCACTGTTTTATGTGCTTTACAGAGCGCTTGGCTATATAGATGAATATATACCCTTTCCGGCAAGGTATCTGCAGCTGCCAGCTGAGATCGTAGGTGCGGTGGTCAGTCTGCTGCTGCTGCCGATCTATTATTTCAACACCTTTTACACCGTCAGCTCAAAGGTCGTCACCGCGAGAACAGGCATAATAGTCACTGCAAAGCAGCTGATGCCTGTCTCCTCGGTAAAGTCTGTCACGACTATCCAGGTGCCGTTCGGCAATATCCTCGGCTACAACTTCGTGATACTAAACGCTCAGGGCACAAACCTGATAATCCCGTTCATTCTGAAAAAAGACGCCAAAGAGATCGCAGACATTGTCAATAACTCTATCCGCAACCGTGCGTCCTCCGGCAGGACCGAAAAGGAGGCGCCATGAGACCGACCTCTCCGACGAACAGGGCAGCGGCTTTTTTCCGCAGCCGCCAGCACCCTATAAAAATAATCACCTATACAAGAAAGCAGCTGTGGCTGCTCGTAATACCGCTTGCAAAGTATCTCATAGCCGCACAGTTCAATTTCCAGAGCTGGTTTCGCTCACACTGGCTGGAGATACTTACTGTTGCTCTTATTTTCGGCTATGCGGTGCTTCGATGGGTCTTCGTTTATTATGAGGTCGGCGACGACCATATAACCGCGCATACCGGCTTTTTCGGCATAAAGACCACGAGAGTGAATTTTTCAGAGATATCTGCATTTTCGCTCAATCAGGGCTATCTTGACAGGCTGATACATTCGTGCACAATCTATCTGGATACCGGTGCCAGCTCATCAAGGACCTCTGACATATCCTTTAACCTTAACCGAAAGCAGGCCTTTGAGATCTACCACAGCATCACCGCGGTCTGCCATAACAAGCCGAAGTACGTCTACCGTTCAAGGCGCTCGGACCTTATGATATTTTCGCTGCTGTTCTCTTCCACCCTTTCGGGAATGCTGGTCGTTGTGGGTATCATTTTTCAGGCCTACAGGATAATGGGAAGAGAGGTGGAGCTTCGCCTTCTGCGTGAGGTGAACAGCAGGATAGAGAGCTCTCCCATTTTAGAGGTGATACCTGCCTATATCCTTGCAGGCGCAACTCTTATCTTCGGGCTGTGGCTCATATCGTTCGTTGCAAACCTTATGAGACACTGGGGCTTTTCATGCACAAAGTCCTCCGGACTTTTTATAATCAGGAGCGGCAAGGGCGCAAGAAGACGTCATGTCCTCAGACGAAAAAGAATAAACTATATTGATTATAAGCAGTCATTCCTGATGAAGCTTTTTCGCATCACCACTGTCGAGGTCGGCTGCACAGGCTATGGCAAGCGTCACAGAGAGATCTCTGCGATGATACCTATCACGACTAACAGCCGTGTAAACGAATCGATGAAGGAGCTTCTCCCTGCCTTCCCGCCGGTAAGGGGCACTGTTTCAACGGATAAAAGCTCGATGCCGTTTTTTATGCTGCTGCCGTTTGTGTGCTCGTTTGTGCCCTCGGCCGCCGCATACGTGCTTTATCCGCATTTTCCGCGCTGGCACAGAGAGATAATAATGATAGCCGTTATCGCGACTATCCCTCTCATCTGGCTGACGATAGTAAAAGCTGCGGCCTCACTGTGTACCTATATCGGCTTTGAGGACGGCTTCTGCACGATGAGCTTCTGCGGCTGGTATAAGTTCCATAAGGTAGCAGCCCCCGTTGACAAGATATCAAAGATAGTGATATCAAGGCATATTTTCCAGCGTTTAGGCGGGACGTGTGCCGTGTATGTCTACACGAATGACAGCCGCGCCACAAAGCACTATGTAAAGGGCGTAAACTATAAAGCTGCCGTTGAGCTGCTTGAGAAAAATGCCTTTCCATTTGAACAAACCTGACGGAGATGAACCTGTATGAATTTTTTAGCCCTGATATTGCTTGGTGCAGGCCTTGCTATGGACGCTTTTGCAGTGTCAGTCTGTAAGGGGCTGAATATGCGCAAGATAAATTACCGCTACACCCTTATAATAGCACTGTTTTTCGGCGGTTTTCAGGCGCTTATGCCGTTTCTGGGCTGGCTGCTCGGAAAGCAGTTTGCAAAATATATCGAGTCTGTTGACCACTGGATAGCGTTTGTGCTGCTGGCATTCATCGGAGGAAAAATGATATTTGAGGCTCTTCATGAAAAAGACGATATGATCTCAGATGAAGAGGAAAAGCTTGATATAAGGGAGCTGTTCATGCTGGCAGTTGCAACGAGCATAGACGCTCTGGCGGTGGGAGTCACGTTCTCATTTTTCGACGTGAATATACCTCTTGCACTTGCGACCATAGGCGTTGTGACGTTTATCATATCTTTCTGCGGAGTCGGCATAGGCAACCGTTTCGGAGCGGCCTACAAAAACAAAGCCGAGATCGTCGGAGGAGCAGTCCTCGTCTGTCTCGGCATATACATTCTGATACGGGATCTGGGAGTGCTGTGAATCATCACTTGTGGAATAGTTTTGCAAAAAGCTTTGTGCGCTCGGTTTTGAGCGTGCGGAGCTTTTTTAGTTGTGAAGCTCGTCTGCGATCATCTTTAACAGCTGTCCCGTCAGCTTGTCAAGCTCGGTGCACAAAACAGTCTTCGGGTATATCTCCTTCAAATAAGGATAGCAGTCATAGCCCAGTGCTATTGCTATTACAGATACGCCCCGGTGGGATATCCTTTTAACTGCATTTGCCGTATCCTGCGTGGATACAGGAGGAAGATAATCGGACTCTTCGCACTCATGAGCAGGAAAACCGTCTGATATTACTATCATGACCTTATTCTCGACCTGTGAATTTGACATAAAGTATTTTTCTGCCCAGCAAAGTGACAGTCCCTCACGAGTTCCTGAATACGCAGACAGGCGCATGATATTATATCTGCCTTTTGTATTATGCCTGAAATCGACAAGTATATTATGCTCCGTTACAGGCTCATCATATAGCGCCCTGTATTCAACTATACAGTGCTCGATATTCTTGCTTTCAAGCACCTCTGTAAGCACTGCTGCTGCATGGATCGCGGCATTTCTGCGAGCCCCTGACATTGAACCTGAACCGTCTATCATAAGCATTACAGAAAGCTCGGGTGAGCCTTGTTCACGGATATGCTTATACCAATATCTCTTTTTGCTGTCTGTCAGATTCCGAGAGGATATGCCTGTCCCGAAATACTGCTTTGTTTCTGAATATTCATTTTCTGTATGTATGATCTTGTCAAAGCGGCGCTTATAGTTGTTAATTATGCGCTGATACTGCCCGACCAGCTGTTTGTAGCTTTTTTCATTGAGCGCATCGGGTATAGGGTGATACTCTTTTATTTTTATAGCCCTGTGCATAGCAGATGCCCCTGTTGATGCCGGATCAATATCGATACAAACCGGCTGCATTACCGTTTCGGCCGATCCTGCAAGGTCTGAGTATTCATCCTTTATGCTGCTTTTAAGAGCGGTAATGATACTTCCGCTTTCATCAAAAGGTATCAGTCTGCCGTCTTTATCAAGGAAAAGTCTTCTGGTTATGTCAGCTTTTCTTCCCTGTGAACGGTGCTCATTTATAGATCTGCTGCCGCCGTTATGTGTATCACAGGAACCGAGCATTTGCTGCAGCCTTTCAAATTCCGGTATACTTTCAGGAAGCAGCGGTTCAAGCACATCAAAGATCCTGCAGGAGAATTCGTGTCTCTTTTCGGGAGCGCCGCAAACAGAGCCATCAAAAAACAGCGGCAAGACAGTTGAGATATATCCCTCATACCTTTCATCAGGCACTCCGGCCACTGCCATGGGATAGAGCAGCTTAACTGCACAGTAGTCAAGTATTGCTTCTATTGCCGTTTCGGTATCATCACTTACCTGCTGAGAGGACTTTACTCCCTCCAGGGTCTCCTTCAGAGTTCCTTTTGACGGGCTTTTTGCAAAGAGACGTGACACCCTTCCCCACCGCAGAAATACCTCGGTTTCCGGAAACTCTGAAGCACCTGCATTTTCGATAAAAGCATCCTCTATGATATTACCTATCATTGCAAGCACGCAAAAGCGTAGCCTGTCCGTACTGCGTTTATCGTATATTGCAGGGATAGGGAACTGAGTGAAAATGATATGCAGACATTCGTGGATCTCCTGAGCCCTTGATGTAAAATACAGCCCTGACCACGGATCGTTGACAGTCTCTTTCAGCCCCAGTGTCTTTGAGGTCTGCGCCATAGCTTCTTTATCGGCAAAAATCCTGTCCATTGCTGGATCAACAGTTATATTTTTACCGTCGGTAAACGCACGGCCTTCATTTATAAATGCAAGTGTCACACTATCGTGTCCTGTAAAGCCGCGGGCAAAGTTTTGCTCCTTGAGTCTGTTTTCTTCACTCTGAAACAGCCTTAGCACTCTTTTTTCTTCATTTGTCATTTCCGTTCACCCTGTTAAAGCTGTGTGACGATATTATCTTTCGTATCATAACTTCAAGGCTGTGCTCGCCTCTTGCTACAGGCACTATAGTTTTTTCGGCGGCTGTTATATAGCCCTCATACTTGGCCATTCTTGCCCAGTTTTCAAGGTTTCTCGGAGAGATAACAAGATCTAGTTCTTCTGCCTTGGCTTTATGCTTTATTCTGTGATATACCTCAAGCATATCCTTGATATAGTTTTTACACTCCGGTATTCTTGCCGCAAGCATCGTGCTTATAGCCTCATCTGAAAGCTCATCAAGCTCCACTATAGCATTGAAACGGTTATAAAGAGCCTGATTAAGCTCCTTCGTTCCGTAATAACCGATATTCATGGTCGCAAAAAATCTGAAGTTTTTGTGACGCCTTACCACCTCGCCGCTGTCAAGTCTTACAAAGCCGTTATCGTCAAGCAGGGAATTAAGAAAAGCAAGATACTGAGGCCTTGCAAAGTTTATTTCCTCAAATATAACTGCGCCGCCGAAACGAATAGCCTTTGTGACAAAGCTCTCCCTGAAAACTATCCTGTCTTCCTCAGGAAGATATTTTCCCAGAATAAATTCATCAAGATTTTCGGTGCAGTTCACGGTCTCCATAAGCGGCAGACCTGTCTCATGGCATATGAGCTTACAGGACATAGTCTTTCCCGTACCTGCAGGACCATAAAGCAGAACAGAACCGATATCACCTTCGGCAACTGCGCTGCATAATGACACAAGCTTTGCAGGCAGTCTGAATTCTTCTGACAGTATGGGGATAAGCTCACGGTACTCTTCCATAAAATCAGCAGACTCAAAAGCTTTTATCTCTGTAATATCTGGCAGCTCCTCAGCAGCTGCTGTGTTTGCGTAAATGTTCATCAGCTTCTGATCAAGTGATACTATGCAGTCATCAGCAGAGGCAGTCATATCACGGCAGCTCAGAATGAATTCGTCGTTTTTATACTTCTGATACAAGTCTTCGTGCAGCGTTACAAGATCAGCAGCATTAGGGGTCCTTACAAACTCCATAAACATTGCCGCATATTCATCATCTTCATAAATAGTCTTTGCCAGAAGAAGCAGCATGACCGGCAAAAGCTTGTAGTGCTCGGAAAGGTCAGAAGATACAGACTTTATATAGCTGCCGTCACTGTCACAGGGGCATATTTTTAAAAGTGAGGAAAAATCTTTCTGTGCTTTGTAGGAATACACATCTGTTATACGGTTTTCTCTCCAGTCAGCAGGTACCGGGAGGTCTATCCATACACTGCTGCCGTCCTCGCTTACAAGTATGCTGCCCTTGTTCTTTTTACCTTCAAGCAGCGATGCTATGTATTCTGCCATAAAAATGATGCTCTCACCGATCGTCTGACATAGTGTGGTCGTTCCGCTGAATGATTCATTGTTTCTGTGAACATAATAGGCTGTGGCATCAGAAAGATGCCTGAATCCAAAGCCTTTATAAATTTCACTATCATCTTTGCGGACGATCTTGTAAGCTGTTTTGCATGGTTTCATCTCATCACTCTCCTTTATCGGTCTTCAGCTCTTCTTCCAGTCTGGAATATACCAGTCTTTGATGGGATCCGGGCTCCTTATCCGCTGTCAGCTGAATGCTTTTTCCTATCATTTCAAGAGCTTTGTCTTTATTGCCCCGTGCTTTATATAGCTGTGCATACTCATAATAATACTCAGGAGGATCTTCATCTTCACGGATCTCTCTCAGCACGGCTTCTGCCTCATCCAGTCTTCCGAGAACTGTGTATACTTCTGCAAGAACAAACAGCTTTTTATAAAGCCTCGGATATTTGATATCATATTTTTTATGCATACTGATCGCATAGTTGATCAGCTCCAAGGCCTCATCTGACTTACCGCACCTGTTCAGCACATATGCAGTATCGCGCAGGTCATCGAGGTAATATGCATCTGACTCATTTTCACCATACAACCGCTTTATTATCTCTCTGTACTTTCTGAGCTCTGACAGAGCCTCTTTATATTTGCCGATCTCTGCAAGAATATTTGCCTTCAGGCTGAACAGTGATTCCATATCATACAGGTTTTCGCCTTCTGATCCTGAGGAGATATCAAAATAAATATCATATAATTCAAATGCTCGGTCATAGTTTTCAAGGTTGCTGTTCCAGACCATACATATGTCTATCGCATACAGCAGTATCGCTTTTTCCTGTCCGTGATGAGCGAGCATTTTCCTGACAGCATTTTCAGTTATCTCACAGGCCGTCGTCAGCTGGCCGACGCTATCGTAGGCAAAACTGAGATTGACATACCTCCTCATCGTTTTCGGGTGCAGCTCCCCGAGATTTTTTAAGCTCTCATAATATACCTTTTCTCTTATTTCAAGAGCTTCGTCATGTGCTTTTTTCATTCCGCAGACAGTTGCAAGGTTTTCTGCTGCGAAAAGCGTGTTATCATAGCCATATCCATGGGTCTTTAAGTACCAGTCATATGATCGCTTTATAAGCTTATATGCGATATCATATTCACCGTTTTCTTTGTAAGCATTTCCTAAATTGACCCTTGCCATAACTGTATCAACGTGCTCTTCCCCCAGGATCTCAAGGGCGGTCTCATACAGATATTCTTTGATCCTGAACGCCTCTTTTTTCTTTCCGATGTTCATGTAAATCCCGCTAATATCATTCAGTACAGATAATGTATAGTGGTCTTTCTCGCCGAAAGCTCCTTTGGCAGCTTCATATGCCTTTTGCAGATATTCAAGGCTTTTATCTGACATATTCATTTCATCATAAGTACGTCCTATACACTGTAATATCCAATAATAATTATTCTTATCATATTCACTGCATTTTTGCGCCATATCGTATTGCAGCAAAAACAGCTCCAGAGCTTCTTTATATTTTCCTGCCTTGTAATTATTAGAACCAAGGCCGCCTAATGCAGAAATAGTTTTTTTGTTATCCTCGCCATATTCCGTCAGATATGTCGTCAGGATCTCATTCCTGATAACTGCTGCTTCTTCCATTTCAGCCAAGCATTCAAGTAGGTAGGCCTTCTTTGAGGAAATATCATAATAGTCAGTTTCGATCAGGATATAGTTATCACGTACATAATCAAGATAAAGGTTATAAAGGTTCAAGGCGTCTTTATATCTGCCGGCATCATATTCAAAATTTGCGAGAGTACGAAGCTTGACATAAGCCTGTTCAGAGTTTCTGCCGTATTGTTCGCAAAAGATCTCATATATCTCGTCATAGACCTCACGGGCAGAATCATAATCTCCGTTTAAAAACAACTTATAGGCCGCACGGTATGCATCGCTGTACTTTTCATCTTCTAAAAGAGTTTTTATATTCTTGTCCATATTTTCCTCCTTTCAGAATTATAACAATACGTTTTCTCTTCTTTAAATCATATCACTGATACCGGCCAATTACAATACTAAGGGACCTTTTGATACTTTACATATTATTATACCATACATTTTATATTTTGTGGTAACTTTTTTTGGACTCAAAGCAGAAAAAAGCATCCCCTGATCCCAACCCTGATAAAAAATCAGCCCTCCACCATTCCGCAGGAGTTTGAGTGCCTAAAAAGCAAAAAACTGCCGCTTCAGTGGCAGTTATGATTGACAACGACCCAATAAAAGTTGTATAATCTATTAAAACCCATTCGGGAGGCGATGTGGATGCAGGTCATATTCCTCGACATTGAAATGAAGGGGCTCAAAGGAATTGAGGCCGCCGACCTGCTGTCGAAAAAATCCCCTCTAGCCCCCTTGACATCACGCCCAAAAACTGATATAATAACACTATCTAAAAGTATTTTTTGTAAACTTTTGATAAATTTTACGTAAAGGGGTTGACAAGCCGTGTTGTTTGTGGCAAGATCAGACAGACAGACAGACAGACAGACAGACAGACAGACAGACAGACAGACTGAAATAACGCTTCTGCAGTATGTGTTTGGATATGCTACTGTTGCTCTTGGAGAAATAGCGGAATTCTCATATGGATTCACTGATAAGGCAAAAGACAATGGTGAGGCAAGATTCATCAGAATTACAGATATTGATGAGAAAGGACACCTCAACGCAACAGGTGCCAAATATGTCAATCTTTCTTCTGAGAACAGTAAATATCTTCTACACAAGGGGGATTTACTGATGGCGAGAACTGGAGCAACTTATGGAAAGACATTATATGTTCCAGATGATAAGCCAGCTGTATATGCATCGTTTTTAATAAAGATAACGCCGAACCCAAGGATTCTCACGAATCGGTACTATTGGCATTTTGCACAGTCCAGTTTGTATTGGAACCAGGCGAATAAGCTCGTTTCCACAGGAGGTCAGCCTCAATTCAACTCGAATGCATTGAAGCAAGTGGTAATCACCATCCCTTCATTGAAACAACAAGAAGAAATCGTTGAATTGTTGGATCGCTTCGACAGGATTTGCAACGACCTCTCGTCCGGATTTCCCGCTGAGATTGAGGCCAGACAGAAACAGTATGAGTATTACCGGGATAAGCTCCTGACCTTCAAGGAGAAAGTGTAAGAAAGAAGGTGGCTGCATGCCGTATTTTAACATCGTTGCCCAGACATCGGAGAACACCGTTGTCACGGAATATGAGCCGGTAAAGGCCCGGTCCGACAGCTATCAGAGCGAAGCTGAACTGGAGCGGGAATTTATCCGTATGCTCACCGAACAGGGCTATGAATATCTGCCGATCCATTCGGAGGCGGAGATGATCGCGAATCTTCGGAAGAAGCTGGAGATCCTGAACAGCTACACCTTCACTGATTCTGAATGGGACCGTTTCTTTAAGGATGCCCTGGCGAACCCGAATGATCATATCGTTGAGAAGACCAGGAAGATCCAGGAGGACTTTGTTCAGGTTCTGAAGCGTGATGACGGTTCTACCAAGAACATCACCCTGATCGACAAGAAGAACATTCATAACAATCTTCTTCAGGTCATCAACCAGTATGCCATCAGCCAGGATGAAG
>ODAI010836297.1_pt1 | contig 12390 bp, 10 predicted proteins | sample 1539321 | NCBI WGS metagenome assembly ODAI01 (sample SAMN02144231, study PRJEB22623) | gut metagenome | biome: sheep rumen | host: Ovis aries | place: New Zealand
TGACTTCATAGAGCCACCTCCTTATATTTGATGGTTCTATGATGATACATTTGAGGATTATTATCCTCATCTTTTTTCAGAGATACCGTGTATTTTAGAAGCGAACCAAAAAAATGAGGATAATAATTCTATGAGGATAACCCGGTTTTTAGCACTACCTTTTGGATCCCTGCCGCTTCCTTAAGCATCCCTGACTACCCTTACGGCCATGCGGAGCATGGTTTCTGAAACGTTCTCAGTGATCAACATCTGACAATCCTTGAACTGCAGTGTCAGGGGAGCCGCGGAGGATTCCCCATGGATCTGGATACCGCAGCTGTCAGCTGGTTCACGCAAGGTCTGGACCGGTGGTCTTAATTCCAAAAATGTCGGGGGCTGCCCCGGAGGAAGAGCATCCCGCTCTTCATTACCCCCATCCGGCTTGATCTCATCCAGTGCCATGGCCCTTATTTTTTTCTGCCAGTAATAGAACTGTTTTGTCGTGATCCCGTGCATCCGGCACCAGTCTACTTTTTCATGCCGCTGGTGTTCGCCTCATATATCAGTTTCTGCCATCTGGCTAAGCGTATGTTATAAACTCCCGAATCCATTTGACGCCCTCCTATATATTAAGTATTCCTTCAAGGGTATCAGATTTATAGGCTTCTCTAAAAGACACTGGCTATTTTACGCTTACTTTACAGAAAATTTTTCATACTCTCGGGCGATTTAGTATTTACTAAAAGAATAATCTAATTCCTAGTAATAAACTAATTATTATTAGGACAAAAAAGATGATATTTGTAAAAACTGTTGCTTCATTATTTTTATTTATGCAATACATTAAGAAAATGATAATAAGAGGAAGTATTATTGCATTTGTATATTGCGCAAAAATAATAAGCACTGTTGGACTGGAGCCCATCATCAATGCTATTACAATTCCTATCAAAAGTACAATAATCCAAATAGACCTAAACAGGTTATCTTTTTCGGTTACATTATCATCAAATAGTTCTGAGACAGCATAAGCAGCAGCATAAGGTGATGTAATTGCAGATGATGTTCCTGCAGCAAATAAGCCTAATAGAAAAATTTTATTTCCCAGATATCCCAATGGAGCAGAAAGTACTTGACTAAAGTTATTGAGATTTAACTCTTGAATGAAATATGACTTTGATATTGTCGCGGCTACAATGATAATACAACAAGAAATAACTCCCCCTAAACCTATAGAGATAACTGTGTCTAAAAGCATCTCCTTTATGTCTGACGATGAATGCCATTTTTGCGCAGCAGTTTTTGAATGTAAAAATATATTGTAAGGGCCAATAGTAGTGCCAACCAACGCTCCAATTAAATATATATTTTTGTTAAAATCAATTCTTAAAAGGCTAAACAACACTTCACGAATATCAGGTTTAACTAAAACCATAGCTATAAAAAAGCAAATAACCATTAATAGCACCATATATTTTAGCACAACTTGAATCCAATTGACTTTCCCAAACCACAATAATCCCATCGAACATACGCCAATCAATAATACGAAAGGTGTGTTCGTGTTTGCTTCCGCAAGCATTTTTAACCCTAATGCACCGCCTGTAAAATTCCCAGCTTCAAACGCACAATTGCCTACGAATATTGCAATGATTATCAATAGTTTTGATAATGAGAGCATTAATGGAGAAGATATAGAATGCACAATATTCTGACTAAGGCTTCTTTGTGTAATAATTCCTAACTTAGCAGAATAATACTGGATTAGTATTGCGATGATTGTTGCTATAATCATAATACTAACCAAAGAATATGACGCCGTATATCCAGATTTAATACACGTAGTGATTGTTCCTGGACCAATGAATGCTGCAGTAACAAGTGCCCCTGGGCTAGCTTGAATAACTCGACCTTTTATTTTTCTTAACATCATATGTGTACCTTTTCCAAAGTCTGACATTCCTTAAAGCTTCTATCTGTTGAGTAGTATTCTTCCAATTCCTTGTAGCGATAACTCGCAATGTTACTAAAAGGCATTAATTCAAATTTCTTTAGATATGCAATCTCGCAATTATATAAATCAAGCAACTCTTCGTCTGATAATCCAGAATAAAAATTACGTTTTTTCCAATTATTGTAGGTTACACTAGAATTATAACCATACTTCTCTTTTAGAAAATCTTTTGTTGTAATAGTTGAAGCAATTGTGTTTAGGCGACCCCAGTAGTTCAATAAATCACAGGTATGCTCTAATGGTTCAAAACGTCTAGCTCCGCCGTCATAAATAACACATTTTTCAAATATCGCCGTTTTTCTATCTATGATTTTTTTTCGAAAAGCAGGAGAAACAAGCGCATTTTTAATATTAAAATCAACTCTAGGTAGATTCAATCCAGTTATTCCTTTGTCTACATATATACCAAAAATACCTTCAAAGAAAGCAACTGTTATTGATTCAAAATTTGGCCATCTTTTTTTAAGCTTCCTCTCCAATTCCTCAATAACATCAAAAGTATTCTTAGTCCCGATTGTTAATATAGTTATACTTCTTAATGATACATATGATTTTGCATATACTTCTTCTATATAATTAATCGCATTTCTAAGTGTTACACCAGAAGCTATTATATCACCAATTATTATTGAAGAATTGTCAAAAGCGTTTATCTTCCGGTATACTGTTTCGATACGTGAAACTTTTTTATCAAGAAACACTCGTTCACTAGATATAAAGCTCACACCATTTACATTAATTCCCGAATAATAGCATGCTTCTTCAATCGGAAAATTTAACCCCCCCCTAAGTATATTAAACACATTTACTGGGGAGAGTTTATTATTATCTTTTAACCATGATAAAAAATCCACCGTTGATTCTTGTAAGAGTCTTGGAATGGTATATCCTATTATCTCTGGCTCAGTCAGTAATTTTCTTGTTGCCTTATTAGAAATGATATATATATTCTTACTATTTAACTTATATAAAACACTGTTATTGATATTATTACAGCTGATAAGGTAATGATCTAATTTTTCACACACGGTTTTATTATCCCCTTATTAATATGATTATCTATGTATCTTTTAAAAAGATACTTAGATTCTATGCCGTCAATACTTTTAAAACATGTGTTAGCAGAATCATCATTATTAATATTAATAATAACTATCTGAAGTTTTGGGTTTGAATATCTCTTATCTAAAAAAGAATTCAACTCCTCTTTTGTATAAATCATCTTTACTTGAAGATTCCACGCCATAAATAGAGATTTCCAGTTTACGTATTCTGATCCACTTTTCTGATTTCCACTGGATTCAAGGAGTTTATTGTCAAAAATAAATAGTGTGAACTTATGTAAAACATTTTCTAATTCTGATATAGTGAAAATTGAGCTCGTATTGCTTAAGAAGCTTCCATCTGTGTCAAAGGCATATACCCATGTGCTTTGAGCTCCTAATGCAATTCCAATGGCTGTCTCAGTGACTGAACTTAAGCAGTCTAAGAATAAAACCTGAGATTTTGGAAGATGATTAAAACACTCTTCGCTTGTTCTTCCAAGAGAACATACTGCCAAATGGCATGCATCAAAATGTTTATTTATTTCCTCAAAAACGTCCTTAGTTTTCACATTAATTCCTCATAAAGAGTATAGTTCAAAACCAACACAGTACTCACTTGCCCTGAAAGAAAAGTTTCCATTGTCTTTTTTAAACCAACTATTAATTCATCTGATGAATTAATAAACATCACTTTCATTCGGCATTGTTCAAGAATTTCAAAAGTGACTTCGTTATGAAAAACCCCCCACCAATTTCTCTCACCAAAATCACCACGATTTGAAATAATATATATATTATGGATTCCATGTCCAATTTCAAACCTAGTGATGATGTCACAAGCATAACGAATACCAGAATTCTCGATAAGACATATTGAATAATTACCTACTATATTTAATCCAGAACTAATAGCAACCGCACTAATTTCATTCAATACCTGAATATATCTAATGCCATAAGCCTCTAATGCTTGTTGCTTAAACAATCTACCATTTAAGGAATCAGGTACTGTTACAACATTCTTAAAACCATTTTTTTGTAATACTTCAGCTACATTCATGGCACATTATTACTCTTTTGTAAGGTAGATAAATACATAACAAACCCTCTCTGTTCTCGATTGAATACCGCATCCCACAGTTTTTTACTAATAGAAAATAGTGTTACAGGCACAATCCAAATAGAAGCAATGTCTAACGCTATACCTTTCCCGATGTATGAATCATTAATACTACTCATAATTCTTGAGTTTATCTCTTTACAGTACTCTTTTGAAAGCTTTTCACAATCTTGTTTTATTAATGAAGGTGGGATATCTCCTAAAATAAGATGCTTTTCTATTTGTTCTTGGATTTTATTTCGAAAATAAACTGAATATTTTCGAAGTTTTAGTATTTCATCTATTGTTAGACCAGATACAGAGCGGATATTTGTTATATTAAATAAACACTCTGAATAAGGCTGAATGAAATCTTTTGTTCCTGTAGAGATGATTGTCCTAACCGCATTTCTTTGAATTATTGAATCTGCGCCTAAACTTTTGGCTGTAAAGTAGTTACTTAACATATTACTACATTCAATATTGAACGTTGTATAATCTGATGACTTCTCCATATCATTTGATACAATACCATGCATGAATTCATTCAATACTTTAGCGTTTTCTTTCGATTGTTCTATAGTCAAAACATCATCAATCATAGTTGACGATAAACTATGCGTAGAAATCTCATTATCCCATATTTTAATCAATCCAGCTTCTTTCAGTGTGAGCAGCTTTTTTTGAACGTCTTTGGAGTTTATTTCCAATGCTAACGCATTTATCCAAATTTGATCAACGTTTGTAATTAATGATTGGATAATAGTTTCATAATCATGCACTGTTAGTTCACTTACGTTAACTAAGAACGAACTATTCGGCATTATTTAACCCCCTCAAATACATCAATGCATTCATATGATCTTTCATATACAGATGATAACTCATTGCAAAATGTGTATATTCTCCTATCTTTACTTGTAATCGATATGACATTCTCTCTTGAATCTTTGTCAACTCATACATATCGTTTAACGCTTGCCCCCATGCGTCATTACTTCTTAAAACACTAGTCATATTTAACCGTTTTTCTCTTATTGTAAAATACACGCCTATAATACACGATGGATATGCTGTCACCATATCCAATGAAGGCGTCCATATACTAGCGTACCCATGTCGATTATAAGGGTTTTGATCAAGTTTTGAAGCTATAATATTTATTTGATCAATTTTCGTATCTGGAAACTGTTCAAGTTTATCGTTAACAGTTTTCCAATATGTAGTTATTTTTTCTTCTGAATAGTTATAACCGCGTCCCTTTTCAAACGCTAATAGCTCGTCTAAATCATTTAAAGGGGACTCTATAGATAATACAGCGTTTGTTTCTTCATAAGTATCACCATGCCTTTCAGTAGGAACAATTGTAGGACAATTAACCAAAATCCCAATACTCTCTTTCCATGTTGATAGAATTGTTTTCCCTCTAATGTTCATAAATTTGTCCATCCTTAAAAACCTGTAGACTCATCATACCATAAGCTGGCAGGCTCACTATACTATTACTACTCATAAAAATTTAATATGTTCAAGTCATAATTCTTCTTTTTTACTCTGTTAATCACAGACTCCAGAATAATGAGACGCCTAGGAGCATTTTTCTGCGTAAAAGTGGCAACACATCACACAAAATGAAACGTTCCTGTTCTGCGAAGGTTCTAACTTCATGCAGGTTAGATTTTATAGTCCTCACCTAATTACGCACTTTGTTGCTCAAGACCACTAAAGGTTTAGATTGTATACACCGCTCTTGGAATCGACATCTATTTGCCCTACTATCTGATCATTTCCGCAATCTTCTTATGTTTTATAGGCTTCTTCGGGTTGGGTACGTAAAGAGTTCATATACATAATAATGCACAGAGCGTCCGAGCACCTTATAGAGCGTGCTTAAGGCATTGACTGTGCTACGGATAGCTTTGCTTTGGGCATTAAAGCGTATGGTGAGAAAAAATACATCATCCGAATGAATTTGGTCTGAGCATGGGTGTTTCTTTTATCGCTGTTAACCTAATACTCTTAAACTTTAATAATTTATTAGACTATTATCGTCAAAAGAAATCACCATTTCACTGTTTTTTCCATAGACCGTGACCTAATATGCCTCACATTGCCTAATAATTACGGATTCTATGTTTAATTTAATTCCCTTTCTAAACAACTAAAAACATATTGAAAATTTGATTGCTGTATTTCTCAAATCTTTGCTGCGTACTAAATGATTGTATTTATAGTAATAAACCTTTCTCCTTTAAGTCTGCAAATATCAGTTTATCTACTGGAGAAATAGAATCCATATCATCAGAAGTTAACCAAACTATTTCTGCAATTTCTGAATCCGCCTTTAATTCTCCAATATAATCTGCTGTATAGCACGTCATTTTTACTATAACACCTTCTGCTTTTCCATGAGCCTGTGCTCTAAACACACCATAAAACTTCGCTGTAGTCACATCAATATCAACACACAATTCTTCCTTAATTTCTCTGACAAGCGTTTGTATATCAGTTTCACTACCTTCACGTTTTCCACCAGGAATATAATACTTATCCTTTCCCTTTGACCGAGTACTCAGAATCTTTCCATCTTTTAAATAAAGATATGCAACTTTATCAATTTCTTTCATTTTATGTCCCCCCTATTATAATAGTACTGATTTGTTTGTTAACACTCTCTTAGACTTTCAAAACTGCATTATTTACCGAAATCCTTATAATATGAAACATATCATAGTAACAGACCACCATATACGTATCTGTTATAATCTAAAACCCGAATAAAGAGGACTTAAATCCTACTTATCCACTATAGCTCTCTATGTTCCCTATCTATTCCAAGCTTCTCCAGGAACAGTTGATCCCGTTTCGTTTCCTCGTTGCGCTATTTTATCGTACCTATCTCGAAGTTTAGACATAATTGTTTCACTTTTGTAATTTCGATTTCAGATGATTCTGCTGACTTCTTCCTATCTATTTTCCGACGCCACCCTGATCACAAGCAACTGACTGGATAAAGGTATTACTACTATTTTCATTTGTCATTTTATCTTTGTATACGTTTAAGAGAATTTCCATTCAATACTATATGTGTAGAGCAGTATTGGATTATCAATTTCTACAGTATATTTTACTAAATTCTCCTCTTCAGTGATAATAAAATCATTTTCTAATTTCGGATTATTATACTTAATTGTCATATTTTCAGAAACATATCTATTATTAACAATACTGTCTGGTCTTATTAACCTTTTTGGATAAGCTATTCTCATGATTAACTTGTCCGTAGGGTTTCGCACAACATGGGCAAAAAAAGGTTTCATAGTTTCTCCAGAGTCTAGCACTCTCGTAACAACATTCGCTTTGATCTCATCGCCTTTAAGCAAATCCCTTTTTAGATGGATTCTATATTTATATGGTGAATTCTCATCTTGTATATCCTCAACATAGTCCAATATATCATTTCCTTGATCATCGGTAACATAATTTGCTATAGTTTCTATGTATTCTGACCCAGTCCACTTAAACTTTTTATTAATAATACCCGGCGTGTTTTTTTCTACTTTAATAACGTAATAACGCTGTATTTCAATACCGGAACGGCTATCAAACTTACAATACACATCTGCCAACTCATACCTAAAGTTTAATATAATATCATCCTCTTCTTCTCCGAATGCAAGTTCTTTAGCAGCTTTCTTTGCATTTACACCTGTAATTAACTCTAATTCATCTTTTGGAGGCATAACCTGCTTGTATAATTCAATATACGCTTCACCGATTGCACCATAGTATTGCTTTGTCTCAGGTATAGATTTACTCTTCCCAAAACTCAGTATATGTTGATTAGAAATCCCCGGATATGGATCAATATAGTAAATTCTTTTAATTCCTAATTGGTAAGCTTTCTTTGAACATAACTCACACGGACTAGCCGTACTAAACAATATACCACCTTTTAATCCCTGTCCTCCGTATTTGGCAATTTGCAAAAATGCGTTTTCTTCAGCATGTAAAGCACGAGTGTGAATTTGATTATTCGTATTAGTCATACCATTATAGATATCCTTAAAGCAATATGAATAAACCCTGCCTCCTAAAAGATTTCTATTTTCATATACCGTATTCTCCAAACGCTTTAAACATTTTTTAAATCCTGCGTCTTCAGTTTCATATTTTGAATAGCACTTATTATTACTTCCCGAGCAATAATCATCCAATCCTCTTAGATTACAACTAATTTGACCATAAGGGACATCATTCCAACCAACGGATTTTACCGAATAGTCACTTCCTGTTACTACTGCGCCAACTTGTCTGGATAAACAACCTGAATTTAGTTTAGTAACATACGCAAGCTGCATACAACGTTCTATATGTGTTGGTGTTATAAGTCCTGGATGTATCATCAAAGCAATATATCTAAATAACTGCCATTTAGTAAAAATATAGTTATTCTTACTATCGTTTTTATTATATAAATGAATATCGGCTTTTTCAAAGCAATTACCCAAATCTTGATGATAAAACTGCTGTTCAGTTTTTATCGAGGAATACTCAATCTTATCCAATGCGTTTTTTGCAGAACGCGTCATATCAAGTCTTTCTACTCTACTCAACTCATCAGTGCTAATTGCAATTAGATAATAACGTCTGTGTTTTGTTTTTAAGTAACTTGACTCATAGAAATTTCTTATTGCATCAATGCATATCCTAACATGACTTAATTTGTGATTTTTATTCCATTTTTTTATTAGTGTAATTATTCCATCTATCCTTTTTGCAAATGTTAAATACTTTTCTTGTTCGAAATCATTGCTATACGGATCTCCAGAGCTCCTTATGTTGTTCCCTATCCTCTGCCATAACGTTGAATATAAGTCTTTTTCTACCGTCGTATACTTTTTTATATTATTTGTAAACACTTCTTTGCAATAATACTGACTTAATAATCTGCGAATGTTTGATAGATAATCGGGAAGTTCATTAATATAATATTCGTACAGAGTATCTATTGTTTCTTCCTCTTTGCAATCATCTATTGCTTCGATTTTCATTAATCCTTTCGCTCTATCGAACCAAATCGAAAAGTTTTTAAGCTTTGTAAGCATTTCATCAACATTAGCAATTGACAATCCAGATTTGTTATCATATGAACATAAATTTCTAATATAATCAATAAACAAATCTAAATCCTTTTCAAGTATAAAAGAAAGAATTACAGCGGCCCCTTCAATAACCGTGAATTTCTTCCACCTATCTTCCATATAACGTATCACTGTATCAAATTTTATTTTTTCTTCATTGAGCTTCTTGACTACCGGTTTAATATTACTCTCTTCTATTTCCGGACTATACTTCAGATTAATCTGATCAAATGATTCTTTCAGAATTGATGCCACTGTACTGCATCCTGAACCAGTTCTTCCCGAAAGACCCAGAATTAACTCTTCCTCTCTAACTTTATATAGTGTATTAACCGCAGTATTATATATATCCTTCCTCATTACTATTCCTCCAATAATAATTGACCGCAATTCATATGGTCATCTGAGAACGAAAAAAACAAATATGAACTAAAACCATGTTCATTCAATAGATTACAAAGCTCTTGCATGCTCAATACCTCTGCGGATAATAAATTTGCTCTCTGCGAGGAAATTGTGGTATTCATTTTCGATATTCTTATTATAATTTGATCTTTAATTGATTCACACAAGGAAACAAACGATTTATACTCAGCATGATTATCATTTATGTTTCTAATCATTATGTAATTTATTCTCAAGTTTGGTATAGTTGTCGATGCGAACTTATGTATTACTCTTTTAATATTATATTTGTATTGACCATCTTTACTAATCACTTTCCTGACTTTTTCCATATCACTTGATATATAAGTAATGTTAATCGCTCGAAAATCAACCCTATTAATTATAGTATTAAGGCCATTAATAGATTCGTCCGTCCAAATACTTGAAGATATTGTAAAGTGCACATTTTTATAATTTTTATTAATAATTTCTATCGCTTTATTTATATTCTCATAGCACACTGAGTAGTCCCCAATCCCCGTCATTGTTACTAGCAAATAATTATCACCTGATATTCTCTTATCCTCATAAATAAAACAGAATATCTGATATATTTCTTCGTATGAAAGTTTACTCACATTCATGATTTGAGATGATGCACAGTACCCGCACCTAATAGGACACCCTTGACTAGAAGGTAATTCAATTACTTCTTTTTTAAGTATCATCATTCCATCAGATGATTTATTATAGTGTTTGAAATAACCTGCTTCAACAAGCTTTTCATTGATTTCAAGAACATATTTAGTGGTTTCTTCAAAATTCCAATCGCTTCCTGAGTAATTATTCGAGTTTCTTTTTTTTAATAATATCCGAATCATAAAGACCCTCACTAAACAATATTATGCATCGTTTTCTTTTCTAATATAATCGCCAAGCCACGAAACACTATCTGCTTTATCAATTATTCTCGTGTAATCCGTATAGTACATATCATCTAAGTGGGTGTTAGCTTTTATGAATAATGCCAAATTACGGTTATTCTCATGGTTTGCAAAATAGGGCATAGTAACACTCCAAATTCTATTAGAAATATAAAAGTAAGGCAGATTGTCTGTCTCTTTTATTATTAGTTTTTCTCTGTTATCTTTGTTGAGTTTCGGAAATATTCTTTTATCTAAGCACTCTTTTAGTTTCTCTTTTTCTCTTTTATCCTCTTCATTTAAAGAACTATCTTTATAAATAATACAAAAAACAGAACACCCTTCGTTTATTACTTTAATTATTCTGTTACAAAAGTTCTCTTTATTTAAAGGTGTATTAATCCACCTAAACAGAGTCTTTCCTGATAAAATCAGCTCTTCTTTAGTATCCGATATAAATGAATTCCAAAACACATCCTCGATTTCATCCCTATACTTTAGTCTTGAAATTCCCTTGGTTGTCATCTCTTTAATCACATTTGCAGTATCGTCAAATTCGTCCAGCCAGCTTTTATAATTTTCAAGATTATTCTCATACTGTTGTAAATTCTCATCTTGGCGCGTCGAAAAGTAATTGTCATCGAGAATCGAATAAATTATTGTTGCAATTATTGATGCAATAACACTAATGAAAAATCCTGCAACAGGTAATTGCTCATCGATAACTTTTTGGTTGCAATAATATATTATAAAGAGAGCAGCAACTAATGCCGTTGAGATGAAAAAGAATATCCTCTGTCCTTTTGAAAGTTTTTTCACGTTTTACCCCCTTGTATGATAAGCCTATCTCCTATTATTACAGGGTTAAGGTTTATCTTTTTTTCATAGATGATGAATAACAACTTATATCTGGCAATTTTATCCGCTAAATATCCCTTATAAATGGTTGATAGTTACTTGTGTTACCTATGCTTTCTGGACGTTATAATTAGTCCCAATGAAACCTTCTCAAAAATAATACTACGTTCTCCTTGAAAGACATTGTAGATTAGTGCGCCTCACCATCTATTCCGCCATTGCTTTAAGAGCTTGCACCCTGGGTGCCATGTTCTTGATATTTACGCAAATGTAGCATCCGTGCCACTATCCACCAGAAATGAGTCTTCGTCGCGTAAATGCTTATTGCGCGAGGTTGCATGACATGGTTGTCCGGGATTAGTCCCAGTCTGTTCTCTATCACAAGAGAAAGAAGGTGAATCCGTGAAGAAACGTAAAAAAAATCGATCAATTTTTAGTGCTCAGTGTCGGGCTTAATATCGGCTCCAGGAGGAACTTCATCACCACGATGAACTATGTTTCCGAGATGCTGATTAGGATACAATAAGTACCGTATCTTACTGGTTTATGACCACACAGTATATCGTAGACACTGCTCTTGAATGCCTATTCAATTTTTGTCTCTGATTATGGCAACGGCTGTTTTGTTGATTCGGAAGAAATTGCTCAGATATTGCACGGAGCTACCCACGTTTCCTAACTCCATGATAAATGCCTTTATAACCAATAACCACATCAATAAACAGCTCCTTTAAATACATCAGGGCTTTCAAAAAACAGAAAATGGCTCTTGATAAAGCTATTGACGAAGTTAAAATCCTAATTAGGGTATGCTGAATAGACTCAGTTTTTACGCAAAACGCAAATATTCGAACGTGTTTTCGCTCCGGCAAAATTGTATATGAGTCCCATTTTCAGCGGTAACAAAAAATGTGTACAAAAACAACATCTTCCTGCGGAA
>ODAI013422799.1_pt1 | contig 12388 bp, 9 predicted proteins | sample 1539321 | NCBI WGS metagenome assembly ODAI01 (sample SAMN02144231, study PRJEB22623) | gut metagenome | biome: sheep rumen | host: Ovis aries | place: New Zealand
ATATGATCGCTTTCGATATAAACATTTAAAAAATCATGGTTCGGTGGTGTTGTGACTTTTGAAACGGTGGTTTCGTTCATAAGAAGAGCAGCGCGCTCTTTTAGATTAAGCGTAGAAAATGCTTCGGTAAAGATAAAAGACATATTCAATTCCTTTCATAAACAGTCCTGCCGTGGCGCTTTCGCCTTCCCGAACAGGTACAATAAGCAACGAAAAAATTATAAAACTATTTATTCCAATTATCCAGTTCTGATTTCAGAACATCCAAAAGTTCCTCTTCCGGAACCTTTTTTATTATCTCGCCCTTTTTTATAAGAAGCCCCTCTCCAATACCTCCTGCAATGCCAAGATCGGCTTCCTTTGCTTCACCGGGACCGTTAACAACACATCCCATAACCGCAAGTTTTATATTGTAGGGATAGTTTTCAGCAAGTTTTTCAACTTTGTTGGCAAGAGAGATAAGATCTATCTTTGTTCTTCCGCATGTAGGGCATGATACTACATCTATACCGCCCTCTCTTAAGCCAAGAGTCTTAAGGATCAGTCTTGCAGAGACTATCTCTTCAAGGGGATCTCCCGTAAGAGACACTCTTATAGTATCTCCTATTCCCTGACCCAGGATAAGTCCAAGTCCCACGGATGATTTGATATTACCGCTCCTTACGGTTCCGGACTCGGTGATTCCAACATGAAGAGGATAAGGAGTCTTTCCCGCAATGAGTTCATGAGCCTTTACACACATCAAAACATTTGAAGATTTGATACTTATGACAAGATTGTCATAACCCATATCTTCTATCAGTTTAACCTTATCAAGAGCACTTTCCGTTATACCCTCAGCAGTAACACCGCCGTATTTTTCAATAAGATTTTTTTCAAGAGAACCGGAATTGACACCGACCCTGATGGGGATATTTTTCTGGGATGCCAGATCAACCACTTCTCTTACCTTGTCTGAAGAGCCGATATTTCCGGGGTTGATCCTTATCTTATCGGCACCGTTATCGATAGCCATAAGAGCCATTTTATGATCAAAATGAATATCAGCAACAAGAGGGATGGAGATCTGTTTTTTTATCTCCTTTATAGCCCTTGCACTGTCTTCATCAGGCACGGTACATCTTACGATTTCACACCCTGCCTTCTCAAGTGCATGGATCTGGCTGACAGTCGCTTTTATATCGGATGTGGGGGTGTTTGTCATTGACTGGATCGCAATGGGATTTCCATGACCTATCCTGACTCCGCCAATATTTATCTCTTTTGTATTGTCTCTTGCAGCCATTTATATTACCTCAAAAAAAAGTCTGATATGTTTTTTACGTACGAAAATATAGTATCACATTTAGCGTATAAATAAATGTCTTGACATATCCGGATGCCTTGTCCTAATATAAATCCTGCGTATGATCATGGGCGTTCGCCCGATTTTTCCATTTTAAATACCTTAGCGGAAAGGCCTGTAAATGTATTCCTGCGAAAACTTTTTTGCAAGGGTCCATGAAAGCGAAAGAGCTTATGCTTTTTGGCTTGTCAGTGTGCCGTGGATAGGTAACGGTCCAATACCAAGACTCCTTGAGTATTACGGTTCGCCAAAAGATATCTATAAAGCATCTGATGAAGACATTGAAAAGATCCCGGGAAGAAAAGTAAATACCGGTCCACTTTTAAAATACAGAAAAGAACATGATATCTTCAGAAAATACGATGAATTCCAAAGATCCGGGATGAAGCTTTCCTTTGTATTTGATGAAGATTATCCTCTCAGACTTAAAAATATTCCGGACCCTCCCTACGGACTTTTTTACATGGGTGATCTTCCCGAAAATAACAAGCTTTCCGTAGCGGTTATAGGCGCAAGACAGTGTTCTGAATACGGAAGATATATTGCCAGTAACCTGGGAAAAGCACTTGGAAGCAATGACATAAATCTCATAAGCGGCATGGCAGTCGGCATAGACGGAATAAGCCAGGGCTCCGCCATAGCATCAGGGGGGCGATCCTTTGCCGTTTTGGGAAGCGGAGCAGACATTTGTTATCCGGAAAGCAATAAAGGGCTTTATGAAGATCTGAAAAAAGCAGGTGGGATAATCTCATCATATCCTCCGGGAACAAAAGCCATCTCCTGCTTTTTCCCTCCCAGAAACAGGATCGTAAGCGGACTTTCGGATGCGGTTGTGGTCATAGAAGCAAGAACAAGGAGCGGAACTCTCATAACGGTTGACATGGCCTTAGAACAGGGAAGGGATATATATGCCGTTCCGGGAAGGCTCGGAGATGAACTGTCTGCAGGCTGTAACGGTCTCATAGGGCACGGAGCAAGAGTTTATCTTGATCCTGAAATATTCATGCAGGATCTTACGGAAGATCATATGGATGTATTTGAATACGGAAACGGGACGGACTGTTTCAGATCAGGGAAAATAATACCTCTATATGATTCAGAGCGTGACAAACGTCACAGAAATTACTGCACGGAAAAGAAACACTTTCCAAAGCTGGATCAGTCCCATCTTGAGATATACAGCCGTCTTTCCTTTACGCCAAAAACACCTGAAGAGATCCATATTGAAATCCTGAATGAAGGAAAAGATTCCCCGGGGGAAACCGGTATATGCCTGATCCTCATGGAATTATGCCTTCAGGAACATGCATTTCAGGTCAGTCCCGGGTATTACATTAAAAAATCATCTTAAGGAGCAAAAATGTTTTCTGATATCATAACAGCTGCATTAAGCGGAATAAGCGCCCTTATAGTACATGTTGAAACGGATATAAACCGGGGGCTTCCTGTTTTTAATATAGTCGGTTCACCCGGCAGTGAGATCCGTGAATCAAAAGACCGGGTAAGGGCGGCCCTGAAAAATACCGGGATCACAATACCCCCATCAAGGATCACGGTTAATCTTTCACCGGGAGATCTCAAAAAAGATTCTACATCTTATGACCTGCCAATAACGATAGGTCTGCTTACTGCTCTTGAATATCTTCCGCCGTCATGCACGGAAGGAATCCTGTTTCTTGGTGAAATAGCCTTAAACGGCGAGATACGCCCCGTAAGAGGAGTGCTCCCCATAATAAGCACAGCAGCAAAATTAGGGATCAGGGAATGTATAATTCCTGCCGAAAATGCTGCCGAAGGATCTGTGGTTCCCGGAATAAAAGTAAGAGGTGCTGCAGATCTTAAAAAAGTCATTGATTATCTTCAGACAAAGGACGAGAGCATCCTGCCTTCTTTATATACGGATCCTTCCGAAATCCTTTATAAAGGCAACGAAAAATACCCGGATTTCAGCGATGTATGCGGACAGGAAAGAGCAAAAAAAGCTGCCGTGATCAGCGCTGCAGGTTTTCATTCACTTCTTATGACAGGTCCTCCGGGTGCGGGAAAATCCATGATTGCAAGGAGGATCCCCGGGATAATGCCTCCTCTTTCACTCTCGGAAAGTTTGGAACTTACCACCATATATTCAATAGCAGGAACGAAACCTTTCGGAAAAGCTCTGATCACAAAAAGATCCTTTCAGGCACCTCATCATACAGTATCAAGCAGAGCCCTGACAGGAGGAGGCATTGATCCAAAGCCGGGGATCATATCCCTTGCGCACAGATCAGTTCTCTTCCTTGATGAATTTACCGAATTCGGAAGAGATGCAATAGAAAGCTTAAGGCAACCCCTTGAAGATAAAAAGATCAGGATATCAAGAGTCAGATATTCCGTGGAATATCCTGCTGATTTTTTACTTATCTGTGCCATGAATCCCTGTCCATGCGGGTATTACCCGGACAGAGGAAAGTGCAGATGCAGCGAAAACGATATAAAAAGATATCTTGGAAAAATATCAGGACCTATCCTTGACAGGATAGACCTGTGCACAGAGCTTAAAAACATAAGCATTTCAGAAATAATGGATGGAGGAAAAAAACTGAGTTCCGAAGAGATGTCAGAGTATGTATCAAGAGCAAGAAATATGCAAAAAGAAAGATATAAAAACACTGAAATAAGATTCAATGCAGATCTTAAAGCTGATGACATTAAAAAATACTGTCATCTTGGGAAGGAAGAAGAAACAATAGCAGAGGAACTTTACAAAAAGCTAAGCCTTTCAGCAAGGTCATATCACAGGATACTCAGAGTATCAAGAACGATAGCTGACACTGAAGGTTCAGCTGAGATAAAAAAAGAACACCTTCTTGAAGCGGCATCATACCGGCCGGATCTTGATTACTTCAGATAGTATCAGAAAAAAAAAATTTGATTTCCGGACAGAATCAGGTATAAAACAAAACGGATGCTCCCTGTAAAATACAGGAAGCATCCATATTTATCAGATCTTGATCTCCATTGCATCCGGATCCTGGGCAAAATGGATTGCCTGGTCTCTGTCGATCTTTCCTTCGTAGAAGAAGTTGCAGATGGCTTCGTCCATGGTGATCATACCCATTGCCTTATTGGTCTGCATTACACCCATGATCTGGTGGGACTTACCTTCACGGATAAGGTTTCTGATAGCGTGGTTAGCAAGAAGAACCTCAAATGCAGCAACACGGCCTTTTCCGTCGTATGTAGGAATGAGCTGCTGGGAGATGACTGCCTCAAGAACACCCGCAAGCTGGACTCTGATCTGCTGCTGCTGGTGAGGAGGGAATACATCGATAACACGGTCAACGGTTGAAGCAGCACCGATGGTATGGAGTGTTGAAAGGACCAGGTGACCTGTCTCTGCTGCGGTAATGGCAGTTGAAATGGTCTCAAGGTCTCTCATCTCACCGACGAGGATAACATCGGGGTCTTCACGAAGTGCTGCACGGAGTGCATTTGCATATGAGTTGGAGTCCATACCGATCTCACGCTGGTTTACAATGGATCTCTTATGCATGTGCAGATACTCGATAGGATCCTCAAGGGTTATGATATGTGCATCACGGTGCTCATTGATCTTATCTATGATGGATGCAAGTGTTGTTGATTTACCGGATCCTGTAGGACCGGTTACAAGAACAAGTCCTCTCTTTCTTTCGTAAAGTTCGATGACCGCCTTGGGAACACCGAGCTTTTCGGGATTGGGAATCTCGGTACCGACAAGTCTGAGTGCAAGACCTGCGGAACCTCTCTGTTTAAAGATATTAACACGGTAACGGCCGAGTGCGGGGATGGAGAATGACATATCGTATTCACCGATCTCCATGAATTTATCCTTCTGCTCCTGATTGGCAATGGACATTACCACATCGAGAGTATCCTGAGGCATCAGTCTGTCGTACCCGTCCACTTTGATAAGGCTGCCGTTGACTCTCATCATGGGAGGCACACCAACCGTAATATGAACGTCACTGGCTCCTGCATTTTTAGCTTTCTGCATTACGTCATAGATATCAACCATTTTGTTTCACCCCTAAAAATTATTTATATTTATATTTCCCGTCAGGAAATACCGATACCGCTTGCACCGCCCTCATTCATGATATATCTGTTATCGAGGGTCTTCATGATATCAACTACTCTGATATCCGAGTGATCCGAATCAGCAAGATCCATGATACTGTTCTGTCTGAATGTTATGACAGTGGGCTTCAATATATTCTGCTGATTCTCGTTTATTATAAGTGCCTTTTCACCGGATGAAAGCTCAACGCTCACTCCGGGGAACAGGATAAATACGCTGTCGATAAGAGCCTGGACAACCTCAGGATCATACGCCCCGGGATTATCCTGAAATTCAAGTATGGCCCTGACCTCGGATAAGCTCTCCCCGGTAAGGCTCATTCCGGTTATCTCGTCATAACGTCCTGCTATATGAAGTATCTTCGCCTCCGGAAGGACTTTCTTTATCTCAAGATCCATATTAAGATCCAGCGCCTTCTGGCATCTTAGTGCCTGCTGGCATATACGTTTGACCATGGGGCCGTCAGTTGCAAAGACCTCATCGAGACCGTCAGCCGCACTGAGGGCTTCATCATACATGTCCCTGATCTTGCCCGGATCTGTCTCTCCGCCATAGACAGCGGGATTTTTTGATGAGATCTTTCCGATATCGTGAACAAGAGCAGCAGTCACAAGAATCAGCCTGTTCTCCACGGAAATATTCAGGCGACTTGCCATAAGGGCACAGAGGATCGCAGTATTGAACATATGACGGCATACATAATCCTCTCTGGATCTCAAATTCTGATAAAAATGAACTTTATCGTCATGATGTCCGTACTTGCGGATTATCTGGCTTACGATGGTAGGAAGATTTCTCTGCTTTTTAGTGGTGATGATCCTTGTGAGTTCATCCTGAAGGGATGAAACCGTCTTGATTTCAAACTTTTCAAATTCAAGATCTTCTTCGCTCATGGGAGGAAGGGGCTCTGCCGGTTCGAGAATATAAATACCGAGTAGTCCGAAATTTTTGACTGATTCAATACCCGCATCAGTCAGCTTCGCATCTCTTTCATAGAGCAGGACACCGCTCTTGGAATAGATGGGCCTGGCGAGTCTCATTCCGCTCTTCAGATCTTCCCACTTAACGAATTTCAAATCGTACTCCCGGTGATAAACTATAAATGAACTGGATTTTTTATGATTCTTGGAAAAAGAAAGCCAAAAACAATCATAAAAACACAAAAACACTAATTTATTTTACAATAGAGAATATAAAATAACAAGAAAAATCAATCAGATCAGAATAAAGTCATTGGGAAAAATCCATCCCGTTTTTATCAGATAAAACCCTGCATTACGACGTTTGCAAGGTCAAGCCCTCTTTCTGTAAGAAAGAGTCTGTCATCATCCCTTTTAAGGAGGCCGTCCGCTATATTTTTAGCTATCCTTTCTTCGTAGATTTTATCAAGACTTTCGGAAAATCTTTCTTCAAAACAACTGTAAGATACGCCTTTTATCATACGAAGTCCAAGTATCATATATTCGCTCATAAGATCGTTTTTTTTGAGCTTTTCAATGAGGAAATGACCGTTTAAGGGATCTTTTATATATCCAAGTATGTCGTCCGAATTGACAAATCTACAGTTATCGTAATAAGAAGAGGCATCGATACCTGCACCGTAATAGGGTACTCCTGTCCAGTAACCTGTATTATGGCGGCATTCATAACCCTTTTTTGCATAATTTGATATCTCATATCTTTCATATCCGTACTCCGAAAGAATACCGGATGTCATATGATACATCATTCTGTCGGTGTCTTCATCAGGGATTTCAAGTTCCCCGTTTTTCTTCATTTCGCCAAAAGGGGTATCATCTTCCACTATGAGACTGTATGCGGAAATATGGGAAGGTTCAAGATCGCTAACGTTTCTGAGAGTCTGTTCCCAGCTTTTAATTCTCTGGCCGGGAATATCATTCATCAGATCCACGTTAATATTTGTAAAGCCGGCATTTTTTACAAGTTCACGGCTTTTAAGAAAATCATCATATGTATGGATACGACCCAGCTTTTTTAATTCTTCATCATTTGATGACTGAAGCCCAAGACTGATCCTGTTAATACCGGACTGCTTATATGCTCTGACTTTGTCTTCGGATAATGTTCCGGGATTGCATTCAATTGTTATCTCCGCATCATCACACAGATCAAAATTACTGCGGACGCATTCCATTATCTTTTGGATCTTATCTCCCGGTAAAACAGATGGAGTTCCGCCACCGATAAATACAGCGGAAATGGCCGTATGGCATTTTTCATTTGCGATAAAGTAAAGCTCCTGCGTAAGTGCATCAACGTATTTTTCCCTGATATCATCATCAGCCGGAAAAGACGTAAAATCACAATACAGGCATTTTCTTACGCAGAATGGAATATGTATATAGATTTCCGATGTATCACTTATCTTCATCAAGTTTAAGCACACTCATAAATGCGGACTGGGGAATCTCAACATTTCCAACCTGTCTCATGCGCTTCTTTCCTTCTTTCTGTTTTTCAAGAAGCTTCTTTTTACGTGTGATATCACCGCCATAGCACTTGGCAAGAACGTCCTTTCTCATTGCCTTTACAGTTTCACGTGCGATGACCCTGCCTCCGACACAGGCTTGTATGGGTATTTCAAAAAGGTGCCTTGGGATCTCTTCTTTTAATTTTTCACACATTCTCCTGCCCCTGTCATATGCGGAATCGCCGTGGACTATGAAGCTTAAGGCATCAACCTGTTCTTTGTTGATGAGAATATCAAGCTTTGCAAGGGTACTCTTTTCATATCCTTTAAGATCATAATCAAAAGATGCATATCCCTTGGATCTTGACTTAAGAGCATCAAAGAAATCATATATTATCTCGTTTAAAGGAAGTTCGTATTTAAGAAGCGCTCTGCCCGCATCTATATATTCCATGCTGATATATCTTCCGCGTCTTTGCTGGCAGAGTTCCATAATGGAACCGACATAATCCTTGGTGACCATGATCTCAGCATCAACTATGGGTTCTTCCATATAATCTATCTCACTGGGATCAGGCAGATTGGAAGGATTGGTGAGATCTATGACAGTGCCGTCAGTCTTGTAGACCTTGTAGACAACGGAAGGCGCTGTTGTGACAAGATCGAGATCATATTCTCTTTCAAGCCTTTCCTGAATGATATCAAGGTGAAGAAGACCTAAAAATCCGCATCTGTAACCAAAACCAAGCGCAAGGGAGGTCTCGGGCTCATAGAAAAGGGATGCATCATTAAGTTGAAGCTTTTCAAGAGCTTCCTTAAGATCTTCATATTTGGAGCTGTCTGCGGGATACACGCCGCAATATACTACGGGCTGGACTTTTTTATAACCCGGAAGGGGCTCACTGCAGGGATTATCGGCATCCGTTACAGTATCACCTACTGCTGTCTCGGAAAGTGTTTTAATTGATGCAGTTATATAGCCTACCATTCCTGCGGATAACTCATCGCAGGGAATAAAGCGTCCCGCTCCAAAATACCCTACCTCAACAACTTCCTCGCAGGCACCTGTTGCCATCATTCTTATCTTCGTACCTTTTTTTACGGTTCCGTCCATTATACGGACAAATACAATGACGCCCTTATATGAATCATAAAGGGAATCAAAGATCAGCGCGGAAAGAGGAGCATTCTCATCTCCTTTAGGTGCAGGGACTTTGGTAACCACAGCTTCAAGCACTTCATCGATACCGATACCGTTTTTGGCAGATATAAGGGGAGCATCCTGAGCCTCTATGCCTATAACATCCTCTATTTCTTCAATGACCCTCTCAGGCTCTGCCGAAGGAAGATCGATCTTATTTATAACAGGAAAAACATCAAGCCCGTGATCAAGTGCAAGATATACATTTGCAAGAGTCTGGGCTTCCACGCCCTGGGCCGCATCCACAACAAGTATTGCTCCGTCACATGCCGCAAGGCTTCTTGAGACCTCGTAGTTAAAATCCACATGGCCCGGAGTGTCAATCAGATTAAAGATATACTCATTACCGTCCTTGGACTTAAAAACAGTCCTTACAGCCTGGGACTTGATGGTAATTCCCCGCTCTCTTTCAAGGTCCATATTATCGAGAACCTGCTCCTGCATTTCCCTTGCCGTAAGAAGACCGGTTTTCTCAATGATACGGTCGGCAAGAGTGGACTTGCCGTGATCGATATGCGCCACTATACAGAAATTTCTAATAAGACTTTTATCCATATAACACCCAATATGAGCAAATGCTATAATGCTTTTCAACATTTCTTATGAAAACATTATAGCCTTGCTAATCCGAATTTTACAAAAAACCCCCGGATGACTCCGAGGGTTTGATAAATTATAATAATGCAAAAACTTAAGCCATCTTGTTAACAGCTTTAGCCATCTTGGATGTCTTGTTTGCAACGTTATTCTTATGATAAACGCCCTTTGATGCAGCCATCTCAAGAGTCTTAGATGCGTTCTTAAGCTCAGCTTCAGCAGCAGCCTTATCTCCGCTTTCTACAGCAGCATAAAGCTTCTTTACCGCAGTCTTTGATGCTGAACGAACAGCCTTATTCTTCTCTTCATTTCTGCGATCAACAAGAACTCTTTTCTTTGCAGATTTAATGTTAGCCAAAGTAACACCTCCATAAAACAAAAAACATTAAGTAACTTATGTTTATGCTTTCTTCTGCATTGACGGGATGCATAAAAAGCGAGACACGTTAATACACGAACTTAGTTAATATACAGATTTTTACGGCTTTTGTCAACACTTTTGACACTTTTCTTTCAAAAATAAGGGGTTCCCGAGGGAACCCCTGTAAATATATTAATTACTGCTTATCTGTCTTGTCTTTGTTTCCTTGCGAAGATGATCATCAGTCCTAAGCTTTACGTTCTTATCCTTATCGGATACATAAGTTGCCGAGTTGACGGTAACCTTGCCGGCTGAAGGATGAAGATTTGCAAGAGCTATGATAAGGCCGATAATGAGTGCGATAACAACCGGTGCAATGGGTGTGAAGTTCATGAAATACGCCAGTGCTATACCGATGATTGCGATAACCGCGGTAACGATCGCCGAGAAGCTCCATACTCTCTTGGGATCAACAGGTGCGGTACCCACGATTTTACCGGTCTGTCCGTTGATGTAGAAGGGATAGGGCTGATCCTTGTATGAATAATCATATTTCCAAACAGGCATCAGTCCGTAATGTGTGGTTACGGATTTGTAGGTTACGTTGAAACGTTCATTATCAAGTCTGGTATATCCGTGTCCGCTTGCCTTCTGAACGTCATCACGGCACATGCTCTCTCCGAATTTTTCAACCTGGGCATTTGCTCTGGGTCTTAATTCCTCAGCACTCTGATTGTACTGTTCAGAATAGAAACCTGACATATACTTGGAATCGTAAGGCATTGAATCCTTGGTATCAAAAGGAGCGAGAAGATCCATCATCTCATCAGGAAGATCATTAGCCGCATCAACGGGAAGCTTATTGAACTTTGCGTCGATGATACGCTTAACATCATAAGAATCGATGTCGGTATACTCGGTGTTTCCCTCTGTGTGAGTATTTTCAATGATACCGATAGCATCAAAATTAAGGGTTGCATCAATATCATAGAACCATGTGGGCATATACCATCCCTGGATCTTCTTGAGTCTGGCTTCACTGACAAGATCCCTGGGAGCAAACTTCATGGAAGCAAACTTCTCCTTTATCATGTCCTTTGCCTTCTTCTCATCGATCTTGAAAGGAGTCATGAACTCAGGCTTATACTCACCCTTCATTCTGGCATCGATGATGATATTGGAATCACATGCGGGACATTTAAGAGCAGATGTAAACTTTCCAAGTTCAATCTCGCAATTACAGTTGGGACAGAGAAGATTTCCTGCCTTGGAAAATCCAAGCTCATCAGCATTTTCTTCGGTTGCAACATCACCGTCTTTGACCTCTGAGCCTGTGCTTACTTCCTCTGATTCTATGGAATCACAGAAAGGACACTGCATCTTACCGATCGCGGGATTGAACTCCATGTCTCCGCCACAGTTTTTACACTTATAGATCATGATATAACCCCCTAATAAAATTATTTTATATTATATCAAAAGTTCACTCTTCAATATCATTACTTACGGAATCAACGATCTTTTTAGCAGTTTCCGCTTCAAGTCCCGTTACATTGATGTTCTTTGTTACCTTGGCATCATATGTCTGGGCCTTCATGACTTCCATAAGATCAAATCCCGTGGTCTCTTTAACAGCCTGGATGACCTTGGCCATGACTGCGGGAGTATAACCGCCAACGCTTGAAACACCGGACTCACCGCTGCCGGAATCGATAACGGTAACCTTGTCGATGGATGCGATGGGAGCGGCAACTTCCCTTGCAATGGCAGGCAACTGCTTGATGATCATTTCAGTGATGGCCGCATTGTTATACTTAGCGTATGCTTCAGCTTTCTTTTCCATTGCTTCTGCTTCCGCAACACCCTTTGCCTGGATTGCTTCTGCCTCAGCACGTCCTACAGCGGCAATACCGGCAGCTTCCTTTTCCTTGGCATATACAGCTGCATCCGCCTGAGCCTTGACTGCCTCTGCAGCTTTCTCCTGCTCGTACTTACGTGCATCTGCCTCACGCTGTCTTTCAATAAGACTGGCTTCAGCTTCCTGCTGACGACGGTACTTCTCAGCATCTGCTTTCTTTCTTACTTCGGCGTTGAGGACCTGTTCCTTAACATCTGCTTCACGCTGTTTGAGCTCAGTTTCTCTCTCCTGACGTGCGATGTCCGCATTTGCTCTGGTAACTTCGATAGTCTTTCTCTGTTCCTGCTGCTGGATCTCATAAGCCGCATCCGCAACAGCCTGCTTGGTATCAGCTTCCTGCTTAAGTTCTTTCTTCTTGATGGCAAGTTCAGGTTGTTTGGTTGCAATTTCTGTCTGTGCTTTAACCTGCTCTTCGTTAGCAGCTTTATCAGCC
>ODAI014628310.1_pt1 | contig 12388 bp, 10 predicted proteins | sample 1539321 | NCBI WGS metagenome assembly ODAI01 (sample SAMN02144231, study PRJEB22623) | gut metagenome | biome: sheep rumen | host: Ovis aries | place: New Zealand
CTATATCTTGAGTTCCTTCATGATTTCCGACATGCGCTGCAGTATAATCGAGAAGTCTTCCTAACTTGAAGGGTTTTTCAGTGCCCTCAGTGTTTTTTTGGCTTTTTTTCTCTCCGAATGACGGAATCTGTCAAAAATAATAGCTACCTTTGCACAACCAACTAAACAAAAAACGACATGAAAGAAAGATTCTTTGTCCTGCTGGCATTCGTGCTCTGCCTGACAGTGCCAAACGCCTATGGGCAGGAGAAGGCCGACAGCGACTCCATCATCCGCACACTGCAGTCGAAGGTGCAGGAACTCCAGCTGCAGAGCATCATGATGCAGGACCTGTTGGAGAAGTCGGGCGAGAACGAGCGTCAGGACTCACTACGCCTAATCCGTAAGAAAGCTATGATAGACTCCCTTCGGAAAACGGCGGTGGGAGCATCGGTTGTTATAGACAAGGACACCATCATCAGAATTTATGCACGCAAGGGTGGCATGCTCCCTGAAGCAAGGGCGGAGCTGGCCCAGAAGAACATTATCGCCCAAGGCAAACGTTTGTCGTTCTTCACTGATTCTGTCTACGTGTTCGAGGGCGAACTGTTCAGTGACGTCATGATAGGCAACGACGTGATGTTGAGCATCACCGACGAAGACGCTCAGTGGGAGAACACCACGCGCAGTGAGTTGGCTAATCGATACAAGACTATTATATATAACAAGGTGGAGGAGCTGCACTCAGAGTATGGTCTGAAGCAGAAAATCATCGGTCTGCTCTTCGTAGTGTTCATTCTTGCAGCCCAATATCTGCTCATTAAGCTCACTGTCTGGCTATACCGCCGCTGGCGCATTCGTTTGCTTCGGAGGCTGCTCTATCGCAACAAGCCTCTGCTGATGAAAGACTATGAACTGCTGAACGTCCACCGCCAGGGTATCGCGTTCCTGATGGCATGGCGTGTCTTGCTCTTCATCGTCATACTGCTCCAGCTGCTGTTCACGATTCCGCTGCTGTTTTCTGCCTTCCCGGAGACGAAACATTTCACCTACACCATTGTCGGCTATATTCTCACCCCCATCAGCGACATAGCCGCTGCCATCGTAGGCTTCCTGCCCAATCTGTTTAAAATAGTCGTCATCATCCTGTGCTTCCGCTATTTAGTGAAAGGCATTCGCTACGTGATGAACGAGATAGCAGACGGTAACCTGAAGATCAACGGTTTCTATGCCGACTGGGCTCGCCCCACGTTTGTCATCGTCCGCATGCTGTGCTATTCGTTCATGATTGTCATGATCTGGCCTCTGCTGCCCAGTTCCGACTCGGAAGTGTTCCAAGGCGTGTCGGTGTTTATCGGAATCATTGTGTCGCTCGGCTCTTCGGCAATCATCGGCAACATCATGGCAGGCATGGTGATGACCTACATGCGTCCCTTCCACATAGGCGACTTCATACGTTACGGCGATACCGAAGGCTTCGTCATTGAGAAGACGGTGCTTGTGACGCGCATCAGGACACGCAAGAACGACGTAATCACTATTCCGAACTCCAACCTGCTGACTTCACAGACTTCAAACTACACTGTAGCTGCCAAGGATTTTGGCATTATAGTTCACACCAAGGTGACCATCGGCTACGACATGAAATGGGAATTCATCAGACAGCTTCTGCTGGAGGCTGCCGCTGAAACGCCGGGAATAGTGAAGCAACCCAAGCCGTTTGTCATGGTAACGGCTCTCGATGACTTCTACGTGGAGTATGAAATCAACGCCTACACCCATCATGCCGACACGCTGGCTGCGGTCTACTCCACCCTACGGGAGAACATTCTGGACAAGTTCCACTCGGCTGGAGTGGAAATCATGTCGCCACACATCTTCGCCCACAGGAGCGACCTGGAGCTGCAGATTCCCAAAGAACAGCAAAACAACTAACCCTCCCCCCTACACCCATGGCAACAAAAAGTTTTGAAATACAAGAAGAAAAAGAAGCCACCTACCGTAAGCTGGTGAGTCCTAAGCTGATGGAAGAGCTGAAAGAGAAGATTCTGCAGAGACTCGTCATACAGAAGAAATACAGGGACGGCAACTATACGGCACGGATGATGGCAGACGAGCTGCAGACCAACGTGAGGTATGTCTCGGCAGTGATCCGAGTACAGTTCCATACTAACTATACCACACTCGTCAACCGGTTCAGGGTGGAAGAGGCCATGTCGCTACTCACCGACCACCGATATGAAGAACTGAGCGTCGAGGAGATTGGAGACATAGTGGGCTTTGCCCACAGGCAGTCGTTCCATGCCGCATTTCAGAAATATGCCGGTACTACGCCAAAAGCTTTCCGAACGCAATACGAACAGCGGCTGCCACCCAAACCCAACAAGAAAGACAAAAACAATAAGAAGAAAAAATCATGACAAACCATTTCAAATATGTCGGCGAGAGATTTGCCGACCTGCAGATGCTGCGATACAGGCTGAACGGCTTCGAGAGCCTGTCGCTCCAACAAAAGAAATACGTCTACTACCTCGCAAAAGCCGTGCTCTACGGACGTGACATCACATTCGACCAGTTTGGGGCCTACAACCTGCGAATACGCAAGACACTTGAGACTATCTATGCCGACCGCTCAATAGACCACTCCACCAGTGAGTTCCAGCAACTGGAGACCTACCTGAAGCGAGTATGGTTCTCCAACGGCATCTACCACCACTACGGCTACATGAAGTTCACACCCGGATTCACGGCCGGCTATCTGCTCAACAGCATGCTGAAATGCAACGCCGAACAGCTGCCGCTCAGAAGCGGACAAACAGTGGAGGAGCTGTTTGAGGAGCTTCGGCCTGTCATCTTCAGCCCAGAAGTGCTGCCCAAACGGGTGAACAAAGCCGACGGCGAGGACTTAGTTGCCACATCAGCCTGCCACTTCTACGAGGGCGTGACCCAGCAGGAAGCCGAGCAATACTACGAACAACTGAAGAAACAGGCTGCCGACGACCCCGAACCGCCATCCTTCGGACTGAACTCCACACTGACTAAGAAAGACGGAGTGCTGAAGGAAGAAGCGTGGTGTGCTAACGGCAGATATGGAAAAGCCATCAGCCAGATTGTCTACTGGTTGGAGAAAGCAAAAGACGTTGCAGAAAACAATAAACAGAAAGAGGTGGTAGACCTACTCATAAGCTACTACAACACAGGCGACCTGCACTTGTTCAACGAATACAGCAAGAAATGGGTGAACTGTCTTGAAGGAAGAGTCGACTTCATCAACGGATTCATTGAGGTCTACGGCGATCCACTCGGACTGAAAGGCACGTGGGAAGGCCTCGTAGAATATGTGGACGAGGAAGCCACACGCCGCACGGAAATCATCAGCAAGAATGCGCAGTGGTTCGAGGATCATTCGCCTGTTGCTCCTCAGTTCAAGAAAAAGAAAGTAAAGGGCGTGACGGCTAAGGTCATTTGCGCTGCCATGCTCGGCGGCGATGAATATCCTTCGACCGCCATCGGAATAAACCTGCCCAATGCCGACTGGATTCGTTCCGAATACGGGTCGAAGAGCATCACGATCTCCAACATCACCGATGCCTACAACAAAGCAGCACAAGGCAACGGATTCCGTGAGGAGTTCGTCATCGACGAGGCTACCATCCAGATGATCAACAACTATGCCGACGCACTCGATGACTTGCACACCGACCTGCATGAGTGTCTGGGACACGGCAGCGGACAACTGCTCCCCGGAACCGACCCCGACGCACTGAAGGCATACGGAAACACCATCGAGGAGGCGCGCGCCGACCTCTTCGGACTATACTATGTGGCCGACGAGAAAATGGTGGAACTGGGACTGACACCCGACACTAAGGCCTATCACGCACAGTACTACTCATACATGATGAACGGTCTGCTGACACAGCTCGTCCGTATAGAGCGTGGTCACCAGATAGAAGAAGCCCACATGCGAAACCGGGCACTTATAGCCCACTGGTGTTTGGAGCATGGCAATGCCATGAAACTGATAAAGCGAAACGGGAAGACCTACCTTGAGATAACTGACTACCCCCAGCTGCGCCAGCTGACGGCACAACTGCTGGCTGAAATCCAGCGCATCAAGAGCGAAGGCGACTACGAGGCTGCAAGAAAGCTGGTAGAGCAATACGCCATCAAGGTTGACCCCGTCATCCATCAGGAGATTCTCGAACGCTATGAGCAGCTGCACCTGGCTCCCTACAAAGGATTCCTCAACCCCAAGCTGCAACCCATCTATGACAAGGACGGCAAGATAGCCGACATTGAGCCGTATTATGGCGAGAGCTATGCTGAACAGATGACGCGCTACAGCGCAGAATATGGAACACTGATATAACGACAATGAACGAAACCACGAAACGACAGATACAGGATATCAAACAGTCGTTCCGGATCATGATGGACGGAGCGACAGCTGCTTCCATGCGGGAGAAAGGACTGAAGTACAAACTAAACTGGGGAGCCACGCTGCCACGGCTGCGCGAGAAGGCAGACGAAATAGGCATGGACTACGAGTTGGCCATAGGACACTGGAAGGAAAACGTGCGCGAATGCAAGATTCTGGCCACGATGATTATGCCGCCAAAGAGGATGCTGCCTGAGGTTGCCGACATCTGGATGGAACAAACACCAACCGTAGAGATAGCCGAGCAGGCTGCCTTCAACCTGTATCAGCATCTTGACTACGCTGCCGACAAAGCTTTCCAGTGGCTCGCATCATCTGACGACCTCCCTCAGATATGCGGCTTCCACGTGTTGTCAAGACTGTTTATGAAAGGTAACGAACCCAACGAGCGCGACATCAACGAGTTCGTCGATCAGGCACTTGCCGCCCTGCAATCAGCCAATCCTGTCCTTAGGAAAGCAGCCATGCAAAGCATGATTCATTTTGCCAGTCTGGGCCTCGTCTACCAACGCATCGCACAGTCGGCTACGAAAAGAATTCAGATGAATTTTATCTAAAATTTCATTAATTATAATTAAATACACTTGTCAAAACGCAGATTTTCTTTGGTCATTCAAGAAAAATGTGTAACTTTGTCAGTGTGTTTTTCATGGTATTAGATTATTAAGGTTAATTTTGGAAATTAAGTTGTCGTGAGACAAAAGATTTCCCTAAAGTCCACTTGCAATGTATTTATTCTATAATGCAAATGGACTATTTAAAAGGGGAGCCTGCGAAGGTTTCCCTTTTTCATGCAAAAACAAAATGGAACATCAAATAAAACGAACCAAGAGCAAAAACAATGAAACTCGAACGGAACACAGGTCTGGTGCTTGAAGGAGGCGGCATGAGGGGCGTCTTCACAAGCGGCGTGCTCGATGCCATGATGAGGTACGAATGCTACTTCCCATACGTCGTGGCCGTATCGGCAGGAGCGTGCAACGGTCTGTCCTACATGAGCCATCAGCCTCGACGAGCACGCTACTCCAACATAGACATGCTTCAGAAGTATGATTACATCTCACTCAAGAGCCTGCTTATGCAAGGGTCAATATTCGATCCGAACATTCTCTACGAGCGGTTCCCAAACGAGATTGTACCATTCGATTATGATGCATACCGCAACAACCCTGCAACCTTCGAAGTGGTTACAACCAACTGCCTGACAGGCAGGGCGGCCTACCTCACCGAGAAAAACGACGCCTCACGACTGACGGCCATTGTAAAAGCATCAAGCTCCCTACCCTACGTTGCACAGATAACAACCGTCGACGGCATACCAATGCTCGACGGAGGCATCGTGGACAGCATACCAGTGCAACGAGCCATTGAGACGGGGCATCCCGTGAACGTGGTAGTACTCACACGCAACCGGGGCTTTCGGTCAAGCGACCTTGAAGTGAAAGTGCCTAAATTCATTTACAAGGAATACCCCCGGCTGCGCGTCGCTTTGAGCCATCATGTAGAAGCATACAACGAACAACTGGAAATGATAGAGCGAATGGAAGACTGGGGCGAAATCATCGTCATACGTCCACAACAGCCCATGGAAGTCGACCGCCTCTGTCGCGACGTTGAGAAACTGGAACGACTCTATGAGGAAGGTTACAGCCAGGGAGAACTGTTCTGCCTGTCCCTACAACACTAACCCTCAGCCTCCATAACTGCCAAAGAACTTTTCGTCACGATGCTTGTGGCTCTGAATTCTGTTGTAGCAGAACTTATGCAGGCGAATGCAGAAGATGATGACACAGATTACTCCGATTGCACCCAACACAGGCGACACTTCACTCCAGAAAAGCAGGTTGTCGTAGACTCCGTGAGCAATGACTGGAGCCACGAACATCAAAAGCTTGTTACGATAGGAGCGATTGACAAAATAGTAGAGCGAATAGAAGAATCCCATCAGTATGCCGAAAGCATAGTGTCCGGGAACCGCCAGAAGCGCACGCATAATGCCCACTTGCAGAAAGGAGTCCTGATTCTGGAACAGGTAGCTAATGTTCTCAACAGCAGCAAAACCAAGGCTAACGAACACCGCATAGACAATACCGTCGATATGCTCGTCGAAATAGGGATTGTTGCGAAGCAGTAACCACAAAGCCAGCAACTTGAACCCTTCTTCGGGGATAGCGGCAACACAGAAAGCCTTCAGCGTAGCGCCAAGCAGCGGAAACTGCATCAGAGGCGACAGCACCACACTGACCAAGCTCTCAACAATCAATACCGGGAAAATGATAAGTACGCCCCAAAGAAACGCTTTGCGAAGCAATCTTGTAGGTTCTGGTTCAGGGTCACTCTTATATATATAATACAGTAACAACGCCACAGGCAACAGGGCTACAGCCAAAATCAAGAGAACATTCATCACTTTTCTGTCGGTTTTTTAAGTTTGATGCACTGCAAAGTTAACAATAATATTCGAGAAAAGCAACAGAAAAACGACTATAAATTATCAAGACAACACAAAACCGCCATCAAGTTATTGCAAATAATTGAATATACATAAGTATAAAATGTTAGATTCGTTAATAACGTTAAAATTAACCAAATTGTTTAACATAGCACAATGCAACATTGATAACAATCATTATCTTTGCAAAAAATTCAGAAAGAAATGAAGAAAAGTACTATATGGATTATCGCAGCTGTAATGGGGGTAGCTTTTGTAGGCCTGTTACTCTTGCAGATATCCTATATGGAGGACATGGCGAAGATGAAGAGGGAGCAGTTCGACGAGAGCGTGAACCGCAGCCTCTACCAAGCCTCGCGCAATCTGGAGATGAACGAGACGCTTCGCTATCTGGAGAAGGACGTAAACAACGTGGAGCGGCGCGCCTTCAATCAGGACTCCATCATGGTCGATGGCCTCGACGGCTCAATCCGCCATTCACATCAGTTTTCTGTTGCTGCCGATGACGGTACCGTATATTCGGCCTTCGAACTGAAAACGTTCACTACGAAACCGGCTACCGTGCCAAAAGCCATGATTATGAGGCGCGACAAGAACCACATGTCGGAAGCCACCAAATCCTTCCAAGAGATAGTGCGAAATCGCTATGTCTACCAGAAGGCATTGCTCGACGAAGTAGTCTACAACATCCTCTACACAGCCAGCGACAAGCCACTGAAAGAGCGCGTCAACTTCAAACTGCTCGACCAGGACATACGCAAGGAGCTGCTGAACAACGGAATCAACCTCCCCTACCACTTCACCGTGTCAACAACTGACGGCAGAGAGGTGTACCGCTGTCCTGACTATTCGAGCGAAGGAGAGGAAATCAGCTACACACAGACGCTGTTCCGCAACGACCCGGCATCGAAAATGGGCGTGGTGAGGATTCACTTCCCAGACATGAATTCCTACATCTTCTCAAGTGTAAGGTTCATGATTCCAGCCATCATCTTCACCGTCGTGCTGCTCATCACCTTTATCTTCACGATCGTGGTCATATTCCGACAGAAACGCTATTCTGAAATCAAGAACGACTTCATCAACAACATGACACACGAACTGAAGACCCCCATTTCGAGCATCTCGCTGGCAGCACAAATGCTGAACGATGACTCGGTGGCGAAAAGCCCTACCATGATGAAACACCTTGGAGGTGTCATCAACGATGAAGCCAAGCGACTACGCTTCTTGGTAGAAAAGGTGTTACAGATGTCAATGTTCGATCGAAAGACTGCATCGTTCAAGAAAAAAGAACTCGACCTGAACGAACTGCTCGAACAGGTGGCCAGCTCATTCAACCTGCGCGTCAGTCACACTGGCGGAAAGATTGACCTCGAAGTCGAAGCAGTAGATTCAGCACTCTTCGTAGACGAAGTTCATTTCCAGAACGCCATTACCAACCTAATGGACAACGCAGTGAAATACCGCAAGCCAGACGAACCAATCAACATCCACATTCGCACATGGAACGAAGGTGACCTGCTCTGCTTCTCGATTGCCGACAACGGACTGGGCATCAAGAAAGAAGACGCAAAGAAGATATTCGACAAGTTCTACCGCGTTCACACAGGCAATGTACACGACGTAAAAGGGTTCGGACTGGGTCTGGCATACGTCAAGAAAATCATTAATCTGCACGACGGAACTATCAGATGCGAGAGTGAGCTTGGAAAGGGAACGAAATTCACTATCAGCCTGCCGGTGCTGAAAGAAGAGTCATAGAGAAACTGAGAATAATTAATTATAGTATTAACACGGGGAAGACATGAACATCTGTTCACTCCCCAACCCTCTGACACAGAGGGAAAAATGAAAAAGGAGAAAAAATTATGGAAGACAAGCTGAAAATTTTGCTTTGTGAGGATGACGAGAATCTGGGTATGCTACTCCGCGAATATCTGGCAGCCAAAGGCTACGAGGCAGAACTCTGTCCAGACGGTGAGGCAGGCTTCAAAGCTTTTCTGAAGACCAAGTTCGACATCTGCGTGCTCGACGTAATGATGCCTAAGAAAGACGGATTCACACTCGCTCAGGAAATCAGAACTGCTAATGCCGAGATACCCATTATTTTCCTGACTGCCAAGACACTGAAAGAAGACATCCTCGAAGGATTCAAACTCGGTGCAGACGACTACATCACCAAGCCATTCTCCATGGAGGAACTCGTATTCCGTATTGAGGCCATCCTGCGCCGTGTACGTGGAAAGAAGACAAAGGAATCGACACTCTACCACATTGGCAAGTTCACCTTCGACACTCAGAAGCAGTTGTTGAGCATCGGCGAAAAGCAGACAAAGCTCACTACCAAGGAGAACGAGCTGCTGGCTCTACTCTGCTCTCATGCCAATGAAATCCTACAGCGCGACTTTGCCCTGAAGACCATCTGGATTGATGACAACTACTTCAATGCTCGCTCAATGGATGTATATATCACCAAGTTGCGCAAGCATCTGAAAGATGACGAACAGATTGAGATCATCAATATCCACGGCAAGGGCTACAAGCTCATTACGCCTGAGGAAGATTAAATCAACATCTCACACATTTTTAATAAAAAAGAGGACACTTCAATTTAAAGTGCCCTCTTTATTTTTTCAGTAGGTCAGTACCTCTACACCGTGTTCTGTCATGAGCAGTGTGTGCTCCCACTGGGCACTGGGCTTTTCGTCGGCAGAGATGACCTCCCACCCATAAGGGTCATCGGCATCAATGAACACCTTCCAAGTACCCATGTTAATCATCGGTTCAATGGTGAACACCATACCGGGAACAAGCAACATGCCCGTGCCACGATGGCCGTAATGGTCAACATCCGGCTCCTCATGGAACTGAAGTCCCACTCCGTGGCCAGCCAGGTCACGCACAATACCATAGCCGTATTTCTTGCAGTGCTTCTCGATAGCATGACCAATGTCGCCCACAAATCCGTAAGGCTTAGCAGCCTCCATACCAATTTCCAGACACTCCTTGGCCACACGCACCAGCTGTTCTTTCTCCGGTGTCGTCTTACCGATAATGAACATGCGTGAAGCATCGGCATAGTAGCCATCAAGAATCGTGGTGAAGTCTACATTGATGATGTCACCCTCTTCCAACACGTCTTCTTCCTTTGGAATGCCGTGGCACACTACTTCGTTGATACTGGTGCAAACGCTCATGGGGAACGGTGGTGTTTCCTCATCACCTCCATAATTCAGACAGGCAGGGATGGCATGATGCTCCTCGCAGTACTGACGGCATATCTTGTCTATCTCAAGTGTCGACATGCCTACATGTATGTGTTTGGCCACCTCGTCCAGCACACCTGTGTTCACCACACCAGCGCGGCGAATGCCTTCAATTTGTTCGGGAGTCTTTATCAAATCGCGAGTTGGAACCAGTTTGCCCTTATTCTCCCAGTACATGATTTGCTTATCCATCTCCGTCGGCTCCTGACCGGACAAGCAGTGCCAACGGCGTTTTTTCTTCTGTTGCATTTCGTTTTGATATCTTTTTGCTTTGCAAAAGTACAACAAATAATTTAGTTTCCCTTAAAGTATCAGAAATTATATTTACCTTTGCACCGTAAAAATGACTAATATCTATTTTGAAGCGATGTTTTTCGATCATATATCTTCTCACATTATACTTTTTTTTATCCTCTATGGCATGACAGGGGTGGTCCCGCTCATCGCGTCTTTCTATCTGTTGTTTCGCCGAGGCAATGCCTTCGCATCTGACGTCATCCCACCGGTTCGACTGCGCCGCTGGGCCGCGTCGTTCTTTGGCGTGTCGGCACTGGGCCATGTGTGGTGGCTTCTTTTCTACATCCATTCCAGCGGCATCCATTCTTTAAACGAAAGAATCTATTCTGCAGCCTACATTATGATAGTCATGCTCGACTGCTCGACGCTAATGGTCACTATAGCAGGAACACTGCTCGCCATGCTCCAGGACCGCGAACGCCGCGTATGGCCTGTCATTATGGCCATGATACCTTTTGCGGCACTCGGTATGTGGCTCATCATCAGTCCCAGCGGCAGTCTTTTTTACATCTTCGTCACATACGTCCTGTTACTCTACGTGTCCTTCACAATATATGTAGTATTTGCCGTCAGGCAATACGGGCGGTGGTTGCGCGACAATTTTGCCGACTTGGAACGTAAGGAGGTGTGGCTCACCCATGTGCTGTCGCTTGTATTTATGCTACTGTTCACTCTTTATGCACTCGTCGACAGCAACACCACTTTAATCTATATTCTGCATTTCGTCGAACTCACGCTTTTCTTTCTTCTGTTATGGAGGGTAGAGACATTAAGTGGCATCACCCCCGATTCCTCTCTAATTGGAGGGGAGAATGAATACACAAATGACAGCCATACAACGGAAGAGACATCCATCTCCCTCTCTCATCAGGGATGGGTTAAGAGTGAGACTGTGTTCAGGCGTGAGGCTCCCAATGTCGAACAGTTGTTGGCAGAGCGCTGCGTGGCCATGCAACTCTATTTGCAGCATGACCTCACCCTACAACAGCTGGCTATGACTCTTGGTACCAACCGATCATATCTCAGCCAGTATTTCTCCCGTCAAAACATCACCTACAACACTTACATCAACAATCTGCGAATCAACCACTTCATTAAACGCTATCAGGAGGTTGTCAGTACCTCACAACCCTTCACCGTCCAACAACTGGCCAGTGAAAGCGGCTACCGTAGCTACAGCACCTTCAGCCTTGCTTTCAAACAACGCATGGGCCAGAACGTAACGGCCTGGATGCGCGAGGAGAGCGAGCGAGCAGGAAAGACAGCAACTTGAAATGGCAGGAAAAAACAAATCAGGAAGGGAGAAAGAAGAATGGTATTCGAAATATATAAACTCCCCAAATTTACAATTCAGAGTTTCAAAATTTACAATTTTTAGTTTCAAAATTTACAATTTTCAAAGTATGTCTTTCAAAATTAACAAAACTTATTTCAAAATCATCAATTTTTCTCCCCTGATTAATTATGTGTTTTACAATTTACGGAAAATTAAGTAATTTTGTTTGCTAAATTGATTATCTTTTCCTAAAAATCGGCAACAATAGCAACAAAAAAAACAGCTAAAATGTACTGAGAATGGCTTTGCTTACGATGTTAGGTCGAACGATTTGTTGCGCCGTTATACGATGGCGAGCTTGGAAACGTTGCAGGAATTGAACGTTGAACTTTCAATTAATGATGGAGACATAAATTAAAAAGTAATTAATTTTTTAGTATGGTACAAGATCTATACATTTTGATGATTACAGCAGCTGTAGTCAGTATCGTGTTTAAGTTATTAAAGCAGCCAGTAGTGCTGGGGTATATCGTTGCAGGAGTCTTGATAGGTCCTCATCTGTTTGGCAAGACCCTTGTGAATCCGGACAACGTGAAGCAATGGGGCGACATCGGCGTGCTGTTCGTATTGTTCTGCATCGGTCTGGAGTTCCGCCTGAAGAACCTCATCAGCAG
>ODAI010822422.1_pt1 | contig 12387 bp, 10 predicted proteins | sample 1539321 | NCBI WGS metagenome assembly ODAI01 (sample SAMN02144231, study PRJEB22623) | gut metagenome | biome: sheep rumen | host: Ovis aries | place: New Zealand
CTCGTAGTTGTAGCCTTCCCAGGTCATGAAGCCGATCAGGATGTTGCGTCCGAGAGCGATCTCGCCGCCCTGCGTGGACGCGCCGTCCGCGATGACGTCGCCCTTCTTCACGCGCTCGCCATGCTCGACGATCGGGCGCTGATTCAGGCAGGTGCCCTGGTTGGAGCGGCAGAATTTCAGCAGCTTGTAGCGATAGGGAACGCCTGCGTCGCTGGTGATCACGATGGTATCCGCATCCACATAGGTACAGGTGCCGTCGCACTGCGCCAGCACGGTGATGCCGGAGTCCGCAGCCGCCTTATGCTCCATGCCGGTCGCCACGACGGGCGCTTCGGGTTTCAGAAGCGGGACCGCCTGACGCTGCATGTTCGAGCCCATCAGCGCACGGTTTGCGTCGTCGTTCTCAAGGAACGGGATCATCGCCGTTGCGACGGATACGAGCTGCTTCGGAGATACGTCGATGTAGTCGACTTCGTTGTTCTTGACCTCGATGATCTGATCGAGGCGGCGTGCGACCAGACGGTCGCGCTTGAACCAATGCGTGTTCTCGTCGATCGGTTCGTTCGCCTGTGCAACGATCGCGCCGTCCTCTTCGTCTGCGGTGAGATACACGATCTCGTCGGTGACGATACGGTTCTTCTTGTCGATCACGCGGTACGGCGCTTCGATGAAGCCGTACTCGTTGATGCGCGCATAGGTGGACAGCGAGTTAATGAGACCGATGTTCGGACCTTCAGGCGTCTCGATCGGGCACATTCTGCCGTAGTGCGAATAGTGAACGTCGCGAACTTCGAACGTTGCGCGGTCGCGGTTCAGACCGCCGGGACCGAGTGCCGAAAGACGGCGCTTATGCGTAAGCTCGGACAGCGGGTTCGTCTGATCCATGAACTGCGAAAGCTGGGAAGAACCGAAGAACTCCTTGATCGCCGCGGTGACCGGACGGATGTTGATCAGGTTCGACGGCATGACCACGTCCATGTCCTGCAGACCCATGCGCTCGCGCACGACGCGCTCGAGACGCGTAAGACCCACGCGGATCTGATTCTGCAGCAGTTCGCCGACCGAACGGATGCGGCGGTTGCCGAGGTGGTCGATATCGTCCGTCTTGCCGATGCCGTACGGAAGATCGATGAGGTACGAGATCGATGCGACCATATCGTCGGGAACGATATGGCGCGGGATCAGGTCGTCGTAATGTCTGCGCAGGAAGTCCTTGAGTTCGTCGCCCTCGACGCCTTCCTCTTCCGCCTGCTTCAGCAGCGCGCGCAGCGTCGGGATATGCACGTCCTCATTGAGGCCGGCTTCGATCGGCGCAAACGGCAAAAAGCCTGCTGCGGATGCGAAGTGGTTGCCCACGACCTTGACGCGTCCGTGCTCTTCGGTGTTGATCCACACGGCGTTGATGCCCGCGTTCTGGATCGCTTCCGCCGTTGCCTTGTCGATCGTCTTGCCCGCTTCGACGAACAGTTCGCCCGTTTCCTCGTTGATGACGTTTTCGTCTGCGATCTGATCGCGGATACGCGCCTTCAGAGCCAGCTTCTTATTGAACTTATAGCGGCCGACGCGCGCGAGGTCGTAGCGGTTGTCGAAGAACAGACCGTTCAGAAGGTTGCGTGCGCTTTCCTCTGTCGGCGGCTCGCCGGGGCGCTGACGCTTATAGATCTCCTCGAGACCGTCCGCAACGGAACGGCACGGGTCCTTCTGCAGCGTCGCTTCGAGACGTTCATCGTTGCCCAGAAGGTCCAGGATCTCGGCGTTCGTGCCATAGCCGATGGCACGCAGAAGCGCCGTGATAAAGACCTTGCGCTGACGGTCGATCTTGACGTAAAGAACGCCGTTCGAATCGGTCTCGTACTCGAGCCATGCACCGCGGTTCGGGATGACCTGAGAGGAGAACAGCTGTTTGCCGAGCTTATCGGTCGCCGCGGAATAGTATGCGCCCGGCGAACGGACAAGCTGCGAAACGATGACGCGCTCTGCGCCGTTGATGATAAAAGTACCCTGGGGCGTCATGAGCGGGAAATCGCCCATAAAGACCTCCTGCTGCTTGACCTCGCCCGTCTCCTTATTGATCAGGCGCACGGTCACGCGAAGAGGCGCCGCGTAGTTTACGTCGCGGCTTTTGCTTTCCTCGATGGAATACTTGGGCTTATCCAGATCGATCCGGTGGTCCACAAATTCCAAAACGAGCTTTCCGGAGAAATCGACGATCGGAGAGATATCGTTAAATACGTCTCTCAGATCCTCTTTCAGGAAGTGGTAGTAAGAGTTCTTCTGCACCTCAATGAGATCGGGCATTTCGAGAACTTCCTGAATATGCGAGAAGCTCTTTCTGGTCCGTTTTCCCATTTTGACGTCATGCATCATTGCGTTCACTCCTTGCTGATGATTCACATCGAAATATTTCGGGCGTATCCCCCCGCCCGCAAAGGTGGCACATATTTCTTACCTTCCGTGTCTGTTTGTCCCGAAACGGCTCGCTTTATTTCAATCCGCTCAGACATTAAGGGGCATATTACCACAGTATAGGCATCATAATGCAATTTCAAATAGTATCATGCGTCAATCAACCTGTCAAGAAAAATTTTCACAAAATCGCAAATATTTTTTCTGTCCGCACAGATGCATGCATAGATTGGTATAGAAAACCGGGTATGCGTCGATACTTCGGATAGATTCAAAGGAGGTGAACATATATGAAGGATAACCCGAGAGGCTGGACCGGGGAGGAGGACGCCGCGCTTCTGCGGGCGACCGACGCCGCGCGCAGACAGCGGCTTCCGCTGAAAAACGCATTCGACGCCGTTGCCGTTTCGCTGCACCGCCGTCCGAACAGCGTGCGCAACCATTATTACTCGCAGTTGAAACCCGCACAGGATTCGGAGCCCGCATTCCGCCCGTTTTCCGAGGAGGAAACGGACCGGCTGCTGGAAACCGTGCTGCTTGCGCAGGCGAAGGGACAGTCGGTGCGCGCCTGCACGCTTGAGATGGCGGACGGCGATACGCGCAGCATGCTGCGCTATCAGAACAAGTACCGTGCGCTTTTGAAGGCGCAGCCCGATAAGGTCCTGTCCGTGCGCAGCAAGCTGATCTCGCAGGGGTATGCGGTGCCCGATCCGTTCGTGCGCGATCCGGGCAGTCCGCACGTGGGACGGCCGCCGAAAGCGTCGCGCGAGCTGGAACGCGGCATCCGCGCGCTGCTCGACACGCTCTATCGAAATCTGCTTGCCCTGACGCAGGGCGACGCCGTATAGCAAAAACACATCCGCGCTTCTTTCCGAAAAGGAACGATCCGTACGCCGGCCGGCTTCGGTCCGTACGCCTCGTTCCTTTTCTGTCTTTACCTATCTGAATTACTCTACCTAAAAATGAATTGAAATTTGCGTCGGTTTACGCTATAATCACGTTTGAGGTTACTGTTATGACGATTATGATCATCCTGTTGGTTCTGAGCGCGTGCTGCGGCGCGCTGCTCTCCCTGGCGTTCGGACCGGATCCGATCTGGTGGTTTCTGCTGCGTGCCGTGCTGCTGTGGGCAGGCGCGTTCGTCGTTCTGACGCTGCTGTTCTTTCTTGTGCTGCTGATCATCTCATCGGCGGTCGACAAAAAGAAGCCCGTCACGCGCGTGCATCACGGTTACCGTCGGGTCACTGCCGAAGTAATGCGGTTCATCCTGCTGCTCGGGCGCGTCAGGGTACACGCCGAGGGCATCGATCGCGTCGACACGGAAAAGCCGTTCCTGCTGGTTGCGAACCACCGCTCGAACTTCGATCCGTTCGCCGCGATGCAGGCGTTCAAAGGCACGGAGCTGGTCTACATCTGCAAGCCGTCGATCTTCAATATCCCGATCGCCGGCGGGTTCGCGCACCTTTGCGGCTTTCTTTCTCTGAACCGCGAGGACAATCGCGAAGGGCTTAAGACGATTCTCAGAGCGATCGAGATCCTGTCGGAGGAGCAGACCTCCGTCGCTGTTTATCCGGAAGGCACGCGCAACAAAACCGAAGAAACGCTGCTGCCGTTCCGTGCGGGCGCATTCTCGATGGCAAAACGCGCCGGCGTACCGATCGTCGTCGTATGCACCGAACATACGGAGGATGTCGCGCATCGTTTTCTTCTGAAGCGCACCGATGTGAACTTCAAGGTGCTTGACGTCATCATGCCGGAACAGTTTGCAGATCTGCACACCACCGAGATCTCCGATCGGGTGCACGCGCAGATGGAAGCATATATCAATCGAAGCGAAAGGAACTGAAACATGGCTATTTACGTACTGTACAATCCCATGGCGGGCAACGGCCGCGGCGAACAGACCGCGCAAAAGATCAAAGAGCTGTATCCGAACGACGAGCTGTTCTTCCGCAACGTCACGGAGATGGGCAATCTTCCCGGATTCCTGGATGCGCTCGGCAGCGAGGACCGCGTCATTCTCTGCGGCGGCGACGGCACGCTGAATCATTTTGTCAACGATCTGGACGGATATGTTCCGCAGAACGAAGTGCTGTTCTATGCGGCGGGCAGCGGCAATGATTTCATGAACGATCTCCGCAAGCCCGCAGATTCCGCGCCTTTCGCGATCAACGACTACCTCGTCGACCTGCCGACCGTTACCGTCAACGGCAAAACATACCGGTTCATCAACGGCGTCGGCTTCGGCATCGACGGCTACTGCTGCGAGGTCGGCGACGAGCTGCGCGCAACGAGCGACAAGCCCATCAACTACACGGGGATCGCGATCAAGGGTCTGCTGTTCCACTTCAAGCCCTGCGAAGCAACCGTCACGGTCGACGGCAAGTCCGAAACCTTCCGCCGCGTCTGGCTGGCGCCGACGATGTTCGGCCGCTGCTACGGAGGCGGCATGATCCCGACGCCGGATCAGGACCGCACAAAGAAGGATACGGTCTCCACGCTCGTGTATCACAATTGCGGCAAGCTGAAAGCGCTGATCGTCTTCCCCTCCATCTTCAAGGGTGAACATATCAAGCACACCGAGATGATCAAAATCTTCTCCGGCAAAGAAGTCACGGTCACATTCTCAAAGCCGACCGCACTGCAGATCGACGGCGAGACGATCAAAAACGTCACGACCTACACGGTGCGCACCGCAAAATAAACCCGGACGGATCGGATCGAATGCATCCGATCCGTTTTGTTTTGCCGGTTTCGGGGAATTGTCTTTCCGGTCCCCGTGTGTTATAATGCCCGTATGAAACAGAAACTGCCGATCCTGATTGCACTCATATGCATACTGGTATGGACGGGCTGCGCGCCCGTTTCGCAAACGCCGCAGGCGATCGATCCGACCGCCGCCGCGGTGCAGCCGGACGACGCCGCCGAGATCGTTGAAATCTCGCTCGAAACGCCGATCCCGACAACTGCGCCGACGCCCGAACCGGTCCCGACGCCCGCGCCGACCGAAGTGCCGACGGAAACGCCGGAACCAACCGTAACGCCGACCCCGTCGCCGGAACCGCTGCGTTTTACGGCGTCCGAGGATATCCCGCTGCCTTCCGAGGCGTACCCGCTCGCAAAGGGCTGTCCGTTTGCGATCGACGGGCTGATCGAATCCGTCTCTCCCCTGCTGTCCGTTCGGGCGCTCGTCGTCGATCGGAACGGATCATCCAAACTGGAGGCGCAGGAGACGTTCGATGCGGGACAAAACATAACGGAATACCGGCTTCTGGACCTGACGTTCTCGCGTGAGGTGTCCTGCCTTTCCGAACAGCTGAAATTTGAAAAGCTCGCCGTCGGATCCTACACGCTGCAGCTGTATGCCGAAAGCGTCGGAACCGGACAGACGCTGCTTGCTTCAGCCGATTTCAAAGTCGACGGCAGCCGCTGGATCCAACTGCAGCCGAACAACCTGCGCGGCAATTATACGACGGCGCTCGCGTTCTTCGGCTCGCCCGAGCGGTTCCTGTTCCGCTTCAAGTTCCGTTCCGCCGATTCGACGCTGATCACGGTCGATCCGGAATGGCGCGACAAATATGACGCGGAAGCCGTCTGTGTCAACGGCAAGAAGTGGCGCTGTCACGTCAACGCCGTTCCGTACTTTGAAAAGGTCGGGCAGTACATCGACAGCACCTATATCCACATCTCCGGCAAGGGACTCGATACCGGCGTTGTGCACCTGCCGGATATCATCGACTTCGACGCCACGATCGTGCGGCGGTTCGTCAACTCCGGTCTGTTTGTGAGCCACCATTCGTTCGGAACCGCGGTCGACATCAACGCACATTATCCGAGCCATCGCGACGTGCTCGCGAACCGTGAAAAGATCTATCATGAAGTGCACGACAACCTGACCTACAACGGAATCGTTGAGATCAAGGGCACAAAGTGCTACGATTTTACGTACACGGGTCATGCCGCAAGCGGTTTGAAGAAGGTCCCCGAACCGCTGATGAACTATCTGCTGTACGAGCTCGGCTTCTATCGCGCCGGATTCTCCTGGGGATTCTATTATCCGCACACCTGCGACGCGATGCATTTTTCGCTGTCCGAACTGTCCCCCTCGTACTTCACCGAAGGACCGTATGCGCTGCGAAAGGTCTTCTCCTACATCGACGACGAAACGCCGGACGCGTCGGATGCGGACGGATCCGAAGCGAATGAAAGCGACGCCGGTTAAGCGATGAACCGTCGGGAGCTGCAAACACAGCTCCCTTTTTTATCCCTTTGCGCAAGCGGTCTTCAGATGCTCCGCCAGCATATACAGCAGTTCGGCGTTGCACGGCGGCGTGTCGTCGAAATACAGCTCGGCGCGTGCTTCATCGTTTCTCTGCCACGCAAGCCGGATCGTATCGCGCATCGCATACAGGACCTTGTCGCTGCGCCCGAAGTTCTCTTCAAGCAGCGGATACAGTTCCGTGTACATATGCACATACCTGCCGCGATCGACGCCGGCAAGCAGGCGCGTGCCGTCGCACAGCATGGCATATCCGTCCGTATGCGGCGTCATCCCGAGCTTCAGCATCATTTCACCGATCTGCCGCTGCACATCGTGTGCACGGCGCGCGCTGTTCGGCTTCAGTCTTCCGGTTCCGTTTGTTTCAAATCGATTATTTCCCATATGTCCACCTTCTTTCTGCATTTACTATGCATGAACGAAGTTTCAAAAACAAGTCGCAGGATTTGACAGTTTTCGGTGTATCTGTAACGATTCTGTGAACGAAAAAAGGACCGCCTCACAGCGGTCCGGATCGGCGACGCTATATGCGCATGCTCCCGCGCTCGTGTTCCGGCGCGTGTTTCCGTCCATCGGGATGCACGGTAACGGTCACACCGTCCGCGCCGAGCTTTTTCGCTTCCAGCAGCACAAGGCGCGCGCGACGGTCCGTCAGCAAAAGCTCCATTCTTTTCGGTGCAAGGCGGTTCGCATCGAGCGCGCGAAACAGTGCCGCAAGCCGTTCCGCCGGATAACAGAGCGTCAGCGCCCCGCCGTTGTTCAGCACGAGAAACGCCGCGCGGCACCAGTCGTGCAGCAGTGTTTCGTCCGCATGCCGCGCCTCGGCATGTCTGCCGGCGTCGCCCTGCGTAAAGTACGGCGGATTCATGATCACGCGGGAAAAGCTGCCGTGACCGAACGCGCACGGCGTATCCTCCGCACGCAGATTTCGGAAGCGGATCTGCTGCCCGTTCTGCTCGGCGCTGCGCGCTGCGAGCGCGATCTGTGCCGCATTCGTATCGACTCCGGTAAAGCTGCCTCCGTACAGCGCGTTCGCATACAGGCACAGCACGCCGTTTCCGGTCCCGAGATCGAGCACGGTGTCGCTCCTTTGCATGCGCAAAAAGTGCACAAGCGCGATCGAGTCCTCCGTAAAGCAGCCGAGCGCCGGATCCTGATAGATCCCCGTCCGCCCTTCGATCAGCCATTCAAAACGTTCCATGCTATCCCTCCGGATCGAGACGCAGCGTCGTTTCCTGCGCGTTTGCCGTTTCCTGCGGATCCGGCGTATCCTGCGCGAGTTTCGGCAGTCCGTCCGCGCCGTACACCATGATCTGTACGTCCGTGTAGTAGTGATGCAGGATCTCTTCGTAGGTCGATCCGTGCTTTGCCATGCCGTTTGCGCCGTTTTGAGAAAGTCCCACGCCGTGACCGTATCCCTTCGTGTGGAATACGGCGCCGTTTTCCGACCATGTGATCGTGAACATCGCGCTGCGCAGGTCGAACAGGCTTCTCGCCTGTTTTCCGGTGATCTCGGTCTTGCCGAGCCGCAAGCCCTTGACGCGCCCGCTCCCGAAGGTCGAAACGATCTCGACCTCGGTCCTTGCATTCTCCTCGCTCACGCCGCTTTCCGGATACTTCGCCGTAATCAGCCGAACGAGCTCGTCGATCCCGATCTCGACGTCCTCCTGCCGCATCGGATCCTCATACGGACTCGATACGCCGCGCAGATACGGCAGTGCATTTGCGTAGACGTTCTCGGAATCCTCCGTCTCTCCGCCCGAGCAGGCATGGTAAAGCGCGTCGCAGATCTTGCCCTTATAGGTGATCACCTCGCCTGCGGTATGCATGACGGCGGACGCGATGAGGTTATAGTTCTTTGCGTAATCGTCGCCCCAGGAATTCTGCATCCGCTCATGCGTCGAGAACGCCTGACAGCACTTGCTGTTTGTACAGACATCGGCATCCGGATACGTATGACAGCCGCCGTGCGCCATGCTGTACAGCGTATAGGTGCGCGATGCGACCGCCTGCGCCTTGAGCGCTTCGAAGTCATAGTATGCCGGCATCTCGGCGGAAACGACGCCGACGATGTACTCCTCCAGACTCATCAGAACGAGCTTGTCCGCCCGATGGTCGTACACACGGATGTTGTCGGTCGTTTCCGTCCAGTCGAAGTATGCGTACAGATCGACGAGCGTCGGTCCCGGCGTGGCGGTCGGCGTTTGCGCGGCGACCGTGTCCGCATCCGGCTTCTGCGGCTGCGTCCATGCGGCGCGGATCACGGCAAACAGGACCACCGTCAATACGAGCAGCAGCGCGAGCATGAGGAACAGCTTGATATGATTTGACTGACGTTTCTTCATGGTTCATATTATAGTGGCTTTACATGAAAAATACCAGCTATTTTTGGTTGTACCGAACGGTACATTCCCGTTGCAAACCGCGGCGCTTTCGTGTTATAATACGATTATGAATATTCGTTTTTCGCCCGATGCGGCGCGGCGTGAGATGACGCCGGTCGATAATCTGTTTTTCCTGCATTACATGCCCGATGCGGACGGCACGTTTGTCAAGGTCTACCTGTACGGTCTGATGCAGTGCTATCACCGCTCGCTCTGCGACGCCGACATCGGCGAAGCGCTGGGACTGTCCGACACGCAGGTGCGCTGCGCGTTCGTCTACTGGCAGGCAAAAGGACTGGTGCGCATCCTCGGCGACGACCCGCTTTCGGTCGAGTATCTGCTCACCGAGCAGCCCGCGATCGCCGGCACGACGCCGCAGAAGTACCGGCGCTTCATCGAATCGGTCCACGCGCTGATCGCGCCGCGCACGCTGGAGCTTCGCGAAATGAAGGCGATGTACGACTGCATCGAGCTGTACGGGCTTGAGGAGGGCGCGGTCCTTGCTCTCGTCGCTTACTGCATCGAGCAGAAGGGCAAACGCGTTTCGACGAACTACATCCTTTCCGTTGCGCAGACGTGGAGCGAGGAGGATATCAAAACACAGGCGCAGGCGGAAGCGTATGTCACCGATTTCCGCGCAAGAAAGCACGGCGCCGCCGAGATCCTGCGCCGCTGGAATCAGACCCGTCCGCCGACAAAGGACGAAATGGATCTGTACGATCGCTGGACGAACGAGCTCGGTTACGACGCCGAAACGATCCTCGCCGTATGCTCGCGCATGACGGACGTCCGCACGCCGACGTTTGCATATCTCAACGACCGCCTGATCGATCTCAAAGATCAAAAGATCGAAACCGTTCCCGCGCTTTTGGAAACCGAGCAGCAGGATGCGCTCGACCGCGAGTTTGCAAAGCTCGTGTTTGCGCGGCTCGGCAAGGTCGGGCATCCCGATCTGTCGACGGTCAGACAGCTGCGCATGTTCCGCGTCGACAAGGGTATTTCCCGCGAGGCGATCCTGATGGCCGCCGAGGAATGTGCGACCGGCGAGCGTCCTTTGGGACTGCTCAAGAAGATACTCTCCGATTGGGCGCAGACAGGCGTGCACACGGCGGAAGAAGCCGGAAAAGCGCTGACCCGTCCGAAGCCGGCGGCGCGCAAAAAGAAAAACGCCGCGCTGCTCTATGAGCAGAAGCCGATCTCGGAACAGGATTTCAACAATCTGATCGTGGATCTCAACGAAGAACTATGACGAACGAATTACAACGCTATTACAGCGACCTGCGGGAAAAGAATCTGCGCCTGCACGAGGCGCGCGTTGCGGAATGCGACCGAATGAGCCCGCGGTTCCGCTCGCTGCAGAAGGAGCGCGCGCTGGTCTTCCGGCAGCTGTCGCGCGGCAAGCTCAACACAGCCGCCGCGAAGTCGCGCATCGGCGCGATCTCCGCCGAGGAGAAGACGACGCTGATCGCCCTCGGGCTTCCCGCAAACTATCTGGAGCCGATCTATACCTGTCCGAAGTGCATGGATACCGGTGAAGTCGGGGATCTGCTGAAAAAGCCCTGTGCATGTGCGTTGAAGCGGATGCAGGAAACGGAACGCGCCGGCTCGCGCATCAACGACCGCGAGACCTTTGCGGCGTTCGATGAATCGCTGTATACCGACAGCGAGCAAAAGCGGCAGGCTCTCGGCATGCGCCGTTTTTCGGAGCGTTATGCCGCCGCGCTGCCTGCACCGGAAAAGCCGAATCTGTTGATCCTCGGGCAATCCGGACTCGGCAAGTCCTATTTCGGCAATGCGATCGCGCATGCTGCCATCGAAAAAGGCGTGCGCACGATCAAGGCAACGGCATATCAATGCATACAAAGCGTGCTCGACGGCATCGACCGGCGTGAAGAAGGCATTGCGCCGTATCTGCGCGTACCGCTTCTGGTGCTCGACGATCTCGGCACCGAGGCGATGATGCCGAACGTAACGGTCGAAACGGTCTTCCGCATTCTCAACGAACGCGCCGCCGATCGGCTGCCGACGGTTCTGATCTCCAATCTCGACCGCGAAGGGCTTTTTGAACGCTACGGCGAACGCGTGGCGAGCCGCATGATCGATGGGTCGCTGACCTCGATCGTGGTTCTGCAGGGCGAAAACCTGCGTACGAGGGTCCGCTGATGCTGTACCTTGTCGCAACGCCCATCGGAAACCTCGGCGACATGAGCGCGCGCGCCGTCGAAACGCTGCAGGCCGCCGATTGCATTTACTGCGAGGATACCCGCCATACGGGGCTTTTGCTGCAGCACTTCGGCATCCAAAAGCCGATGCGCTCGCTGCATACGCACAATGAGCGTGAACGCACCGAAGAGGTCGTCTCCGCTCTGCGCGACGGTAAAACGATCGCCTATGTATCCGACGCCGGCATGCCCGGCGTATCCGATCCCGGCGCCATGCTGGTCGAGGCATGCCGGAGAGAAGGTCTTCCCTGCACCGTGGTCCCCGGCGCAAGCGCCGTCGTCGTTGCCGCCGTGCTGTCGGGGCTTCCCGCGCAGCCGTTCACGTTCTTCGGGTTTTTGCCGCGCGAAGCAAAACCGCGCCGCGAAATGCTCGATGCGATCGCGCCCATCCGCCATCAGGTGATCCTGTACGAAAGCCCGCATCGCGTGCAGGCAACGCTCAAAGACCTGTACGAACGCTTCGGCGACCGACCTGCAGCGGTTCTTCGCGAACTGACCAAGAAGTTTGAAACCGTCGTGAACGGCTCGCTGTCCGAGCTGATCGAGCGGTTTTCCGAGGAGCCGAAGGGCGAATGCGTGATCTGCTTCATTCCCGGTCAAAAGGAAGAAGCCGAGGCGCCGGACCTTGACGCGCTTCTTTCGGAGCTTTTGAAAACCGAGTCGGTCAAGGACGCCGCGGCGATCGCCACCGAACGGCTGAAGCTTCCGAAAAAGCAAGTATACAAGCGCGCACTGGAACTGAAACAATAAAGCAAAAGAGCTTTCGCACGGAAAGCTCTTTTTTATTGCTTCAGCAAAGCAGATATCCGATCATCGGACCGAGGAAGATCGCAAGATAGATCAGCGTGATCCACGGCTGATAGTCGACGTAGAATTCGCGAAACGTCAAGCTCCACGGATGCCTGATGAGCACCCAGCCGAACACGTCGAACACGATGCAGATGCCTGCCCAGATACAGCCGGTGATCAGCGCGTCGGTCATCGTCGGGGTTTCGAGCCCGCGCATATACAGCCACCCGCACAGCGAGAAGATCACGATGTTATAGAGCGGGTGCCACGGTTTGGTCCTTTCGTAGCCCTCGCCCATGCCGGGACC
>ODAI013358041.1_pt1 | contig 12387 bp, 10 predicted proteins | sample 1539321 | NCBI WGS metagenome assembly ODAI01 (sample SAMN02144231, study PRJEB22623) | gut metagenome | biome: sheep rumen | host: Ovis aries | place: New Zealand
ACGTTCTTGAGCGATTGGCGTACAAAATGGCAGTGTGGAAATTTCCCGATGTATTATGCGCAGATAGCGCCCTATGGCTATAACGATAATACTGCGGCGCGCATGCGAGACGCTCAGTCACAGCTGGAGAGTATAAAAGACAGCACGTTGATGATATGCCTCATGGATAATGGCATTGAAAACAATATTCATCCTAATGACAAACAGACAGTCGGATTCCGTTTCGCACAGCGTGTTCTGGATAAGACATATCATATCAGTGGCATCAACTCTGAATATCCTGTATACAAATCTATGGAAATCAGGCCGAGTGACGGCAAGGTGGTTCTTCGTTTTACAGGAGCTGACGATGGCATTGCCAAATCTATCAATGGTTATGAAGGTTTCCAAATCGCAGGAAAGGACAAAATTTTTTATAATGTATATGCGAAAGAGGAAGGCAACACGATTGTGCTAACACCGCCTGCAGGGGTTAAACCGGAAGCCGTGCGATATTGTTACAAAGACTTCTGCATAGGTACTGTGTATAACCTGAGAGGTAATCCGTTGTCATCCTTCCGTACAGACAACTGGGACAATTAAATCCATTTTGATTCGGGATATGTAAAAAAATAACACAAAATTTTGCGTATCAAAATAAAATTCATACCTTTGCAAAGACAAAGGAAATATGAACTAAAGGGATTCCGGTGGTAACACTGGGATTCTTTATTTTGTTCGCATTAATAATTTAATATAAACTAAAAAAATCAGATATGGGTTATATGTCACAAGAAGGGTACGACAAAATGGTTGCCCAATTAAAACACATGGAGTCCATAGAGCGACCTGCCGCGTCAGCCGCTATTGCTGAAGCACGCGACAAAGGAGATCTTTCGGAAAACAGCGAGTATGATGCTGCCAAAGAAGCTCAGGCAATGCTGGAAATGAAGATTAATAAACTGAAAGCAGAATTAGCCTCAGCGAAGATTATCGATACAAGCAAACTGGACAAGAATGTAGTGCAGATTTTGGCTACTGTGGAAATGGAAAACAAGCAGAATGGAGCCAAAATGAAATATACTATAGTCAGTGAAAGCGAGGCCAATCTCAAAGAAGGAAAAATATCTTCCCGTACACCGATAGCCCAAGGGCTCCTCGGTAAGCGCGTAGGTGACGAGGTTGTTATTCAGATACCGCGCGGTGAGATTCATTTGAAAATTGTAAGTATTACGTATTAATGCGAAAGAAACAGCACTATGGCATCCTTATTTACAAAAATCATTAACGGGGAAATCCCAAGTTACAAGTGCGCAGAGAATGAAAAGTTCTATGCTTTCTTAGACATTAATCCCGTCCAGTTGGGACATACGCTTATCGTCCCTAAAAAAGAAACAGACTACATTTTTGATATCAATGACGAGGATTTGGGTGAAATGATGGTTTTTGCCAAGAAAGTCGCACAGTCACTCAAGAAGGTCGTTCCGTGTGTCAAGGTTGGTGTGGCTGTGATTGGACTTGAAGTTCACCACGCACATATCCACTTGGTTCCGATGCAGAAGGAAGGTGATCTTGATTTCAGAAACAAGAAGACCTTCCCTGAAGAGGTGATGAAGAAGACCTCAGAGGAAATCTTGGCAAATTTCCAGGGATAAACTTATTTTCACATATCGTGAGGCATCAGATAACTAATCTGATGCCTTTTTGTTTATAAAGTTTGCGGAGTTCTTGTTCAACAAAACGAAGGTTGATATATTTTTCGCGTAAATCTTGCGGGAGGAAGTAGTATTGGTTTGAAGACTCATATCCTAAAGTCGGGTCTGCTTGTACAATCGGCAGTAATTCGCACACGATATCAAGTTCGCTGTCAACGCAAGATAACATTATTCTAAGATGGTCATCACTTGTTGTGCTGTCTTTTTGTGTCAGCCACAAGTTTCGGTGATAGGTAAATTCCGCCTGATTGGCTACACTTTTGTATATCAGTTGGATGGCTTTAGCTCTTAAAATGTCGATGCTTAGTTGTGCTTCGCCACGTGTAGTAGTGCGCTGGGCATCCTGGAGTGAACGGATGCCGTCGTCAAATCCATACGCTACCTCCCTCATTAGCTTTATGTAAGTCTTTGCGGGATATGGTCCGCGCCAGCTTTCGATATCATCATAAGGAATACCTACCATCGTTGCATGCCATAATGTCGGATCGATATAGAATGGATTGGCCGGCGCACTGTGCTGCGGTCCTTTGTAAAGTGTCCTGATATGATATGGAAAATTTGAGAAAGCTTTGGAAAATTTCTTCCATGCTTCGCATACCATAGGAGCGGCAGTTGCGCCGTATCGTTTTGCTGCAAACTGTAGTAGAGACTTCGTGGTGTCTTCCAACGTCTCACGGAAGATACTCATGTTGTCGGAAGGATAACCGCCAAGACTCCAACAGAACATGATGCCGTTCATTTTCTCTCTTGCCAAACGGCGTGCATGGGTGGCGATAAGATTCATTACGGGAATTGACGGCACGCAGCCCAGCTCCCACGATGTGTTGACTTGTATTTTTGCCATGACAGGCAGTCCGCATCGACGTGCTATTTCCCAGTGATGTCTGGCTCGTGGTCCCGGACCGACTGCAGAAACGGCATATTCGCCTACAGTAGTCTGTACTCCGCCACGCTCAATAGGCAGTGACCACTCGCTGACACTCATAAAGCTGCAGCGTTTATCCAATTGCGGTATAATAGCTTCTGCCATAGGTGTACTCCAGCCCCAGTCCCATACGATAACTTTGGCGTGAGAGTCTCCCTGTTTGACACCTTGAACGATAGTGTTGTTGACCTCTGCGATGATGTCGGCCGGTTCGCGTCCTGCGCAGCGCGGACAATTCTTCTGACCGCCATGGGAGGCGCACGATGTCAGATTCTCAGAAGCCGTAATGGTAAAGACGCCTCCCAACCCATGGACATGACTGAACACAAATGCCCATGAATCGCGTAACCAGTTTATTGTACGGGAATCACTGGTGCAGAACGCTTGCAGTTGTCTTTCTTTGACACCTGCAACGGACTGTCTTTCCGCTGTGTTGAAATAGGATGCCTGTGTCGCACGTGGTTCGTTGGCATACAGATAAATACGGATACCGTATTTTGCGGTGCGGTCAACCAATTTTTGTAGGTTTTTCAAGCGCTCATCCCATTGCGTTGATCCTGGGAATAGTGAGTCTGACGGGATAAGCGTTTGTAGAGAGGCATGAAACCATATGCCGTTGATGCCTTTTGATGCGAGACGTTGCAATAATATGTGTGGAAAAGATGAGCATGTGCTGTCAAGCAAAGGGTCGCCAAACTCAGCGCAATAGGACGAGACAATGTTGAGCCGGTTTTCTTCTGACTTGACTTTCGGCTGTGTATCTGTCTCTTGGGATGTTATTTCTCGGAAGAAACTGAAACGGGGATTTTCATTAGATTCATAAGGTGACAGTTCTTTGAGCCACGAACAGATATGGCGCGCTTTTTTGTTTTCTTCTTTGGTTGGCTTATGGTAGCGCAGAGGTTTGCATAGGGGTTTTGTGGCCCCTAATTTTGTATATAAATAGTCATCGTCAATCAATCGCCATGCCAATTGTGCCGATGTCATGTTTATCAGTGGGGTCAGTTGCTCATAAGGAAGCAAATGCCAGTTGCGGCGCAGCACTGTAATATAACCTTTCGGACTGCGCCAGACGGGGTTAATGTCAGCCTGTTTTTTCAAACCCATATCGTGGGCGAGCTTCTCTACCTGTTTTGTGGTTGCACTCAGCGTTCGTGCTATTTCCTCTTTTGGCAAGACTGTCCAGTTTCGCCAGATGAAGGCGTGTTCCGTAGAAGGAAACCACTCTGCTGCAAGTGGCTCACGCTGGCTTACTGTTGGGAGACTGAGATGTTCTTGGGCGTATGTTACCCCGTTCAGTATGAAAAAGAAAACCAGACTGTAAATATGTTTCATTGTTCCTTTTTTGGAGTTATAACCGGCATCTCATTACGCTGCCATGCCTCAATGCCTCCTTTCAGACTGGTTACCTGGTAACCGGCTTTTGCCAGAATGGCCGCGGCTTTTGCAGAACGCCGTCCTCTGCGACAATATACAGCAACGGGATGGTCTTTGCGGAGTGTACGCTCTGCCTGTTGCTTAAATTCCGGTTTGTTGATATCAATTAATACGGCATGCTCTAAACGGCTCTTGCGGTATTCCTCTTCTGTGCGTACATCAACAAGCTGTATGTTTGGCGTAGACTGGATAAGTTGTCCGAATTGCTTGGCAGACAGTTCTACATATGCCTTTTGCCCGCAGCTGGCAGTACCCAAACCGACAAGGGCGCAAATTATGCGAAAAAAACGATTCATAATACAATGGAATTGGTTTTACAAAAATAATTCATTTGTTGCAAAGATAGTTATTTGATTCGTTCGTAGATATGTTTATGGCCGAGAAATTAGATGCAACTTATAGGCGTTGTGTCTTCCGTGCCACGGAAGAGAAGGTTTGTTCCACCTGCTGGAATGAAAATTCCACGGGATGGAATGTAAGTTCCATGGCATGGAACAGAGAACTATAGCCCGTAGGAAGGTAAAAGTTATCTCTACGGGCGTATGACAATAACGCAATCCCTCTAGCAGACAGGTTTGGTGTCTGTCGGGGAGTTAATATGCCTGATATGGGGTTACCGCCTATTGGTTGATAATGGCGATGGCTTCTTCCAGAGAGACTGATTTTTGCTCGCCGGTCTGCATATTCTTGAGGGAAATGGTATGGTTTTGGATTTCATTCTCACCCACAAGTGCGACAAACGGGATGTTGCTTTCGGAAGCATAGCTCATTTGTTTTTTCATCTTCACGCTGTCCGGATATATCTCTGTGCGTATGCCGGCCTGGCGTGTTCGGGAGGCGAGTTGCAGGCAGTGTGCTGCCTCTGTCGCGCCGAAGTTGATGAAAAGAAGTTGGGCTGTTGAGGCGATGGCGGCAGGGTAGAGGTCTAACTGGTTGAGTACATCGTAAATACGGTCTGCACCGAAAGAGATACCTACTCCGCTCAGTCCGGGCATACCGAAGATGCCTGTCAGGTTATCATATCGGCCGCCGCCCGTGATAGAGCCTATCTGCACGTCCAATGCTTTAACCTCAAAAATGCATCCTGTGTAATAGTTCAGCCCGCGGGCAAGTGTAAGGTCAAAGTCTATTTCATTGGCAATAGGGAGCTTGTTGAGTGCATTGAGGACAAATTCAAGTTCCTCTGCGCCTTTCAGTCCTGTCTCGTTATCGCAGAGCAGGTTTTTTATAGCTGCCAGTTTGCTGTCATTGTCACCATGGATGGCAAACACAGGCTCCAGTTTAGTGATTTCTTCTTGACTGAGTCCGTTTTCCGCCAGCTCGGTTTTGACATTGTCCAAACCTATTTTGTCCAGTTTATCTATGGCTACCGTGATGTCTGTCAGTTTGTCGGGCCTGCCGATATATTCAGCCATGCCTGAGAGAATTTTGCGGTTATTGATTTTGATACAGACGCGTATGCCGAATTTTTGGAACACCGAGTCAATGATTTGCATCAGTTCAACTTCGTTGAGCAGAGAGTCCGAGCCGACAACGTCGGCATCGCATTGATAAAATTCTCTGTAGCGTCCTTTCTGTGGCCGGTCAGCGCGCCATACGGGTTGAATCTGGTAGCGCTTGAAAGGCAGATTCAGTTCTTCACGATGTTGCACGACAAAACGGGCGAAAGGAACCGTCAGGTCATAGCGAAGTCCTTTCTCACAGAAGGTTGCGGCAAGTCTCTGGGTACTGGTATTGGTAAACTCTTCACCTGTCATGCCATGTACGAAATCACCTGAGTTGAGAATCTTGAAAAGCAGTTTGTCGCCCTCTTCTCCATATTTTCCCATCAGCGTACTGAGGCTTTCCATGGCGGGAGTCTCTATCTGCTTAAAGCCATACAGATTGTAGACACTGCGTATGGTGTTAAAAATATAGTTGCGCTTAGCCATTTCTACTGGAGAGAAATCTCGTGTACCTTTAGGTATGCCCGGTTTGTTCTGTGCCATGTTTTATTGTCTTAAATTGATTGCAAAGGTACAAAAACCAGAAGGAATGGATACGGTACGTTATGTGAATTCTTTAAGAGTGAATGTTTTCGTTGGTTTTTTCCCGATAAATAGCAATTAATTCTGTACCTTTGTCATAAGATTAAATACAGATAACACTTATGAAACAGATTATTAAACAAGTATGGCAGGAAGTTGCCGCAATTGTTTTCTTTATTCTTTTGTCTTTCACTTATTTCGCGACACCGATATCACAAGGTCTGGTTCTGACGGGCGAGGATAATACCGCTGCCGTAGGTGCGGGCCATGAGATAGGAGAGCATTTTGACAGGACGGGTGAAGTGTCCCGTTGGACAAATGCATTGTTTGGCGGTATGCCTACATACCAGATAGCGCCTCGCTACGGCTCAAGGACGGTATTGAATCATTTGCGTGACATCTATGACTTGGGCCTGCCTCATGTTGTGATGTATGTGTTTATCCTTTTGCTTGGATTTTACATTCTCATGCGTGCTATGCGATTCAAGCCCTTGCTGTCTGTCGTTGGAGCTGTCGCATGGGCGTTTTCATCCTATTTCTTTATTATCATTGGTGCCGGGCATATATGGAAAGTGCTCACTCTGGCATTTATTCCACCCACGCTGGCTGGTATAGTCTTATGTTATAGAGGAAAATATCTCTGGGGCGGTGCGACAACGGCGTTGTTTCTGGCGTTCCAGATTCTTTCCAATCACATTCAGATGACATATTACTTCCTGATTGTCATCTTTGTGGTAGTTCTGGCATACTTCATTCAGGCTGTGAAAGAAAAGACTCTGCTGAATTTCGTCAAGTCCTCTTGTGTGTTGCTTGTTGCCGCCACATTGGCGATTGCAGCAAACGCATCAAATCTGTATCATACCTATACATACTCCAAAGAGTCCATGCGCGGTAAAAGCGAATTGGCCGGGCCTCATGAGTCAAAGGGCAGCGGTTTGACAAAGGAATACATCACGCAGTGGAGTTATGGAATTGGCGAGACGTGGACACTACTTGTGCCTAATGCCAAAGGAGGTGCTTCGGTACCTATAGGGCGCAATGAAAAGGCTATGGAGAAAGCCAATCCGCAGTATGGCCAGGTATATGCCCAGATGCAGCAGTATTGGGGTGACCAACCCATGACATCGGGCCCGGTTTATGTGGGTGCGTTCATACTGATGTTGTTCGTGTTGGCATTGTTTATCGTGAAAGGACCGTTGAAGTGGGGATTGCTTTTTGCGACAATATTGAGCATCTTGCTGTCGTGGGGACACAACTTTATGGGACTGACGAGTTTCTTTATTGATTATGTACCATTGTATAATAAGTTCCGTACAGTGTCATCCATTTTGGTCGTTGCAGAATTCACGATACCCGTGCTTGCGGTAATGGCTCTGGCAAAAATACTTGAAGAGCCGGAGATACTGAAAAAGAAATTCAAATGGGTCGTTGCCAGTTTCGCCCTGACAGGTGGTGCAGCGTTGTTGTTTGCGTTAATGCCAACAGTATTCTTCTCCAGCTTCAATTCAGCCAATGAGATAAGCACGCTCAATAGAGTATTTGCCGAACAGCCACAGGTGGGTCAGGAGATACTGGGTAGCCTGTCGGTGATGCGTCAGTCAATCTTCACGGCGGATGCATGGCGCAGTTTCTTCATTATAGCCATCGGTATGGCCTTGCTGTGGATGTACTATAAGAAAATACTTAAAGACTATGTGCTTGTGGCGCTGGTAGGCGCATTGTGCCTGGTGGACATGTATGATGTCAACCGCAGATATCTGAACAATGATAACTTTGAAGAACCGCATGCAGACTTGGGTGCTCCGCAGGAGACACCGACAGATGCTCAGATTTTACAGGACAAGAGTTTGGATTACAGGGTACTGAATCTGTCTTCCAACACGTTCAATGAAAACGGCACATCATATTTCCACAAAAGTATCGGCGGCTACAATGCGGCAAAATTGGCGCGCTATAATGACTTGATAGCCCATTGCATCACTCCTGAGATGCAGAGGCTGATGCCGGCGATAGCCGATGCCCAGGGTGATATGTTGAAGGTGGCTGGTGATTCAGTCTTTCCTGTCTTGAACATGTTGAATACAAAATATTTTATTCTGCCGTTGCAGAACAACAATACCATGCCAATGCCTAATCCGTATGCGTATGGCAATGCCTGGTTCGTAAACAAAGTGACGTTTGTGGATACGCCGAATGAGGAAATTATGTCTTTAGAAAAGATGAATCTCCGTCAAGAGGCTGTGGCTAACAATTCATTTAAGGAGAAATTGGCGAATGTGCCGGCATTGAGCGACAGTACGGATAAGATAACCATGACTTCATATGATTGCAACGAGTTGCATTATGACGTGGAAACGAAAAACGGTGGACTTGCGGTATTTTCTGAAATATACTATCCTGATTGGACAGCGACGTTGGATGGTAAGCCACTGGAACTTGCCTGTGTGGACTATGTGTTGCGCGGTGCGGTCATACCGGCGGGCAAGCATCAAATAGTCATGGAGTTCCGCCCCGTATCGGTGAAGACCACTGAAGCGATTGCGTATGTAGCGATAGTAATACTGATACTGTCCTTCCTTGCGTCGGCCTATATTACGTTCCGAAAGAAAATTAAGGCGGAACCTGCCGCTGCACCGGCAAAGAAGAAATAGCTGTAAGTCGCACTGGTGTATAGTAAAGTGTGAAAACTTAAGCCAACGATGCTTAGATTTAAAAAGAAAGCCAAAGTCATAGACATTGTTATTACTGTCGTGGCTGGAATGTTCTCAGTGGGCATCATACTATATGGTATTGCCCATTTCGGGCTCGAAGAGGCGTGGCCTGAACTGGTTCTCAATATGTTTTACGTGGCCTGTCTGGTCATGATGTGGTTGTACTTTTTCAACCATCTCAAACCACAGCAGTTCAACTATTGGTGCTCGATATGTGTTGGCATGACAATTCTGTTGCGTGACATACTATTTCCGCCTCCTCTGGCTAATTTTTCCTTACATTTGGCATGCCTTACATTGTCAGTGTTGTTGCTCTTGTTGCTTACTTTTTTCTATGCCCGCAAGAACTGGCGCAGTTACACCAAACGTAACTTGTGGGCTATTTGTGTAATCGACATGGTGATTGCTGCGCTTTATAACTACGACATCTATCTTGAGCCCATCAACGAATATACCGACTATCTCCTCACAGAAATTTGGATACGTCCCACTATTACCTATGGTCTTGTGGCTTGTTTTGTATCAGAAAGCGAAAATATTAAATAAAGTACAACATTAACAACATTATTCATGACGGCAGTAAGGTATATTTGCGGAGATATAATGTAGGTCATTGATATTACAAACAAAGGGGCATTCGTTAACGAATGCCCCTTTGTTTGTGGAACCAGCAAATGTGGCTTACTTACGCAAACCAAGTTTGCTGATGAGATCACGATAACGCTGGATGTCCTTACGCTTAATGTAGTTTAACAAAGCGCGACGTTTTCCAACTAAACGTGTCAAGGCCCTTTCTGTACTATTATCTTTACGGTTGGCCTTCATGTGTTCCGTCAAATGGGAAATACGGTATGAAAACAATGCCACCTGGCTTTCTGGAGAACCAGTGTCAGTGTTAGACTTTCCGTAGTTTCCAAAGATTTCTTTCTTCTTTTCAGAATCTAAATACATAAAATTTAAGTATAAATGTTATCAATGCCGACCCGTTATTGGGAAAGCGAGGGCAAAAGTACTACCTTTCTTTTGTTTGACAAAATAATTTTGAAGAAAAATGCATAATATTTTCTCTTTTTATGCAAGATAACGTTTTGTCTGATAGTAAAAATAGGATGAAAAATTGTACCTTTGCACCTCGAAAATCATAAATGCACATAATTAATCAAAATGCTGAATATCCGTAATATTGCAATAATAGCCCATGTAGACCATGGCAAAACGACACTTGTAGACAAAATGCTGATGGCCGGTAACCTGTTTCGAGATAATAAACAAGCAGGCAATCTGATATTGGATAATAATGATTTGGAGCGTGAACGCGGTATTACTATTCTGTCCAAGAATGTGTCAATCAATTATAAAGGAGTCAAGATTAATATCATTGATACGCCGGGACACTCAGATTTCGGCGGAGAGGTCGAGCGTGTGCTGAATATGGCAGACGGTTGTATCTTGTTGGTTGATGCCTTTGAGGGCCCGATGCCACAGACTCGCTTTGTTTTGGAGAAAGCTCTCCAGATTGGTCTGAAGCCTGTAGTCGTGGTTAATAAAGTAGATAAACCGAATTGCCGTCCTGAAGAGGTCTATGAGATGGTCTTTGACTTGATGTTCAGTCTGGGCGCAAGTGAGGACCAACTTGATTTCCCCGTGGTGTATGGTTCTGCGAAAAACGGTTGGATGGGTGAAGACTGGCGTCAGCCGACAGACAATATAGAATATCTTTTGGATAAAATCGTGGAGACGATACCAGCTCCACATATTTTAGAAGGTACTCCTCAGATGCTGATCACGTCATTAGATTACTCCAATTATACCGGCCGTATAGCTATAGGGCGCATCCATAGAGGATGTCTGTCGGAAGGCATGAGCGTTACGATAGCACACCGTGACGGGACGATGGAAAAAACGAAGATTAAGGAAATCCACACCTTCGAAGGTATGGGGCATGTTAAAACGACCCAAGTGGAATGTGGTGACTTGTGCGCTATTGTCGGTTTGGAAAAATTTGAGATAGGCGATACGATATGCGACGCAGAGAATCCTGATCCGCTACCTCCGATAAAGATTGACGAGCCGACGATGAGTATGCTGTTTACTATTAACAATTCTCCTTTCTTTGGCCGTGAAGGTAAATATTGCACCAGTCGTCAGATAGAGGAACGCCTGCAAAAGGAATTGCAGAAAAATCTTGCTTTGAGAGTAGAAAAGACTGATGGTTTTGACAGTTGGATTGTTTACGGACGTGGTGTGTTGCATCTTTCTGTGCTGATAGAGACCATGCGTCGCGAGGGCTATGAGTTGCAAGTTGGCCAACCTCAGGTAGTGTATAAAACGATAGATGGTGTGAAATGTGAGCCTATTGAGGAAATGACAATCAACACGCCGGAGGAGTTCTCAAGCAAATTGATAGATATGGTGACGCGCCGTCGAGGCGAGATGGTCTCCATGCAGACGCAGGGTGACCGTATAAACATGGTTTTCAATATCCCTTCCCGTGGTATAATAGGCTTCCGTACCAATGCTCTGACAGCCAGTCAGGGAGAGGCAATAATTGCCCACAGATTCAAGGACTATGAACCATACAAAGGTGACATAGACCATCGCCTTAACGGTTCCATGATCGCGCTTGAGGATGGTACGGTGTATGCTTATGCCATTGACAAACTTCAGGACCGCGGGCGCTTTTTTGTATCCTCTCAGGATAAAGTTTATGCCGGACAGATAGTCGGCGAGCACATCCATGAGAATGACTTGGTTGTCAATGTGTCTAAAGCCAAACAACTGACCAATGTCCGTGCAAGCGGTACGGATGAAAAAGCACATATTATTCCCCCTGTGATATTCTCTTTGGAAGAGGCTCTGGAATGGATAAAAGAGGACGAATATGTGGAGGTTACACCAAAGAGTATACGTATGAGAAAAGTCATCTTGGACCACTTGGCACGTAAACGTGCGGTCCGTGAATAAGACATAAATAAAATTTTGATATCAATCAGGAGAGAACGCTGACGACAGATGTTCTCTCTTCTTTTTTGTAGTTTGTTTATCTAAGGGCAAACTAACAGAAAGACATAGCCCGAAAACTAAAAACTCTCTACCTGGTAGAAATAACATCAGTTACGTGGATAAAAAATGTCACATCCTAAAAACTATATTCTGTTATCAGTTGATGAGGATTGAAAGTACGCCAATTCTGATTTATTTAATAATTTTGTATTCGTAAAGACGATATGATTATGAATTATAAAGACACTGAGGCCCTGAGGTACCACTCAATGGGTAAACCGGGTAAAATAGAGATAACACCGACCAAACCACATTCCACCCAAAAAGATTTATCGTTGGCATATTCGCCTGGCGTGGCTGTACCCTGTCTGAAGATACAAGAAAACCAACAGGATGTATATAAATACACTAATAAGGGAAATCTTGTCGCTGTGATTTCCAACGGTACTGCCGTGCTTGGGCTCGGCAATATCGGCGCCATGAGCGGAAAACCTGTCATGGAAGGTAAATGCCTGCTGTTTAAAATATATGCCGGTGTTGATGCCTATGATATAGAAATCAACGAGACTGATCCTGAAAAGTTTATTGCT
>ODAI013523491.1_pt1 | contig 12387 bp, 19 predicted proteins | sample 1539321 | NCBI WGS metagenome assembly ODAI01 (sample SAMN02144231, study PRJEB22623) | gut metagenome | biome: sheep rumen | host: Ovis aries | place: New Zealand
AAGATAATTGACTTTCCGATCCTCGTCATATACAGCCCCCGAACATATCTGCATTAGCTTGATATTTAAGGCCGCTGCGTTAACCGCGTCAATTGTATTCTCATCGACTTCCAAAAGACATCTTTTTTCCATCTCTTCATATTGCTTCTGGCTCCGGCCGGACAGACTGAAGCCCTTAACTATATCCAGACGGTCAGGAAGATCTATATAGTCCTCGGTCTTCATAGATATACACATCTGACTTAATTTGTTTAAGATCTGATCTTCTGCTCCTTCTCTGAGGTTCCACTCATACACTACTCCGTAACTGTTACGCCAGCCAGGCTTGAAATACATATCTCGGTACCCGGTTAAGGTTTTACCTAAAGCCTTTCCTTGATCGAGAAGATAACACTCGGCCCAAAGATCCATATACCCGTTTCCTGCCGGAGTGCCGGTCAGGCCTATAACTCTCCTCATGTAAGGCCTCATCTTCCTAAGGGCTCTGAACCTCTGGCTCTTACTGCTCTTAAAGCTCGAGAGTTCATCTATGACCACGCAATCAAACGGCCAATGATTTTTCTTATACCGGTTAACGAGCCAAACGACATTCTCCCGGTTAATGATTGTGATAAAGGCTTCCCGGGCCAGCGCCTTCTCTCTTTCTCCGGGTGTTCCTACAGCCAGGGCCCAGTCAAGATCTTTCAGATGATCCCATTTACCGAGTTCTTCAGGCCAGGTATCAACCGCCGGAGTTTTCGGCGCTATGACCAATACTCTCTCGATGTCCCAGGACAACTTGCTTAGGGCCGTTAAGGTTACGACTGTTTTTCCCAGTCACAGACCCATATCAAGAAATAGCCCGGCTTCTTCATGATCTAAAATGAAGTTCTCGGCATATTTCTGATATGGGTACGGCTTATACTTCATGGCCTGCCTCCTTTCTCTTTATAAATCATTTAGAGCCTCCTCAAAGTCCTCTATAGAATTCACGGTTATAACTTTCTGCCCGAGGCCGGTCAGGATCTTTCCGACTCTTTTCTGCCGCGCTGATCTTCCGTCTTTAAGCCCGGGCCTTTTTACTTCCACAAACATGATTTTGCCCCCGGGCATAAACGCTATCCGGTCCGGAACCCCGGTATAGCCGGGACTTACCCACTTAAGAAACAAACCTCCTCTAGATTGGACAATCCCACGCATCTTTGCCTCTAAGGCGCTTTCTCTCATAAGGGACCTCCTCATAATATCCGCACTTTCCGTCAACGATTTTTCCCTTCGGGTTATTGTGCACCCGGGACCGGCCTGTTTGACCTATATAGTCACAGGATTTCCCGGCCGCGGAGGACCCGTAAATGCAAGAATCTGTAAATTTACACACTGTTTCCATGTGACAGCTCCTTTTCCTTGAAATTTCAACCTTTATAAGCATTATTTAACTCAAAGCGTCACAAATCTGGCTAGGCTAGGGGAAGTGTCACAGCCCGAAAGACTTGAAATTCCAAGCTTTCTGGACTTTTTGTGACAGTTGTGACAAAAAAACACATTTTCCTAAAGTTTTATATGGCTATTTTTGTACCTAGTATTTTTCCCGATATCTTTATAGGGTAAAATCTGTCACAACTGTCACACTTTTGATGAACACTATGAAATTCCAACCACCAGGGCTGTGACACTTTGTGTGACACTTCCATTTTTTGTGACACTAGTGTCACACTTTTTAGAACCTTCGTTCTCTCCTTAAAAAGCCCCGTTGCATGCCGTAACCGGCCCCGAAACGCAGCCTTTTTCTCGTCCAACCAGGCATCCAGCTCAATAAGTTATTGATCTCACGGGCTTCTTTTTGACCGAAGTTTTTCGGGTCCCCGTTGTACAGTTCGCACCAGACTTCCAGTGCGCAGACCCGGGTCCTCGGGACCAAGTTTTCGGCCCCCTCCTCCCCGAAGTCTCCGCTCCAGAAATAACGCCTTTCCTCAAGACTTCTATCGTCCCAGTCTTCCGGAAGATCCTTCTTTATAAACTCCTCGATCTGCCCATACTTTGTGGAGATCTCGGTGTGCTCGGCCTGGGCCTCTTTGGCCTGGGCTTCTGCTTCGTCTGACAAGTACCAGACTTGGCCCTCGCTGTAACCTGCAAAGGCCTCGGCCCAGATCTGATCCACGATATCGCTCGTCAGCTTATCTGCCATCTCCCTTCCGGTGTTATCCACATTGACCGGCCAGAACCGGCGGGCTCCGGTGTAATCTCTCAGAAATTCGTCATCATTAGTGGACCCGAAAAAAGCGCATTGCCTCGGGTGGTCCTGGGTTCTCCTGGCGTAGGCTGCTCTGAAGTTATCGCTCTGCTTCGAGATGAAACTCTTGATCTGCTCAACCTCACTCTTCCTGGTCGCGGCCATCTCGCCGAGCTCTATGATCCAGTACCCTTGAAGCTGCTCATAAGCATCCTTGCCCTGCATGGTGAAAAGCGAGTCGCTGAACCACTCCTTGCCGAGCTTCGCAAGCGTCGTACTTTTACGGCAGCCCTGGGGCCCGACTAATACGAGCATGTGATCATGTTTACAGCCTGGACTCATGATCCTGGCGACTGCTCCGATCAGGGCAGCTCTTGTAACGGCCCTGGTATATAAGCTGTCCTCGGCTCCGAGGTATTTGATGAAGAGGGCGTCTAGTCTCTCCTCTCCGTCCCAGTCAAGCCCGGTGAGGTATTCTCTGACCGGGTGCCTGGTTTTCTCGAGCATTGCGAGATCTACGGCGTCTCTGATCTTTGCCACGCTCTCGACTTTATACTCGGACTCAAGGAACCACCTGAGCCCCGCGTCGTCTGTGTCAGACCATACGGTCGTGGCTCTTTTGGCCAGAGGTGTCCAGGGAAGATCTCCTGAGACAATCGGCCTTTCCTTGAACGCGTCAAAGTAAAAAGCGTCTTTAAGCCTGGGGTCATTTAAGAGGATGAGGCAAACATTATTAATAGTGTTTGAGATCTGGCCCTTGCCCGTGACCTCGAGCTGTTTGAGCCATTCCGTAGATCCTTCGGGCTCATCATCAAATGCGCCCTCGACTTTATCCATAGCGAGCTGGTAGGCGACTTCTCCGTCTGAGGTAGCCAGCTCAAGCATGGCCTTATAAGAAGGAAGCTTGGTGACTAGTTCGTTTTCCGGCTCGTCAACGTCGAGATCCTTGAACTTGTGAAGCCTGACCAGGTCAAAGGCGTTAACCAGGCGTCCTGAGATCGGATCGGTCCCGTGGTGGGAGTATGCAAATTTTCCGTTCTCATACAGGACCAGGCCCCCGACAGTAGATCCTTCAGTATAGGTCCAGCGGTCATCTGACTGAGCCCTGGTGTATACGCCCGGAAGGTAAGTCTCAATCGCTGCCGGGATATCATAAACCTTGCAGAAGGCGCCTATAATCCCGTGCTTCTCCGTCGGGTCTCCCTGCTTCTTAGCTTCTTTCTTTTCTAGCTGATCCTTCCTGCTTGAAACCGGCCAGGTCGTCACATCCTGCCAGTCTTTATAAGTAGACAAGATCTCGTCCGGGTCAAGAAACGGCGCGTCCGAATATTTGAATATATACTCCGCGTCTATCGGACAGCTGGCCCAGTACATAAGCCTTGACGGCTCGTAAGTAGTGTCATCACAGTAATCTATTCCGATATAGCTGGCTATCTTTCTGGAGACCGCTCCGTATTCGTCCGGGGTTATTTCCCTTGTCAGAGGAATAACTACTCTGAGCCTCTCAGCCTGAGGGGTTGATGAGTGAGTCGAGTATACGGCTGCTGCGCAGCTCACACCGGTTTCTATGACCGGCCAGATATCAATTCCGGCAGGGATAGAGTCAAGGTCCAGAGTGATTAGCGATCTGGTTTCTACTGTGTCTGCGCGGCGTCTGCCTTCTTTTAAGGTTCCTCCTACAAAGCCCCCCACGTCTTTGATGTTGTCTCTTTTCGTCTTAGGCATGTTTTGATAGTCTGACATGCTCTCTCCGGTCCGGAGTGGTACGGACAACCGGGCCAAGAAGGCCGACCACATGAGCTCCGAGTTAGTCCATTTAAGGGACCATCTCGAAGCCCCGGTGGCAATGGCTATCTTTCCGTCATGCTTAAGATCTAAAGTAGGAAGGGCCATACTAGACTCCGGTTGATCCGAAGGCGCCCGTACCGCGCTCCTCTTCATCGATCTCGGTCACAAAGTCTGCGTAAATGCACGGCACGATTACAAGCTGTCCGATTCTGTCGCCCTCGCTTATGTGATAGGGCTTATCTGATCCGTTATAAATAACCGCATGGATTTCTCCGGTGTAACCGGGATCAATGGGCGGGAGCTTGACGTCTACGCCCTGCGCGGCCATAGACGATCTCACAACCACAAAACCGGCATGTCCGTCCGGAATTCTCACACCGAAGCCCAGGCCGATCTTAACGGTTTCTCCCGGGGCAACGTAACGATCAACGGGGCTGTACACGTCAGCCCCTACATCGTTATAGTGTTTACGGACAGGCAATACCGGCTTCAAATAATTTGAATATTTTATTACCTTAATTTTCATTTTTGCTCCTTTATACAGCTACATTGAATTTGATAGGACCCATAGGCTCATAGTCTTCGATGACGATATCTTCTGAGGTTAAAGTCCAGAAGTTTGTAGGTGCGTCATCTTTAAACCTGAGAACCGGCTTAGGCCTGTCTTCGTGATTTCCGTCAAACCTGGCAATCTGCTGCTGAACCCCGACAATCTGATTTGCGTAAATATGACTGTCGGATATTGCGTGAGACAGGATCCCAGGCTTAAGCCCGAGATGACGGGCAAACATGTGAGTCAAGATTGCGTATTCAAGAGTATCGAACGGAACTCCGACCGGGTAATCTGCAGATCTCTGAACTACTAAGCAATGAAGGCGCCCGTCAACTACCGTCCAGATCGACGAATAAACGCAAGGCGGAAGATTCATCTCTGCCAGGTCTACCGGGTTCCAGAGATCAATCACGCACTGTCTTGAGCTCGGATCCTTTGCCAAGGTCCCGAGTACATAATCAACCTGAGACCCAAAAACCCGGCTTTTAGTTCCCACGGGCTGCGCTACTTGATAGCCATAGGTTTTTCCTATAGATCCGTCTTTATCGGCCCAGGCGTCCCAGATCTTATGGCCCAGGTCCTTAACGTTATTGCTCTGCTTCTGAAAGATCCACAGGACTTCATCAACACAGGTCTTCCAATTAATCTTCTTTGTCTGAAGGATCGGAAGCTCAGATGAAAGATCTACGCAAAATGACGTCGAAGGTACGCGCCTGGTGAGCTGACCGGTTCTTTTATTCAGCTCATCCGCACCGTTATTCAGGATGTACCTGAGATTGGTGATGTACTGCGCTTCATAGCTACTGTCTTGAATTTTCATCTAGCTCCTCCTTTATAATGCCCTCGAGGAGAACCAAGTAGTTAATAGAGTCCCCAATTTTTTCATGCCATTTTTCGAGGGAATAGCTATTGGCTTTCGGGTTATTGCACATCTGGTAGATTGAAACAATGTGCTTGGCGAGCATCCCGGACAGGGCCTTCTGAGGGGTTTCTCTCTGAAGCGCCGCTGCGGTCTTAAAGGCAATCAGACGATCATCTTCTTTTTCGGCATACTCTTCCCCTTTTTTAAGGAGCTTTTCTACAGTCGCAGAAAGAAAATTTGCTGCGTTCTTGCTGAATGTATCTGTATTCATTTCTTTAGTCCTTTCTATAATAGTGGCACTCGTACGCGTCGGCTTTGAGAGGAAGCCCAGGGGCCCAGTCAATGGGCTGGCCCATAATCTCAGCGACCTCGCTAGCCGTGTGCCCCTCTTCCGGTACCTCGCAGATAACCTCGTCATGCACATGAAACACAATCGGAATTCCGAGAGCCTCAAGCCTCTTCATTGCTACGGCCAGGCAGTCACGGGCGGTAGCTTGTACGATATTCTCTACAAACTTCGGTCCGTAGGACTCGATCCGGCCCCAGCCTCCCCTATCTTGAATAATCCCCATGTAGGTGATATTATCCTCGTAATCAATCTGAGGCTTGACGTAAGATAGTTCGCGCCCGGAAGGCAGGGCCAGCCTCATGAGCGGGCCCTCTTTCCTGAGTCTCATGTTGTGAGGTAGCTTTTGAGGAGTACCGGTCCGGATCAAAGCCCGGACCTGCGTATCTGTAAGCCACCAAAAATTATTAATGTGTGGATTAGCCCGGCGCCAGGAGTTTACTAAGGGTTTCAGCTCGTTTTCTTCTAAACCCATCTCGAGCGCTCCCATCGACTTCAAGGCGCCGACCGATCCGCCATATCCGAGCGCCAGCTCAGCGATCTTGCCTTTCTGGCGCATAGGATCTCCTTTCTTAACCGACCCGGGCGGAAGGTGAAACATCTGCTCGGCCGAAGCCTCATAGATTTTTCCGTGAGTATTGAAAACGTCAAGTCTCCAAGTTTCATCCGCTAGCCAGGCCAGCACCCGGGCTTCTATAGCTGAGAAGTCCGAAACAATAAACTTATAGCCGGGTTTCGGCACAAAGGCCGTTCTTATAAGCTGTGACAGTGTGTCGGCCGGCTCATAAAAGAGTGCCAAGCTATCTACGTCTCCGGCTTTTACAAGGCTTCTCGCATAATCCAGTTCATTGTCGGGGAGCTTATTCTGCGGAAGGTTCTGCATTTGCACCAACCTTCCGGCCCAGCGTCCCGTCCGGTTAGCTCCGTAGAATTGAGTCAGGCCCCGGATCCGGTGGTCCCGGCATTCGCAAGTGAGCATGGCCTTGTATTTTGCAGTCGATGTTTTCCCGAGAGCTTTTCTTATAGCAAGATATTTTTCTACCTTGGCATTCCCCTGGACCTGGGCTAAGACTCCGGCCATTTGCTTTTTCTCAAGTGAAGTTATTTCTATGCCTGTCTGCTCGTGAATCCATTTTTTCACCTGGGCAACGCTCTTAGGATTATCAAGTCCGGTCAGGGCTTGTGCCTCATTTGTCAGATCTTCTTTGATAAGGTCGTCCATGATTGAAGCCTGTCTTGCCAGCTCGGCGTCAAGTCCGACGCCTCGGTCATTAATCCTTTGATCTATTGCCCAAAGCTCGTGCTCATCGGGGTCATGCTTATACTTCAGTAGGATCTCCCTGATTGACCTCTCTGTTTCAACGTCCTGCCGGTTATACTCGATGAAGGCGTCCCACTTCTCTCTATCCGTATAACGGTCATTTCTGGTACGCTGCCCGTTAGCCTTAGTCGGCCGGCACGGTTTGCAGAAATACTGAATAAGGGCTTTACCTTCTTTGAGCTTCTGCTTTTCTTCCGGAAGTCCGAGGGCTTTGCCTACATCAGCCAGGCTTCTCGGAAGGCCGAGCTCTGCGGCCAGAATCATGGTATCTTGCCATTGCTCCGGCGGAAGCTCAACTCCGAGATAGGCTGAGAGACACGTTCTCTCAAAGTTGGCGTTGTAGGCAGTCTTAAGGATCTCGGGATCTACTAAGGCCCTCTGGATGTACTCGGGAATCTCGGCCTCGGTCGTGAGGTCAAGAACCGTCACAGAGGAGCTGTCCGTAGCAAATCCGAAAAGCAAGATCTCAAACTCCGGGTCTTCGACGTACTTATAAACTCCGGTCTTTCCGAGGTCAGCCCCGGAGAACGTCTCAAGGTCAATCGATAAAGTTCTCATGTAATCACCTCCTCGGGCTGTCCCAGGAAGCCCATATTTGACTTCTGGGACACTTTTTTATTAAAAGAGGTAATTAGTCCAAGAACGCCGTATCGGAGTCCCAATCATCGTCCCAGTCAGCATCAGTGACGATTCCGCCTGCAAGCGGTTCTCCGTCTTCCAGCTTCATAAGTCCGTTAAGTCCGGCGGTTACTCCGATCTTTCCGGCCGTGTCATAAACATAGAAGTTCAGGACGGCTCTTCCGTAGCAGCCGGAGTAGAGCTCTGACGGCTCGGTCATCGGGGTCTTATCGGAATAAACTATGACCGGTTTATTTCTGGAAGACACGCTCATGACCATGCAGCCTTTGCACTCAGGGCCGTACTCTTCCCCGTTGTCCTTTACGTCATCTCCGTCATGGAGCGTGGTCGAAAGATTAGCCGGAAGTTTCTTGCCAGGCTTTTTCTGTTTGAAAACTTCTTTCGCAGCCTCAATCGCGGCATTGATCTTATCAAGAGTCTGCTTGTCCGATTTCGGAATCAGAAGTGTTACGGAATACTTCTCTGACTGTCCGTCCGGCATGAGCTTAGGCTCAAATGCGTTAACATAGCTAAAGCGTACTCTTCCTGTTGTAATCTGCGTTTTCATCTCTTATCTCCTTTTCTTATTCATCAAACGCACTAACTATTTGCTCGGCCGGATGTATCTCCGGTCTTTTATCACTGGCCGGGGCAAGGGTTGGTTTCCCTTCCGGCTTAATGATCAGATCTCCGAGAAGGTCGGCGAATTTCTTCTTGCCGAGGATCTTCTCTAAATTGGTTATGGTATTTAGTTTCTTCGTGTAGATCTCAGAGGCCTTGAGCCTGCCCTTCTTCTTGAGGACTTCAGCGACTTTTTCCTCGTCGGCGTATTTTCGGTTCGACTTACCGGCCACAAGCTTCCAGCCCGGGACGGGCTCTCCGGCAAAGAGGCTGGAAACGACTTTGGCTTCTAGATCATCCAGCCAGGCCTTCATGCCGTCCGCTCTTTTTAAGATCTCGCCGGCTTCTTCCGCAGTCAGAATTCCCTCAAGCGGGTTTTCGTCGAATACTCTTAAAAAGTGGTCGGCCCTGGCCTTACAATCATGCTTAGCCTTGCAGAATTTACAGGTATCATCTCCCGGCCTGAATTCTCCCGGGCCTTCAAAGGCCTCCTTAGCCTTCGGGATTATTCCGACATTGGCCCAGGCCCTAAGCTGCTCGACGTCCATCGAAGTTTCCGATATTCCTCCAAGCCTTGGCTGGACAATCGTCATTCCTATCTCTTTGATGTCGTAAAGAGCCGAGTATCTGGCCAGGGCTCCAAGGGCGTAGATCTCCATCTGGGGATTTCCCTCAGCTTCTACGGCTACGCCCTTGCCGTACTTAAAATCGATAATCTGCATTTTAGGTTCGGCTATGATTACACAGTCAGCCGTACCGAAGCCCTCGGGGATAAACTCCGAAAGATCTAAGCTGACCTCAAGTTCAGCAAAAGCGTCCGGGCAGGTCTTCTGAAACTCGTAGAGCTTTTCTTTAATGTAGTTGGCGTAGAGCTCCGCCGCGTCGTCCATCTCCTGATTGAAGTAGTCACTTGATCCGGTAAAAAGATCAAAGCTTGCATCATACTCCTGATCGGAAATCATACCGAGAGCCAGCTTCGTGCTCAGCTCTGCGAGAGAATGGGCGTCGGTTCCTTCCTGAGCATAGCTTGATGAACTTTCCGGGTACTGGGCTTCCATAGTAGGAGCCGCGGTACACTTCAGCCATCTATGGGCTGCGCTCGGAGACAGTCTTGCATGCGTACTCATCTCAGGGCCTCCAGATCTTTCTTAGCTTCGCTGAAATATTTCTCGTCAAGAGTAGTCAGGTTCTCAGCTCCGTACTTTGCAAAGACTTTTACGACGTCCTCCTTCTTTCCGGCTTTCGTCAGTTCTACGCCCAGGGCTCTCAGATCAGCCTTAGTTACCTTTGCGCTTGCATCCGGCTCAGGCTCGCTCGGCGCGGCGACTACCGCGGGCTCCTCAGGAACCGGCACGGGCTCTTCCTTTATTGGCCTTTTCTCCTGGGCTGGTCCTATCAGGAAATCCGCAAGTGCTCCCAGTCTCTCCACCGGAATCTCGATTGTTACTTTTACTTTTTCCATTTTTCTCCTCCTCTAAGTAGTTAATGAGCTTGTCTAGAGCAATCATTGTCTCAGTGCTTAAGTTCATAGGTTTTCTCCTATTTTGCAATAAATACCGAAAGTGGTACGCATTGGCTAAAAAAATATGTCGATAACATCTCTGACTCCGGCGCCGAGCTTAATAAGATTGTTGGCTTCTCCGATTGTCCAGTCAGAGTCTCCGTTCATCTTACGGTAGTACGTTGCGCGGCTCCAATCGTTGATCTCCATGATCTCTTCTTTCTTGATGTCATAGACCTTCAAAACATACTGCAGTTTAGCCTCTCTCATCTCTCTCCTCCTTTCTGTTCATCTCTTCTGCCCAGCAAATAAGCAGGGACAGCATAGCAATAGTGAATAGTATTCCGGTCATTACTCCGGCTATATAGTTAGCCATCTCTCTCCTCCTTCTACATTATCTTCCACTCTTCTTTTGTCGGCGGATCTTTTGGTCTCTCGGCAGCGAGGACAATCAGCACTATTTCCAGTAAGATTGTCAGGCAACCCCCGAGCAGCACGCATAATAGGTATTTAATCATTTTGCTCCTTCCTATTTATATGTTTTATGATGTGATATATCGCTACAGCGATCCAATAAATGTACCGGTCTTGCCAGATCTCTTGCCTCTTTCCGAGACGGATCATGACTTCTTCCATTCTTTCGGCGTCTTCTTTTAGGATCATTCGTCTGCTCCTTTATACTGCTTCGGTAATGGCATCCAGGCAGTGATTTCATTTCCCGAGTGTCCATACCACCTGCCCCCAGTCCAATATGCCAATCCCACATAGATGTTATCTATACGATGAGGTTTCTTGAACGAACACAGGTAATGCCCATCCTTTGTAGGTGTTCTCATGCTACATGGAATCCACTCTCCAACCATCGAGGATTGCTCGGTAGTTTGTCGCCTTTCCAAAATCCATCGAATGTTTCTTAATTCATCTGCAATATCTCTTAATGTTCCATAGGGTATCATTCCTCTGCTCCTTTCATCTCTTCGACAAATTCGCAAGGCACATCCTTGTGTGCATCTTCATCGCTTATGCGTCTCGGCTTGCGTCTTCCGCTCTTGCCCTTGTAGTTGCAGAAGTGTGTGCCGACTACACAGTCATGCAGTTCGCAATCAACGCACCTCATCGTCTGCCCCTTTCATCTTTGCTCCGCACCACCAACAATGTGGGACTTCTTGTGTCCTTGCATGAATATCGCCATGCCCACACACAGAGCAAATGTATTGATAATTCCCGTTATCCGTATCTTCTTTGCATTGAATATCGCTCATTATCCACTTCCCCTCTTTCGCCTTTGGAATAACGCTCGGTGCGTCCTTTAGTGCTTCTCCAAACTCATACACATTGGTTGCCAATCTCGGTTGCCATTCTTTATACAAGTTCAGTACCCACTCTCTGCTGATAGCCTCCTCGCTGACTTCGATTGATGGTGCTTCCTCGATTTCCATCATTAACGACACAACTATATCTGTTTCAAAAGGAATCTCTTTTTCCTCTATTCCACAAGGGCCACTCGGCATCCACTCAAGCACTTTGCCTTTCAATCTATCTGCATCAATCAGTCTCATTTCTCAATTCACCCCCTCAAATATTTTTGTAATCAGAAAATCTTCAGCAGGCGCGCCTGGAGCATTGCTGCCGAGCAATATTTCCGGGTGCAGCGACAGGCCGATTAAAGCCATTCGGTGAATGTCTGGTGCATTTTCAGCGAGATCTCCGAAAACAGAGCCGACTATGGCGAGTGCTTCCTGAATAAGATCTGAGCCGAGGCCGTCCATCGTAAGATCTACGTTAGTCTTATTTTCTCCGTTTGAATAAGCTTTTACTTTAATCATGATTCTTCCTCCTCTATCATCGAATTGTCCTCGCTTTTCCTTTGTATCGCATATATCTTTCATGCTCTTGTCCGAAATAACACTTTTCACACACCGTATAACCAAAGCCGTGTTCAGTATGTATTTCGTGCGAAGTATAACCATCTCCGAACGTAAAATTCCTGCCGCAATGAGGACAAGTTACCACTTCGTCCGTATCTTCACTGTATGTCTTAACATTCCAGTCATTAGGAATTTCGTAAGGCTCATATTCTTTTTTCACGTAGTTCCATTTTTTCAGTGTCATAGTACCCTCCTTTCTAGCTGATTTTGCACCTGGTAAGTACGGTTTGCTTATCGCCCTTATACTCATCATGGGCCTTAATAGTTCCCTTGATAACAACGTCCTGGTTTTCTTTTAGATCTAAACATTTAGTAGTTTTCCAGACTATAGTATTTCCCTCTTCATCAACGAACTTATAAATGTAATTAGTTTCGCCGTGGTATGTAAAATGGGTTTCAAACCGAAAAGCTCTCTGAAAATTAGCTTTAACTTCAATTTTAGCTCCGACGTCTCCGACCCATTTAGAGTCCGTCTTAGGGGCTTGTTTGTCTTTAAGCTCTTTAGCGATTTTCTGAACCAGCCAGAGATCATAAAGCTGCCAAGTTCCGACATCCGTCTTTTCGGCAATATCCTCAATTGAAATCTCCGTGCACGGGTAAGAGTCATCAGGATAGCTAAAGTACCAGCCAAGGCCGTTTC